>JADHED010001880.1_pt1 | contig 16130 bp, 14 predicted proteins | sample 8952041 | NCBI WGS metagenome assembly JADHED01 (sample SAMN16124423, study PRJNA663239) | bioreactor sludge metagenome | isolation source: sludge (control) | place: India:Bengaluru | collected 2018-09-08
TGACAACGGTTTCGACAGCCGCACTTTCGGCCCCGTGGCGGACGACCTTGTCATCGGCAGGATGATCTACAAGTATTAAACTTGCCGCGATCCTGTCATTTCGATAAATCCAAAAAATCAACCAATCAACCTATTGAGGGCCCGTACCCTGTGATACCAGTAATGTAGTTGACATTCCCGATTCCCCTGCCATACTACCTTCACCATGCGTCGCGCTCTGCAATAAGGGAACCACGAAAAATCAAATATGGATGTTCCCTTGGGGCACTTTCAGGGTAAAAATTAGAATTTTTCAATGTTGCTCTCTTGAAAATTCAAATTTTTAGAGGCGCCCATCAACGCATATCCCGGTCAGAGCATCTTTTCATTTGATATATCAGAGGCATCCCGGTTCAAATCTGTATAGCGCTTTACCGCGCTAATGAGGAGATAGCATTCATGATCAAAGCGGTCATCATGGCCGGCGGCGAAGGAACGAGGCTCAGGCCCCTGACCTGCAACAGGTCCAAGCCGATGGTTCCCATTGTGAACAAGCCGGTCATCGAACATACCATCAATCTTCTAAAGCGGCACGGGATACGGGACATCATCATCAGCCTCTTTTATCTGCCGGAAAACGTGCAGAACTACTTCGGCGACGGATCCGAGTGGAACGTCTCAATGACCTATTCCCTCGAGGAAACGCCCATGGGCACGGCCGGGGGCGTCAAGAAGGCCATCGGTGACAGCACGGACACCGTCGTGGTCCCCTCCGGCGACGGTATCATCGACTTCAATATCTCCGACATCCTGGAATTCCACCGGCGGAAAGAATCTTCCTTCACGATCGTCCTCAAGCGCGTGAGCAAGCCCACGGATTACGGCATCGTGATCGCCGGCGAGGACGGCAGGATCGAGCGGTTCCTGGAAAAGCCCTCATGGAGCGAGGTCTTCAGCGACACCGCCAACACCGGGCTTTACGTGGTGAATCCCGCGGTCATACACGAGCTGGTCCCGCCGGACGCCAAGTTCGATTTTTCCATGGACCTCTTCCCGCTCCTCCATGAGAAAAACATTCCCCTCTACGGGTACATCGCCGACGGGTACTGGTGCGACATCGGCAATCTCACGACCTATTCCGAGGTGCACCGGGACATCCTCGGCGGCCTGGTGAATATCGACCTTCCCGGGAAAAAGATCGCCCCGGACGTCTGGGCGGGAAAGGACATCGAGATACACCCAACCGCGCTCATCAGAGGACCGGTTATCATGGGCGATTTCGTAAAGATCAAGGAGGGGGCCGAAGTGGCCGAATTCTCCGTGATAGGCGACAACTGCGTCATCGAGGAGAACGCGTCGATACGAAAATCGGTCATACTCCACAACACCATCATCGGCCCCACGTGCGAGCTCCGCGGCGCCGTCATCGGGAAGCGATGCGTCCTCGAGCAGCACGTGGCGGTGTACGAGAGCTCCGTCATCAGCGACGACTGCCGCATCGGCGCCGGCGTCGAGATCGCGGCCGGCATCAGGATCTGGCCGGACAAATACATCGAGCCGGGTACCCGCCTCGCCGAGGACATCGTCTGGGGCCAGCGCGAGAAGAAGACCCTCTTTTCAGCCGACGGCATCGTCGGCACCTTCAACGTGAAGATAACGCCCGAATTCGCCTCCAAGCTCGGATCCGCCATCGGAGCCTTTCTCGGCAAGGACGCGAAGATGACCGTGAGCCGCGACACCACGACGGCGGCGCGCCTCATCATGCGGGCCTTCACCGCCGGGCTCCTCTCCATGGGCGTCGATGTCTACGACATGGAAATCGAATCGATGCCGGTGAACCGCTACACAACGCGGTTTTTGAACGCGGACATGGGCGTATACATTCAGATCGCGCCGCTCACGGAGCTGCAGTTCATCCAGATACGCCTCTTCGACAAGCACGGCTTCGACATACCCCTGGGCAGCGAAAAGAAGATCGAGAACATTTTCTTCAGGGGCGATTATCCCCGGAAAGAGGCCTTCGAGACCGGGAAGATCTTCTACCCGAGCCACCACATCGAATCCTACATACACAATACACGGTTCTACGTCACCGAATCATTCCCCGGCGTGAAGCAATGGAAGGTCATCATGGACTGCTTCAACGGCACCGCCGCGCACGTATTCCCGGAGCTCCTCTCGGCCTACGGCTGCGGCACGACGGTCCTGCGGGGGCAGATCAAGGAATTCACAAGGGAGGAGGAGACCAAATCCGACACCCGCAACGCCATCGAGAGCATCGTGCAGATGGCGCGCATGAACGGCGAGATCGGCGTTATCGTGGGTCCCCACAGCAATCATATAACCGTGGCGGACGAGCGCGGACAGATCCTCACGGACGACGACATCATCGCCATCCTCTGCCTCTACCACCTGAAATACCGCGGCGACACGGTCATACACATACCGGTGACCTCGTCAATGACCCTCGACCGTCTGGTGAGCGCCGCCGGCGGGACCGTGACGCGCACCAGCACCACGCTCCGCGCGCCGGAGGGGATCACCGACCTCTTCCGGGGAGGGTCCGGCCGCTATCCCCACCTCGAGCTGCGGTACGACCCGATGATCGTGTTCCTTCTGCTCCTCGACTTTCTCACCCTCGAAAATAAGCCGCTCCACGCGATCAAGGAGTCCCTTCCCAAGGGCAACATCATCCACACCTCCATATACTGCACCGCCGACGAAAAGGCCGCGGTCATGCGCGAGATGACGACGGCCGGGGCTGATAAAAAAATTGAATTGATTGACGGAATCCGCATATGCGAGGAAAATGCCTGGGTGCTGATACTGCCCGATGCGTCGCAGCCGCTGATACACCTCTATGGGGAGGGCGAGACCACGCAGGACCGCGATGCCGTCATGGAGAAGTATTCCCTCAGGATAAAAAGCTACCTGAGCAGCATATGACCGGACCCAAGGGGCCCGTGGACAATAAAATCCGCCGTTACGAGGTTTATCAATGTTTCAGCTCAACGAAAAGCGCCTGATCAAGACCTTCACCGACATGGCGAAAATATCATCGCCGTCGTGGCATGAAGAAAAGATGCGGGCCTATATCATGAACGCGGTGAAAAAGCTCGGCGTGAAGGCACGATCCATTCCCTGCGGCGATTCATACAACCTCCTTTTAACCAAGCCGGGGGACCCGAAGCGCAGGCCGGTCCTCTTTTCGGCCCACATGGACACGGTCACGCCCTGCGATCATGTAAAACCCCGGGTGACGGGGGCCAGGATCACCTCGGACGGCACCACCATTCTGGGAAGCGACGACAAGGCGGCCATCGCCATGTTCCTGGAAAGCCTGCGGTATATGGCGGAAAACGGCATGGCCCACGGCGCCATCGAGGTGCTGATAAGCTGCGCTGAGGAAACGGGGCTTCACGGCATGAAGGGCTTCGACACCTCGGTGCTTAGATCAAAGCACGCCTTCGTATTCGACAGCGACGGGCCCGTCGGCAAGATCGTGCTCCAGGCGCCTTATCATTCCACCATGACCATCACCGTAAAGGGGAAAGCCGCCCATGCCGGCATGGAGCCGGAAAAGGGCATCAACGCCATCAATGTTCTCGCCGATGTCATCACCCGTCTCCCGGCGGGCCGGATCGATCACGAAACCACCGTCAACGTGGGGACCATAGCAGGCGGCCGCGCCACAAACATCGTGCCTGAAAAGGCCCAGTGCGTCCTCGAGGCGCGCTCCCTCAATCTGCGGAAGCTCAACGAGCAGGAACGCGTCATCCGGGCACGGACGAAGGAGGTCACCGCCGGCTACGGCGCAGGCTGCTCCATTGCCAGGACCATGGAGTATTCCGGCTTCTCCATCAGCCCCGATGACGGCATCGCGCAGCTCGCGGCTGCCGCCATGAAGCGCGTCGGGATCCGGCACCAGTTCGAGGTCTCAGGCGGCGGGAGCGATACCAATATCCTCAACAAGGCCGGCATCAGCGCCATAAACCTCTCCGCCGGCATGCGGAAGGTGCACACCACCGCCGAGTTCATCATGATCCGCGATCTGATCAACGGGACGAAAGTGGTGCTGTCGATTATCGATTTGATGTGAATATTTTTTTCTATTTCCCCCTGACAGGGGGTGTGACCGGGAGCCGGTCTTGCAATTTTTGCGAGAGGAAGAGGGTGGCTTCCCTCTTCCTCTCGCGCTCTTCATCACCCCGCCGCCTCAGGTGCCGGCGTTGGCTACGGGCGTAACTCATCGAACCCGCTGCGCGGGGTTCGATTTCAAACAGACGCCCGATAGGTGTCCGCCCTTCGGGCGGACCTTATATGGGCACGTTCTCTGAAATAAATTTCTGCTGAATAGAAGGTAAGACGATCAGGAGGCTCCAACCCCATTCTCCTTAGCCAAAAGAGGAGTTAGGATTAAATTACAACCTCTCCCCGGTCTTGAGGTCCAGCCTGGTTTCCCGGCCCTGGGCGGAAATGACCAGCGCCCTGTCCCGTATCTGCAGCTTTCCCTCGTTGGCCACCTGCTTTCTCCAGATGACCGGCCCGTCCACGGAGGCGCAGAACACATATTCGCCGGATGCGACATAGATCCTGTCACCCTGTTTGACCGGCTCCTCCGCAAGGGAGCCCTGCCACTCGACCTTGCCGTTCTGAATGAAATACACCTCGAAGCGGGTTATGAGGAGCCTTCCGTTGGGCCGCGGCTCCTCCTTTTCCTCCTCGACGGCTTTGCTGATCTCCCTGATGACCTCGGCCGACTTCGGCTTTATGTCGATGATCTCGCGGTTGTCCTTCTCAAAGTCACTGGCGGCGAATCTCTCGATATTTTTTTTGCTCACCGTCAGTTCCTTGCCGGCCTTTTTGATCAGGGCTTCCTTCGCGGCTTCGCCGCCCTTTGCCGATTCGGATTTCATTATTTTCCGCACGATCTTCTCTGCCTTATCAACGTCTTCCTTGGTTATGACGACCTTTTCTTCCTTGTTCAGGTCCGGGGCAATGCTCAGGACCTCGGGCATGCTTTCCTCCAGCTCCTTCACCCTCTTCGCCACTTTCACGGACCCTTCAAACACCTTGATGCGGGAGGTGCCGGTGGAGTCTGTTTCAACGGTAAATTGCGTGCCGCGCACGCCGGCGACCGCCGTCGGGGTCTTCACCATGAACGATTCGGACTTGATGAGCCTTTTCGGCTTGCAGAGCATCTTGCCGGAACTCAGGTCAATGGCGGTGTTTTCCATGCCGCCCTGCCTGATCAGGGTCGCCAGGACGACCTTCGTCTTTTGTTTGACCCTGATGAGGGATTGACCGATCTTTATGTCGCAGAAGGAATCAGTTCCCGTCTGGATAACATCTTTCTCTTGAATGACATCTCCTATCTGAACCGCCGCGCTGTTCTTCATCACATCGCCGATCATGAAGGTGACCATGGCGTATTCATCTACCCGTTCCCTGGTGCAGCCCCATGACAGAGCCGCGAGGGCAACCGCCAGAGCGATTGTTTTTTTCATAAGAACTCCTCCTTTTTGAAACCGTGAATGATGTGCCCGTATTATGTTTATTTTATCCCCCGGCACATCCCCGGGGAGTGACACCGTCGTTCCACGCATTTCTGATTATTATACCAACTGTGAGGGGGATAATGCAAGAAAAATAATAAAAATCGAGGTCAAGGACGCCTCGAAATGTCAAATTTGAACGCACCCCTTCGGAAATCCCGGGGCTTAGCCGCGGCTATGGGGACATATGGAACATAATGCGCCAGCCCCTTCCACGGCAGAAAGAAAAATAATTGCATGAAAACAGCGACCGGTGCAAAGTGCGATCCATGTTGCAAAGAGTAGTGACATTCATGATTATCGGTGACGCCCTGGGATCGGCCGTTGAGGGCATGTCAAAGGGCCACATACGCTCCCATTTCAAGACCATCAATGACTATATCGATCCCGAACAGGCCCTTAACAACAAGATCGACCAGTGGCGCAAGCCGGGCCTCTACTCATCGATCTCCCAGCTTGCCCTCATCATGGCGCTGTCCATCCCGCGCCGAGGCTCCTGCGCCGATAGCTTCCAGCGAGCAGTCGCCTCCTCTCCCGGGGTCGCAGGGTCGGATTACGGCATCTTCCGCTATGCCGGCGCCGTGGAACGGAATTTCATTGCCCGGATGCTGGATCCGGCAGCCCCCCGGCAGGCAAGCGAGCAGCCCTGCGCGCGGATCATCCCGATAATCTCGGCTCTCAGCTTCAGGAGTTCCGGTTCCATTGACCACATCCTGGATGTCATTTCGGCCGTGCGCCTTTTCACAATTGACCTGTCCACGGTCGCGGCAGCCCTGGTTTACTCAACACTTCTCAGGATACTGAAGGCCGGCGGAGGCCCTGCGGCAGATCCCATTACATCTTCAATTGAAGCAGCCCACCGCATCCTGGACACCATTGAGAACGATTCAGCGGCCGTGTTCGCCCGGGCCGTGAATCCCGGCTCCCTGACGAAGGAGCTGCAATCCCTCATGGACATCCTCTCCGAAACCGCATCCGCGGACACGCTCCAGGCGGCTGAGGATATCATCGTCTCCGGCGTCAACCGGAGCCTGAAGACACCGGTTACCCGCGCGACGATCAATCACCCGTCGGCTCTCTTGCCCTACGCCCTTGCGCTGACTTTTCTGACGCCTGCCCCACCGATACCCCTTGGCGCAGCCGTGTCCGAGGGGGGCTCGACCGCGGCCCTTGCCGCTATGACCGGCGCCATCGGCGCGTGCCTCCATGACGCAGCGCCTGAGCCTGACACCCTCGTCACCAATCTCGTGAACAGGAAAAAGATCCTGGCCCTGGTCGATTCGCTGAACGGCGCAACCGGCGCGCCCCATGACCTGGAACAATTCATGGCCCAGGAAGCGACCCTGACCGCAAAGGAGCTGGAAGAGCTCAATGCCCGCCTCAAGCACAGCCATAAAAAGCCGAAAAAAGCACCCCTGACACAGGCTGATAAAGAAAAGAAGCTGACCAGCCACGCGGTGGAAAGCTGGACCAAGTACGACAAGGCGCGGTGGCGGAAAGAACGACGCCGCAATGATAAAAACGACAATCCATGAAAAATATTTGACAAATTGCCGATTACTATTACCTTACAATTAACTATGGAAAGGCGGTGATCACGCCACTAATCATGGAGGAACCCCAATGAGACATATAATTCGTAAAATCCTGGTCTTCGCGGCTGTCATCGCGTTTCTCATGCCGGTGACGTCCTCCTCGTCCAAAGAAAAAGCCATGTTGATGATTGATATCAAACAGTTGAGCAGATACGACGAGAACCGCGTCATGTACCAGCAATTTGAAAAAATCCATGATGAGAACTCCAATGAGTATGAGTACACCGACAACTCATTCGCGGCCCTGATGGTCATCAAGGACAAGAAAGTGTTGTTCATCGAGGACGGATACGACAACCCGGAAGAAGTCAGGAACAACAGGCTCACCCATGAGCTCGGAAAACAGGCCATCCCCGATCTGTGGGTCAATAAAATCTCCGGCAGCCCGAATTTCATCATTATAACAGATCGAAAAATTGAGCTGCAGAAGAGCTCCTCAAAGGACTATGTAAGCGCCAACTACAAGGATTTCTACCTCAATGTGAGGGACAAGGTCCTGAAAAAACACGTGGCGATCTTCCTTTCATTGATAGTGAACAGAAAGGAGGCGGAAATCAGCATTTCCCGCGAAAGGATATCGAGAAAGATATCGGACACCGGTCCCGTTAAATATCTGACGCGCGTCACGGGCAGGACTCCCGACGGCGGAACCATATATTCCGCGGAGGACGCCAATGGCGATGGCATTACCGAAACCTTTACAGTCGATTGCAACGATGGTTTTGAATGGGGCTTCAATTCGGGGCCGAACCTGGTCTGCATCATAAACAACTCGCAGAAGGACGTGGAAAAAATAATCGGCAGGATCGCCTACCTTGCCTATAACGGTTCTCCCGAGGAAGAGCAGATAATCAAGAAGACCTTCCCCACGCCGGAAAAGGTCAAAGCCATGATCGACGAGCTCTACAATATCGACGGGGATACGGCCAGGCTCCTGAAAAGCAACAACATCAATCTCGAGGATGCCGTGGATAAGGCTTCAAAAACCGAAGTGAAGAGCGATACGAAATCAGAAACGAAGTGACAGGCGATTAAGGGATTACGGCAATCATAAAAAAGGCGGCATTGAATGCCGCCTTTTCATTTTCCACTGCAATTATTTTATTTCCAGTTTCGCAGCAAATGCAACTGGGTCAGGTTCTGCTTGTAGGGCAGAAAATCCAGGGGATTCAGGGGAATGTCATTGTACCTTATCTCAAAATGAAGATGGTTGCCCGTCGAGATTCCGGTGCTGCCCACCATTCCTATGACCTGGCCTTTTTTAATAACGTCACCCGCCTTGACGAACATTTCCGCGCAGTGGGCGTATTTCGTTATAAAATTCTCCCTGTGCTCCATGGTGACGGTCTTGCCGAAGCCGCCTTCATAACGGGCCGCCAGGACCCTGCCGTCCATGACGGCGACGATCGGCGTTCCATTGGTGGCCGGCATGTCAGTGCCGGTGTGCAGCCTGCCGTTTCTAATCCCGAACGTAGATGAGATAATCTCAACCTGTGTCAGCGGCCAGATAAAATCGCTCTTCTGGCTGATCAGGCTGTCGCGCTTCACTCCCTGCGCCTCCAGTTCCTGGATATATTTCTCCGAATAGGGTATGAAAACGAACTGGCCCCAGGTTATTGAGGTTCCATTAATTTCCTGGAATTCCTTCAATGTAATATAGAATTTGCTGATATACGAATTGAGTTTGGGCTGCGAATCCACCGTAGTCCAGATGCCTAGACGGCCCTTGTACTCCTGAACATACTGATTATCAACCCGGATTACTTCCTCAGCAAAGGAAGCGCCACAGAAAAAAAATAAAAATATGGCTGTCCCGATTATGCTTCTCATTACCGCGTCCACTCCTTGTGGTTTTTCTATGTATTTTGAAATTGATCCGAAGACAATTTTCACGAAGATTTTATTATTAATTAACACTTATTATATTTGTCAATAAAAAAATGGGATATTGCCCGGTATAATAATCGCATAACAAGTGACTGCTTTCATTAATCCCGTTGTTTTGTATACAATATTGGTAAATTATTCAATTTTTATGAAAAATATTTTTTTTATGTCCCCCAATACCTCTCTCAGGACCATTCTTTGGAAGGCATTATCTGATGATGTTGTCGATGAAGTTCAGGGTATAACTGCTTTTCACATGCTGCCGCCTCAGGCAGAAATTATCCCTTGTGATGATATTGGAACCGTAATCCGTTGAAAACGCCCGGCGATACCCGGATTTTGACGTCATATCGATAATGGACAGATCATATTTACCATAGGGATAGGCATAGAGATCGATCGTCTTCTTCATATAAAGCTCCATGATCTTTTTTGAAAGATAGAGCTCCTCATAAAGCCGTTTCTGAGCTTCCGGATCATTCTTCTTTTTAGAAAGCTGGGTCAGATCGCAGTGAGTGATGGAATGGGCCTGGATATCGATTCCCTGCCGGTCCATGGCACGCAGCTTGTTCCAGGTGAGATTCTTCGTCGATTTTTGTTTAACGTTATCGGTATACACGAACAGGGTGACCGGATATCCGAATTCACGCACCAGGGGAAGCAGCTTGGTATACATCGATCCGTATCCGTCGTCAAAGGTGATGGCGATCACCCGCTCCCGGTACGGCGCCGGGTGCTCGAGCTTGTGGATGAGTTCACGCAGCGGAATGACCCGTATGCCGCGGTCCCTGATCAGCTGAAAATGCTCTCTCAGGGTGTCGGCATCGATCGAAAAGGCGCCCTTGCCGTCGATATTATGATAGAGCAGTATCGGTATGATCAGCAGGCGCGATCGCATCTCCCTGTCCTTGTGGAGCCACGCCATCCTCCCCCTGGAAAATTCATTGTAGTCATTTATATAAAAGAAGAGTGCCGCGCCCAAGGAGAGGGCCATGGAGACTATGAGAATATAGATGCTCTTCATGCCTGGTGCCCCGGTTTCAATACCCATTACAGAATCTGACGGCGGCAGAGCAGCGCCACCATAGTATTGTATCGTACAACAAGGCTCTTTCAATCAAGGAATTATTTTTATGACTTTACAATTCAATGGGGTATGGTATGATATTTCCATTCAGACAACGGACTGCAAGGCGCTGAATTCCATACCGGGCCATGACAACGGGGAAACTGCGATGATAAAATTTACAAAAATGCACGGGACTGGCAACGATTACGTCATCATTGACGGGAGGAAGCTGAAAACCGCCTCATACGGCAAGCTCGCCAGGGCCATGAGCGACAGGCATTATGGCGTCGGCTCCGACGGCATTCTGGTTCTTCTCGAATCCAAAACGGCCGATTTCCGCATGAGGATGTTCAATCCGGACGGAAGCGAAGCCGAAATGTGCGGCAACGGGATCCGCTGCTTTGCCAGGTATCTCTATGATAACCGGATAACAAATAAAAAGGAGCTCCGGATCGAGACCGCGGCGGGCACGAAGAGCCTGGAGCTCGTGGTTAAGAACAAGCATGTGACGAGCATCACCGTCACCATGGGCGAGCCCATATTGCGGCGCGACCGGATCCCGATGATCGGCAACCAGGGCATGGTGGTGGGCGAGTCGCTGCAAATGGAAGACGGGTCCCGCTTCACCATTACGGCCGTCTCAATGGGCAATCCCCACGCCGTCATCTTCGTGGAGGAGATAGATAAGTTCCCCGTCGACAAATACGGCCCCCTTGTAGAGCACCACAGGCTCTTCCCCAACAGGACCAATGTCGAATTCATCAAGGTGCTCAATCGTAACGAGGTGGTGCAGCGGACCTGGGAGCGTGGAACCGGCGAGACCCTATCCTGCGGAACCGGCGCGTCCGCGGTCACGGCCGCCTGTGTTCTCAACAAGCTGACGGAGAGAAAAATCCTGATACACCTGAGGGGTGGCGATCTAAGAACCGAATGGAGGGAAGACGACAACACGATCTATCTTTCCGGGCCCGCAGTGGAGGTTTTTAAGGGTGAGTGGCCCGGTTAAAGCTCCCAGAGAGCGGTGCCGGGAACTCCCTTTTCCAGCACCAGGACCGTCTTGATCGACGGTATGTTCTCGGTTATGGTCTTTTCCAGGGCCCGCTTGAACAGGCTCTCTGAATTCCGTATGACCGTCGCGGCGGACCGCAGCTCGGCGGGCTCCAGGTCAATGACGCACACCGTGCCGCCTTTCCCGGCAGGTCCATGGATCCAGACTTTCCTCACAAAAAGGTTGGCGGGCACCGCCATGGCGGTGTTGTCATAGAGAGACCCCTTCGCGACGATCTCAAAAAGAAGCTTAGCCGTCTTTTCATCGTTGTTGTAAACGGGAATGGCGCGCTTCTCGCGAAAGATTGTTGCCCCGTCTAGGGCTGGGAGATACACCGATATATTCTTTTCCTGCGCCATGGACGGCAGTTCCGGGAATATGTCGACGATGTTCTTATCCGTATGGAGGCAGTACATCAGGTAGTCGGCGATGAAAATCCCGGTGAAGAGAAGGATGAGGCGGCGGTTCCTTTCCTTTCCGGCGGGATAATCGATAAATTCAGTCCGCACCATGGTAACCGCCGCAGCGATCCTTCTCTTTATCCGCACATCATAGAAGGCGCGTATTCTTTCCGCCAGGGCCCGGACCATGCGCTTAATGTTGTTCTTCGTGCTGTTCATGTCAAATTTCATATGCGGCACCGCGATTGAGGTACATTAGGAAATGGCCTTCGTAGAATCAAGGATTTTTTTCGGCGCCGCCGATTAAATGGATGCAGGTTTGGGGACGCTCTCCACGGGGATCCGTCGTCAATTGACCTTGATCAGGCTGTTGTACTTCTTGATGAAAAGCTCGACACCCTTGCTTATGCCCTCCGCCACGCTTTCCCGGTGGGCATCCTTTTTCAGATACTGCGACTCTTTTTTATTGGAGATATACCCTATTTCAACCAGGGCCGCCGGCATCAACACGCCCCGGAGGACGAAAAAATCGGCCTTCTTGACCCCCCGGGAAGCGAAAGCCCTGTTTATCTTCGCCATCCCCTCCTGTATCGACCCGGCAAGGGCCGAGCTTTCCTTCTGTATCTGCGTGGTGATCATCATCGCCTCTATATAATCCGCGTCATCGCGGCTCCCCCGCTTCTTTGGCGTATTCTCAAGGACGACGACATTATTCTCCAGTGCGGCCGTGTTGCGCGCCTCTTCATTGGTCGGATTCTGCGAGAGAAAATAGGTTTCATACCCGGATATGCGCGCCGACAGGGAGGCATTGACGTGTACGCTGACGAAGAGTCCATTCTCGTTCTTTTTCAGCAGGCGGTTGGCTATCTCCGTCCGCAGGGCAAGCTCGATGAAGCGGTCATCCCCGCGCGTCATGTACACCCGTATTTCCGGAAGCTTTGCCTTTAATTTTTTCTCAAGGTAGCGCGACACCTTCAGGGTGATATCCTTCTCCCTGAGGCCGCCCCGTCCGAGCGCTCCCGGGTCTTTCCCGCCGTGTCCCGGATCGATGACGATGAAACTTATCCGGTCCCTTGCACCGGGCCGCTGCGTATCCTTCTTGCGGTCCGGGACCTTCTCCTCTCCGGTCCCCAGTTCCAACTCCAGCGCTCCCCCCTTTCGAAGGGTCCGCATGTCCGGATTGAGGGCCAGCAGGATGCGCTCACCCCCGTCAAGGGGAATCAGCACTCTTCCTCCGATACGCCGAACCGCCATGGATGACTTGTACAGGCTGCCGTCCACGAGCATTACCGCCAGGCCGACCCCATACACCGCGGTGTGATTCTTGCGGTACAGCCTTCCCTTCTGGGATATCATGTCAAAGGAATGATCGAGGCCGGCGCGGGAAATCAATTCATCGAGGGGCAGGTAGTCGCCGCCGTCGGCACGGATTATGCTCATGCTTTCGGATGAGGCGGATGCCGGTAGTGCCATAAACAAAAGAAGCGAAATGATAAAACAGGTTCTGAGCCTTTTTTTCACGATAGTACCGTGCGTATGTCCTGACATATTCTATGCCGCCGAGCATATAGAAGAGGACAACCAAGAATATGGAAATGTGTTTAACCGGAATTTTCCCATCAAATGGTTGATTATAACTGCAAAAATAGCGCCAGTCGTCAAGATAATTTCTACGAAGCAAGTCCATTATTCTCCGGGGTATTCCTATCCAATCCCGCCCCGGTTCAATAAAATAACCGCCGGTTGAAGAAAATACTTGAAAAATGGAATGCCTGTAACTCTGATGAACAACAATCAATAGGATATAGCGTGATCGTGCCATGAAAACCAGCACACAATTTTTCGGCCTCATTACGGCCGCCATTATCGCCATCGCCGGCCTCTCCTGCTCGAATAGCGGGGACGCCATAACCAAGGACACCTACGGCATCATTCTCAAGGGATACACGGCCATGAGGATCGATCCGATGATTTTTTCCGGCATCGTTACGGAGTTGAACAAGGGCACCTCGGTGCAGGTGCTGGAAAAATCCAGGGAGCAGAGCTGGGTCGGAAAGACAAGCGGCTACTGGTACAAGGTATCGACCAAGGAAGGACTCACGGGCTGGGTCTTCGGGCCGAATATATCCATCTACTCGTCGAAGTCGAAGGATTCGATGAACCGCGTCGTTTCCAGCTTCATGAACGCCGAACACGCCCAGATAAAGCAGTATCTCATGGGCAAGTGGTGGAGCACCAACGAATTCGGCGATTTTACCGACCATTGCCTCGAGCTGTACGAGAGCGAAAAGTACAAATCCTACATGAAGGGAAACGAGGAAAAGCCGATCGTGGGCGCATACAAGCTTGACTTCAACAAGAATGAGATCGTCTTTTCCAACGGCACCTCGTTCAAGCACAACCTGAGCATAGCCAAGCGCGGCAACGACTACATTATAAAGAAAAGCATGAAGGACTTCGAGCTGCGCTTCACCAAGATTTCAATAGAGACCAGCCCCGAACCAGAGATCAAGGCAACAGGAAAGAAGAAACCTGCCGGCACGGGCGATGTCAACAAGACTCAATAAATACCTGTCGCAATCAGGCCTGGGATCGCGCCGCTCGGTGGAGGAGCTCATATCCTCCGGCCGCGTATCCATCAACGGGAAGAAGGTCACCGCCCTGGGGACCCTCGTGGAGCCGGGCGACCGGGTGGCCCTCGACGGCTCGCCGGTGGAGCCGCGCACCGGGCATCACTATCTCATCCTGCACAAGCCCCGAGGATACGTCACCACCGTCAGCGACGACCGCGGCCGCCTCACCGTCATGGACCTGATCCCTGAAAAATACCGCCGCGCCGGCGTGTTCCCCGTGGGTAGGCTCGACCGCGACACCTCGGGCCTCCTGCTCTTCACCAATGACGGCGATCTCGCTTACAGGCTGAACAAGCCTCAGTTTCATGTAACGAAGGAATACGAGGTAGTGCTGGACAGGCCCCTCGAGGAAGCCGACAGGGCGGTCATAGCCCGGGGCGTATACATTCATCAGCTTGAGATAAAAACCGGACCGGCCCGTGTGGAGTGCGTCGATGAAGCCCGCCTGCGTGTCAGGGTCGTACTGACTGAGGGGAAAAACCGGCAGATACGGTATACCTTCCTGAACCTCGGGTACAAGGTGAAGAGCCTCGAGCGGACCGCCTATGGCATGCTATCGCTGCGCCGCCTCAAGAAAGGGGCCCACAGGACCCTGACCGAAACGGAGATACGAAATCTGAAAAAAGCGGCCGCCATGAAGTAACCGCCGGCCCGTGAAGAGGCCGGTTACGGCTTTTTCCGCGTTGCCAGATACTGGCCGGCCCGTTCCACGGTGTCAAAAATCTTAAAAAACATTCCCACCTTGGCTATATCGAAGAGCTGAAGGATTTTCGCGCTGCTGCAGACCACGACCATCTCATTATCATACTCCTTGATCTTGCGGCTGATGTTGATCAGGGAGCTGAGCCCGGTCGAATCAATATAATAGAGATTATCCAGGTTAAGTATAATGTCAGGATACTTTATTTTCTCCAGGTTCTGATTGATAATCTCCGACAGCCGGGGGGTTTTGACAAAGTCAATTTCCTCGATCTTGATCGAAATTATTGCGTAGGTATCATATGCTGTTACATCGATCATGTGTTATACCAAGTTATAGAGCATAAAAGGTTCCACGTCGTTCCTTCCCCGGCCGGATAAAGGGCCTTCCCGGTTCCGACAATACGTTTAAACCGTTTCTTCCTTGATTGGGATTGAAAACGAAATAATCAATATATTCATAACTAATCAAGAAAAAAACTGCCTCGTAAAAATTTATCTGCATTTATTGACAGATCACGCCATGCCCCGGGTCCTCCGCCTTAAAATATTTTCTTATGCAAATGGTTGCTAATGTCGAATTTTAATAAGGATGGTACATTCAGACCGTGATACCTTTTGGGGGCCGGTCGCGCGCCATGAAAACGAAACTATCATACAGGATCCGGACATGCAAAATATCGACTTCTATGAAAGAAAAAATATACGGATAGCCCCTCCGCAATTCACCGATACCTACGACCCTGAATACCTGCCCCGAATGGCCCAGAACACGCCGCGTGAAATGGAGAGGGTCAGAAAGAAAGCCAGCAGGATATTCTTCCTGATAACGTCCCTCTGCATCATATCATTCACGGCGGGAATTGTCATCGGGATAAAGTTTGTCGGCGGCGCCCAGCGCGATCTTGTCGATAAAAAGACATACAATGCCGTTGCCGACATCGGCAAGAGTCTCCCGCTCTTCAGCAAGGAAAAGCCCGCTGAATCGGTTTCCCAGGAGAATCTTTTCCCTAAGAAAAGCTACCCCTATGCCATCAGGCTCACCAGCGAGTACGACCATGATATGTCCCAAAAAATCGCCGGCTTTTTAAGCCGCCGCGGCCATACGGTCATTCTATCAAAAAATAACGCCCGCTACCGCATCTTCGTCGGCCCCTACAAGAACAGCGCCGACGCCGAAGAGGCATTGAAAAAAATTGCCACCTACCAGAAATATTCGCTTGCGGAAAATACACGGATTATAAAAAGGTAACATCACCGAACG
>JADHED010001864.1_pt1 | contig 16124 bp, 9 predicted proteins | sample 8952041 | NCBI WGS metagenome assembly JADHED01 (sample SAMN16124423, study PRJNA663239) | bioreactor sludge metagenome | isolation source: sludge (control) | place: India:Bengaluru | collected 2018-09-08
GACCACCCCGGCTGGGCGCTGCGCACCAGCCCCGCCACCCCCGCCACGAACGGCGCCGCCATCGACGTCCCCGACGTCCCCCCCCACGAGCCCCCCGGAAACGTCGTCGTGATCTGCTCACCCGGCGCCGCCAGGTCCACCCACGTCCCATAGCTGCTCGTCGCCGCCTTCGCGTCCGTCGGCCCCGTGCCCGCCACCGCGATCACGTGCTCGTCGTAGGCCGCCGGGTAGATCTTCGTCGCCGCGTTCGCGTTGCCCACCCCCGCCACCACCGTCGCCGTCTGTGCCGCCTGCGCGATCGCCGTGCGCAGCGTCACCGAGTCGCTCGTCCCCCCGAGGCTCAGGTTGATCACCCGCGCGCCCTTCTGCGCCGCATACAGGACACCCGCCGCGATGTCGGAGTAGTTGGCCGTCCCCCCGGCCTGCACGACCTTCACCACCATCACCCGGCAGCCCCCGCACACGCCGGCCCCGCCGAGGGCGTTGTTGCTCGCCGCCGCCACGATCCCCGCCACCTCGGTCCCGTGCCCGGTCGTGTCGCTCAGGTCCGCGTTGTTGGCAAGCAGGTTCCAGCCGTGCAGGTCGTCCACGTACCCGTTCCCGTCGTCGTCGACCCCGTTGCCGGCCACCTCGCCCGGGTTCCGCCAGAGTTGCCCCGCCAGGTCCGGGTGGGTCACCTCCAGCCCCGCGTCGATCACCGCGATGGGCACCGTCGGCACGCCCGTCGTGACGTCCCACGCCGCCGGCGCCTCGATCTTGGCCAGCCCCCACTGGTCGCCGAACAGTGGGTCGTCGGGTGTCGCCAGGATGTGCGCGACGTAGTCGGGCTCGACGTAGGCGACCAGCGGATGGCCCTGCAGCCGGCGCACCGCGGCGTCCACCGCCTCCCCCGGCCGCAGCCGCAGCCGCACCACCGACGACAGGTCGGCCGTCGCCAGGCCGTCAGCCGTGAGCGCCGCCGACACACGCAACGCGGCCCCCGCCGGCCGCAGCGGATCGACCGTCACGCCCCCGAGCTGCGCGGCCAGCGTGTCGCCCGCCACCGTCGCCCCGCTCGCCACCCGCACCCCGTCGGCCGTCACCGCCGTCGGCCTCAACCCCACCAGCACCACGCCGGGCGCCACGTTCGCACCCTGCGCCGCCGCGAGGCTCGCACTCCCCACCAGCAGCGCCGCCAGCCCCCACGCCCCGCTCGCCTCCGCTCGCCGCATACCCGCTCCCTGGCCCGGTCCGGGTGCCGGATTCTCGTCAGTCGATGGGCCGCCCCGGGCAATAGCAAGCGTCGTGCGCGCCGCCGGCCTGCCGCGGCCCCTGCGCGAGCACCGGGCCGGTCGAACCGCAGGAATCCTTGGGAAACAGGTGATGCCGCAGCAACACCGCGGAGCGCCCCGGGGACACGTGGCGCAATGTGGCGTGGGGTGGACGCCGAGCGGCGTGGATGGGCGGGGCGGGCCGCCCCTTCACCCGCTCGCCACATGCCGGCCTCCCGGCACGTCCGGCGCCGATCCGGCAGCCGCCGCCGGGTCCGCGGCCGCCGTCACCGGCCAGGTGGCCGCTGTGTCAGGAGGTCGATCAGGGACGTGCGAAAGGCCTCGAGCCTGGCGAGGGTCGGGGCGTCGAGGTCGCTTCCGGCCGCCAACTCCCCGAACGGCGTGGTCTCGAGCACCCAGGCCAGCGTCAGCGCGGAGAACCCGCCGTCCTTCGCCGGGGCGTCGGAGACGGCCCGTGTCAGGTCGCCGCCGGCCTCGACGAGCGCCATCACGTCGAGCAGGTCACGCAACTCCGCCCGTTCGAGCAGCGTGCACAGCTTGGCCACCAGGATCTCGTAGGGCGAGTCGGCCGTCACGTCCACCCCCCCGACGACGTGGATCACGGGGGGTTCCAGCGTGGTCACGGGATCCGCGACGAGGTCCAGGAGGCAGACCTCCTCGCCGTCCACGACACGCAGGCGCACGAAGGCCGGTGTCCGCTGCAGCACGCTCACCGAGAGGCCCTGCGCCTCGAGAGCCCCGATGACGGCACGCGGCAGGTCTCCCAGCACCGAGCGGTCGCGCCAGAAGGCGTCCACGTCGCGCGTGGTGCGATGCCGCGTGTAGAACGCCGCGAGCGCCGCGCCGCCGGTCACCACCGGGGGCGGGTCGAGGCGCCCGACGAGACGGAGGATCGTCTCCTGCAGCGCGCTAAGCCGGCCGGTCATCGGGGAGCAGCCGCCACCGCCGCAAGAGCCAGCGCCAGAACGGGCGCGTGCGCCCCAGGTAGCGCTCGACGTCGTGCCAGGACGCTGCGATCTCGTCGGCGCTGACGAAGGTGAACACGTCGTCGGGCCGGGCCTGCCGCATCAGTTTGCCGAGCAGGCCCGCCCGCACCGCGGGCGTGGCCGTGGCCATCGCGTGTCGGAACTCGTCGAGCGTGGTGTCCACGTCCCACAGGAAGTAGGGCCGGCCCTGCGGGTCGCACAGTCGCTCGCGAGGTGTGGGATTGAGCACCACGCGGGCATTGTAGCGGGTCTCAACGGGGACGGGGCCAGCCGCACGCCGGCCCCGTCGCGGCCGCCGTGGGCCGCGTCGCCTACGGCAGCTTCGTCGCCAGCGCGTTGGTGCCGCCCGCCCAGTGCTCGGTCCCGGCGTTCCAGTACAGCGCCCGCTCCACGCTGATGGGCACCCCCGCCGCAGCAGGCTGCGGTCGCCGACGCCGGTGCGAGTCAGCGCACCGACGCCTCGTCGCTTGGCAGGGATGCACGTTGCAGCCCCCACCCCTGACACTTGTCACTACCCCGGCCGCGCACGTCCCGGTAGCATCCCCACTACCGCCATGCTCACGCTCACGAACCTCCGCAAGCGCTTCGGCGACCTCACCGCCGTGGACGACCTCTCGCTCGAGGTCCACCGCGGCGAGGTGTTCGGCCTGCTCGGCCCCAACGGCGCCGGCAAGAGCACCACCGTCCACATGGCCGTGGGCCTGCTCACGCCAGACGAGGGCACCGTGGACGTGGGCGGCCAGGGATCGCCGGCCGACCCGCGGGTCCGCCGCCTCGTGGGCGTCGCCCCCCAGTCGCTCTCGCTCTACGACGAGCTCACCGGCGAGGAGAACCTCGCCTTCTTCGCGCGGGTCTACGGCCTCGACGCCGCCGCCACGCGCGCCCGCAGCAGTTGGGCGCTCGAGTTCGCCGGCCTCACCGATCGCCGGCGCGACCGCGTGGCCACCTACTCCGGCGGCATGAAGCGGCGCCTCAACCTCGCTGCGGCCCTCGTCCACGAGCCGGCCCTCCTGCTGCTCGACGAGCCCACCGTCGGCGTCGACCCGCAGTCGCGCAACGCGATCTTCGAGCGCATCGAGGCGCTGCGCGCCGCCGGCTGCACCATCGTCTACACGACCCACTACATGGAAGAGGCCACGCGGCTGTGCGACCGCGTCGGCATCGTGGACCACGGCCGCCTGCTGGCCCTCGACACCGTGGACGGCCTCGTCGCCCGCCACGGCGGCGACCCCGTGCTCGTCCTCCGCAGCGGCGGGCAAGAAAAGCGCCTCGCCACGCGCGACCCGCTCGCCGACCTCACCCGCCTCGCCGCCCAGCAGCCCGTGGACGACTTCCGCGTCGAGCGCGCCGGCCTCGAGCAGGTGTTCCTCAACCTCACCGGCCGCACGCTGAGGGACTGACCCATGCGCCCCATCCTCGCCCTCGCGATGAAGGACCTGCGGCTGCTCGTCCGCGACCGCGGCCACCTGTTCTTCGCCTTCGCCTGGCCGCTCATCGTCGCCATCTTCTTCGGGATGCTCTTCGGGGGACCGCGCGAGGGCGCCGCCTCGATCTCGGTCGCCGTGGTGGACGAGGACGCGTCGGAGGGCTCGCGCGCGCTCGTGGACCGCCTCGGAAAAGCGGACGGCCTGAAGCTCACCCCCCTCGGGCGCGACGAGGCGCTCGCCGCGGTCCGGCGCGGCGCGCACGCGGGCGCGGTGATCGTCCCCAAGGGCTACGGCGACGCCGCGGCGCGCCCCTTCTACGGCACCTCTCCCAAGGTCGAACTGGCCATGGACCCCAGCCGCCGCGCCGAGGCCGCCATGCTGGAAGGGATGCTGATGGGCGCCGGCACCCAGGGCCTGGAACGCCTCTTCAGCGACAGCGACTACTCGAAAGGCGTCGTGGACCGGGCGCTCGCGGAGGTGAAGGGGACGAGCGAGCCGATCGCCGGCCGCGACGACCTCACGCGCTTCCTCGGCGAGCTGCGCTCCTTCGTGGACTCCCCCGCCGTGCAGCCGCAGCAGGGCGCGGGCGCCGGCACGGCAGCGGCGTGGCAGCCGCTCACCATCGCCCGCACCGACGTCGCCGTGCAGCGGAAGGGCCCACGCAACGCCTTCATGATCACCTTCCCGCAAGGCGTGCTGTGGGGCGTCATCGGGTGCGCCTTCGGCTTCGCGCTCAGCCTGGTGCTCGAGCGCTCGCGCGGCACGCTCACGCGCCTGCAGATGTCGCCGCTGTCGCGCAGCCACGTGCTGGCAGGCAAGGCCCTCGCCTGCTTCACCACCATCCTGGTGGTGCAGGTGCTGCTCTTCGCCGTCGCCTACGCCTTCCTCGACGTGGTGCCGGGCTCGTGGCCGCTGCTGGCGGTGGCCGGCGTCTGCCTCGCCGTCGCCTTCGTCGGGATGATGATGGTGATCTCGGTGCTCGGCCGCACCGAGCAGACGGTGGGCGGCGTGGCCTGGGCGCTGCTGCTGCCGCTCTCGATGCTCGGCGGCGGGATGATCCCGCTCTTCGCCATGCCGGCCTGGATGCTGCCGCTCAGCAACGTCAGCCCCGTGAAGTGGGGCATCCTGGCACTCGAAGGCGCGCTGTGGCGCGGCTTCACGCCCGCCGAGATGCTGCTGCCCTGCGCGGTGCTGATCGGCGTCGGCGTCGCGGGCTTCTCGCTGGGCGCCCGCCTCTTCCGCGACTGAGTCAGCACGCTATCGCAGCCGCGTCGCCAGGGCATTGGTGCCGGCCGACCAGTAGAGGCCGGCCGCGCTGGTGTACATCGCGCGCTCCACGACCACCATCGCCGGCGTGTCCCCCAGGCTCTCGACGATGGCGCCGAACCGCCTGCCGGCCGCCTCCGGGAACTCGACGCCCACCGCGACGTTCGTGCGGCTGGTCGCCGCCAGCGGGAACGTCCTGTCGATGCTCGTCCCGTCCTCGAACACCAGCGTCACGCGCGCGGTGCCGGCCGTCGCGGACGTGTTGGCGACGAGCAGGTAGGTGTCGGTCAGCGACGACTCCTCGCCTTCGGCCAGCGCCCAGAGGGTGCCGGCCTGGGTGGCGCCGGCCGAGTTGTGGGCCTCGGCCCACGTCGCCGGCGTCGGTCCCGGCCACCACATCGCGCGCTCGACGATGATGGGCACCCCGTTGGTGACCTCGACGGTCGTGGAAACGGCGGTGGAGGCGAGCGGTCGACCAACGGCGCCGTCGGGCGTGTCGAAGTCCACCCAGACGGTGCGCCGGGAGTTCGGCGGCACGGTGAGCGACCGCGTGTAGGTCGTCCCCTCCGGCAAGAGGTAGGTGAGGCGGGCCTCGGCCGCGCGGTCGTCGGGGTTGGCGAGCAGCACGAACAGGTCGAAGAACGGACCGGTGGCGCCCTCGGCCAGCAGCCACGTCGTGGCCGGCGCCGTGACGCCCGCGCTCTCGTGCCCCGCGTTGAAGAACCGCCCCTGCCCGGTGAGGTACATGGCGCGCTCGACGATGATCGGCGTGTCGTCGGCGCTGGTGATCACCGCGCTCACGTCGGTGTTGGCGAGCGCCGTGCCCGCGTCGCCGAACACCTCGTTGTCCACCCAGATGTTGGTGCGTGACTGCGGCTCCAGCGTGTAGGACTTCTCGATCGGCGCCCCGTCGGGCCGCAGGTATCGCACCCGCACCGTCGTCGGCACGCTGGCCGGGTTCTGCAGCAGGTAGAAGAGGTCGAAGCCGCTGTGGGTGGCGCCCTCGGCGAGGTACCACGTGGTGGCCGGCGCCGACAGGCCGGTCTCGGCGTGGCTGCCGTAGCCGCTGCGGTCCCACGCCATCGTGCGGTCCACGACGACGGCCTGGTCCGACTCCAGCACCGTCGAGAACTCGGCCTGCTCCATGGCGTCCACGTCCCCGCCCACGTCCACGGTTCGCCGCGCGCGCGCCGGCACCGCGACGTAGTGGGTGTGCGCGGTGCCATCCGACAACTGGAACCGCAGCAGCACGTTGGCGGGTTCGTCGCCAGGGTTGAGGATCGCCAGCCTCGTGTCGAAGAACGCGCTGGTGGCGCCCTCGGCGAGGTAGCGCGTGTGCTGCGCGAAGCCACGCGGGTGCGTGCAGCCCACCCGACGGTCGCAGTTGCGCCGTTCCTCGATGTTGGTGAGGCCGTCGCCGTCGGGGTCGCCGAGCGCCCCGCTGTCGCCGCCCGCCGCCGCCGAGTCGAGACCGAACTGCTTCTCCCACGCGCTCGGCAGGCCGTCGTCGTCGGCGTCGCCGGCCGTGGCGCTGTCCTGCGCCACGGTGACCGAGGCCACCTGCGCGTTGTTCCCGTCGCGCACCAGCACGCGCGCCTCGCGCGGCACCGGGCCGGCGTTGTCCCCGACCTGCACCTCCACGGCCCCGCTGCCGAACCCCTGCGGGCCCGAGAGCGTGAGCCAACGCGCCTCGCCCTCGACGAGGAGCGACCACGCGCACTGCCCGCTGCCGCCGGCGGCGCGCACCTCGAGCGGGCGCACCCCTCCCGCTGGCCCGAAGGCGATCCGAAGGGGAGACACCTCGTACGTGCAGGCGGTCGGCACGGGCTGGGTCACGGTGGCCGTGGCGGTGTTCTCGCCCCACGCCAGGGTGACGGTGGCCGTTCGCCTCTCGCCGGTCGCGTTCGCGCCGGCCGTCATCGAGATGACGCCGCTGCCCGTGCCGCTGCCGGAGGCCACCACGAGCCACGGCGCGCCTGATCCCGCGGTCCACGCGACGCAGCCGCTGCCGGAAGCGGTCACCGCGAGTGCGACGACCCCGCCGGACGCCTCCACCTGCTGGCTCGCCGGCGACAGGCTGTAGGTGCAGATGACGGCTCCCGCCTGCGTCACCCGCACCGCCTGACCGCCCACGGTGAGCGTGGCGACGCGCGCCGCACCCGAGCCGTTGGCGAGCACCGTGAACTTCACGGAACCGTTGTTGAAGAACGGGCCGGGCGCCTCGGGCACCGCCCACGGGGCGTCGCTCGCGGCGGTCCACCCGCAGGACGATCGGTTCGTCGTCACCGCCATCGTGACGGCCCCGCCGCCCGCGCCGACCGACGTCACGTCGGGCGCGACGACGTAACTGCACGGCACGCTCGAGATGCCGAGGTCGAAGCTCTCGGTCGTCGCGAGCGCGCCGTCGCCCACCGTCACGGTAATCAGCGTGGTGCCCGACCGGCCGAACTCCGGCTGGATCGTCAGCGTCCGGTCCCTGCCGGTGCCACCGAGCTGGATGCCCGTGTTCCTGACCAGGGCCTCGTTCGACGAGGTGACGCCGATCGCGAGGCTCGACACGTCGTTGTCCACGTCGCCTACCGTGAACCCGATGGGCCCGATCGGCGCGTCCTCGGGCGACTGCTGGTCGGGAATCGCGCTGATCGTGGGCGCATCGTTCACGGCGCGCACCGTCAGGCTGAACGACCGCTGGACGAACGCCGGCGTGGGCGCCTGGTCGTCCTCGGCGCGCACTGCGATGGTGGCCACCCCGCTCGCATTCGCCGCGGGCGTCAGCGTCATCGTCCGCGCGGCGCCGGTCCCGGAGAACACGATCCCGGCCACCGGGATCACGGCGGGGTTCGACGAGGTGGCGGTCAGCCTCAGCACGGCCAGGTCGTCGTCCACGTCGCCGACCGTGATCGACACGGGCCAGGGCGTGTCCTCGTCGGTCGACTGGTCGCCAATCGCGGCCAGCGTGGGCGCGTCGTTCACCGCCGTCACGGTCAGCCTGAACGCGGTGCTGGCGTTGGCGCTTCCGTCAGAGACCGTCAGGGTGACGGTGGTTTCGCCGAACTGATTCGCCGCCGGCGTCAGCGTGACGGTGCGCGCGGCGCCGGAGCCGCCGAACACGATGCCGCTGAGGGGCAACAGCGTCGTGTTGGAGGACGTCCGGCTCAGGGTGAGCGAGGCGGCCGCGGTCTCGACGTCCCCCACGGTGAAGGCGATAGGCCCGGCGGCAGTGTCCTCGGTCGTGGTGCGATCGCCGACGGAGGTGATCGTGGGCGCGTCGTTCACCGCGTTCACCGTGAGCGTGAACTGGGTGGACGCCGCCGGGGCCGTCCCGTCGCTCACCTGCACGGTGATGCTCGCGGTGCCAGAGGCGTTGGCCACCGGCGTGATCGTCAGCGTGCGCGAGGCCCCGGTGCCCGTGACGGCGAGACCGGCGTTGGCCACCACCGCCTGGTTCGACGACGACGCGGTCACGGTGAGGACGTCGGTGGGGTCCGGATCGCTCACGCTCACCGGGACGGTCTTCACCACGTCCTCGTTGGTGATCTGGGGCGACGCGATGGCCACGATCGAGGGGGCATCGTTCACCGGGGTCACCGTGAGCGTGAAGGACGCCACCGTGTCGCGCGACGGGTCGAGCGTGTGGTCCTTCGCCGTGATGGTGATCGTGGTGCTGCCGAACTGGTTGGCCGCGGGCGTCAACGTGATCGTCCGCGGTCCCACCGCCGGCCCGCCGCCGACGACGATGTTCGACGGGGCGTTCGGGACCAGGGTGGTGTTGGAGGAGACCGCGGTCACCGGGCCCACGAGCCCGTCGACGTCCGACACGGTGAACGCGATCGGCGCCGTCGCCGTGTCCTCCGGCGTGCTCGCGCTCGCCGGCAGCCCGGAGATCACGGGCGCGTTGGGCGGCGTCACCGTCAGGACGAACGTGTCGGCGGCCTGCAGGGCCCCGTCGCTCACGGTCACGGTGACGGTCGTCGACCCGGTCTGGCCCGTGGCCGGCACGAGCCTGATGGTGCGGCTGGTCCCGGTGCCGCCCAGCGTGATGTTCACGTTGGGCACGAGCGTCGTGTTGCTCGAGACGGCCGACACGCCCAGCGACGTGGCGGGCGTGTCCACGTCGCCGACGGTGAACGGGATGTCGCCGGTGGCGATCTCCTGGGGCGTGCTCACGTTGCCGATGTCGGAGATCGTCGGCCGGTCGTTGACGGCCGTCACGGTGAGCGTGAAGGCCATGGGCGTGCCCAGGCTGCCGTCCGACACGGTGAGCGTCACCGTCGCCGTGCCCGACTGGTCGTGCGCCGGCGTCAGCGTCACCGTGCGCGACGCCCCACTGCCGCCGACGACGATGCCCGCGAGGGGCAGCAGGCCGGTGTTGCTCGACGCGGCCGTCACCGTGAGCGACGCGGCCGCCGTCTCGACGTCGCCCACCGTGAAGGCGATCGGCCCGATCGGCGTGTCCTCTGGCGTGGCCTGATCGGTCAGCTGGGAAACGGTCGGGGCGTCGTTGACGGCCGTCACCGTGAGCGTGAAGGCGCGCGACGCCGGCGGCGCGACGCCGTCGCGCGCCTGCACGGTGATCTCGGTGGCCCCCGAGGCGTTGGCGACGGGCGTGATGCGCAGCGTCCGCACCGGTCCAGTGCCGGGATCCCACGCGAGGCCGCCGGGGGCCACCACCGCGGTGTTCCCCGAGCTCGCCGTCAGCGTGACGCCGTCGAGCGGCGTGTCGATGTCGGACACCGTGACCGTGACGACCGTCGTCACGTCCTCGGGCGTCACGTGGTCCGGAATCGGGTCGAGCACCGGCGCGTCGTTGGCCGGCGTCACGACGAGCCGGAAGGACGCGGTCCGCTCGCCGCCGTCGGCGTCGGCGACGCGCAGGGTGACGAGCGCCTCGCCCGACCGGTCGGCGGCAGGCGTGAGCGTCACGGTGCGCGTGGCGCCGGCGCCGCCGAGGACGATCCCGGCCGGCGGCAGCAGCGTGGTGTCCGACGAGGACGCCGTCACCGTGAGCGCAGCCGCGGGCGTCTCCTGGTCGCCCACCGTGAAGGCGACGGGCCCGACGGGCACGTCCTCGGTGGTCGCCTGGTCCACGATGGCCGACAGCGTGGGCAGGTCGTTCACCGGCGTCACCGTCAGCACGAAGGCGTCGGACGCGGTGAGCGCGCCGTCGCTCACGGTCACCGTGATCGTCGTCGTGCCGAAGCGGTCGGCGGCGGGCACGATCGACAGCGTGCGGGCCGTGCCCGCGCCCCCGAAGGTCACGCTCGACGGCGGCACGAGCGCAGGGTCGCTCGAGGTGGCCGACAGGACGAGGCTGCCCGCCGGCGTGTCGGGATCGCCCACCGTGAAGGGCACGCCGGCGAGCGTGGTGTCCTCGGCCGTGGTCTGGTCCGAGATGTCGGCAATCGTCGGTGGGTCGTTCACGCCCGCCACCGTCACGGTGAAGCTCTGCTCGACCGTCGCGGTGCCGTCGGAGACCGCCAGCGTCACCGCGTGCGGCCCGACGTCCGCGTTGCCCGGCGTCCCGCTCAGCGTCGCCGTCCCGTTGCCCGCGTCGACCAACGTCAACCACGCCGGCTTCACCGGCGCCGTCAGCGTCAGGGTCGCGCCCGCGTCCACGTCCGCCGCCGTCACGGCGTAGGTGTAGAGCTGGTCCTCGGTCGCCGCCAGCACCGGCGACGAGGTGAACGCCGGCGGGTCGTTCACGCCCGTCACCGTCACGGTGAAGCTCTGCTCCACCGTCACGGTGCCGTCGGAGACCGCCAGGGTCACCGCGTGCGGCCCGACGTCCGCGTTCGCCGGCGTCCCGCTCAGCGTCGCCGTCCCGTTGCCCGCATCGACCAACGTCAACCACGCCGGCTTCACCGGCGCCGTCAGCGTCAGGGTCGCGCGTGTAGAGCTGGTCCTCGGTCGCCGCCAGCACCGGCGTCGAGGTGAACGCCGGCGGGTCATTCACGCCCGTCACCGTCACGGTGAAGCTCTGCTCCACGGTGACCGTGCCGTCGCTCACCGCCAACGTCACAGAGTGCGGCCCCACGTCCGCGTTCGCCGGCGTCCCGCTCAGCGTCGCCGTCCCGTTGCCCGCGTCGACCAACGTCAACCACGCCGGCTTCACCGGCGCCGTCAGCGTCAGGGTCGCGCCCGCGTCCACGTCCGCCGCCGTCACGGCGTAGGTGTAGAGCTGGTCCTCGGTCGCCGCCAGCACCGGCGTCGAGGTGAACGCCGGCGCGTCGTTGACCGGCGTCACCGTGATGGTGGCGGCGGCGAGCCCGCCGCCGAGTCCTCCCGCGTCGCCAGCGAGCGAGGCCTGCACGCTGAAACTGCCCGCGGCCGTGGAGTCCGGCGACGGCGTGAACCGCAGCCCCGCCGAGCCGTCGGCAAACGTGATGAAGGCGCCGTCGGCGATCGGGGTGACGCCGTCGTTCTGGAACAGCGTGCCGTTGGCGATGCCGGTGATCCGGAAGTGGGTCACCTCGGCGCCATCCGCCGGGTTCCTGGACAACACCAGCCCGGACGTCGTCTGGGTGTCCTCTGGCGTCGTCGCGTTGGTCACCGAGGGCGTGTCGGCGACGGGCGCGACGACCACGTCGAAGCTACGGGTCTGTGTGTCGCTCGCGGTATCGGTGGCCCGGACGGTGACGGTGGCGGTCCCCCAGGCGTCGGCCAGCGGCGTGACCGTCACCACCCACGGCTCGCTCGCCGAGATCGCGGCGCTGACGATGTCCGCCGGCACGACGCCGTCGATGGTGACGCTGGCAACCGGATCGCCCTCGACCTCGTCTGGCGTCACGGTCACCGGCACGCCGAACGCCCCGGCGTCTTCCGCCACGGACTGGTCGGCGATCGGTGCGATCTGTGGGGGCGATGCCGCGCGGACCAGCGCCCACCCGACGGCGAGGACCAAGACGCAACCGACGAGGATTCGTGCCGGGGTGGGAGCCATTGCGGAGGGCCGGAGCCAGCATGTTACACCCCGGGCGGGCGCCTGAAGAGGGATACAATGCCGGCCGCACATGTTGCCGAAGGCCAGCCTGGGGGTCGTACTGGGCGTCGTTTCAGCCCTCGCTGCCGGCGCCGGCTGCCGATCCACGTCGACCAACGTCACCGGCCCCTCCTCCACGCGCTGCGCCGTCAGCCTGTCGGGCACGGGCCTCAGCGTCCCGGGCGGCGGCGGCACGGGCACCATCACCGTGGGCGTGGATCGCGAGTGTTCGTGGTCGGCGGTCAGCGAGTCGCCGTGGATCACGATTGGCGGTCCGGCGAGCGGCCAGGGCCCCGGCTCCATCGCCTTCTCGGTGCCCGCCAACCCGACGGCGTCGGCCCGTCAGGGGGGGATCGCCGTCGGTGCGCAGCGGGTCGTCATCCAGCAGGACGCCGCGGCGTGCGCCTTCAGCGTCCTGCCCACCAGTGCGGCCATCGGCGCAACCGGCGGCCCTCTCCGGTTCACCGTCACCAGCCTCTCGGGCTGCACCTGGTCGGCCACCCCGTCGGTCCCCTGGGCGGTGGTCACCGCGGGAGCGACCGGCAGCGGTACGGGCGACGTGGGCGTGGAGGTGTCCCCCAACAGCGGGGCGCCCCGGTCGGGCACGGTGACCGTCGCCGGCGTCGCCGTCACCATCGCGCAGGGCGGCGGCGGTGCGGCGTGCGCCTACAACGTGTCGCTGTCGTCCTCGGCCTTCGGCGCGCAGGGCGGCAACGGCACGGCTGCGGTCACCACGGCGGCGGGCTGCGAGTGGACGGCCGCCAGCAACCAGTCCTGGCTCGTGATTGGCGGGCCTGCCGGCGGCAGCGGCAACGGCACCGTGCCGTTCAGCGTGTCCGCCAACACGGGCCCGGCCCGGTCCGCGTCGCTCACGATCGGCGGACAGGGCTTCACCGTCAGCCAGGCCGCCGCGCAATCGGCGTGCGCCTACTCGGTGACGCCCGGCAGCCGCACCGTGCCGGGAGACGGCGGGTCGGGCACGTTCTCGGTGACGACGACCGCCGGGTGCGAGTGGAGCGCCGCGAGCAACGTCACCTGGGTGAGCGTCACGGCTGGGACGCGCGGCAGCGGCAGCGGCACCGTCGAGTTCTCGGCGGCGTTCAACAGCGGCCCGGCGCGCTCGGGGACGTTGTCGATCGCGGGCGAGACGGTCACGGTGAGCCAGCAGGCCACCAGCTGCAGCTACCAGGTCGCCCCCACCACGGTGTCGATTCCGGCACCGGGCGGTCCCTCCTCGGTGTCGGTGACAACGGCTCCGTCGTGCGCGTGGACCGCGGCGAGCGGCGCGAACTGGATCACGCTCACGTCGGCGGCCTCGGCCACCGGCAGCGGGGTGGTGTCGTTCGCCATCGCCGCCAACGACGGTGGGGCGCGCGAGGGGACGCTGATCGTGGCCGGCCAGCCGGTCACGGTGTCGCAGGGCGGGGCCTCCTGCACTTACGGTCTGTCGCCGGCCTCGCTGTCGGTCGGGGCAGCCGGCGGCGCGTCGAGCGTCGCCGTGTCCACGTCCCCGGGCTGCACGTGGACCGCCGCGAGCAACGATGCGTGGATCGCGGTCACCGGCGGCGCGTCGGGCAACGGCAACGGCACCGTCGCGGTCTCGGTGGCGGCCAATGCCGGCGCGGCGCGAACCGGCACGTTGACGATGGCCGGGCAGTCGTTCGTGGTGTCCCAGGCGGCCGCGAGCGCGGCCTGCACCTACGCCATCGCCCCCACGAGCCAGGCCGTGGGCGCCGGCGGCGGAAGCGTCGCGGTGAGCGTGTCCGCCCCCGGCGGCTGCGCGTGGACCGCCACGAGCAACGCGCCGTGGGTGACGATCGCCTCGGGCGCCAGCGGCACCGGCAACGGCACCGTCACGCTGTCGGTGTCGGCCAACGCCAGCACGTCGGCGCGGAGCGGCACCGTCACCATCGCCGGCCAGAGCTTCACGGTGCAGCAGTCCGGCGTGTCGTGCACGTATGCGCTGGTGCCGACCGGCACCTCGGTGGGCGCGGCACGCGGCACCGCCACCGTGGAGGTGGCCACCGCCGCCGGCTGCGCGTGGACCGCCGTGAGCAACGCGGCCTGGCTGAGCATCACCGACGGCCTGAGCGGCACGGGCAACGGGCGCGTCACCTACGAGTTCCTGGCCAACACCGACGTGCAGTCGCGCAGTGGCACGCTGACGATCGCGGGGCTGACGTTCGCGGTCACGCAGGCCGCGGCCGCCTGCAGCTACGCCGTGGCCCCGACGACGATCACCGCCGTGCCGGCCGCCGGCGGCGCATCGTCGGTGTCGGTGACCACGGCCGCCAGTTGCGCGTGGACGGCCAGCAGTTCCGTGCCGTGGGTGACGATCACGTCGGGCTCCGCCGGCACCGGCAACGGCACCGTCGCCCTGGCGATCGCGCAGAACACCACGGGGGCGCCACGCAGCGGCACCGTGACGGTGGCGGGCCAGACGGTGACGGTGAACCAGCAGTGACCGCGCTCGCGGAGGGCCCTTTCCCAGGATGGCCATCATGACCACGTCCCCGTCCGGGGCGCGCCGGCGCTCCAGCCCGCTGGCCGTCCTCGTCCTCTGGGCCTGCGCGGCCCTGCTGCCCGCGCCGGCCGCAGCGCAGGACTCCGTTCGCACCATTCTCGAGTTCCTGCTCACCACCCGCTCGGTGGTGACCGACGATTTCGACCGCGACGAGGCGGCGCTGCAGGCGACGAGCGACGCCATTTCCCAGGCGCTGCTGCTCGAAGTCGCCACGCTGCCGCTCAGTTCCTCCTCGGGCGCCTTCACGTACCGCTTCAATCCCGCCCTCGGGACCAGCGAGCGCGCCAGCACGAACTTCGGCGCGTTCTTCGTCGAGCGCGCGGTGACGGCGGGCCGCGGCCGCGCGTCCTTCGGCGTGAGCTTCCGCTACAACCGGTTCGAGACGCTCGACGGCCTCGCCCTGCGCGATGGCTCGCTGGTGACCACCGCGAACCAGTTCGTGGACGAGGCCGCGCCCTTCAACGAGGAGTCGCTGCGGCTGCGCCTCGAGACGGCCGCCACCACCGGGTTCGTGAGCGTGGGGCTCACCGACTGGCTCGACGTGTCGGTGGCAGTGCCCGTCGTCTCGCTGCGCCTGGAGGGAGAACGCTTCGACGACTTCCGCGGCCGCGACACGCTGCAGGCCAGCGCGAACGCCGAGGTCACCGGCCTGGCCGACATCGCGGTGCGCACCAAGGTGCGGCTAGCAGGGCGCCACGGCTCTGGCCTCTCGCTCGGCGGCGAGGTACGGCTGCCCACCGGCAAGCGCGAAGATCTGCTCGGGGCTGGGCGCGCCACCTATCGCGGCCTCGCGATCGGATCGTGGGAAGGCCAGGTCGCGTCGCTCACCGTCAACGCCGGCTATTCGAGCGGCGGCGTGGCCGACCAGATCGACTACGGCGTCAACGTCGCTGTCGCCGCGGCGCCACGGCTCACGCTGAGCGCGGAGGCGTTCGGGCGTCGGGTGGAGGACGTGGGCCGACTCGCCTCCGTCGCGCTTCCCCACCCCACCATCGCCGGCGTGCGGACCACCCGCCTGGGCCAGACGGGCGACCGCCTGGTGACGACCGCCACGGTCGTCGGCGTGAAGTGGAACATCGCCGGCGCCTGGTTGCTCAACGCCAACGTGCTGGTGCCGATGGGTTCGCGAGGCTTGCAGGCGGAGTACTCGCCCTCGGTGGCGCTGGAGTACGCCTTCGGGCGCTGATGGCCGCGGCCGTCCGCCCGTGATTCACCGCACGCTCACCTGCGCCTGCGCGATGCGCCAGGCGTCGCCATTCGCCTCCAGCACGAAGTTCCAGCGACGCTGCTCCACGCGCGGCGTCTGGTTGCCCACTCTCGGCACGTAGGCGGCGCGGCCGGTGCACGAGGCGCGCGCGCGGCCATCGGCCTGTGCGGTCACCTCGCACCGCTCGAACTCGAGCTTCTGGGAGTTGAGCCCGGCGAACGCGCGGGCGAGGGCCCGCTCGTCCACCGCCGGATACACCGCGGCGGCGGCGCGCGCATCGAGCGTCTCGTAGGCCGATTGGTAGGCACGAAGCGCGCGGCGGACCCCGGCATCCACCGATCCCGTCGGCGCCGCTGCCGTCGAGGCGCCGGTGGCGGCCGGCGGCGGCGCCGCTACGGCCGCCGTGGCAGGGGGCGCGTCCGGGCCGGCGCCAGCCGGGCTGACGACGTCGGCGGCGGCCCGGG
>JADHED010001882.1_pt1 | contig 16110 bp, 9 predicted proteins | sample 8952041 | NCBI WGS metagenome assembly JADHED01 (sample SAMN16124423, study PRJNA663239) | bioreactor sludge metagenome | isolation source: sludge (control) | place: India:Bengaluru | collected 2018-09-08
GGTCATCGCAGCGGGGCCGAAGCTCTGACGCTCACCGCCATCTGACACGACCCGGACTTGAGGGGAGCCCGCGAAAGCGGGCTCCCCTTCTCTCTATGCGCCGCGTCCGAGGGCGAGCCGCGGGGCCGCCTACTCCTCCTCGAACCCGAAGCTCTCGAACTTCAGCGTCCGGCTGTTTTCGGAGACCGTGCGAACGAGCTGCTCGGAGGCACCGTTCGGAATCGAGGCCTCGATCTCGAGCGTCACGGTCACCTCGGCGCCGTCCACGCCGGCGAGGTGGGCGATCACCTCGTTCGCGATGGTCCCGACGTCGCGCGTCACGCGCGTCGGGTCGAGAGCGACGGTTCCGTGGAACCGCCGCAGGCGGACGACGGGCTTCTCGACGACGGTCCGACCGGGGGCTGACCGGCCCCCGGCCGGCGCCGACGTGTCCGGCTCCGCGGGCGCAGGCTCCGCCGCTTTTCGCTCCGCGGCCTTCGTCTCCTCCTCGAGCTGCCGGTGCGCGACGTCGGGCTTCACGACGAGGCCGGCGCTCTCGGGCGAGACGTCGACGGCCTCCCCGCAGTGCAGGCCCCGGTACCTCGGCACCGACTCGTCGTGGCTCTCGGCGAAGGCGAAGCCGTCGGAGCGCCAGGTGAGGAGCCGGAGGCCGTCGGAGACGGCCCGGGCGAGGACGTGCGGCCCCAGGAGACGCGGCAGGTAGAGGTAGCGGGCGAAGTCGTCCACGAGCTGCCGAACCGGGACGTGGTCGCCCCGCCAGAGCGGCACCTCGTCGAGGTGCTTCTTCAGGATCGTCGGCCCGAGCGTCGTCACGAGGAGCTCGTCGCTTCGGAGCTTCTTGCTCGCCCTCACCGCGAGGGCGTCCGAGCCCGACACCTTCGTCGCCTTCCACGTCACGGGTGCCTGCGGGCTCGGCTGCTCGGGCGCGAGGAGCCACTGGTAGGTCTCGGGAAGGCGCCCGACGACCGTGTCGTCCGCCGACTTCCGCTGCATCTCGGCCTGCCGCACCTGGTGGGGAGAAAGGTCGAGGGCTTCCTTCTCCGCGAGGATCGACTCCCAGGCGAGGTACTTGCGGAGCGCCTCGTCGAGGTCCTGGAGGCGCACCTTGTCGGCCGCGAGGAAAACGAGGGTGTTCTGGTAGAGGCGGGGAGCGCTCCCGCGCGAGGCGAGGATCCCCTTCGCGGCCTTCTCCGCCGGGCTCTCGCCGTCCTTCGCGTACGGGAGCTCGGACGAGAGGACGACGAGCCGGGCCTCCTGGTCGTCCGGCACGTCGGCGCCGGAGCGCGGCAGCGCGTGGATGCGCATGAAGTCGCCCGGCTTGCGGATGTCGGCCCGGACCCTGGCGTCGAGCTCCTGCGCCACCCGGTCGGGGTCGCGCTTGAGCTGCTCGGCCCGGTCCTCGGCGAGCTTCGTCACCGTGGGCTGCGTCGCGTACCAGACGCGCGGGCCGTCCTGGTAGAGGTACGTCGCGGCGCCGGCCAGGCGCCGGAGCGCGTCGCCGAAGACAGCGGGAGGCTCCCCCGGCACGACGCAGCCGAGCTTCACGCGCCGGTCCTCCAGCCCGCGGTGGGCGGTCCCGCCGGTCGGGGCCGAGCCGAGGTAGATCGTCCGGGCGACGCGGCGCGTCGCGTGGTGCTTGCCGAGGTTCGTCAGCTCGCCGTCGAGCCTCAGCGGCAGCGAGCTCGGCCCGTCCACGTCCTTCTCGATGATCGGCGCCCAGTTGTCGGAGAGGTAGCGCGTCAGCTCGAACTGGACCCGCGGGTCGTCGATCGGGATCGTCGACGGCAGGATGAGCGGGCTCCGGTCCCCCTTCTCCCAGAGGCTGTGGATGACGGCAGCCATCAGGCGCAGGACGCCGCGCGTCCGCTGGAACTTCACGAGCGTCGACCAGTCCTCGTAGAGCCGGTCGAAGATCTCGGGGTGGATCGGGTACGCCTCCTGGACCCGCTTCTCGTACTCCGGCCCCTTGCACTCCGGCGGGAACTCGGCCGCCTGCGCCCGGTAGAGGTCGCCGAAAGCCCGAGCCGTCACGTCGCGGTTCTTGTAGGCTTCCGGCCCCGCAAGCGGCTCGAAGAGACGACGCCGGACGATCTCGAACCCCTCGGTTGCGCTCGCCGGCCGCCACGACGACTCCAGCCGCCCGACGACGTTCCGCAGGCGCTCCAGCGCCTCGCGCCCCCTCACGCCTCCAACCTCGGAGTCGTCCGCCTGCGTATGGGGCGAGCCCGACGTGTCTGAGGCCGGCAGCGAGATGACCAGGAGGCAGTTCTTCGCGAGCTTCGCCGACTCGGTCAGCACCTGCGCGAACGAGAACTGCGTCTCGAAGCCGCCGGCCGGGAGGTCTCCCTGGTCGTGCAGCTGCCGGGCGTAGGCGACCCACTCGTCGATGAGGACGAGGCAGGGGCCGTACTCCTTGAAGAGCTCCCTCAGGACGTCTCCGGGGCTCGTCGCCTTCTCGTCGTCGGCCTTCACCCGGGCGAAGGCCTTCTTCCCGCCCAGCTGGTACGCCAGCTCGCCCCAGAGCGTCCGGACGACCGTGCCGTCGGGCTTCGTAACCGGATTGCCGGGCGAGATCTTGTTCCCCACGAGGACGACACGCTTTGCCGCCGGAACCCCCTTGGCGCCCGCCTCGACGAGCACTTCCTCGATCCCCGGGAGCGTCTTCGCGGAGACGCCCGAGAAGAGGTGGTAGAGGGCGAGCATCGAGTGCGTCTTGCCGCCGCCGAAGTTCGTCTGAAGCTGGACGACCGGGTCGCCCCCTTTCCCGTAGATCCGCTTCACCGCCCCGACGAGGAGCCGCCGCAGGCTCTCGGTCAGGTACGTCCGCCGGAAGAACTCGACCGGGTCGCGGTACTCAGGCGACCCCTCTCCGAGGTGGACCTGCCAGAGATCGGCCGCGAACTCGGCCTGCTGGTAGCCACCGCTCGCGACGTCGGGGTGGGGCGTGACGACCTCGCGCCAGGGCTTGAGCGTCCCCGTCGCCGCCACGTCGATGAGCGACCCGCCCGCCTTCCGTTTCTCGCTCCGCACCTGCTCGTCGTAGACGAGGCGGCGGAGCTCCAGCTTCATCTTCCCCACCTCGTCCGCCTGCGGGGCCGAGATGGCCGCGAGGAGCCGGGCCATCGAGTCGAGAGCCCGGTCGGCATCGTCGCTCGAGAGGGTCTTCTGGTGCGCCCAGTCGTTCCGCCAGTCTCCCAGCTCGTGGACGAGTGTCTTCTCGGCCCGCCCGAGGATCCCGGAGAAGGTCTCGTTCCAGGCGTTCCGCATGACCTTCAGGAGCGCCGCGACGTCCCAGTCGGCAAGGGGCCTCTTGGCGACGTTCGGCTCGTCGCCCACGATCCGTAGCGCCTCGGCTCGCGCGCGCTCGCCGTAGACCCGCTTCATCTCCCGCTCGACGAACGGGGCCAGCCCCTGCTTCAGCAGGTCCATCGCCTTTCCGACGCGTTCCTGGTTGCTCAGTGCCATCAGCCCCTCTCCTCACTCTTCGGGGCACGCCGCATATCCCCGACGATCCGGTCCAGGCCTTCGAACAGGACCTGGAAGCTCCTCGAGCCGTTCCTCTCCCTGGCGAGCGCCGAGGCTATACAACGGGCCCCCGACACCTTCTGAAACTCGGGGACCAGCTTCTCGACCTCGAAGGACGGATGCACGACCGTGTCGGGATCGCGGAACCGGGCCCGCGAGCCGATGGACGCGAGCCTCGGGTTCCCGAATGCCTCCGCCAGCGCCTCCGGATCGCCGAGGTACCAGGCCTCGAGCTCCTGACAGGCGATCCGAACCAGAGTGTCGGCTCGTCCGCTCTCGACGCAGAGCTCCGCGAGGCGCCCCTTGACTCCCCGGCAGTCCTCGCCGTCGTTGTCCCTCAGGACGACGAACCGGACACCGGGCTCGCGCCAGGCCCGGAGCTTTCGCGGCACGCTCTTCTCGAGGTCCTGCTTTCCCTCGTGCGGGACGCAATGGAAGGCCAGGTCCGGATAGAGGCGCGGCAGAAGCCCATCGAGGAGCACCTTCATCGACCGCTCCTCGAGAAGGAAGACGATCCGGTTCATCCCAGCCCCGCCCCCTCGAAGAGCCCCTGCTTCCAGAGAGCCCCGGGGAGGTCTCCCGCCTCGACCAGGTTTCGGAGGAGCTCGCTCTCCGAGGCGCGCCGCACCGAGGTGAACCCCTCTCGCTTGACGAGCCAGTAGATCTCGTCGAGCCTGGCGCCGTTGAGGAACTCCGGCGAGTGCGTCGAGACGAAGACCTGCCCGCCCCGCCGCGCGTAGTCGCGGAACTCCTCGACCAGCTCGTAGAGCAGCTCCGGGTAGAGCTGATTCTCCGGTTCCTCGATCGCCAGAAGCGGGTGCGGCTTCGGGTCGTACAGCAGGACGAGATACGCGAACATCTTGATCGTGCCGTCCGAGACGTACCGCGCGATGAAGGGGTCTTTGAAGCTCCCATCCTGGAATCGGAGCACGAGCCTCCCGTCTTCGGTCGGCCTCGCCTCGACCTTGTCCACGCCCGGCACCCGTTGCCGCATGACGTCGAGCACCCGTTGGAACTGCCCCGGGTGGTGCTCATAGAGGAACTGCGCCACCTGCGCGACGTTGTCGCCCCGGGTCGAGAGGTGCTCGGCATACCCCGCGTCGGTGCTCGGCCGCGCATCGCCGATGTGAAAGTCCGAGATGTGCCAGCTCTCGATCAGGCTCCGGAACTCCGCGACGACCCGGAACTCCTTGAACTGGCCGAGACCTTTGATGGCGAGGAGGCCGGGGTCGTCGAGGACGTACTCCTTCCGCTCCTCCACAGCCCCTTCGTGTCCATAGGCGGCCTCGTTCGTGATGGCGGTTCCTCGGCCCCGGGAGAAGTCGACGAAGCGCCACGGCTGGCCGTATCGACCCCGCCGGAACCTCAGGTCCTCGTTCTCGACGACCGGCCGTCCCTGATCGGCCCCGATCGCGAGCTGGTAGGTCGCGAGCCGGCCGCCGCTCTCCCGGAACTTGACCGTGATCTCGATGGGCCCGTCCTCGCCCCTGGTCCTCAGCTCTCGGAGCCCCCCTCGCCGCGCGACGGCAGCTCCGACGTTCTCGAGGAGCGACTCCTTCAGGAAGCTGAAGACGTCGAACAGCGTGCTTTTCCCCGAGCCGTTCGCCCCGACCACGACGGTCATGCGGGACAGGTCATTGAAGACCGCGTCGCGGAAGAGGCGGTAGTTCTTCAGCTCGAGCGATTCGATCTGCATCCGCTGCACGGGCTACTCCTCCGTCGCCGAGAATAGGCCGGCCTGCGACACCTCGCGAGGGCCCGCCTCCCGCGACAGCCGGAGGATCTCGGGCCAGCTCTGGACGAGGGCGTTGTAGGAGAGGGCCTCCGCGGCCCGCTTCTTTCTCTCGCAGATCGTGTAGAGCCGATAGGCCAGCTCGCGGGCCACCTCGGCCCTCGCGCCGAGCTTCGCGGCAAGCTCACCGGCCGCTGTCTCGCCCCCGGCCTCGAGGACGCGGATGAGGTGGTGGACCATCTCCCACTCCGTCAGCCGGGGGTCGCTCGCCGGATCCCACTTCGGCGACAGCTCGGAGGGCTTCAGGAGCCGCACCTTCCCGCGGCTCGACTTCAGGATCCCCGCCTCGACGAGACCCGCGACGCTCGTGTTCTTCGCCTTCGAGAGCGTCTCGCCGACTCCGAACTCACCCTCTCCGAAGCCGTGCTGCTCGAACCAGGCGAGCGCCCACCGGCTGTCGGCGTCGAAGTCGCCTTCCTGCTCCGCGAGCGCCTCGTCGAGGACCTGGTTGATGAGGGCAAGTGCCTCGCGGACGCTGACCGGCTTCCCCTCCGCGTCGAGGACCTTCGAGTAGCGCGTGTAGACCGCCATCCCCGGCCCGATCGCCGCCTGCGCGAGGTCGACCGGGGCGATGTTCCCGCGCTGGAGGTGGGCGAGGGCGGCGGGGAGCTCGGACTTGAGGACGTTCACGAAGTCGCGGCGGGTGGCGGTCGGGGCGTCGGCGGGGCGGGGACGGCAGACGAGGACGATGGAGGATGCGAGGGCGTTGGAGTCCGCGCTACGCATTCGGTTTCCCAGCTCAGTCCGCATCGGCCAGGTTCCGCTGGTTCCAAAGCCGGCCCGGAGGAGCGCATCCAAGAAGGTCTCCCAACCCGTGCTCGCCGCGCCGTCAACTCCTTCAGCTTCCGTCTGCTTGAACGCGTAGTAGATCGATATAGGAAAGGCGGGGTGCGCCTGCTCGCCCAGGCGCTGCATCGCCTCCGTCATACCGTCAAGGAAGAAGGCCTCAGCCGCCCCTCTGCCGCCGTGCCGGTCCGGAGTCGCAACAAGTTCCTCTGACTTCGGCACCGCGACAGTCCCGAACAGGTCAGGGAAAACCTGCCGGAGTGAAGGCCGCAACCAGACGTAGAAGAAGTCCGACAAGTCCGCATAGCCGATGTTGTCGTAGTAGGGCGGATCTGTGGATACGACTCTCCCGCCGGAGCCGGACTGATGCGTTGCGTCCTCCTGCCTCGCCCCGCCTGGCGGCATAGCAGGGAGCGCCTCGACAGCCTTGGCGACCCAGTCGATGTTCTTCAGCCAGTTTCCCGTCGAGTCCGAGAATGGGCACCCCTCAGCGAAGTCCCAGACTATCGGAATCGTCTGTCGGCCGAACGTATTTCGAAGCGCCTGCATCTTCGGGCCGTTGTGCCAGGAACACAGCGCCGAGCCATAGTCACTAGCCCTGTCCGCGGCAAACGCGAGATACACGGCCACGGCATCGGCATAGGCAGTCGCACCAGAGCCGCCGCGATGAAGTGACACATGCTGGTCACCAGACCCTGGGCAGGCCGATGCATCTGCGGTCACCTTTTCGCGCGCTTCCTGAACGAGGCCATAGAACGTCCCGAGAGCCACAAGCTGGCGATCTGAGAAGAGGTCACTCCACGTCTTCATCCCGTAGTTGCCAACTCGGAACCCGAGCGCATGTTCGAAGAACTCGACGTCTGGCTTCCACGAGGGTCTGGCCTTCTTGGCGGCCGCTTCGTGCTCCGGCGTAGGTGCGAGATATACCCTCCCGCGTTCCCCTTCAGCGACGATGACCATCATCCGAGCTCCGAGGCGTCCGGACCTCCCTTCTGCCTTGATGTAGTCCGCCGAGATGGGCGAACCAGACATCAGACAGTTGAAGTTCGCACCGCCAGCCTTCGTCCCGTTCCTCGCCGCCTCCGCCCCTCTTGGCTTCCCCACTTTCACCGTGAACCGATACCCACCGTCCTCGATTACCGGGTCGACGTAGGCCTCCTTCCCTTCCTTCGTCGAGAGCATGAAGGTCGATGCGAGCGGCACGTCCACCTTCCGGAAGGCAGGGTTCGGGCTCTTCACCGTTCGCGCCCAGAGCCAGGCGATGACCGTCAGCTTCTTGCCGACGTAGGGCTTCAGGTCCGGCCGCCCCTTCGCCATCTCGGCCGTCACCTCCACTTTCGGGTAGAGGTGGCCGATCCGCTTCTCGGCCTCGTCGCGCATCCACTTGCCGTAGTAGCGGACGTCCTCGGCGAGGCCCTGCGCCCCCTTCCACTCGCGGGCGATCAGGTCGGGGTTCTTCCGCGCCTCGGGATTCACCGGGGGCCGCCCCGCGAACTTCGGCGGGATCTCGATCATCGCCTTGTTGATGAGGACGGCGACCGGGTTCAGGTCGCTCGCGTACGCCTCGAGGCCGAGCCGCTGCGCCTCGAGCGGGAGCGACCCGCCGCCTGCGAACGGGTCGTGGAACGCGGGGAGCTTGTGCCGGTCGAAGAGCTCCTTCGCCCGCGGATGGTCCGCGTTGTCGGCGCAGGCCCGCCGCCAGCTCTGCCAGATCTCCGCCCGGGCCGCCTCGAGGACCTTCTCGTTCGTGGTGTTCTCCCACTTCACGAGCTCCTCGATGATCCGGAACAGCCGCTGCCGCTCCTTCTCCTGCTTCTTCTCCGTCGGGAAGAGGTCGGGGCACGACGACGGGTCGTCGACCATCTGCGCGAAGATCACAGCCCGTGCCGCCGCAAGCGGCCGCCGCGCCCACCAGAGGTGCAGCGTCGACGGGTGTCCGTGCCGGATCGACTTCTCCCGCGCCGACGCCTCGTTGATCGCCTGAAGCGGCAGCGCCACCTCGATGAGCTTCTTCCTGCTGATCACCCTGCTCATACTCTCCTCGACCTCATAGGCTCCTGAGCTCTCCCGACTCCCGAACGCGCACGCGCCGGCCGCTCAGTCGTCCGGGTTCGCCGGATCCCAGATAGGAAGTCCCTCCGGCAAGGCCATGTCCTCGGCGTAGCGGACGAGCGCTTCGGCCGCCCCTCGTCGCGCTCGCGACGGGAGAAGCGCTACGGCTCGCAGGACGTTTCGGACGATCTCGTCCTCTCGGCAGAGCGCCGGAAACAGCTCGTGGTAGACGAAGCGGCTCCACGCATCGAGACGCGCCTTCACCTCGTCGCCGAAGAGCTCCCCCTGTGCGTCATACCGTTCGCTTCGATACCGATCGCAGACGGCGTTCCAGAAAGGGAGGAGGGGTCCCAGGTCGAGGCCGCCCTCACGGCGGGCGTGCTCGAGCACGCCGGCAGGCTCGCCGCGGATCTGAAGCAGCCTGACGGCGCCCAGGTACCGGTCGATGCATCTCCGCACGAGACTGGACAGGGCCGGAATCGTCCACTCGCGCTGCGCTCGGGCGAACTCCTCTCGTGTCATGTCAGGCTCCGAGTCAGCACGGCTCCATCCGCGACGCGAACGCCTTCCGTATGCGCTCTCGGAAGCGAAGGAACGATCGATTCGCTTCGGCCTCCTCGATATCGAAGGACTTCGTGAAGGCGAGCTGATGGGTCAGGGGGTCGTATCCACCCGGCATTCGACCGCCCAGCCAACCCTTCGCGTCACGGATCGTCTCGTGGTGCAGGGGCGTGTCCAGGTCGGCGGGTAGGCCGCACTTCCCTCGTAGCGAACGGGCCGCCGCCAGGAACCAGCTCTCGTATTCGCGGTGGGCCAGGACCACGATCCATTCCACGTCCGATCGAACGGCCTGAACTCGTCGCAGAAGATCCGGGCCGAGAGACGCCGGACAGTCGTCGTCGCAGTCGAGGAGGACGAGGACGAGACCGCCCGCCTGAGCCGCCTTCTCGGCTGCGAGGGTCGCGTGGCGCGCCAGATAAGCCGCGTCGTGGAGAAAGGAACCGGCCTTCACGCGTATAGGGTGATTGACTCGCAATGGACGCTCGACTCCAGCGGCGCTCGCGAGCCTGTAGAGGAGAGCGGGCACGGCTTCCTTCTCGCCGTGCCCCTCCACGATAGGTGCGATGTAGACCGGCTTCATCGTGACGGAAGCTCGAAGAGCTCGAGCTGACGCTCGTCGTCGACATCCTGGAGAGCTGTCTCGTCTGGCGCGAGCTGGTTCTGGCGAAGCAGCTCCCCGGCGGTGAACAGCTTCTCCCGAAGCACGTTTCGACCGGCCGCGTCGATAGGCCCTATTCGCGTGAGCCCGTCCCGGTTGTCGACGGCGCGGAGCGCGTCGATCGGAATGTCCGGGTTGTCGAGGAGGTCCGGGCTGTGGCTCGTCACGAGGATCTGACAGGTCCGCGAAGCCTCGCGGAGGGCGCCCAGAAGGACGCCGGCCGCCGCCGGATGAAGCGCGACCTCCGGCTCCTCGACGCCCACGACAAGCGGAGGTATCGCGCCTTCGCGCCGCGACGCGGCCTGGAAGGCGGCGAGCAGGACTCCGAAGGCTCGGAGCGTCCCGTCGGACATGGACGACGCGAGGAACCGCCAGGGGTGCTTCTGGCCTCGCACCGTCTGACGAAACTCAATCGTCTCCTGCGAAGCGAGCGTCTTCGGGTCGGCAGACGAGAGCCCGGCGACGATGCGGGAGAGGTGCTCGTCCACGCGCTCGCGAACCTCCGGCGTCAGCCGCTGCAGGACGCTCGCCGCGTTGCTGCCATCCCGCCGGAGAAGTTCTCCCGGATCGGGCTTCTGCATGGCGGCAAGCTCACGGGGGATGAGGTTGTAGATGCGTATCCGCGAGAGTGCGTCGAAGACCGGTCGGAACTGCGGCGTCCCCGACGCCGCCACGAGGAACAGTCGATCCGGAATCGCCGCCGGCTGCGGGGAGAAGGACGCGGAAGTCACCTTTCCCCGGTCGATCCGGAAGTGATCTCCGCCCTCGAGCGCCGCACCTTCGGCGACCCGACATTCCTCCGTCTGGACTTCGTAGCCGCCCGCGGATCGGGCGGCGACGCGAAAGCTGTAGTGACCGGCCCTCCCGTTCGGAAGCGAGAAATCGAGGCGAATCGCGAAGTGGTTCGGATGTCCCCCGGACCGCCTTCGGACCTCCTTGATGGTCCCCCGGTCGCGCAGCGCGTGGTCCAGGGACGTCGACAGCGACTCGGAGACGAGCCGGAGGGCATCGAGGAAGTTGCTCTTCCCGGCACCGTTGGGACCCACGAGGAATACGAGCGGCCCCAGGTCGACCCTGCACGCGGAGATGCTCTTGTAGTTCCGAAGGGTTACCCTGCGAAGTAGCGGACCGGTCAGGTTCATGTTCCCTCCGGTGTTCTCCGAAACCCGGGCTCGACCTCTGGGAATGTACGTCGTTCTCGAGTCGCGTCGATGTGAAACGCCGGCATCAGATCACCCTCCACCAGGGCGCCACGAGGACCCGCTTCGTGAACCTGTAGGTCTCCCTCCCGCCGTAGAGGAGGAGACCGCCGTCGGCGAGGTCGGGGTACTCGTCGAGGAAGGCCTCGAGCCCGGCGACGTCGGAGCGCGTCACGCGCGATGACGCCTTCACCTCGATCGGGAGGAGCCGGCGCGGCGTCTCGACGACGAAGTCGACCTCCTGCCCGCTCGCCGTCCTCCAGTAGAGGACTTCGGGCCGGCCGACCGTGAGGTCGCGCCAGGCAAGGAGGTCGACGAGGACGAGGTTCTCGAGGTGGGCGCCGCGGGGCTCGGTCTCCCCCGCGAGGTGAAGCGCGAGACCGGTGTCGCACCAGTAGAGCTTCGGCGCCTTGATGAGGCGCTTCGTCCGGTTGACCGAGTAGGCCGGGAGGCGGACGGCCTGGTAGCTCACCTCCAGGATGTTGAGGAAGCGGTGGACCTGGGGCTGGGAGATCCCGATGTCCCTCCCCAGCTCGGCCTGGTTCAGGAGCGAGCCGATGCGGAGGCTCGCGGCGCCCATGAGACGCCGGAAGTCGGCCAGGCTCTCGACGGCGCGGAGCGTCTGGAGGTCGCGCTCGAGGTACGTCTGGACGTAGCCGCCGTACCAGCTCGACCGCAGGGTCTCGTCGGTGATGCGGTGCGCCGGGGCCGGGAAGCCGCCGAGCCGAGCGGCCGAGCTCCAGGACTCCTCGGGGCCGGGGTGCGCGTCGAGGACCTGCGGCCAGCGGGAGAACGGGGCGGCGAGCAGCTCGCTCCAGGGGCCGGTCGTGCCCTCGCCGTGCCGTTCCCGTCGCGTGAACGGCCAGAGCGTGACGTAGACGGCGCGCCCCGCGAGCGACTCGCTGACCTTCTCCATGAGGAGGAGGTTCGCCGAGCCGGTCAGGACGAACATCCCGGGCGTCCGCTGGCCGTCGAGATCGACCGCCCGCTTCACGGCGATGAGGAGATCCGGCGACCGCTGGACCTCGTCGAGAACGGGAAGGGGCGCACGCTGCACGAACGCCTCGCCATCCGCGTCGGCGTGCGTCCTCAGGTCGAGGTCGTCGAGCGAGAGGTAGGGCCGCCGGGCGAGAGCCGGGAGCGTCTGGACGAGGGTGCTCTTGCCGGTCTGCCGCGCCCCGAGGACGACGACGACCGGCATGACCTTCAGAGCCCGCTCGATCGCGGTGCCCGCCGCGCGCGGAAGAACGGGCGGCTCGTGTCGCCTTACCATCTCAGTATGATAATCATACTGGCAAAGAATTCCGCGAAGGTCACGCCGGTGCCTCCGCCCGCGCGATCAGGTCGCCGAAGGCATAGTTCACGCTGCACGCGCCGAAGTCGGGCTCGCGCTGGAACGGCTTGCGGACGTAGTGGACGCGGTGCGAACCGTCGGGGAGGAACTCGACGATGGCGAGGATGAAGTCGTCCGGCTTGTTGAGGCTGTAGAGGATCTCGTTCTTCGTAACGGTGATCGTCTCCGCGCCGGAGACGCGCCCCTTCACCTCGAGGAATCGGAGCTGGCCCGTCGCCGGGACGCGGCTCTCGACGTCGTAGCCGAGCTTCTCCGTCTCGCGATCCACCGGGTCGAAACCGAGTCTCCGCTCGACCTGCATGACGATCTCCCGGGCGCGTGCGGCCGAGGCCTGCGTGTCGGCTGCGTGGGTCGACGTGGGCAGAGGCCTCCCCTGGATCGCGGCGAGGAGGCCCATCGGGACGACGACGAGGCCGCCGAGGACGACCGGAGGGAGGGCCGAGAGCTGCGCCTCGCGGTCCAGCTCGGCGAGGCGCTTCTGGAGGCGGGTCTGGAGGTCGTCGGCCCGACGGCGCGCTTCCTGTGAGTTGAGGCGGGCGCCGGCCTTGCCCGCGTGCTCCCGCGCCTTGAGCTCTTCGGCGCGGTGGTCCCACCAGGCGATCTCCTTCGTGAGGCGGTCCTTCACGGCGGCGCGGGTCTTCTCAACCCAGGCGAGCCGCCGGCCGCGCACCTCGCCGGCGTGCGCCGGGACGACCGTGGCGATGGCGTGACCGAGGGCGGTCTTCTCGAGGTCGCGGGTGATCCAGGCCATCTCGGGGCGGTCGAAGAGGGCGTCGACCGCCGGCTCGCCGGGCGCGAGCGGGCGGTAGTCGAGGTAGGGGGCGTACTGGAGGTGCCTGGCGCTCCCCTCGGAGTCGAGCTCGACGTAGAGCATCCGCCGCGAGATCGTCCGCCGTTCGCCCGACGGGAGGAGGCTCGCGTCCTGGATGGCGTGCTCGAGCGTGAAGAGGACGCGGGGGCTCCGGCCGGCATCTCGCTCGTCGACGAGGACGGTGCCACGCCGGAGGAGGTCCCGGTGCCGCTCGAGCGTGAGGTCGAGGGCCGCGTCGAGGAGCGGGTGGCCCGGGCAGACGAAGGCGGCGAGAGGCTCGCCGGCCGGGGCGATGAGGTCTTTCTCAAAGGCGATCCGCTCGTATCGCGAGAGAACGAGCTCTCCCATGCCGATCTGCCGGTCGCGGCTCCGGACCGGGGCCGGAACGTGGGTGACCTCGTACCGCCGCGGCTCCCGCTGGCGAACGTTCCCGCCGAGGCGGCGGAAGGCCTCGAGGAAGAACGACTCGATGTAGTGGGGCTGGAGGCGCCGCGCCTCGGCGCGCTCCATCTCCTCGCGGACGCGGGCGACCCGGCTCGTGTCCATGGCGTCGTGGGCGAGCGCCCGCTCGTCGATCAGCTCCTCGAGGTGCGGCCGGTCGATCGTCTGCTCGATCGCTTTCGTGAGGCGCGCCCGGACCTCGGGCTGGTCGCCGTAGCGGATCGCCTCGATCAGGAGGTCGCGAAGCGGCTTACCGTCGAACTGGAGCTTGCCGAGGACGTCGAAGACCTGGCCTCCGAGGGCGCTGCGCGCCTCCTCGAGCTTCTCGAGGAGGGTCCGGTAGACGTCGCCCTCGCGCGTCTCGTCGGCCACGAGGTTCCAGAGGTGGCAGACCTCGGTCTGGCCGATGCGGTGGATACGCCCGAACCGCTGCTCGAGGCGGTTTGGGTTCCAGGGGAGGTCGTAGTTGACCATGAGGTGAGCGCGCTGGAGGTTGATCCCCTCCCCCGCCGCGTCGGTGGCGAGAAGGACCTGGACCGTCGGGTCGTGGAGGAAGGTCTCCTGCGCCTTGCGCCTCTCGTCGCGCCCCATCCCGCCGTGGATGACGACGACGGCCTGCGGCCGGCCGAGGAGGGTGCCGATCTGCCGTTCGAGGTAGTTGAGCGTGTCGCGGTGCTCGGTGAAGAGGACGAGCTTCTGCCGCGGAGAGGGGACGGGCTTCGGGAGTGGGCCGGCGCCGTACGGCGCGCTCTCCTCGGCGACGCTCTCGCCGAAGGAGGCGGGCGTGAAGATCTCGCCGAGGAGATTCGAGAGCTCGCGCCACTTCGTGTCGCGGCCGCTCCGGCGGACCTCGGCCGCGAGGGATTCGAGGCGCGCGAGGGTGGCGATCTCCGTCTTCAGCTCGACGATCGTCCGCGCCGCCGTGGCCTGGTCGAGGATCTCCTCCTCGGCCGCCTCCACCTCGTTCTCGGGGGCCTCCTCGAGGTCGTCGACGTCGTCGGGGTCGAGGTCGGGGCCGGCCGCGATCGCGGCAGGGAGCGCGCCGCCGCGCTGGAGGAGCTCCAGCTCGCGAAGGCGCTTCTCGAGACGCTCCTTCCGACGGCGAAGCGACTGGTAGATGGCCTCGGGCGAGGAGGCGAGGCGCCGCTGGAGGATGGTGAGCGCGAAGCCGACCGTTCCGGCCCGTTTGTCATTCGCGAGCTTCTCGGCCCGATTGAACTCCTCGCGAACGTAGTCGGTCACGTCCTTGTAGAGGCGCGCTTCGGCGTCGGAGAGCTTGTACGGCACCGTGTAGGCGATCCGCTCGGGAAAGAGGGGGCGTCCGTCGAACTTGAGGAGGCTCTCCTTGACCATCCTCCGCATCAGGTCGGAGACCTCCACCTGGTGGACGCCGTCGCGGAACCGCCCCTCGAACCGGTCGCCGTCGAGGAGCGCCAGGAAGAGCTGGAAGTCCTCCTCCTTGCCGTTGTGGGGCGTGGCCGTCATCAGGAGGAAGTGACGCGTGAGGCCCGAGAGGAGCTGCCCCAGCTTGTAGCGCTTCGTGAACTTGACCTCGCCGCCGAAGAAGGTCGCCGAGAGCTTGTGCGCTTCGTCGCAGACGACGAGGTCCCATCGGGCGTCCGGCGCGGCGAGGCGGGCCTGGACGTCCTCGTCCCGGGAGAGCTTGTCGAGGCGGGCGACGACGAGGTCGTTCTCGAGGAACCAGTTCCCGGTTCGGGCCGCCTCGAGCTTGTCGTTCGTGAGGATCTCGAACGGGAGGTGGAAGCGGCGGAAGAGCTCGTCCTGCCACTGCTCGGCGAGGCTCCCGGGGCAGACGATGAGGCACCGCTGGAGGTCGCCGCGGGCGATCAGCTCCTTGATGAAGAGCCCCGCCATGATCGTCTTCCCCGCTCCGGGGTCGTCGGCGAGAAGGAACCGGAGCGGCTGGCGCGGGAGCATCGCCTCGTAGACGGCCGTGATCTGGTGCGGCAGCGGGTCGACGAGCGAGGTGTGGACGGCGAGGACCGGGTCGAAGAGGTGGGCGAGGCGGATGCGATGCGCCTCGGCGACGAGGCGGTAAAGCGCTCCGTCGCCGTCGAAGCTCCAGGGGCGGCCGGCCTCGACGAGGGAGATCCGGGGCTCGTCGTGGCGGTAGAGGATCTCCTCGGCGACGCCGCCGGACGGACCGCGGTAGATGAGGGTGAGGGCGTCCGAGCCGTGCCACTCGGTGCTGACGACGGTCGCGACGGCGTCGGGGAGGATTCCGCGGACCGCCGCCTGCGGCTGTAGGTCTTCGAGCTTCATCGCCACCCCTGAGTCCGTCGTCGACATTCGATCCGGGGTCGGTGGTCGCCTTCGGCATTGTCGCCGCCGAAGGCCGGGGAGGGAACCCGCGAGGCCGACGGAATAGGCTCGCGCCCGCAGCAATGTGCGCGGGCACCGGGACAGATGACGTCCGGGTCGCCCGCGAGAGCGGGCCGCCCGCGCAGCCCCCTGCTACCCTCTCCCTGGGAGACGGGAACATGCTCAAGCCTCTGTTCGCACTCGTCGCGTGCGTGTCGCTGTCGTGGCCGCACCGGGCGTCTGCCGAGGGCCTTCCGGCCGGCCGGCTCGACGAGGCGCTGGAGGCCATTCGGAGCAGCTTCCACAGCGAGATGACGCGCGAGGAGCTCGAGGGACGCGCGCTCCGCGCCTTCCTGAAGGAGCTCGACCCCTACGCGCGCTATCTGGATGCGGCCGAGTGGGCCGACTTCGACGATCGGACCTCCGCTCGGTTCTGCGGCGTCGGCATCACGTTCGGAATCGACGGCGAGGAGCGCCTCCCCTTCGTCGAGCGGCTGCTCGTCGGGTCGGGCGGCGCCGAGGCGGGCGTCCGGGCAGGCGACCGGATCGCCGCCGTGGACGGTCGGACGCTCGCGGGGGCGACGTTCGACGAGGTCCGGTCGCAGCTCG
>JADHED010001883.1_pt1 | contig 16108 bp, 18 predicted proteins | sample 8952041 | NCBI WGS metagenome assembly JADHED01 (sample SAMN16124423, study PRJNA663239) | bioreactor sludge metagenome | isolation source: sludge (control) | place: India:Bengaluru | collected 2018-09-08
CGGCCTCGTCCACGACCTTCAGGATCAGCTCCTTCATGTCGTAGGGCTTGTTGGGATTGGCCGGGACCAGGGTGTCGAGGCTCATCTCGACCCGCTTCGGATCGTCGTAGCTCTCGCGGACCGGCGGCTTCTCCCGGTTGTTCAGCGGCAGGAAGTCGATGAGGCGGCGAACCTGGGTCAGGGCCTCGAGGTCATTCTCGAACGCGCCGTCGGCGACGCCAGACTTCATGGCGTGGACGCGATAGCCGCCCAGCTCCTCGTGGCTGACCTCCTCGTGGGTGACGGTCTTCACCACGTCCGGGCCCGTCACGTACATGTACGAGGTGTCCTTCACCATGAAGATGAAGTCGGTGATCGCCGGCGAATAGACGTCGCCGCCCGCGCAGGGGCCCATGATCACGCTGATCTGGGGTATCACGCCCGAAGCCAGGGTGTTCTCGAGGAAGATGTCCGCGTATCCGCCGAGGGCCGCGACGCCCTCCTGAATTCGCGCTCCCCCGGCGTCGAACAGGCCGATGACCGGCGCGCCGACCTTCAGCGCCTGGCGCTGGACCTTCAGGATCTTCTCGGCGTGCGCGCTCGACAGGGAGCCGCCAAACACGGTGAAGTCCTTGGAGAAGACGAAGACGACGCGGCCGTTGATGCGGCCCCAGCCGGTGACGACGCCGTCACCTGGGATCCGCTGTTTGTCCATGCCGAATTCGCTGACCCGGTGCTCGACGAACATGTCGAATTCTTCGAACGAGCCCTCGTCGAGCAGCAGGTCGATCCGTTCCCGGGCCGTCAGCTTGCCCTTGGCATGCTGGCTGGCGATCCGCTTCTCGCCCCCGCCCAGACGCGCCTCCTCGCGGCGCTTCTCGAGTTCTTCCAGGATGTGCTTCACGCGCGCAGGCCTTTAGTCGAAACGAAGCTGAAGCCGTAGAGCCGCGCCGGACCCGAGGCAAGTTCACGCGGGGACAGCCCCGCAACGCTCGTCGTGCCGTCGGCATCTTCCGTCGACGCGGCGCCCCGGGTCGGTCCGGGCATGCTAGGCGGCCCTTCCCGCCCCGTAGAGGACCAGACCGTGCAAAGACTCGCCTCCGCGCTCGCCGCCTGTGGACTCGCGCTCGCCCTGGCCGGGTCCGCCACGGCGCAGGACGCCCGGACCTATGTCGCGACGGGCGACGGCGGGCGCTACGTGAAGCTGATCGACCCGAAGACCCGCGTCGCCGGGTTTGCGCCGGCTGCGGTCCAGGCGTTCCGCGCGAACATGGACCGGATTCTGGCGCAGCTCGACGCCATGCCCCAGGTGAACCAGCCGCCCCCGGGCGTCTGTCACCAACTCGCCTCGTGGATCGAGCTTTCCGGCGCGCTCGACGCGCGGGTGCTCGGTGGGGACGTGGAGGTGATGCGCCCGCTCGAATACCGCGACGGACGCTGCATCAAGACCAACAACGGCCTCGTGATGATCGGGCTGAACAAGACCTACGATATCGCCAGCCGGGGCGACGCCCTGGTGCAGGGCGCCGAGGGCGCGGAGAACCGCCACTGGTACGTCCTGCCGACCGAATCGACCGCGCCGGGCCGCATCGTGCTGAAGCGCGGCTCAAGGCTTGTGGTCGCCCTGACGCGCCTGGACACGCCCCTGTTGGTCCCGGTCAGCGCCGAGCGATATGTCGCCCAGAGGCTGCGCGAGCGCGACGGCGAGGCGCAGGCCGCGCAGGCGCAGGAGGACCGGATCACCGAAGCCGACATCGAGCGCTGGCGGCGCGAGGAACGCCCCCGGCGCGCGGCCGAGATGGAGGCGTCCCTGCGTGACGTCGCCGCCAGCCTCACGCCCCAGCAGTTGGCCCAGATCCGCGCGTCCAACGCCCAGGGCCTGGATCTGGCCGAACAGACCCTGCGCGAGCGTCTGCGGCTCCAGACCGAAGCCGACGCCCGTAGCCGGCCGCGCGATCCGCAGCTCGACTACTGGCGCGGCGTGCGCGACCAGGTTCGCGGTTCGAACCTGCCGGCGTGCCTGAGACTGTCCGGCTACCTTGAGACGCTGGATCTGACCGGCGGCTGCGCCTCGCGCCAGCAGGTGGTGGAGTTCAATCCTGCCTACTTCGACACCCGGCGACCGGGCGACCTGCAACTCGTGACGCTGGTCACGTCGCTGCGCGCGGACAATGGCTCGGAGCCGTCACGGCGGGCCATCTGGGACGCGCTGGACGTCGAGCGCCTGGCGGCGCTGGTGCGCTGAGCCGACCCGCGGCGGGTCAGGCCTGGAGGGCGCGGAACCAGCGCTCAAGCATGGCCGCTTCGCCGCGCAGGCGCTCGGCGCGCTCCGCCGCCTCGGCGTCGACGCCCCACTTCTCTTCCTGGAACGCCTCATCGACCCGCGACAGGTCGAAGGCCGCCTCCCCCGTCACCCAGCCGCGGTGCAGGGCCACGCCAAGGACGGCGGAGCCGAACAGCGACGCGCCGAAAGCGAGGCCGGCGAGGTTGAAGTCGTCGAGCGCCAGGGCGATCTCGCGCACCCGCGCCAGGGTCTCGCCGGGCTGGTCGCGGTGGATAATGCCCACGCAACGCTCGAAGCGAAGCCCTTCCTCGGCGTGCGCCCGCGCCAGCACCGGCCCCCAGCTCGCCTCCTGGCGCGCCACCAGGGCCGCGGGATCCTCGGCGAAGTAGCAGAGAAGATCCGAGCCGGCGTACTGCGCGACCTGGTCCGCCACCGCATGGCGCGATCCGCCGATGGTCTCGATCGCCGTATTGGCCAGCCGCGTCGCATGCATCCCGGCCATCTCGATGGTCTTTTCCTGGGCGTCCCATTCGGCCGCCACCTGCTCGGCCACCGCGCGGGTCGGCAGGGCGAGCTTCTGGGCCTTGGGCGTCCTCAGGGTCCGGCCGTCGAGCAACACGGAATAGCCGCCGCCGTCCGCCTCGCCGACGGTCACGGCCTTGTAGAAGCGCTTCGGCTTTTCGGCCGGCTCATGGAAGCCCTTGCGAAAGTCCAACGTCGTCTCTCCCGGCGGGTCGATCGCCCGCCGCCTGGAATGGGGATCGGCCGCGCCGACCGCAAGGTCCGGCGACCAGCGGCCGCGCTCTAGCCCGGCACCGCGTCGAAGGCGATGGTCATCCGGCGCTCGTCGGTCGTGAACGGCACGGTGCCGTGCCACATGTACGAAGGGAACAGGACCAGCCGCCCCGGCTTCGGCCGAACATAGTGCTCGGCGGCCTGGGGCGGGTCGGTCCGGAACGGCGGTTGGCCGAACCGGATCCAGCCCTCGCGGTCGGGGCTGTCCAGCGCGCTCTCGGGCGTCTGCACATAGAAGGCGGACGACAGCCAGCCCTCGGCGTGGAAGTGGTCCTTGTGGAAGCCACCGGGATTGAGCCGCACCGACCAGGCGCCCTCGATCCGGTAGTCGCCGCTGTTGCGGGACCGCACCGGGTCCGTTCCCTGCCCGAGATGGGCGAGGTGCTCACGGATCGGCGCGTCCAGCGCGCGGAAGAAAGCCTGGATCACCGGGTCGTCCGAGCCGGTCAGCCGATAGGTCGTCTGGCTGCCGTGGCGCAGCGACTGCGAGGCCGGGTGGTGGCTGTAGAGATGGGCGCGATCCAGCGCGGCCGCGAGGTCGGCGAGGTAGGCGTCCAGGCTGGCCCACCCCTCGGGCGGCGCGATGTCGTAGGCACGTACAAGCGCTTCGTAATCGTAGAGCTGGCCACACAGCGGATCGCCGACGGCTCGGGCGGCGGTCGCGGCCCAACCCCAGAGCGACTGGCTCTCTGGCGCCATCTCCAGCCCCTTGCGGGCCTTCTGCAGGGCAAGGTCAGCCTTGCCGAGGGCCAGGTAGACGATCGCGAGCTGGTTCAGGACGCTGGGCGCGAAGGGGAGCAGCCGTTCGGCGGCGAGGGCCAGGCGCTCGGCGTCCGCCAGACGGTCGTTCTCCAGGGCCGACTGCGCCGCCGCGATCAGGACCGCCGCCTCGCCCGGCAGCCGCTCAGCAGCCATGGCCAGGAGTTGAGCGGCCTTGTTTGGCTCTCCGGCCGCCTCGAAGAGCCGGGCCTTGGACAGCAGCAGCGTGGGCGCCGGACCGCCTGCATGAGCGCAGCGATCGAGGACGACCTGGGCCGCGTTCACGTCTCCACGCCGCATCCAGACCAGCTCGGCGTATTCGTCGGCCGTTTCGGCGCGGCCGGGGGCGCGCCGGAGCGCCTCCAGATAGGCCTGCTCGGCGCCGTCCAGATCGCCAGCGGCGGCGCGGGCCCGGGCCAGCACGCCCCAGCTCAGCGCGCCGTCGAGGCCCAGGCGGAGCCCCCGCTCCATGGCTTCCACGGCCTCGCGGCCCCGGCCCATGTCGCCCAGCGTGGCGGCCAGGTTGTGCCAGGCGACGCCGCTGGTCGGAAAGCGCTCGGTCGCCCGCCGGTCGAACGCCAGCGCCTCTTCCCGGCGTCCTTGCCCCTTCAGCGCCGTGGAGTGCATCGCCAGCGCGCGATGGGCGGCGTCAGGCGACTCGGCGAGCGGTCGGGTGATCGCCAGCGCCTCGCCGATGCGCCCCCCGTCCAACAGGGCCTTCGCGCGGTCCAGGGGATCGGTGCTCAACGCCGCCTCTTGTCGAACGGCTCGGGGTCCGCCTCGTGCTCATCGAAGCCGAAGCGTTCGAAGCCGGCCTTCAGCTCGGGGCTGATCGGCGCCTCCAGCACCAGCGTGCCCCGCGACGGATGCGGCAGCACCAGCCGGCGGGCGTGAAGCTGCAGCTTGAGTCCTTCTGAGAGCTCGACCGAGGCTTCGTTGTTGTACTTGGGATCGCCGAGGATCGGATGGCCCATCGCCAGCATGTGGGCCCGCAGCTGGTGGGTGCGGCCGGTGTGCGGCCACAGCGCCATCCACGCCGCCCGCGGCCCGGCGCGCGCGATGGTGACGAACTCGGTCTGGGCGCTCTCGGCGCGTTCGTCCTTCGGATCGGCCGGGATCATCATCTCGCGGTCGCCGACCCCCTTCTTGGCGAGCGGCAGGTCCAGCACGCCCTCGCCAGGCTTGGGGAAGCCCGCGACGATCGCCCAGTAGATCTTCTGCGCCCGCCGCTTGGCGAATGCGCCGGCCAGCTTGGCGGCGGCCGCAGGGGTCTTGCCCAGCACCAGGACGCCCGAGGTGTCCCGGTCCAGGCGGTGGACCAGACGCGGCCGCTCCAGCCCCTCGCCCCAGGCCGACAGCAGCCGGTCGACGTGCTTCGTGGTCTTCGTGCCGCCCTGCACCGCCAGGCCGGACGGCTTGTTGAGCGCCAGGACCTCCTCGTCCTCATAGATCACGAGGCGCTTGGCGAAGGCGATATCCCGCGGGTCGAGCTCGCCCTTGGCGCGCGGCGGCGGGGCGTCGGGCAACGGCGGCACGCGCACCTGGCTGCCGGCTGAGAGACGCGTGTCGGGCTTGGCTCGCGCGCCGTCCACGCGGATCTGTCCCGAACGGGTCAGCTTCTGGATCTGGATGTGATTGAGGTGCGGCCAGCGGCGCTTGAACCACCGGTCCAGGCGCACGCCCTCCTCGCCCTTGTCCACATAGAGGGTGCGGACTTCCTTCATGCGAACACCCGCCGCATCAGCAGGAGGCCCGCGAACAGCGCCGCCACCGAGAGGACCACCGAGCCGAGGCTGTAGGTCATCGCCGAGAGCCACTCGCGCCGCTCGATCATCAGCGCGACCTCCAACGAATAGGCCGAAAAGGTGGTGAAGCCGCCCAGCAGCCCGACGCCCAGCAGCAGGCGCCACTTCTCCTGGTCCGCGCCCCCGCGCAGGGCCAGGGTTCCGGCCAGGACGCCCATCATCAGTCCGCCGATCACATTGGCCGCCAGCGTGCCGTAGGGCCAGCCGCTCCCGAAGGTGCGCAGCGCCTGGGCGCCGAGGAGGTAGCGCAACACGGCGCCGGTCGCGCCGCCCGCGGCCACCAGGAGAAGAGTCTGCATCCTGCGCCTTATGCGACGCCGGCCCGCAGTTGACCAGCGTCGCGCCTAGATGCGCGCGCCGAGGTTCTGGCGCAGCGCGCGCGCGTCGTAGGTGTCGCCGCCACGCGGGCGCTCGCCGCGTCCCATCACCACCTCGATCGTCGTCGACAACGACGGGCGGCCCCCGAGGTTGAAGGAGGTTCCGACGCCGAGGCTGACGCCGCTGTGCCGGCCGAAATCGGCGCCGCCCACGCCGACCCCCAGGCGGGGGCCGCTGTCGGAGCGGCCTTCCGTCAGCCGGTCGGCGACGCGGAACCAGTCGTAGCCTTCGGCCAGGGCGAGGTCCGCGGCGCGCAGCAGGGCGTAGTCGGCGACCTGCTGGGCCGGCGCGCCCGGGCCGCCGCGGAAGGTGATGCGGTAGCGGCCGGGTTCGATCCGGTATTCGGAATAGCCCACCGCCGACGGCCCGGCGGCTGGCTGGTAGAGGGTCGGCGCACTCGCGCAACCGGCGAGGCTGGCGCAGGCGAGAAGCGTGGCGATCAGGCGTGTCATGCAAGGCATCCGGCGCGAAAGACGTGTCCCCTCCGCCACTTGTACGCCGAAACGGAAGCGGTGGGAGGCCGTTCCGTCAGCCCAGGCCCAATGCCGCGATCAAGGCCGCCATGTCGGCCGGCGGCGCCGCCTCCAGGCGCTTGACGCCCCCGCCGCCGGGATGGGGAAAGGCCAGCGCGCGCGCGTGCAGCATCAGGCGTGGCACGGGATGGCCGTTCACCAGCAACGCCCCGCCGTAGCGCACATCGCCCGCGATGGGCCGGCCGATAGCGGCCAGGTGCACGCGCAGCTGGTGCATTCGCCCCGTCTCCGGGTCGAGCTCCACCAGGGCCGCCCCCGGGACCTCCGCCAGGGTGCGGTAGCGCGAGCGGGCGGCCTCTGCGTCGGGATGGTCCGGCTGGCAGACGCGCATGTAGGCCTCGCGCCCCTGCTCGTCCCGACGCAGTGGCAGGTCGATGACGCCCCCCTTCGGTTCGGGCGCGCCGGGGGTGACGATGGCGAGGTACGTCTTTGAAAACCTTCGCGCCATCAGCGCCTTGCCGAGGGATCCTGCCGCCGGCTTGGTCTTCGCGGTGAGGATCACCCCCGAGGTGTCGCGGTCGAGGCGGTGGATCAGCCGCGGCCGCGCCTTGCCCGGCTTGGCGAAGGCCCACAGCAATTCGTCCAGCGTGTGGACCTGGCCTCGCCCGCCCTGACTGGAAAGCCCCGCCGGCTTGTTGAGCGCCAGGATCTCGGCGTCCTCGTACAGCACGAGGCCGCGCACGAAGGCGACCTCCTCGGCCGAAAGCTGGATGGGAACCGGGACCTTCACCCCACGGGGTTTAGCGAAGCACGCCCCGCTTCGCCATCGTGCCCGCATACCAGATGAAGAAGGCGCAGGCGGCGATGATCACCAGCGGCATGGCCAGCCCCATCGTCTCGCCCGCGTCCGCCGTCAGTGCGGTGTAGGCCAGGTTGCCGACCGCGCCGAGCAACGAGACGGCGAAGGCGTGGACCGCCCAGCGCGAACGCATCAGCAGCAGCACGGCGCCCGCAACCGAGCCCCACACGCCGATGGCCCACACCGCGTGCATCCAGCTCGGATAGGTCGCCATGTAGGCGATCTGCGCCTCCGTCATGCCGGCGGCGCGGTAGTAGGCTTCGCCCTGCAGGTGGCTCATCGTGTAGTCGAAGGCGCCGAAGCCGTTCCACAGCAGCGACACCACAGCGACGACCCCGAAGTGGATCGGCGCGCCCATGCGGGCAGCCGGCGCATCAGTCGTAGCGGTCATGGTCTCCTCCCCCAGGATGACGAGGGACCGAGCCTAGGCCCCGAAGGCTCGAAGAACAATGGTCGCCTAAATCAACCGCTCCGCGTCTGGCGCATCGCCGCCCAACGCTCCAGCCGCTCCTTGATGCGCGCCTCGGCGCCCTCCCCGCGCGGCTGGTAGAACACCCGTCGCTCCATCTCGTCCGGGAAGTAGTTCTGGCCCGAAAAGCCCTCCGGGGTGTCGTGGTCGTACGCGTAGCCCTTGCCGTAGCCCAGGTCGCGCATGAGGCGCGTGGGCGCATTGCGGATGTGGGCGGGAGGCATCAGCGAGCCCGTCTCCTTGGCCGCCTTCATCGCCGCGCCGAAGGCCTTGTAGACCGCGTTCGACTTGGGCGCGGCGGCCAGGTGCACCACCAACTGCGCCAGGGCGATTTCGCCCTCGGGCGAGCCCAGGAAGTCGTAGGTGTCCTTGGCGGCGTTGGCGAGCACCAGGCTCATCGGGTCGGCCTCGCCGATGTCCTCGGCCGCGGCGCGGATCAGCCGCCGGGCGATGAACAGCGGATCCTCGCCGCCTGTCAGCATCCGGGCCAGCCAGTAGAGCGCCGCGTCGGGGTCAGAGCCCCGGATCGACTTATGCAGCGCCGAGATCAGGTTGTAGTGCTCCTCCCGATCCTTGTCGTAGGCCGGGCTGCGCTTCTGCAGGATCTGGCCCAGGTCCTTGGTCGAAAGCGGCTTGGCCGACGCGATGTTGAAGAGCGTCTCGCTGAGGGTCAGCAGGTAGCGGCCGTCGCCATCGGCCAGGGCGACCAGCGCCGCGCGGGCCTCAGGCTCCAGCCGCAGCTGGCGACCCTCGTGCGCCTCGGCCTTGGTCAGCAGCGCTTCCAGCGCCTCCTCGTCGAGACGCTTCAGCACATAGACCTGGCAGCGGGACAGGAGCGCCCCGTTCAATTCGAACGACGGGTTCTCGGTCGTCGCGCCCACCAGAGTGACGATCCCTTCCTCCACGAACGGCAGGAAGCCGTCCTGCTGGGCGCGGTTGAAGCGGTGGATCTCGTCGACGAACAGCAGGGTCGCCTGGCCGGCCAGCCGCCGGGCGCGCGCCGTCTCGAACGCCTTCTTCAGGTCCGCCACGCCGGAGAAGACGGCCGAGAGCTGCTGGAACTCGTAGCCCGCTTCCTTGGCCAGAAGCCGGGCGATGGTGGTCTTGCCAGTGCCGGGCGGTCCCCAGAGGATCATCGACGACAGCCGACGGGCCTCGGCCATGCGTCGGATCGGCCCTTCGGCTCCAAGAAGGTGGTCTTGCCCCACCACCTCGTCCAGGCGCTGGGGCCGCAGGCGGTCCGCCAGCGGCGACGGCTGCTGCGGCGTCAGCCCCGCGGCTTCGAAGAGGTCGGCCATGGGGCTGGGCTTAGCATAATTCGGCCAGCCGCTACCCGGCGAAGGTGGCTGTGACGATGCGGCCGTCGCGCTCGATGGATACGCGCCAGGCCCTGGCCGGCGTGGCCACGGCGCCTGCCAGATCGCGCACTGTGGCGATCCGCTGACCGTTCACCTCGCGGATGATGTCGCCCCGGCGCAGCCCGATCCCGCGCGCCACGCCACTCTCGGCATTGAGCACCAGCACGCCCGTGCTCCCGAACGCGTCAAGTCCCAGCTCCTCGGCGACCGCCGGCGACAGGTTGGCCACGGTGGCGCCGTCGAAAGGATGACGTCCCGCGAGCGTGCGCTCGTCGCGCGCCGGAATGGCCGGGGGCGGCTCGGCGCGCAGGGTCAGCGCTTCCTGACGGCCGTTGGCGCGGCGCACCACGAGCGGGACACTGGCGCCCGGCCGCTGAGTCTGGATGGCGTAGTTGAGCGCCGCCGCGTCGACCACGGCCCGCCCGTCCGCCTGCAGCACCACGTCGCCCTGGCGCAGGCCCGCCCGGTCGGCCGGCCCGCCCCGCCAGACGTCGGCCACCAGTGCGCCCTGCGGCAGCGGCAGATCGAGGCTGCGGGCCATCTCGGCCGTCACGCTCTGAGTGCGCGCGCCTAACCAGGGCCGGACGACCGCGCGGCCCCCGCCCACCGCCGTCTCGACCGCACGCCGCACCACGGCGGCGGGGATCGCAAAGCCCACGCCCGACGAGGTGCCAGAGCGCGAGAGAATGAAGCTGTTCACGCCGATCAGGTCGCCGTCCATGTCGACCAGCGCGCCGCCGGAGTTGCCTGGATTGATGGCCGCGTCGGTCTGGATGTAGGCCAGCCCGCCGTCGCCGGACGGGTTGGCCGTGCGGTCCAGGGCCGAGATGATGCCATTGGTCACGGTCTGGCCCACATGGAACGGGTCGCCGATGGCCAGCACCAGGTCGCCGACCTGGGCCTCGCCCGAATCGTCGATGGCCAGGACCGGCAGCCGCTCGCCCGCCGGCAGGTCGATCTTGAGGATCGCGAGGTCGGTGCGAGGGTCGGCCAGCAGGACGCGGGCCGGGAACTCGCGCCGGTCCGCCAGGCCCACGAGGATCTCCTGCCCCCCCTCGACCACGTGATTGTTGGTCACGATCACCCCGTCCGAGCGCACGATGGCGCCCGAGCCCAGTGATGCGGCCACCCGCGCCTGGGGCACGCCCAGGCCGAAGAGTTGCCAGAACGGATCCACCTGCTGACGCACCACCCGCTTGGCCGAGATGTTCACCACGGCCGGCGCGGCCCTCTGGACGATCGGGGCGAACGACATCTTCACCGCCGCAGCGTTGGGCGGCGGCGCCCGGTTGGGCTGCGCGAAGGACGCCTGGGCCGCGGCGTCGTGGCCGACGGCGGCGGACAGCAGGATGCAGAAGGCCGGAATCAGGGCGCGGGTCGAGGGCATGGCGTCTCCAGTAACGCGGAACGGCGGAACGCTACCGAGGTTTCCGGCGCAAAGATGGCGAAGCTCAGGCCGGCTGGGCCACCCGCTCGCGCCCCTTCGCCGCCACGAACGCCAGCAGGAAGGCTGAAGCCATTAGCGCCGAGGCCACATAGACCGCCAGCCCTGGCAGGCTCAGCGACTCGTGCCGCAGCGACCAGGCGAAGGTCTCGCCGAACACGATGGGCCCGAAGATCGACGACAGCCCCATCAGACTCTGGTTCGCGCCCTGGAGCTGGCCCTGCTCCTGAGGCGCCACCCGTTGGGTCATCAGGCCCTGAAGTCCGGGCATGATCAGGCCGGAGAATGCGAAGATCGGGATGCCGATCAGGTACAGCGACCCGGTCGGCGCCGCGCCGTACCAGCCGAACGCCACCGCGCCGGCGGCCGTGCCGATCAGCACCGCATTGCGCTCGCCCACCGCCTTGACGATGGGGCCCACCAGGAACGCCTGGACGATCAGCCCGGAGATGCCGGTGAGAAGGAAAATCGAGCCCAGCACCTTGGGCGTCCAATCGTATCGATAGCCCATGTAGAGGACGAAAATGGTCGGCAGCACCACATGGGCGAACTGGAACAGGAAGCCCACGCCGGCCAGCGGCAGCAGATCGCGGTGCGACCGCAGCAGGGTCAGCGCGCCGAGGGGGTTGGCCTTCTTCCAGTCGAACTGCTTGGCCCGACGCTCCGGCGGCAAGCTCTCGGGCAGGATAAGGAGGCCGTAGAGCCAGTTCACGAAGGTCAACGCCGCCGCGGCGATGAACGGCAGACGCAGGTCCGTCTCCCCCAGCCAGCCACCGATAAACGGGCCGAAAATGAAGCCGAAGCTGAACGCCGAGGCCATCCAGCCGAACACCTTCGCCCGCTCCGCCGGCGGCGTGACATCGGCAAGGTAGGCATTGGCCGTCGAGAAGCTGGCCGACGTCATGCCGTTCAGGATCCGGCCCACGAACAGCCATTGCAGGGTCGGCGCGAAGGCCATGAACAGGAAGTCGACCGCGAGGCCGAACAACGAGATCAGCAGTACGGGACGGCGTCCCCACCGATCGGCCATCAGTCCCAGGATCGGGCCGCAGACGAACTGCAGCAGGCCCCACGTCGCGCCGAACACGAGGTTCCATTCCGACGCCGCCGCCGTGTCGCCGCCAGTGAACGCCTTGATGAGGTTCGGCAGGATCGGGATCATGATCCCGAACGAGACCGAGTTCATCAGCGACAGCGCGAAGATGAAGCCGAAGCTGGCCCTGCGGCCGCTGCTGGCCGGCGTTCCGACGTTCATGCGTTCTCCCCTGCCCTGCATGATGCGACCCCCGCCGGGGCGACGCAACGCACCTATCCCAGGCGGTCCGCCGCCGACGTCAGCAGCACCCGCCACCAATCCGCGAGCCTCGCCAGCAGCGCAGCGTCCGGGAATCCGTGACGCGCGGCGCTGTCGGCCGGCACGCGGTCGAAGCCGCGATGCTCCACGCTCACCCGCGTCTCGTCGCCGACGGGTTCGAACGAGACCTCCACCTCGGTCGCGAGGTCGGGCGGAAAGCTCGCCTGGCGCCACGAGAACACCAGCCGCCGGGGCGGCTCCCAGGCCAGCACCCGGCCGATCTCGAACACCTTGCCGCTGGCGAGGGTCTCGATCAGCCGGCCGCCCTCGCCTGGCTCGAACGACAGGCGGCCCGGGTCGCGCGGCGTGGTCTGGAAGAGCCCGTTCGGACGCCACCAGGCCCCGATCTCCTCGGTGAACACCGCGAAGGCCCGCTCGGGCGTGGCCTTCACGCGCAACGCCACGAAAACCTTCGACGTCATGCCTCGCGCTCGACGTGGGCCTTGAACGCCAGCAGCTGCGCGCTCCAGAGCCGTTCGCTCTCCTCCAGCCAGCGCAGCAGATGCACCATCGGTTCGGGCCTCAGGGCGTAGACGCGGACGCGGGCGTCGAACTCGGGATGGGTCTCCTCGACCAGCCCGGTCTGCCGCAGCGTCTTCAGATGGCGACTCATGGCCGAGGGCGAAATCTCGAGCGCGCGTGCGAGGTCGCCGGCCGCTCTCGGCCGCTGCGCCAGCAGCTCGACGGCGCGGCGACGATGTGGATCGGCGAGCGCCGCCAGGGTCTGGTCCAGCGCGCTCAAATCCACCCCGTGATCTTAAGGCCGCTGACCGCCTCGGCCGCCTCGCGCGACACCTCCTCGACGGGCTGGCCCACGGTCCAGATGTGCCCCTCCGGATCGCGCGCCCGGTAGGTGCGGTCGCCGTAAAACTGGGTCTCGGGCTCCATGAGAATCTCGAATCCCGCCGCGCGGGCCCGGGCGCAGTGAGCGTCCACATCGGCATCGATCTTGATGTGCACCGTCTGGGTGTTCTTGCCGCCGATCGAAGCCGGGCTCTTGTGGTCGTCGCTCCACTCGTTGCCGACCATGATCGCCGCATCGCCGAACCGCATCTCCGAATGGACGAGGTTTCCCTCCCCGTCCTCGATCAGCATGGCCAGCTCGAAGCCGAATCCGGCCTCGAGGAACTTCAGAGCCGCCTTGGGGTCGCGGTAGCAGACCGCCGAGATGAGAGAGGGACGCCAGTCGGCCATGGGGGCCTCGCGAGAGAGGGTTGCGTCGATGATACTCCATCGTCGCAATATTTTCTCACTTCCGCAACTATATTCCCAACGAAAAGGCCCCGGGAGCTGAGCTTCCGGGGCCTTCAGGGATTGTGACGAAGCCTAGTCGTCGCCGCCGAAGCCGGCTTCGGCCGTCGGGCCCGAGTCCTTGCCCTTTTCCGACGGATCGCGGTCGACGAACTCGATCACGGCCATCGGGGCGTTGTCGCCGTAGCGGTAGCCGGCCTTCAGAACGCGGATGTAGCCGCCGTTGCGCTCGGCGTAGCGCGGGCCGAGGACGCCGAACAGCTTGCCGACCTGCTCCACGTCCCGGACCTGGCTGATCGCCTGGCGGCGAGCGTGCAGGTCGCCGCGCTTGGCGAGGGTCACCAGCTTCTCGACGAACGGACGCAGTTCCTTCGCCTTCGGCAGGGTGGTCACGATCTGCTCGTGCTTGATCAGGCTGGCCGACATGTTCGCGAACATGGCGGTGCGGTGGGCGGTCGTACGACCCAGTTTGCGGTGGGCTTTGCCGTGACGCATATCTCAATCTCCTGGGCCATTGGCCCGCTGGGCGCTCCCGATCCTTGGGAAGCCGCCCTCGCCTAACCAAGTCCCAGCCCGCTCCCGCCTGGGTCAACACGAAGCGCCGGGGCCCTCCACCGCTGTTGCGGCTTCATCGGACCCAGCCCGCCATCCCCAAAGACACGAGGGGGCGGCCCGGAGTCGGCGCGGTAGCAGTTACATCTGGTCTTCGAACTTCTTCGCGAGCTCTTCGATGTTCTCGGGCGGCCAGTTCGGCACGTCCATGCCGAGGTGGAGGCCCATCCCGGCGAGAACTTCCTTGATCTCGTTCAGCGACTTGCGGCCGAAGTTCGGGGTGCGGAGCATCTCCGCCTCCGTCTTCTGGATCAGGTCGCCGATGTAGACGATGTTGTCGTTCTTCAGGCAGTTGGCCGAACGGACCGACAGCTCCAGCTCGTCGACCTTCTTCAGCAGCGCCGGGTTGAACGGCAGCTCCGGCTTGGCCTCGCCCTCGACCTTCTTCTTCGGCTCTTCGAAGGTGATGAAGATCTGCAGCTGGTCCTGGAGGATCCGGGCGGCATAGGCCACCGCGTCCACCGGGGTCACGGCGCCGTTGGTTTCGACTTCCATGATCAGCTTGTCGTAGTCGAGGCTCTGGCCCTGGCGGGTCGGCTCGACGCGATAGGCGACGCGCTTGACCGGCGAGTAGAGCGCGTCGACGGCGATGAGGCCAATCGGAGCGTCTTCCGGACGGTTCATCTCGGCCGGGACGTAGCCCTTGCCGGTGTTGACCGTGAACTCCATGCGCACGGTGGCGCCGTCGTCCAGCGTGCAGAGCACGTGGTCGGGGTTCAGGATCTCGATGTCGGACGGCGCTTCGATCTGGCCGGCAGTCACCGGGCCCGGACCGTTGGCGCGCAGGGTCATGCGCTTCGGCCCCTCGGCGTGCATCCGCAGGGCGAGTTGCTTGATGTTCAGAACGATGTCGACGACGTCCTCACGCACGCCTTCCAGCGACGAGAACTCGTGGACCACACCGTCGATCTGCACCGCGGTCACCGCCGCGCCCTGCAGGGAGGAGAGAAGCACGCGGCGCAGGCTGTTGCCCAGCGTCACGCCGAACCCGCGTTCGAGCGGCTCGGCCACCAGACGCGCCTTGCGGCTGGCGTCGGCGCCGGTCTCGATTTGCGGCTTCTCGGGACGGATAAGCTCGTTCCAGTTTCTTTCGATCACGGTGTCCCTCGAAAACGCAGGATCGCCGGCCGCGAACGCGGACCGGCGTCAGGGATATTCAGTCGTTCGACTAGACGCGCCGGCGCTTCGGCGGGCGGCAGCCGTTGTGCGGAATGGGGGTCACGTCCCGGATAGTGGTGATCGTCATACCCACCGCCTGCAGGGCGCGCAGAGCCGATTCACGACCCGAGCCGGGGCCCGAGACGTTGACTTCCAGCGTGCGCACGCCGTGCTCGGCGGCCTTACGACCGGCGTCCTCGGCCGCCATCTGCGCGGCGTAGGGCGTCGACTTACGCGAACCCTTGAAGCCCATCAGGCCGGCGCTGGACCACGAGATCGTGTTGCCCTGGGCGTCGGTGATGGTCACCATGGTGTTGTTGAACGAGGCGTTCACATGCGCCACGCCCGAGGTGATGTTCTTGCGCTCGCGCCGCTTAACGCGCGCCGGTTCCTTGGCCATCGAACAGCTCTCTTACTTCTTCTTGCCGGCGATCGGCTTGGCCGGGCCCTTGCGGGTGCGGGCGTTGGTGTGCGTGCGCTGCCCGCGGACCGGGAGGCCCTTGCGGTGACGCAGGCCGCGATAGCAGGCCAGGTCCATCAGACGCTTGATATTGACCGCCGTCTCGCGACGCAGGTCGCCTTCGACGAGGTAGTCACGGTCGATCGTCTCGCGGATCTGCAGGACTTCCTGGTCGGTCAGCTGATTGACGCGCCGGGCGTCCTCGATGCCGACCTTGTTGACGATCTCGCGGGCCTTAGCCTCGCCGATGCCATGGATGTACTGCAGCGCGATGATGACGCGCTTGTTCGTGGGAATGTTGACGCCAGCGATACGGGCCACGTGAGGTAATCTCCTGGATCACGCAAGAGAAGCGCGAACGGCGCCCCGGCCCCTATCGCCCATAGGCATAGGCCGGCGCGTCCTTCGCGCTCTTTCGCGGAAGCGCTTCGTTATATGGATCGGGGCGCCCCCGTCAATGGCGGAAACGTCCAAATGTGAACGAAATGCTTCGCGGACAAGTGGAAACCGCCCGCCCGCGCCGTCCCGTTCGCGCCGCCCTGCAAGAGCGACCCAGGAAGGAAAGCATGGGCGATCCGCCTGCGCAACGGAATGGGGCCGCCCCCTGCCCCCGCGCGACGCGATGGCGCAGGATCAGGCGCCTTTGAACACGGAGTGAGTCGCCGGATGC
>JADHED010001885.1_pt1 | contig 16101 bp, 12 predicted proteins | sample 8952041 | NCBI WGS metagenome assembly JADHED01 (sample SAMN16124423, study PRJNA663239) | bioreactor sludge metagenome | isolation source: sludge (control) | place: India:Bengaluru | collected 2018-09-08
TCCTCCCAGGCCGAGCCGAGCCGTCGCGGCCGCACCTCGGTCACGGTGCGGGTCCTGGTCGAGGCCGCGCGCCGGGGCGGCCGTGGCACCGTGGCCGTCACCGCGGCCGAGGTGACCTACGTGCACATCGATGCCGGCGGGCGGCCGATGGCCCTGCCCGACCCCGCCTGAGGCCCGGACCCCACCGCAAGGCCATCCTGCCCCTTGCCTCGACGCCCTCCGCGGACGGTGCCCAACCTGCCGGCCCGGCCGGGAAAGTCAGCCCCGCGGAGTACCCCCGATTTTGAGTCGGATTTTCGATTTAAGATATTTAATTTCAATCGATTACAATCTCCAATCTTGATACTATGTCAAACGATTAACATTTTCTTTGACTTCCCGATACCGCAATTCCAAGATGAAGGGTGTGATCGCCCCGACGGCGCCGGGACGGGCTCCGCGGGCACCCCCGGGAGGAGTTGCATGGTCACCAGACGGGATTTCCTGAAGCTGTCCGGCGCCGCCGCCGGCACCGCCGCCCTGGCCGCCACCGGCGCCGCAGCCTCCACCGCCGCGACGGGCAAGCTGGACCCGGCGCGCGTCGGCGTGCTGACGGACATGACGCTGTGCATCGGCTGCCGGCGCTGCGAGTGGGCCTGCGCCCAGCAGAACAAGCTGCCCTACGGACCGCTCGAGTCCTGTGACGACCAGAGCGTCCTGGCCAGCCCCCGCCGCCCCGATGCGGAGCACTTCACGGTCGTCAACCGCTACCCCGCCCCCGAGTGGCGCGAGCAGCCGATGGACGTGAAGGTGCAGTGCATGCACTGCGAGCATCCGGCCTGCGTCTCGGCCTGCATCGTCGGCGCCCTCGAGAAGAACCCGATGGGCCCGGTGACCTACGACGCCTGGAAGTGCATCGGCTGCCGCTACTGCATGGTGGCCTGCCCCTTCCAGATCCCCGCCTACGAGTACCACAACGCGCTCACGCCGAAGGTGATGAAGTGCACGATGTGCCCCGAGCGCACGCTCGAGCAGGGCAAGGTGCCGGCCTGCGCGGAGCTCTGCCCGCGCGAGGCGATCCTCTTCGGGCGGCGTGACGAGCTGCTGGAGCTGGCCCACGAACGCCTGGCGCAGCACCCCGAGCGCTACCACCAGGAGGTGTACGGCGAGCACGCGGTCGGCGGCACGTCTTGGCTGCTGATCGCCGACCGGCCCGTGACCGAGCTGGGCATCCCCAAGCTTTCGGACGAGAGCCCCGCCGCGCTGACCGAGAGCATCCAGCATGGCATCTTCCGCGGCTTCACCGGACCGCTGATGATCTTCGGCCTTCTGAGCGTGCTCATGAAGTCGTCGACGGACCGCCGCCGCCCGGACGACTGGGACGAGGCCGACAAGCACGATCGCAACGGGGAGGACCAGCATGGCTAGCCGGCAGCACGTCGACGGCAACGTCGCCTGGAACATGGGCGGGGCGCACGGCGCCGTGGCAGTGGCCCCGGCCGCCCACCACGAGCGGCCCGCGCCGCTGTTCGGGCGCTCGGCCGTCCCCTTCTTCACGCCGGGCGTGATCGTGATCGCCGCCATCGCCGCGGCGGGCCTGGCCGTGCTCGCGGTGCGGCTGTTCGCGGGACTGGGCGCGGTCACCAACCTGGACGACCAGTACCCCTGGGGCATCTGGATCGGCATCGACGTGGCCACGGGCGTGGCCCTGGCTGCCGGCGGCTTCACGTCGGCGTTCATCGCCCACGTCCTGCACCACGAGAAGTACCACGTGCTGGTGCGGCCCGCGCTGCTGACCGCGATGCTGGGTTACACCTTCGTGGCGCTGGGCGTCTGCGTGGACCTTGGCCGCTACTACAACATCTGGCACGTCCTGATGCCGTCGATGTGGCAGGGCAACTCGGCCCTGTTCGAGGTCGGCATGTGCGTGTGCTGCTACCTCACCGTCCTGTACCTCGAGTTCATGCCGATCGTCTGCGAGCGCTTCCGCGGCCACGTCAACCTGCCGGGGGCCCTGCGCGGGCTGAACGGCTTCGTCGAGACGGCGCTGCGGATCATCGACAACACGCTCGGCAGGGTGATGAACTTCTTCATCATCATGGGCGTGGTCCTGTCGTGCGCGCACCAGTCCTCGCTGGGGACGCTGATGGTCATCGCGCCGAGCAAGCTCCACCCGCTGTGGCACACCGCGATCCTGCCGCTGCAGTTCCTGCTGTCGGCCTTCGCCGTGGGCCTCTCGATGGTGGTGTTCGAGTCGATGCTCGCCTCGCGCTCGCTGAAGCGGCCCTTCGAGATGCCGGTGCTCAGCCCGTTCGCGCGGCTGATCCCGTTCCTGCTGACGATCTACTTCGGCGCCAAGCTGGTCGACATGGCCAATCGCGGCACCTGGCAGTACCTCCAGGAATTCTCGCTCCGTTCGGTTTCGTGGAGCGTCGAGGTGCTCGTGGGTGTCCTGATTCCCATCGCGATCCTGCTCAGCCACAAGCTGCGCCGCCGCCCGGGTTGGCTGTTCGCGGCCTCGGCGATGGTCGTGTTCGGAGTGGCGCTCAACCGCATCAACGTGTTCGTCATCGGGTACACGGCCCCGTTCGCCGACAAGCCGTACATCCCGGCCTGGACCGAGGTGCTGCTGACGGTCGGCTTCATCGCGCTGCTGGTCCTGATCTACCGGTTGTTCATCTTCCTGTTCCCCATCCTGCCGGAAGAGGAAGGAGCCTCGCATGCGTAGCCCGAAGCTGGCGCTCGTCGCCCTGGCCTGCCTTGTCGTGATCTCCTGCGCCACGGCCCTGGCCGGGCCGGCGCAGGTGATGGAACCCGGCCATGCCAAGCCCGGCGCCGCGAAGCACCCGGGCACCTCGGTGGCCACCGGCCCGGATTGCAGCGCCTGCCACAGCTGCCCGGCGCCGACGCACGCGAACCCCTGCCTGCTCGCCTGCAAGCGCCACGGCGCCCAGTTCAAGGGCGAGCACGGCGCCGACGAGGGCCCCGAGGTCGTCATCATCGACCAGCTGGCGAACCTCTACGGGCCGGTGGTGTTCGCGCACAAGCTGCACGCCGAGATGTCGAACATGACCGGCGGCTGCACCAACTGCCACCACTACTCGCCGGCGACGGGCCCGGTGCCGCCGTGCCGCCAGTGCCACGAGCCGACCCGCGCGGCAACCGACCTGCGGCAGCCCGCGCTCAAGGGCGCCTATCACCGGCAGTGCATCAACTGCCACCTGGACTGGAGCCACGACAACGCCTGCGGCTTCTGCCACGAGCAGGCCTCCGGCCCGAAGGGTGCCGGCGCCAAGAGCACCGGCACCGGTGGCACCCACGACCCGACCGACATCGTCGGCACCAAGCACCCGCTGATCAAGGCCAAGCCGACCTACACCTACAAGACGACCGAGCCGACCGGCCCCATGGTCACCTTCCACCACGAGGACCACGTGGAGAAGTTCGGCCTGCGCTGCGTGGACTGCCACCGCGGCGATACGTGCGCCAGCTGCCACGACACGGGCGAGACCAGGACTAAGCGCACGCTCAACCACGTGACGACGTGCGGCGCCTGCCACGCCGAGCGGAACTGCGCGTTCTGCCACTCGCAGGACTCGAAGCCGCAGTTCGACCACCGCGCCTCGACGGGCTGGTCGCTGGAGCCGTACCACCGCCGCGTGGCCTGCACGACCTGCCACGGCGAGCCGCAGGCGTTCCGCACGCCCAGCCGGCGCTGCACCGGCTGCCACATCCACTGGGCGGAGGGCTCGTTCGACCATGCCGTCACCGGCCTGCGGCTGGACGAGAACCACCGCGAGCTGGAATGCGCGAACTGCCACGTCGGGATGGAGTTCACCGCGAAGCCGCAGTGCACGGACTGCCACGACGAGGCCATGTTCCCGGCGAAGCTGCCCGGGGCCAGGGTGTCGCGCCGCTGATTCAGGGGTGGGGTGGTGCGGATGGGAAGGGCCCGGTCCACGGACCGGGCACTTGTTCATGCACCTGATCGTGCCCCGGACCGCCGGCGGGCGGCGCCGGGGCCGTCGTCAGTTCGCGTACTTGACGCTGCAGCCGTAGGGCTTCGTGACGGGCTCGGGAACCTCGCGGCCGTCGAAGAGCGCCCGCAGCGCCGTGATCACGTGGTTGCGCTTGCCGGGAACCGTGGGCGAGTTGTCGTCGTCGATGGCGCCGGCGTAGGCCACCTTGCCGTCCTTGTTGATGATGAACATGTGCGGCGTGGTCTTGGCGCCGTAGGCGCGGCCGACCGAGCCCGACTCGTCCAGCAGCAGCGGGAAGGACATCTCGTACTCGGCGTACGCCTTCTGGTTGCGCTCGAGCCCGGCGCCCTGCTTGCCCGGCGCCCCGGAATTGATCGCCAGCCAGACCATCCCCTTGTGGCCCAGCATGGCGTAGGTGTCGTTCATCGTCTTGTTGAGCTTGTGGTGCTTGACGATGAACGGGCAATCCGGGTTGAACCACTCGAGCACGACGATCTTGCCGTCGGCCAGGTACTGCGCCAGCGAGTGCTCGACACCGTTGATGTCCTTCAGCGTGAAGCCCGGGGCCACGTCGCCCGGCTTGACGCCGGCGGCAGCGGGTGCCGGGGCGGCATCGCCGGCGGCCGGCGCGGCCAGGGCCAGCCCCGGCGCCAGCGCCAGGGCAAGTACGGTCAGGGTCCTTGCGACGATGTTCATGGTCAACCTCCGGTCGGTGTGTCAGCCGTATCGCTTGCGGTCCAGGGGACCGCGGGAACATCCAGGATGTAGGCGCCGGCACCCGCGCCCTCGACCACCAGCAGGCCGCGCAGCGGACCCACGCGCCCGTCGGCCGGCAGCAGGCGCAGCGACAGCGTGGCGCCGGCGCCGTCGTGCAGCAGGTCGGCGAGCTCGCCGCAGTCCAGCGCGGGCACGAAGACGAGGCGGCCGGCGCCGCCGTCCGCGCGCGCGATCCGCGCCGTGTCCCCGGCCAGGTCCACCGTCACCAGGCCCGCCGGCAACGGTCGCGGCAGCCGGGCGCGCAGGCCCTCAAGCCGGCCCGCGGGCGCCGCCGGCGGTGCCGCGTCCGCGACCGTGACCGCGACCGCCAGCGTATCGCGTCCCGGCACGCAGCTGTCGCGGCAGGCCAGCCACTCCCAGCTTGCCGCCAGCTCGAACCGGCCAGGCCTGGCGTCCGGCGGCACCTGCACGTCCTGGAGCAGCACCAATTCACCCACATGGACGTGGTCGAGGATGTCGCCGGCGGACACGTGCCGCGCCGGCGCCGGCCACAGCAGGGGCCCCGCGGCCCAGCCCGGCGGCAGCTCCAGCCGCTGCCTCGGCGCGAACCCCGAGTCGTTGCGCACGTTCCCGTACAGGTGCCAGCCGTCAGCGGTGCGGAAGGTCCACAGGAGCGTCAGCGAGCCGCCGGGAACGGCTGTCGTCGGCTCGGCCGACGCGGCCATCACGACCAGGGGCGCGGCCGGCTGTGCCTTGTCCGCGCCGGGCGCCGGTCCCGATCCCCCCGGGCGCGCCGCAGAGCCGTCCCCCGGCGAACGAGAACAGCCGCCGGTGAGGGACAGGACGATGACCAGGGCAAGGCCCGGGACGGAGGTCGAGCGCTGGGGACTGCTGAGGCGCGCCAGGAGCATGGGGGCCACGATACCCGTGGCCCCCGGGGGTCGCAACCGGGTGGCTGGCGCCGGGTCCGCGAGCGGGCCCGGCGCCCCCGCGCTACGAGCGCGCCGACCCGATGACCTCGATCTCGCCGAGATCGAGCGCGCGCAGGTCGTCGCGGATCGCGTTCCAGTCGCCGACGATGACCCAGACGACGCGCGAAGGGTCCACCTGGCGTTCGATGACGCCGGCCAGGTCGGCCTCGGACAGGCCCTCGACGCGGCCGCGATACGCCTGCCACTCGCCGGGAGACAGCCCCGACAGCAGCAGGTCGGCCAGCTGGCGCGCGGTGCCGCCGTAGGTCTCGAAGCGCTGCGGGAAGCCCTGGACCAAGCGGGCGCGGCTGTCGGCCAGCTCCTGCCCGCCCAGCGGCCGCTCGCCGCGGATCGCCGTCATCTCGGCCAGGAGCTCGCGCACCGAGGCGGCCGTGGCGTCGGTCTGGACGGGCGCCGTCATCAGGAAGAAGCCGCCGAGCCTGAAGGACGAGACCTGCGAGCGCACGCCGTAGGTGTAGCCCTTGTCCTCGCGCAGGTTCAGGTTGATGCGCGAGGCGAACTGGCCGCCGAAGGCTGAATTCACGACCTCGAGGGCCGTGTGGTCCGCGTCGCCGCGCGCCAGGCCCATGTAGCCGCCGAACAGCTGGCTCTGCTGCGCGCCCGGGCGGTCGATGACCACCAGGCGCGGCCCCGAGTAGTCGGTTGCCGGCAGCGGTTGGCGCGCCGGCAACGGCGCGTCCCGCCAGCCGCCGAACACGCGCCCCACCGCGGCGGTCGCCTCCGCCAGGTCCAGGTCGCCGACGACGACGACGGCCGCGTTGCGCGGGACGAACCAGGTGCCGTGGAAGGAGCGCAGGTCCGCCCGCGTCAGGGCCTCCAGGGCCTCGGGCGTGCCGACGCCCGACGCCGGCTGCGCGTACGGGTGGTCCGGCCCGAAGCACCGGCGCTGGAACTCGTTGAGGCCCTGCGCCTGCGGCTGCGCGGCCTCCTGCTTCTGGCGGCCGCGGTAACTCTGGCGCAGGCGCTCGAACTCCGACTCGGGGAAGGTGGGCCGGAGCGCGACATCGCCCAGGAGGGCCAGCCCGGCGTCGAGCTGGCCGCGCAGCACGTTGAGCGAGACCTGCGTGCCGTCGAAATTGCTGCTCGTCCGCAGCTCGGCGCCCAGCGACTCGACGGCCTCGGACAGGGCCAGGGCATCGCGGCTGCCGGCGCCCTCGTCCAGCATGTCGGCGGTCAGGGCCGCGGTCCCGCGGCGGTCCAGCGGGTCGTCGGCCCAGCCGGCGCGGACCGCCAGGCGCACCTCGACCAGCGGCAACTCGCGCTTCTCAACCAGGTACAGCTGCAGGCCGTTGGGCAGCGTGGCCTCCTGCACCTTCGGCGGCGTGAAATCGACGGTGCCGCTGCCGTCCGGCAACGACGTGCGGTCGCCGACGGCTGCGGCGGCCGCCAGCTTGCCCTGCGGCACGATCCAGAGCACGGCGCGACGGGCGGGATCGATGAACTTCCGCATCCACGCGTTGACCGAGGCCGCGTCGGCGGCGTCGTAGCGCGCCAGGTCGGCCTTCAGGAAGCCCGGGTCGCCCACCAGCACGTTGTAGCGGTTCAGGCGGTCGGCCTTGCCGCCGAAGCCGCCCACCTGCTGCAGCTCGCGCACGGCCGAGGCGCGCAGGCGCGTGCGGGCCAGGTCGACCTCGCCCCTGGTAACGCCCTTGGCCAGCAGCAGCGCCAGCTCGGCGTCGATGGCGGCTTCCAGTTCGGCCAGGTCGTGGCCGGGCGCGGCCGTGGCAGTCAGGCTGAACGTGCCGCTCATCTCGCGCGACGACTGCGAGGCGAAGATGTCCTGGGCGATCCGCTTCTCGTAGACCAGGGTCTTGTACAGGCGGGAGGTCTTGCCCGAGGCAACGATCTCGGCCAGCAGGTCGTACTCGGCGTCGCCCTCCTGGTACCAGCCCGGCGAGTGCCACTGCATGTAGAGGCGCGGCAGCTCGACGGCGTCCTCGGCCACGGCGCGGCGCTCGCCCTCCAGGCGGGGGATCCACTTCTCCAGGCGGTCGACGGGCCGGCCCGGCGGCACGGGACCGAAGTACTTCGCGATCCACTCCTTCGCCTGCGCGGGGTCGAAGTCGCCGGCCACGCACAGCGAGGCGTTGTTGGGCGCGTAGTAGAGGCGGAAGAACTCGGACACGTCCTCCAGCGAGGCGGCCGAGAGGTCATCCATGCTGCCGATGACGGGCCAGCGGTAGGGATGGCCCACGTCGTACATCAGCTCGAGCAGCAGGTCGCGGCTTTTCGCATAGGGCCGGTTCTCGCCCTGGCGCTTCTCGTTCTTCACGACGTCGCGCTGGTTGTCGAGCTTCTCCTGCGTCATCGCCGGCAACAGCCAGCCCATGCGGTCCGCCTCCATGAACAGCGCGAGCTCGAGCTGGTCGGCGGGCACGTTCTCCCAGTAGTTGGTGCGGTCGTTGTTGGTCGACCCGTTGACCTGGCCGCCCACCTTCTGCAGGGGCAGGAAGTAGTCGCTGTCATGGTTCTGCGAGCCCTGGAACATCATGTGCTCGAACAGGTGCGCGAACCCGGTGCGGCCCGGCTTCTCGTCCTTGGAACCGACGTGATACCAGACGTTGACCGCGACGGTGGGCAGGGAATGGTCCTGGTGGAGGATCACCTCCAGGCCGTTGTCCAGCGTGTACTTCTCGTAGGCCAGTTCCGGCAGTTCGATGGCGGGGGCGGCGGCGGCCAGGGCGGCCGGGACGGAGGCCGCGGCGAGCAGGGCCGCCGACAGCAGGGGGACAAGGAGACGACGGGAATTCACGGCTCGATCCCTTCGCGATGGCGGGAGGCGTGGTCGGTGGCCGCGCGGGCCGGCTGGCGGCGCGCGGGCGGGGGCCCAACCGGGAGGTACGGACCGGACCCGGGTCCGGTTTCAGGTTAAGGGACCACGGACCGGCGCGCAACGTCACTCCCCTCCGGCGCAGCGATTTCGGGTGCGCGGGCCGGGCGGCGATGGTACGATCGCAAGATGGTGCGCTACACGCTCCTGCGAACGGCGCTGGACCCGCTGCTGGCGGTGGCGGGGCCCGCCGGCCTGTCCCGGCTGGAGTTCCTGCCGCGCGCCTGGGAATACCATACGCTCGCCTACGCAACGGCCCGGCAGCAGTTCGGCCCAGAGGTCGCGGTGAAGGAGGACGCTGCCGCATTCGCGACGCTGCGCGACGAGCTGGCCGAGTACTTCGTGGGCGGGCGGCGCGAATTCACGGTCCCGCTGGATCTCCACGGCACCGAGTTCGACCGCCGAGTCTGGCAGCAGCTGCTGCGCATCCCCTACGGGAAGCTCAGGACCTACGGCGAGGTGGCGCGCGCCCTGCGCAAGCCGACGGCAACGCGCGCCGTCGGCCAGGCCGCCGGACGCAATCCGCTGCCGATCCTGGTCCCCTGCCACCGCGTGATCGGGCGCGGCGGCTCGCTGGTCGGGTTTGCCGGCGGCATCGACACCAAGGCGCGCCTGCTGCGGCTGGAAGGCCACACGCTGGGCGACTCACCCCGCCTCGAGGAGCCGCGGCTGTTTTGACCTCCCTCGACTGGTTCCTCGTCGCCGCGATGTACGCGGTCATCATGGGCTCCCTGCTGCTGACGCGTCACCACATGCGCGGGGTGGCCGACTACCTGGCGGCCGGCCGCAGCGCCGGGCGCTACCTGCTGACGGTGTCGGCGGGCATCGCCGCGATCGGCGGCATAACCATCGTCGCCAACCTGGAGATGGGGTACGAGGCCGGCTTCGCCATGGGCTGGTGGGGCCTGAGCATGTCGCTGTTCATGACGATCGTGACGGTGACCGGCTGGGTGAACTACCGCTTCCGGCGCACGCGCGCGCTGACGCTGTCGGAGTTCTTCGAGAGGCGGTACAGCCGCCGCTTCCGCATCTTCGCGGGCAGCGTGGCCTTCGGCGCCGGCCTGATCAACTTCGGCATCTTCCCGGCCGTCGAGGCGCGGTTCTTCATCCACTACCTGGGCCTGCCGGAGACCTGGCACCTGGGGCCGCTCGCGATCCCGATGTACCCGTTCATCATGTTCATCACGCTGGGCTCGGCGGTCTGGTTCATCCTGCAGGGCGGCCACGTCGCCGTGCTGGTGACCGACTTCGTGCAGGGCGTTTTCGCCTATGTCGCGTTCCTGGTGCTGGCGGCCTGGCTGATGGTCAAGGTGGGCTGGGACGACGTGGCGACGGTCATGATGCAGGCGCCGCCGGGGCTGTCCAAGATCAACCCCTTCGACACGGGCTACGTGGCGGACTTCAACGTCACCTACTTCCTGATCGGCGTGCTGGGCCTGTTCTACGGGGCGATGTCCTGGCAGGGCACGCAGGCCTACAACACCTCGGCGCGCTCGGCCCACGAGGGGAAGATGGGCAACGTGCTGGGGCTTTGGCGCGGCATCGGGCAGGGCATGTTCATGACCTTCGTGCCCATCCTCATCTACACCGTGCTGCACCACCCCGAATGGGCCGGCCTGCGTGACGGCGTGCAGGCGCAGCTGGACGGCATCGGCAACGAGGCGCTGCGGGCGCAGATGCGTGGACCTCTGACCCTGGCGGCGCTGCTGCCGCCCGGCCTGCTGGGTGCGTTCGCGGCGCTGATGCTGGGCGCCTCGATCAGCACGTTGAACACCTACATGCACTCGTGGAGCAGCATCTTCGTGCAGGACGTGCTGCTGCCGGTACGGAAGCGGCCGCTGTCGCCGGCCGCGCACCTGCTCACGCTGCGCGTGGCGGTCGTCGGCGTGGCCATCTTCGCCTTCGTGTTCAGCCTGCTGTACCGGCAGAGCCAGGCGATCCTGCTGTTCTTCGCGCTGACCGGCGCCATCTTCGCCGGCTGGTCCGGCGCGGTGATCATCGGCGGGCTCTACACGCGCTGGGGCACCACCGCCGGCGCCTGGGCCGCGGGCATCGCCGGCGTGACGCTGACGATGACCGGGTTCGTGCTGGAGCAGGCCAAGCGCTCGTGGCACGAGACGGGCGCCGCGTTCTGGGGCCTGCTCGACTTCGCCGGCCACGCGAAGGCCGCAGCCTGGGCCGGCTGGGTCGACTCACACTTGCCCAACGGGCAGCAGGTCTGGGGCTGGTCGATGTGGGTCTGCGGGCTGACCTACGTGGGGGTGTCGCTCGCGCAGCAGGCGGTGCGCCGCCGCACGTTCGACCTGGACCGCCTGCTGCACCGCGGCCGCTGGGCGATCGCCGGCGAGGACGAAGGCACCGGGCAGGTCGTCTCCCGCGGCTGGCGCGCCCTGGGCATCACCGACGAGTTCGGGCGCCGCGACAAGTACCTGTACGTGATGACCTGGGCCTGGAACATCGCCTGGATGCTGGTCTTCGCCGTGGGGACGATCTTCTTCCTGTCGCGGCGCCTGACCGCCGGCGGCTGGTCCGGCTACGACACGCAGTGGCTGCGCTTCTGGCACACGCGGTTCTGGATCGAGCTGGTGATCTCGGGGCTGGTGATGATCTGGTTCACCATCGGCGGCACGCGCGACGTGCGGCGGATGCTGCGCGACCTGCGCGATCGCCGGCGCGACGACGGCGACGACGGGTTCGTGCGCGAGTCCGGCCCGGACGGCCGCGGAGCCGGCGGCGACGGCTGACGGCTGCGATCGCGCCTGCGGGAGGTTGCGTGCTCCACATCTACGTCGATGCCGACGCCTGCCCCGTCAAGAACGAGGTCGACCGCGTCGCGGCGCGCTACGGGCTCGAGGTCACCTTCGTCGCCAACAGCTACATGCGGGTGCCGGGCGCGGACCCGCGGCGACTGGTCGTGGTCGACAAGGGTCCTGACGGGGCCGACGACTGGATCGTCGAGCAGGCCGGCGTCGACGACATCGTCATTACGGCCGACATCCCCCTGGCCGCCCGCTGCCTAGACAAGGGCGCCCGCGTCCTGGGCCACGGCGGCCGGCCGTTCACGCCCGAGAACGTGGGTGACGCCCTGGCCAACCGCCAGCTGCTCAAGCAGTTGCGTGAGCAGGGCCTCATGCTGGGCGGGCCGCCGCCCTTCGCCGCGAAGGACCGCTCGCTGTTCCTCCAGCAGCTCGACCAGATGATCGGGGCCATCCGCCGCGGCGCCCCCCGCTGAAGCCGCACCGCAACCTAAAGCGACCCTGCCCGGGCGCCGATCCCCTGACGGGCTCGTACACGGGGAGGGTTCCCGGATGATCCGCATTCCAGCTTTCGTGGCGATGGCATGGCTCCTGGCCGCCTGGCAGCCGGCCATGGCCGAGACGCCCGTCTGGCCCGGCGGGCACGACCCGGCCGGGCACCGGCCCGGCGCCAGGCGCGGGGACGCGGCACCCGCGGCGCACGGGCACGATGAAGCGACGGCGGCCGCGGCAGGGCACGCGGTGGACGTACATGATGCCGGGCACGGGGCGAGCGGGCACGCCGAACCGGCGCATGCCGAACCGGCGCACGCCGGGGATGCTCACGCGACCGGCGGGCACGCTGCGCCCGCGCAGGCGCCGGCCGCACATGCAGCGCCGGTGCATGGGGCCCCCGCGCACGCGGCTCCGGCACACGGGGCGCCCACCCACTCGGCTCCGGCGCACGGCCACGCCGAAGGCGTCGCAGCCGACGACGCGCTGGGCCGCCTGCTCGAGGGCAACGCGCGCTTCGTGACGTCCGGCGCCGGTCATCCGCGCCAGGATGCCGAACGGCGGGAGCTGCTGGCCGGCGGGCAGGCCCCGTTCGCCATCATCGTCAGCTGCTCGGATTCGCGCGTCCCGCCCGAGGTGGTCTTCGACCAGGGCCTGGGCGACCTGTTCGTCATCCGCGTGGCGGGCAACGTCGTCGATGACCTGGAGCTGGCGAGCATCGAGTACGCCGCCGAGCACCTGGGCACGAAGCTGGTGATGATCCTGGGCCACGAGCGCTGCGGGGCCGTGACGGCGGCGGTGCAGGGTGGGCACCTGCCCGGCCACCTGCCGGCGCTGATGGAGGCGCTGCGGCCGGCGGTCGACGCGCGGCGCGAGGCGCACGGCGATCCGGTCGAGGGCGCCATGCTGGCCAACGTCGAGCTGACGGCCGCCCGCGTGCGCGGGAGCGAGCCGATCCTGGCCGGGCTGGCCGCCGCCGGCGAGCTGAAGGTGGTCGGCGCGCGCTACGACCTGGACACGGGCGTGGTCGAGGTGATCGACCCGGCGCCGCGCCACGCGGGCCTGGATGCGCACGAGGCGCTCGCGCTGCTGGCCGAAGGCAACCGCCGCTTCGTCGCGGCCGACCCGGCGCATCCTCACCAGGGCGAGGCGCACCGCGTCCGCCTGGCTTCGGGCCAGGCGCCGCTGGCGATCGTGTTGTGCTGCGCCGATTCGCGCGTGCCGCCGGAGATCCTGTTCGACCAGGGCCTCGGCGACCTGTTCGTGGTGCGGGTGGCCGGCAACGTCGCCGACGACCGGCACGTCGCCTCGATCGAGTACGCGGCCGAGCACCTCGGCACCCGGCTGATCGTGGTGCTCGGGCACGAGCGCTGCGGCGCGGTCACCGCCGCGGTCAAGGGCGGGCAGCTGCCCGGCCACCTGCCGGCGCTGATGGACGCGCTCAGGCCTGCCGTCGCCGCCGCGCGGCCGGTGCGCGGCGACCTGGTCGAGGGCGCGATCATCGCCAACGTCGAGCTGACGGCGGAGCAGCTGCGCGCGAGCCGGCCGATCCTGGCGGAGCTCGTCGACAGGGGCGAGCTGCTGGTGGTCGGCGCGCGGTACGACCTGGACACGGGGCTGGTCGAGTTCCTGGACGAGCCGGCTGCAGCGCCGCTACACGCGTCGCGGAGCGGCGGGCACGGCGCGCACTGAGCTGCCCGCATGCTGCCTCGTTGAATGGATGACAGTTGTGGATGGGCACTTGCGCGGGCGCAAGTGCCCTTTCTCTTGCACGTCACGCTTCCCCCGGCGCGACCACCATACTCGAGGAACTATGTCCGCGTTTGCGGTTATACCGACTTCTGTCCGTGTGATTGCCGGCAATGGACCGGACACCTCCAGCCGAAGGGATGGCCCCATGAGACCCCGCTTCCCCACCCGCCGTTCGGGCGTGCCGGTTCCGTCCAGCCTCTCGCGCGGATCGAGGCTTGCCCGGGCGCGCGCCGCCATGGCGCTGGTCGCTCTCACCTGTTTTGCCTTTTCCACCCAGGCGATGGCCTCGCCGGATGCCGAGACGGCCAGGGCGACGTCCGTCGGCGCGCCCGTCTACCACACCCGATTCCAGCTCGAGGGCGCAGACGGGATCCGCGAAGTGGCGATCGAGGGCAGGGTCCGCTTCAGCGCGGACGAGTCGCACATCGAGTGGCTGGATGACGGCGCCTACGTCCGCATCATCACCGGGGACGCCGGCCACCGGAACCGCTTCGACGTGACCGCGGGCGGGCAGGGGCAGCCCGTCATGCGGATGACGGTCGACGGGCGGGCGCGGACGTTCGACGCGGAGGCGCAGCGCCGGCTGGCCGACACGCTGCCGGTGGTGTTCAGGGAGCTGGGCCACGACGCGGAGGGACGCGTGCGTCGGATCCGCGCAGAGGGCGGCACGGTCGCCGTCCTGGGGATGATCGCCGGGATCCGTTCCGCGTATTCGACGCGCCTGCACTACGAGGCGTACCTGAAGCTCGACGGCCTGACCGACGCCGAGATCAGCGGCGCGCTGGTGCGGCTCGGCGGGGATGTCGGGTCGGATGGCGAACTGGCGTCGCTCCTGTACGCGGCGGCTGAGCTGTACCGGGACCGCCCGGGCATCAGGGCCGGCTATCTCGCGTGCCTGGCCCGGATCGGTTCCGATGCCGAACGGATGCGTGTGACCCGCAGCCTTTTCGGGGTCGAGACGATCGGCGCGGGCGAGCAGCCGGAGTTGAGCCTGAAGCCCGGCGACTGCTGAGTTCGAACGCGGCGGGTCCCGGGGCTCCGGCACGGGCCCGCTTGCCACTTCGTGCCCGCCACACTTGCGCCGTCGCAAGTCGCGCCATCCCCGACCGGCCCCGCCTCAGTCCTTCAGCTTGTCCGCGAACCGGTCGCGCAGCTTCTTCAGCTTCGGGTTGATGACCACCTGGCAGTAGCCCTGCGTGCGGTTGTTGTCGTAGTAGTCCTGGTGGTAGTCCTCGGCCACGTGGAAGGCGGCGTCGCCGGCCAGCTCGGTGACGATGGGCTTGGGGAAGATGCCCTCGCGCGTCAGTTCGGCGATCTTCGCCTCCGCCTCGGCGCGCTGCGCGGCGTCGCGGCAGAAGATCACCGAGCGGTACTGCGTGCCGACGTCGGCGCCCTGGCGGTTGAGCGTCGTGGGGTCGTGCGTCGCGAAGTACACGTTGAGCAGGTCGCCGAAGCCGATCACCGCCGGATCGAAGGTGACCCGCACCACCTCGGCGTGCCCGGTCTCCCCCGAGCAGACGGCCTTGTAGTCGGCCGGGCCATTGCCGCCGGCGTAGCCGGACTCGACATGGTCCACGCCCTTGAGCCGCTGGAACACGGCCTCCAGGCACCAGAAACACCCGCCGCCGAGCACGGCCTGCTGCTTGCCGGTCTGCGCCATGGCCTGCGCACCTCCCAGGGACAACGCCAGCGCGAAGAGCGCGGCGACAAGAACGCGACGTCCGGACATCGAAGCACCTCCCGGGGCGCCGTACCGGGGCGCCCGGCCCCAAGTTCGCGCCGCCCGTGTTCCCCCGCCAGCTGCCCGGCCGGACCGCGATGGATCCGGCGGCCGGCCCGGAAGTTGTGATACCCTGTCCGGCGCAGGGAGGTTCCGCCATGAGGGGCATCGCCGTCGCCGTTTCCTGCCTCTGCCTGCTGGCGCCGTCCGCCGAGGGCGGCGGCGGGCCGCCCCCCGAACAGGCCCGCCTGCTGCGCTCGATCGAGAGCGACCTGGCCGAATGCGCGCCGTCCACGGGTATCCCGCGGTTGTCCGCCGCCGTCCGCGCCGCGCTGCTGGCGGTGCCGCGCGACCGCTTCGTGCCCGACGGGATGCGGCGCCACGCCTGGGAGAACCGTGCGCTGCCCATCGGCCATGGGCAGACCATCAGCCAGCCGACCATCGTCGCCCTGATGACCGAGCTGCTGGCGATAGGCCCGGCCGACACCGTGCTGGAGATCGGGACGGGGTCCGGCTACCAGGCTGCCGTGCTGGGGCAGGTGCTGCCGCGGGGGCGCGTCTACTCGATCGAGATCGTGCCCGAGCTGGCCGAGCGGTCGCGGCAGCTGCTGCGGGACCTGGGCGCGCACAACGTCGAGGTGATCACCGGCGACGGCTACGCCGGCCTGCCGCGCGCGGCGCCGTTCGCGGGGATCATCGTGACGGCCGTGGGCCGCGAGGTGCCGCCGGCCCTGGCGGCGCAGCTGGCGCCCGGAGCGCGGCTGGTGATGCCCGTCGGCGACCCGGACGGCGAGCAGTGGCTGACCGTCTATGCGCGCGCGCCCGGAGGGACGTTCTCCGGGCGCGCGGTGTTGCCGGTGCGGTTCGTTCCGTTGACGGGGGG
>JADHED010001886.1_pt1 | contig 16095 bp, 16 predicted proteins | sample 8952041 | NCBI WGS metagenome assembly JADHED01 (sample SAMN16124423, study PRJNA663239) | bioreactor sludge metagenome | isolation source: sludge (control) | place: India:Bengaluru | collected 2018-09-08
GAGTTCGATCTTCCGGAGGAATACGGCTATACGTTGCCTGTTGAAGAAAAGCTGCAAGTCAGCCTTCCGGGTATGCAAGCGTTGGATGCTATTCTTGATAAACATAGTGTAATAGCGACTATTTTTACTACCGCTTTTTGGGCCAACCATCATCAAGACTATATGCGCGCCCTTGCTGCTAAGCACGAGATTGCATCGCATACATACTACCACAATAGTTTTAAGACCGAGGATTTATCAGCATCACGAATTGCACTTAGTGAGATAACAGGACAGAATGTTACGGGCCTTCGCATGCCACGTATGCAACATGTAGACTTTGCCGATGTTGCAGCAGCAGGATATACTTACGATTCTTCCCTGAACCCGACATGGCTGCCCGGAAGGTACAATCATTTTGATAAGCCTCGCACTTTGCATAAAAACGAGCACGTTTGGGAAATGCCGGCAAGTGTTACACCTATTTTAAGGATTCCAATATTTTGGCTGGCATTGAAAAATTTCCCGTTAGGGTTTTATAAAATGTTGTGTAATCGTATTCTTAATTATGATGGGTACATTTTATTTTATGTTCACCCGTGGGAGTTTACAGACCTTAGTAAATACAATGTGCCTGCAATGACAAAGCGAATAGATGGTTTGCAACTTCAAGATAGGTTAGATAGGCTATTTGCATATTTAAGTAATAAGGCAACGTTTACTACACACAAAGCTTATTTGCAGAAATATTAATAAGAAATGAAACAAATAAAAAAGCCTCTTAGTGAAACTAAGAGGCTTTAAAGTTCTTGGTGCCCAGGAATGGATTCGAACCATCACACCCTTGCGAGCGCTGCGACCTGAACACAGTGCGTCTACCAATTTCGCCACCTGGGCATACCTTGTTTTAAGAACTTTGGGCTGCAAAGATAAGTATGTTTTTCAAACAACCAAATCTCTTTTTTGTAAATTATATAACCATCAAATTACAACCACGAAGTGCAGAGTTATCTACTCTTCCTTTTACCATAAAACTACCATCTGCAAAAACAGTCCCAATATCTTCTGTTGCAATGAAACTACATGAATGAACGTTTGCTAAATCAATAATATTCAGACATCCTGTTCCGGTACTGCTAACATCTAACGGATCATTAATGTCGCGTACTAGTACCCGCATAGTAGCAGATGGTTTGAATATCCCATTTTGCGGTGCATAGGCCTGCGATAGCAGTTCCGTCATTCCATACTCAGAATGTATGTGTTCCACATGCCAATGTTCTTTTAGAAAAGAATGTACCTGTTCGCGGGTCATTTCCTCTCTGCGCCCTTTCATCCCGCCTGTTTCCATTACGATTGTATGTTTTAGATGCATAGGGTATTGTTCTGCAAAATCCAACAATGCAAACGTAACGCCTAATAGCAGTACTTTTTTGCCATCAGCAATAAGTGATTGTAATGTAGTTGCTAGCCTTTCAAATTCGTTCAGGTAAAAGCCATTGTAGGGTTGGTTGCTTTCTTCCATTAATACCTTGGTCATATGTACTAAAGAAGCATTTTGTCGTTCCAAATAGGATGGGAGCAGTGCAAGGAATGTATAGTCTTTCACTGAACCATAGAATTGTTCGAACCCGGCAAGCAGCGATGTACGATAGATAGTTTCGTCAGCTACATAATGTTTGCTCGTAGCCTCGCCAGTTGTTCCACTACTTTCAAATACAAGCGGTATACTGTTAAAGTTGCCGCTGAGTATAGTATGTGTTTTAAAAAATGGTATTGGAAGAAATGGTATTTGTTGTATTGTATTAACACTTACTGTGTTTATACATAGGGCTTCTGTAAAGGATTTGTATAATTGGTTGTTTTGATATTGATACTGAAAAAGAGCCAATGCAGTATCTTCAAAAGATTCTTTTGATATTTTTGATATGAAATCAGCGGTAAAATCGTCTGTTTTATATGGCACTTTTATTTAACTTTGGAAAGTATGAAGTTGTATAACATATTATTGATTGTGGCCGTTTCTGGTTTTATTGCATGTAAAAAAACATCTACTGATAATCCAGTTCCGGTAATTGCTTATTCAGGTATATCAACAGATTCTATTAATAATGGTAGTAGCAAAGATACACTTTCTATAACGTTCACAATTGTTGATGGTGATGGGGATTTAGGCAATGACCCTAATGTTTCTAATGATATATTTCTTAAAGATAGTAGGAGTGTAACGAATGAGGAAATCGGGTTTTTAATGCCGGAAATACCTAAAGGTGTTATTAAAGAGGGTGGTTCGGCAAATATTCATTGTACTGTTAATGTAAGTGCTGCACAGTTTCTTTTATTGAGACCAACAAGGCCATTGGGCGATACTTTGAGCTTCGATATCTATATTAAAGATAGGGCTGGTAATAAAAGTAATATAATAACCACGCATCCGATATACATATATCCATAAGTAGTAAATAATATTTTTTAAGTAATACTTTGAAGCAAAACGAATATAGTTTTGCTTTTTTATTTGGTGTAATGAGGGAGATTATTGTTGTAAATTCCTATTTTGTACCCACTTTGTTGCTTACCCGTTAAACTAATCTGCAAGAGAAGAATGTCTGTAACTATTAAAGCCTGTGAGTCGGCAAATGATCTGAAAGCCTTTGTACAGTTCCCTTACGATTTGTACAAGAATAATAGTTATTGGGTACCCCCAATTAAATCTGATGAAACAAAAGCTGTTCAGGCGGCTACCAACCCTGCTTTTGAAAGCTGTGATGCCAAATTTTGGATTGCAGAAAAAGATGGTAAAGTTGTTGGTCGTGTAGCAGGTATAATTAATAAAGCATATAATGAAAAGACGGGCGAACAGATGTGTCGCGTAAGCCGCTTGGAGTTTATAGATGATAAAGAAGTAAGCAAAGCATTGCTTGATACAGTAGAGGCTTGGGCAAAAGAAAAAGGTATGATTGGCATACATGGTCCGTTGGGTTTTACCAATCTTGACCACCAGGCTATACTAATTGAGGGCTTTGACCATCTGCCATCCATAGCATCAGAATATCACCTTCCATATTATAAGGAGCATATGGAGGTAGCTGGGTATGAGAAAGAAATGGACTGGGTGGAATTCAGACTGAAACTTGAAAAAGAAATACCGGAGAAAGCATTGAAGCTGAATGATATGATTCAGCGTCGTTACAACCTGAATGTAATACACTTTACAGACCGTGCTGCAATGAAGGCGCAAGCACCGCGTGTATTAAACTTGCTGAATACTGCATTCGGTGATTTGTTCAGCTTTGTTAGCATGAGCGAAAAGCTGCAGCATTTTTACATAGACAAGTATTTTGAAATACTGAATCCTGAGTTTGTTAAACTGATAGAAGATAAGGATAGTAATCTCATAGGATTCATTATCAGCCTTCCTTCATTGAGCGAAGCAATGCAGAAAGCGAAGGGTAGCCTCTTTCCGTTAGGATGGTATCATATAACGCAAGCTTTGAAGAAACCCAAGGTAGTAGATCTGCTGCTGACGGGTATTCATCCTGATTGGCAGGCACAAGGTGTTAGTGCCATACTAATTACCGAGCTGCAAAAGGTAATGCAGAAGTATGGAGTAGAGTATGTAGAAACTACCGGTATGATAGAAACTAACGAAAAAGCTATCAATCACTGGAAGAACTACGACCACATACAACACAAACGCAAACGTTGTTTCAAAAAGATATTTTAAAACACAAAGCCCCTGAAAAGGGGCTTTGTAGTGCATATAGATGTGGTTAGTTTGTCAGTGACATTTAAAATATTCAAATGGTTCTTTACAGCTATTGCATTTGTATAATGCCTTGCATGCCGTAGCGCCAAAACGGCTTATCATTTCTGTGTCTTGAGATGAGCAATGCGGGCATGCAACTTCTTGCTCTGTCTTAAAAATACTACCACAGGAAGAATGTGCAGGTGGAGCTATGCCATACTTACGCATCTTTTCTTTCGCTTCATCACTCATCCAGTCTGTAGACCATGCAGGGGAGTATATTAGCGTAACTTTTACAGGAGTTATTCCTTTTTCCTGAAGCATCGCTTTAATGTCTGCTTCTATGATACCCATTGCAGGACAACCTGTATATGTTGGCGTCAGCAATACTTCATAGCCATCTTCGCTCACAATAACATCGCGCAGCATACCTATTTCCTGAATGCTTACTACAGGTATTTCAGGGTCAGCTATGGCAGATAGTATCTCTAATATTTCTTCTTTACTGTATGTAGCCGTTACCATTTTGCATCAGGATAAGCACGTTGCAGATATTGCATTTCGCAAAGCAGGTGTCCTAAGTGTTCTGTATGTATACCTTTACGACTGCCTGTTTGCATATAGCCACCTTCAGGAACAATTAGTGCAGCTGTGTCCAATACATCGCCTATGTATTTGTTCCACAAAGGGCGTATGGCATCCAAATCTGTAGCTATACCTTGTTCTATAAGTTCTTTGTCTACATCATCCATTTCAAACAGTTCGCCCGTGTACATCCAAAGCTCATTCACGGCGTGCTGTATACGGTAGTGACTTTCTCCTGTTCCATCACCCATGCGTATCACCCAGTCTTTAGCATGTTCTAGGTGATATTTTATTTCTTTCAGCGTTTTGGCAGCAATGGCAGCGAGTGTTTTGTCTTTGCTTTGCTCCATTTCTGTGTAGAAGTAAAGCTCGAATGCTGAAATGAATAGCTGCCTAGCCATTGTAAAGGCAAAGTCGCCGTTAGGCTGCTCTACCAACAGGTTGTTGTAATACTGTCTTTCAGATCTGCGGAAGGCGAGGGTGTCTTCTGTTTTCCCCAGGCCCTCTATCTCTCCTGCATACTTCAGCAATGCCTGTGCGCGGCCTATCATATCGAGCGATAGATTGGTGAGTGCCAGATCTTCCTCTATCAATGGTGCATAGCTGCACCATTCTGATAATCTCTGTGAAAGTATCAGTGCATTATCGCCAAGGCGCAATGTGTATTTAAATAAAGCATCTTGTTTTGCCATAGCTTAAATGTTTTTCGCGCCTTCCGGCATTGTATAGAATGTTGGCATTCTGTATATTTTATCGTTTGATGGGTCGAAGAGCATATCTGCATCGTCAGGGCTTGATGCTATGATTTCACTTGTAGGTACTACCCATATGCTGGTGCCTTCTCCACGACGTGAATAGGTGTCTCTTGCATTTTGCAATGCCATTTTCTTATCTGAAGCATGTATGCTGCCTTGGTGGATAAAGTTTGCACCCGCACGGCTTTGCATAAATACTTCCCATGTATCTAATTGAGTGTCTGTAGACATGATTTATTAGTTTAGATTAACGGATTGTTTTTTGTGTTTGTTTTTATAAGCTTCGGCGGCTTCACGAACCCATGTACCATCTGCATGTACTTTTTTGTGATGGTCGAGACGTTGTTTGTTGCAAGGTCCGTTGCCACGTATCACACGGTTGAATTCTTCCCAGTCGATACGTCCATAGTCATAGCATCCTTTTGCTTCGTTCCACTTCAGGTCTGTGTCGGGAATAGTTAGACCTATTACCTCTGCCTGTTGTACGGTTTTATCAATAAACTTCTGGCGAAGCTCATCGTTTGTATGACGTTTTATCTTCCATCTGAAAGCATCTGCCGAGTGTGGAGAATCTGTATCGTGTGGACCAAACATCATAAGCGATGGCCACCACCAACGGTTCATGGCGTCTTGTGCCATTTCGCGTTGTTCTTCCGTGCCTTGCATCATTTGCGCCATTATCTCATATCCCTGACGTTGGTGGAAACTTTCTTCCTTGCATATGCGAACCATAGCACGGCTATATGGTGCATAAGATGTGCGCTGCAGCGATACCTGATTTACAATAGCTGCACCATCTACCAACCAGCCAATAGCGCCAATGTCTGCCCAAGTAAGGCTGGGGTAGTTGAATATGTTTGAGTATTTGGCTTTACCGCTGTGTAACTGCTCAATCATTTCCTTACGGCTGATGCCAAGTGTTTCGGCCGCACTATAGAGGTATAAGCCATGTCCACCTTCGTCCTGTATCTTTGCAAGTAATATTTGCTTAGCTCTAAGGCTTGGGGCACGTGTTACCCAGTTGCCTTCTGGTTGCATGCCTATTACTTCAGAGTGCGCGTGCTGAGACATCTGCCTGATGAGGTGCTTTCTGTATGCTTCAGGCATCCAGTCGCGTGGTTCGATAGCTTCACCGGCCTGAACTTTTTCTTCAAATTTTGCTAAAAGAGCATCCTCTTTAGTCGCGGTATTTTGAGCATTATCCATCGTAATATGTTTATGATGTTTGATAATAATATTAGAGTGTACCTCTTCTTGCCTGTTCTGCTTCTATTGATTCGAACAGTGCTTTGAAATTGCCTTTGCCAAATGATTTAGCACCCTTACGCTGTATGATTTCAAAGAACAGCGTCGGGCGATCTTCTACAGGTTTTGTGAAGATTTGCAGTAGATAGCCCTCTTCATCACGATCTACCATTATGCCAAGGCTTTTTAATACTTCCAGATCTTCAGCTATTTCGCCTACACGTCCTGCAACAGTATCATAATAATCGCCGGGTACATGCAGAAACTCAACACCTCGATTGCGCATTTCAGTTATCGTAAATACAATATCGTCGGTAGCTACTGCTATGTGCTGACAGCCGGGACCTTCGTAAAAATCCAGGTATTCTTCAATCTGCGATTTTTTCAAACCTTGTGCGGGTTCGTTTATCGGGAATTTTATACGGCCATTACCATTACTCATTACCTTGCTCATCAATGCAGTGTACTGTGTAGAGATGTCCTTATCGTCAAATGTTACCAGATTGGCAAAGCCCATTACAGTAGCATAGAAGTCGGCCCATTTGTTCATGCCACCCAGCTCTACATTACCTACCATGTGATCTATGTATTTAAGCCCTGTAGAGGTAGGGTTGTATTCAGATGTCCACTTCGTAAAGCCAGGCATAAATATGCCATTGTAGTTTTTGCGCTCTACGAAAATGTGTACAGTTTCTCCGTAGGTATGGATACCGGCTTTTACAACTTCGCCATGCTCATCTTTTTCCACTATTGGTTCGAAGTATGGTTTTGCACCGCGTTTGGTGGTTTCTTCAAATGCCTTGCGTGCATCATCTACCCACAATGCTATTACTTTGATGCCATCACCATGTCGTTTTATATGTTCTGAAATTTCATTGTCAGATTTAAGTGGGGTAGTAAGTACCAGTCTGATTTTGTCTTGTTGCAAAACATAAGAAACCCTGTCTCGCAAGCCTGTCTCCAATCCTGCGTATGCTACAGACTGAAAACCGAAAGCAGTCTTGTAAAAGTGAGCAGCTTGCTTTGCGTTGCCTACATACAGCTCTACATAGTCTGTACCATTAATCGGTAAGAAGTCTTGCGCTTTATCGAATATCTTTTCGATTCCGTAATTATAATTAGTAGCGTCTTTTAATGCTGTGTTTCCCATTGTATTAATATTTTGAGCGTTATATGCTTAGTTGTGATTATGCTTCTTCAAGCAGCCACGATTTGTAGTAGTCCTTTACATCAATTGCTAAAGCTTCTTCTGTAATCATTACAGGTGCAAAAGGATCAATCATAACAGCCAATTCTTCCGTCTCTTTTTTGCCAATGCTCCTTTCTATCGCGCCAGGGTGCGGACCATGTGGAATACCTCCGGGGTGCAGTGTGAGTTGTCCTTTTTGTATGTTATTACGACTCATGAAGTCTCCATCTACGTAGTAGAGTATTTCGTCAGAATCGATATTACTGTGGTGGTATGGTGCCGGTATAGCATCCGGGTGATAATCGTACAAACGTGGTACGAATGAACAAACTACAAAGCCCGCACTTTCAAAACTCTGATGTATTGGCGGTGGCATGTGTATGCGGCCTGTTAACGGTTCGAAGTTGAATATCGAGAATGTATATGGGTAATGATAGCCATCCCACCCTACAACATCGAATGGATGGTACATATAAACGTATGGGAATATGGTGCCTTTCTTCTTAATGAAAATATCAAATTCACCTTTCTCATCTATGGTTTGCAGATTTTGCGGACGTTTGATGTCTCTTTCGCAGAACGGAGAATGCTCCTGCAATTGTCCGAAATCGTTTCTGTAGCGTTTAGGTGTATATATCGGGCTGAAAGATTCTACAATCAATAGCCTGTTATCTGCTGTATCAAAGTCTATTTTATATACTGTACCGCGTGGAATTACTATGTAGTCGCCATATTTGAATGGCAACTCGCCATACATTGTATGTAGTATGCCACTGCCCTTATGCACAAATATTAATTCATCAGCATCTGCATTTTTAAAAAAATATGGTGTGGATGTTGTAGGTGCTGCCAGACCAATATGCAATGAACTGTTCACGAATAAGACCTTACGGCTTTTCAGGTAGTCGGCTTCGGGTTTTATACCAAAACCTTTGAAACTCATGGCATTCAGGCTGTTCTCTATAGCTACTTTGGGTTGTACGGAATATGGTTCACCTTTTTGTTTTACACAAGTAGGCGGATGTATATGGTATACCAGTGAAGAAAGGCTGCTAAAGCCCTGTGTGCCTACCAGTTCCTCCTGATAGAGCTTGCCTTTAGCATCTTTAAACACTACGTGTCGCTTATCAGGAATTTGTCCTAAAGAATGATAGAATGGCATGTATACTTTTTTAGTAGTAATTAATACAGGCAATTCTATTCCTATTCTAAAACCTATTATATGATTTTAGTCATTCGTGTTAGTGACAATGCTCACTTAAGGTCATTTTAAAATATTAAGGCGGCATAATTGCCGCCTTAATATTATCACTCTGCGCTGTTAAATCTTGCCATTCTTTATCTCGTCAACCACACCCGGGTCTAATAGTGTGCTGGTATCACCCAGATTATCTGTTTCGCCTTCTGCTATTTTACGGAGTATGCGGCGCATAATTTTACCGCTGCGTGTTTTAGGCAAGCCTGAAACGAATTGTATTTTATCCGGTTTGGCAATTGCACCAATGATGCGTGTTACTGTTTGCATTATATCCTGACGAGTCAGGTTTTCATCGCCATGGGTATTGCTATACACTATGTATGCGTATATACCTTGCCCTTTAATATCGTGCGGGTAGCCAACAACAGCACTCTCTACTACGCCTGCGTGCATGTTAATGGCATTTTCAACCTCTGCTGTGCCAATACGGTGTCCGCTTACATTCAGTACATCATCTACTCGGCCTGTAATCCTGTAGTTGCCATTTTCATCTCTGTAGCAACCATCGCCAGTAAAGTACAGGTTAGGATATGTAGCGAAGTAGTTTGTTCTGCATCTTTCATGATCGCCGTAAGTAGTGCGTATTATTGAAGGCCATGGATGCTTGATGCAGAGATTACCACTCACATCATTGCCTGATATTTCATTGCCGTTTTCATCTACCAATATTGGTTGTATTCCCGGTAATGGCAATGTAGCATATGATGGTTTAGCAGGTGTTACCCCCGCCATGTTAGATATCATGATGCCGCCAGTTTCTGTTTGCCACCATGTATCTACAATAGGGCAGCGGCCTTTGCCAATGTTTTCATCGAACCAGTGCCATGCTTCTTCATTTATCGGTTCGCCGACAGAGCCTAAAACCTTCAGGCTGCTGAGGTCGTGACCTTGTATAGGGCCTAAACCATAGCCCATCAGGCTGCGAATGGCAGTAGGCGCTGTGTATAGTATGTTTACTTTGTATTTATCTACAATGTCCCAGAAGCGGCCTGCGTCAGGCCATGTAGGTACACCTTCAAACATCAACGATGTTGCGCCTGCACCCAATGGACCATAAAGTATATAACTGTGTCCTGTTATCCAACCTATATCAGCAGTACAAAAATGAATATCACCCGGCGTGTATTGGAATACGTTTACGAACGAATAGGTAGTATATACCATGTAGCCGCCACAAGTATGTACCACACCTTTAGGCTTTCCTGTAGAGCCGGAGGTGTATAATATAAATAACGGGTCTTCTGCATCCATTTCTTCCGCAGGGCAGTCAGGGTTGCCCATTGTCTCTACTTTTTTTATTTCGTCCTCCCACCATAAGTCGCGCCCTTTCAACATGCTGATAGGGGTGCGTGTACGTGTGAGCACAACTACCTTTTTTACAAAGCGACATTGCACAAGGGCATCGTCTATCACAGATTTCAGGGGTATTTCTTTATTCCCACGATATGCACCATCACATGTCACTATGTATTCTGCCTGTGCATCTTGCAGCCTGTCTGCAATGCTTTGTGCACTAAAGCCACCGAATATGACAGAGTGTACAGCACCAATGCGTGCACAAGCTAATACAGCAATTGCAAGCTCGGGTACCATGCCCATGTATATACAAACCCTGTCTCATTTTTTTACTCCATTGTTCTTCAGCACATTTGCAAACTGTATTACTTTATGATGAAGGTCACGATAGGTAATAACCCTGTGATGTTCTTCAGGGTCATTAGGTTCCCATATAAGTGCAGGCTTATTGCCTAGTGTGCCGAGATGCCTGTCAAGACAGTTTTCCGTAATATTCAGTTTGCCACCTTTGAACCATTTTATATCAGGGTCTTTGAAGTTCCATTCCAACACTGCATCCCATCTTTTCCTCCACAGGAAAGATGACGCAACTTCTGCCCAGTAACCTTCAGGGTCTTCCACACTTTTGTTCCATGCAGCATTATATTGCTCTTTTGTTTTTATCTGATACGGATACGACATAGCCTTTTCGATATTTTGATAGTACATAATTACACATTCAGGTGGTAAAAAAAGAGATAACTCAAACAAAAAGTAGTGATGTCTTGACTGATACCTTGAAACTGTACAAATGAAGATATAGTGGCTTTCAAGCCAATAAAAAAAAGCCCCACAATGTGAGGCTTTCAATTTCTGGGCGGAGAGAGAGGGACAAGTTTCGAACAATTTGATCGTTGCCTTAAAGGCTATTTACGAGTTTTATTAGCGGTTCGAGTCCAAAGAGGTTCACTTGTTGGTAAAGGGTTTTAGGCGATAGGCACTGAAGCCCTTTTTAACTTGCGCAGGTTTTGCACAAAATATGTTCAGGATTCATAACCCTGAGGTCACTGGTTCAACTCTCATCTACGATACAAGCCCAGAGCCGCTTTCATAGCGGGTATTTTGTTTTTTCTTACTTGGGGTCGAACATTCGGGTCATACATAGGTCACACAAAATGGTTATTAACTTATAATACAATAGCTCATGAGCCTAACATTCCAATAATAGAGTTTGGCTGATATTCAAAATCATCAAGTACTTGTTTACACGCGAGATATACATCTTTCTTCATCTCGTCTGAGAAATCAGTAATAATATTATTGGTATTTTCAATGCTGCTAATTTGAATATGTTCAATATTATCTTTAATAAAAGTGATAACCATTATTAACTTTTCAGTAAACTTTTTTGGTACACAACCGACATTGTATTGATACGCATTTAGTATTAAATACTGTAATAAATGTGAACTGATTTTAATGTTATTGGTTAGTTTCCATTTTTTTAAAGCGATGAGAATTTTCTTTTGAGGCTCACTAAGCTTGATGCTATTTAATAGATTTAAATCAGTTTTTGTTCTTGTTGCCTTTTCGAAAATGCCCTTATTATTTACGTACAAGTATCCTGAGGTTTTGTTGCCCCGAGTCCTTGTTATCTTGTAAGGCAAAATATCAATTTTCAGTTGTTCGCCACCAATATAAAAAAAGACCCCTATGGACTTTTTTTGATCTCTGATTCTTATGATACCACCGGTGCCTACAAGATGGCTCAAGAAGTCTGAGACGGAATAATACATTTCTACAATCGACGAAAATGAATTTGGTGAAAAGGGTAAACAAATATCGATGTCGAAATCATCCGATAACGCAGTCTGTTTTTCAGTTGACCCGAATCTATAAGGCAGCTGCGTTAATTTATATTTAAACTCCGTATTTAGAATTTGGATAAGCCACTCACTTTTTGATTTAAGCCGCACATATTTTTCGTCATGTGAACATAATTGAACAGCCTTGATAAGCGACAAGAGTCGCGTGTCAGTATCAATGGGTGCTTCAATTGAGTTGTTGTAATCACAGATAGCTCCAGCCGTGAATCCTACCGCTGCGCCTATACCAAAACCTTTTGCGAATGATAGCAATAAAGCACTCCAGTCAAATTTTGTTTCATTGTTTTCGCGTAGTTGTTGCCACGTATTAAAAGCGGCAAAGCCTAATCCACAAACAACTCCGCCATTAATAGTGTATTTTACAGTTTTGTTCATTTAATTTGGGTTAGATTTTTTCGTCTATTTCAAAACCAACAGCTTTTGCATACTCATTTAAGTCTATAGCAGCAACAGTTCCAATAGCTTGTTGAAGATATCGTGTTAATTGTAGAAAAAATGTAACGAGAGAATTCTCCTTTTTGCTAAATGTAACGGCATTGAATGTCCGGCTATTATAATAGTTATTAATTCTCTTGACGAGGTCAGTATTGTCAAGATCTTCTTCACCACTGTAATTAATATAAAAGCTGCCATAATCAACGGCACAACCTATTTCAATAGATTGAAGTCCTTTCAGGCTTTTAAGATGAGATTCGATTGTGTTATTGTTGGTATGAGTAAATGAGTTGGTACTGGCTAAAATACCGCCAATTATTTTGGTTAATGCGCGAGGTCTTTGCGACATCCCAGCGTTAATAATTCCAACCGACGTTCTTCTTAGTTTTCTAACACTCTCTATTTTTTCTCCAGTATACTCAAAAAAGTTAAGTTCTCCAGCAGTCCCCTGCAAATCAGGTTTGACTTCAAAAACGGCATATACTCCTTCAGCTGGTATGTAGTGAATACCATTTTGTGTAAGGACAAATGGTGTATACTGTTGGTCGTAAATTACTAAGTCAAGCTGGTGACTGAGTTGTCCGGTACTATCAACAACGATTGCTTTGTCCACACAATACCTATTGGGTAAATATTTGCGCAACCACTCAATCCAAACGTCCTCAAGTGAATCTCCTTTTGAACCAGGATGGAGTATGAATTCACGGTTTGTATTTAATTGCGCTACCATCTGCATTTGTAAGCCCGTAAAAAGTTCTCCAATATTAATTTTATTACCACTCATAATTTATCAATTAATGACAGTTTTTAGCTTTTAATTTTCTTTAAATGGTGGTGTAGGTTTAATTGTTTTGACAATTTCTATTGCCCGTTTCCCCGATACAGCAGAGGTTGGATAAGCGTCTAAAATGATTGCAGGCAAAACTCTTTGAACTAGGTCTGAAAATGTAAAACCGTACCCAACATCACTATGTGCTCCCGTTATTTTTACGATTTCATTTATTTCGGCTTTTGAAAGTCCTAATTCACTTAGTGGGGCATTTAGGACATTGAATCTTGCTTCTTCTGAAGGTCTCTTAAAATAAACGATTTCTGCAGCTCTTCTAGAAATGGCAGGGTCAAGGGCATTTGGCCTATTTGTACACATTAAGACCGCTGCAGGGAGTTTCCCGTTGCCTAAACTATCAATGCCTCTAATAAAAGCATTCACGCCTGCTTTATCTTCATGATGCATCTGGTTGTTTTCTCTCGATTGAGCCAACGCATCTGCTTCATCGACCAAAAGAATAACAGCTCCTCTTGTAGCCCCTGATGCACCCTTTAGTTTTTTCGCTTTTTCAATTGTTTGTGCAAATGCGGTTGAAATCATTTGTGTCATTTGACCAACCCTTCCTTCGCCTCTAGTAGCCAAACTTAGTGGAAGAAGGGTAATTTCTATTTTTTCCTGACGAGCAACAGCATCCCCAATAGTATAAGCCAATTCAGATTTACCTGAACCAACATCTCCAGCAAGAACTATGAGAGGAGGACGTTTTAATACATAGTCAAGTGATGTCTTGGCATTGGGGTGGTGTTTCTTCGCCCAATTTTTAATACCAGCCGAATTGACAAGTAAACCAAGGATTTTTGTTAACTTTTCTTTTGTTTCATCTAAACCAACCAATAGTGATAGCCGATCTTGCATATCGGTATCTGGTAGCAAGATTGTTTGTTCGAATAATTGTAATTCTGTGTTCATTAATAACTTTTAACTGTTGATCGGTCGAGTGCTCTCCCGCCAGACGAATATGATTTATCACTACTTAAATACCCATTTATGCCAGGTTCTTGCGAATAACTTCGTGAGAAAGGAAAGTTTTTTTCAATGCTTTGTTTTTCATTCGGTGAAAGGGCGTGCCATGTTGAAGAATAAGTCAAAAATGACGAAAAACTTGCACCCTCAACATTCGCGTTTGGTTTAATTTTACCAGGATCATCATCTGCTCCGGTGTCTGAAGCTAGTTCACGGGCAGTATAAACCAATGACGGCTCAATCCATTTGCCATCTTTTTTAAATCCATAGGTTACCTTTTCAAGATAGCCGCCTTTTAGCAGTTCTATAAGTTCCGCTTCATATTGGTTTATTGCAGTATCAGTTGGGTAACAATAAAATCTTTGTATACGCTTTAGATCAGTTGCAACCTTTGAAGCGAGATGCTTAGCGTGCGTTAATGTAAATGTCTGTGTACTTGAAAATGTATAACTAGAACTCATAAATTATATATTGAATGTTGAACCGAATACTTTTTGCCAGTAGTAAACTGTCTTTTCCTTAGTAGTAGCAGCTAAAGCTGCGTCAATTGCATCACCTGCGTCAATTGCAGCTTCGACAATCGCATTCGCCTCAGATTTAGAATATAACTTGGCAGCATTATTTTTAGCATTAACCGGGTCAATAATACGGACACGGTCGGTGTAGGTTGGTATAGTCGATTTCGGATAGTAATCAGTAAACGATATTAGCTCACTTATATCGCTCGTAGCCAAATAGGTGAAGAAATGTTGAAGGGCTTCTGGATAATCACTAAAATCCTTACCATCATCCAATAGTTTGCTGAGTATTAATTCAATCATAAACGATTTGAATCTGAAGCCTTCTCGTTCGGATTTCATGTTTTTTGCCCAAAATTTCACGAGGCGAATAACCTGTGCGAAATGATTAGTCTGTTTAGCCTTCCTTGTCCGGATAAATTCCAAATGACGTGGAATGCATGTTTCCAAATAACTGCCATCGTCCTGACTTACGAGATTGCCATACCAATCTTTATCACCATTGTATAGAATTGGGACAATATCAACGTCTAACCCTGTGCCCTTAAAGGATACTGTCACGCAATAGGTTTTTGGTTGTACCTGGTCAGGGGTAAAATTGGGGAACGCAGTTCGTAACTTCTCAGCTAAATATTCGATAAGTTTGGCTGAATCGCTTGGTACATTTACACCACTTATATAACATGCAACATCAATGTCATTTAATGTTCGTAAAGCAGTGCCTTTTGCAAGGCTGCCTGATAGTATCATTTTTTTTAGTGTAAAATCTGGATGGTCGCCTATGTAAGTTTCAAGCTTATCTCGCAGCCGTTTTGCTTGTTCCCTATATGTATCCGCCTTATCTTTGGGTAAGTTGATTTTATCAACGGCAAACTGAGCTATATCAGAATGCGTAACATGTAATCTGGACATTAGTTAGTATGATTTATTTATATATTTATTCTCTTTTTACGATTTGTTTTTTATTTTCACTTCATCGTATACCTATAATACATTAAAGCGTGACAAAACAAAAAAATGTGAGATGTCACGCTTCACAGTATTACCAATGAAATGACTTGAAGACCACACCTGAAATAAAAAAATTATCAGATGGCGATTTGCTTGAATATGTATGCGCAAATCATGGAGACGAGGTTGCTTATAGCGAGTTCGTCAATAGATTCCTTTCTGAACTACAAGATATTTGTGAAAAATTATGTGCCCGTAAAAAGCTGGATGATCATATTGGGCTTCAAATCGCCATTGACTGCTTTGAAAAGGCGAGAAGAAGCGCATCATTTGATAAGAGAAAAGCTAACCAAACAGATGAACGTAAGGCAGTTGTCGGGTATCTTTACCGCGTTGCATATAATCTATTCACGGATCACTATAATAATTCAAAAAAAGAAGTTGAATATCACTCAACCTATTTTGATGAGTTACAGAGC
>JADHED010001887.1_pt1 | contig 16093 bp, 14 predicted proteins | sample 8952041 | NCBI WGS metagenome assembly JADHED01 (sample SAMN16124423, study PRJNA663239) | bioreactor sludge metagenome | isolation source: sludge (control) | place: India:Bengaluru | collected 2018-09-08
TTTGCGTACGCCGCAGGTGGGCCGGAGGCCGAGTCTCCGAAGTGGGTGGCCATTGCCGAACTGGCGATCTATTCCTGCGTTCCGTTCATCCTGCTTGCCAGTTGGCTTTTGATCCGCCGGACTCTTCGTCCGCTGCATGAGATCGCGCGGCAGATCGACGCATGGGATCCGGAACTGGGGTTGGGACAGATTGCCGGGAAGGCGGATTCTCCCGAGGCTTTGGCTGTGGCCGTGGCTTTGACCCGGGCTTCCGAGCGCTTGAGCCGGGCTTTTCGGGAGATCCGGGAATTTTCCCTGAGGGCCTCCCACGAGATCAAGACCCCGCTGACGATCCTACGCGGGCAGGCGGAGAGTGAAGCCCGGTATGCCGAGTTGCGCGGGGATTCCGGAGGGGTGCTCCGGATGGAAGCGCAGATTGAGGAAGTCGACCGTCTCGCGCGCATGGTGGACAGTCTGGGTTTTCTTGCCCGGGCGGATGGGGGAATGTTGTCTTTGAACTTTGTTCCGGGACGACTGGATGAACTGGCCCAGGAGTTTCACGATGATATTTGTGCCTTGGCGGAGCCTTCCGGATTGTGTGTTTGCATGAAGGTGGATCGTCCGGTGTTCGCCTGCTTCGACCGCCGAAGAATCAGGCAGGTGTTTCTTTCCCTTGCCGAAAACGCCGTGAAATACAATATCCCCGGGGGACTGATAGAATTGGGAGCCGATGAGGTGAAAGATCAGGCCTTGCTTTGGATCGAGAACACGGGGATTCCCCTGGTTCCCGGTGAAGAAAAAAAGGTGTTCGAGCCATTTTTCCGAGGATCGCAAACCCGGAAGGAAGTGGAAGGCACGGGGCTGGGCCTGAGCATTGCCCGGTCGGTCATGGATGCCCATGGGGGACAGATCTCCTTTGAGTCGCTGCCGGAGAACAAGATTCGGGTGGCGCTCCATTTTTCATCAATTCCCGCTCCCGCGGAGCCTCCGCCGCGGATTGTGGATCATCACAATGCGGGCTCGGGGATTTGAGTGAACAGAGAAAATATGATTGAGACATGTATTGAGGACTTGGCGAATTTGAAGGCGGTTCCGGATGCGGATGCCGTGGTGGTGATCGACGTGCTGCGGGCGTTCAGCACGGCGGCCGTCGCATTGGATCGCGGGGCTGTGGAGATCTGCCCTGTGCTGGAGGTGCCGGAGGCATTTGATCGGCGGGCCCGGGAGTCGACACTTGTGCTCATGGGGGAGACTTTTTGTCGGCCGGTGCCGGGGTTCGATCTGGGGAACTCTCCGGTGGAGGCGTCCGCGTTTGCTTTTCAAGGCCGCCGGGTGGTCCAACGGACAACGGCGGGGACGCGCGGCTTGGTGACCTGTGCGGGAGCCTCATCGCTGTGGGCGGCGAGTTTCCTTGTTGCCCCGGCGACAGTGGAGGCCCTCCGGATTTCGGGAGTCCGCCGGGTGGCTTTCGTCATTACGGGAACCGTGCATTATGGCAGTGCGGATGAGGATCTGGCGTGCGCGGAGTGGATGGGGGAACTGCTGCAGGGGCGTTCTGCATCGGCAGAGCCATTTCTGCAACGTGTCCGGGATTCCGTGGCCGCGGCCACATTCCTTGATCCCGCCAGTCCGTTGTATGCTCCCGCAGACGTGGACTTTTGCGCCAGGGCGGATGTGTTTTCCTTTTCTTTGAGGGTGGCTGCCGGGGAACAGGGGCTGGTGTTGAGGGCAGCCCGGACAGCTTGAGGCGCACTTCGTGCTTTATTGCTCGCCTTTTTGCGAAGAATGGGCTGGACTGAAAATGTTGTCCTTCTCCCCAAACCGAAAGACGTCCCTGAAGTCACCCTGCATCTGTTCACCATGAAAATTCTTTTTTCCTCTTTTCTGCCCGTGGTCTGTGCCGCCGCATTGTTTGCTCCATCCCCGCTTCAGGCCGGTTCCGGAAAGGCGATTGATCCCAAGGCTCTGGAGACTTTGCAACGCATGAGCAACACGCTGGCGGCGGCGAAGGCCTTCACGTATGAGGCCCGGACGATCTCCGAAGTGCCTGCAAAGAGCGGTCAGTTTCTCACGTTGTTTTCCACGACCGATGTGGCCCTCAAGCGTCCCGACAAACTCAGGGCCCACTTTGCCGGGGAAGCTCCGCATTTTGATTTTTTCTATGATGGAACAACGGCGGCGGCCTTTGCTCCGGCAACAAATGTTTATTCCCTTTCCAAGGCCCCGGCGACGATTGATGCCATGCTGCCGGCATTGGAAAAAGAGACTGGCATCCGTTTTGCCTCCGCTGGGCTTCTTTTCAGCGATCCCTACAAGGCCCTCGCCGGTGATGTGGTCCGTGCCCAGGTTGTCGGGCAGGTCCAGGTCAATGGGACGCCCTGTGAGCATCTGGCCTTCCAGGCCGAAGGAGTGAACTGGGAGATTTGGATCGAGGCTTCCGCCCGGGCTCTGCCTTTGCGTCTTGCGGCAACTTACACCGATCATCCGAAACTTCCACGGGTACTGGTGGAGTTCTTCCATTGGAATCTTCATCCCGCATTGCGGCCGGGCGATTTTGTGTTTCATCCGCCCGCCGGGAGTCGTGAAATTCCGTTCCGTTCCGTCCCGAAACCCTGATTCGCCACTCCCATGAAATACTCTGCCGCCATTCTTTTCGCGATCTGCCTCGTGTTGTTTCAAACCGGCTGCGCCGGCTACTACTCCACCGGTCCGGGGCCCGGCCCCGGTTACTATGGACCGACTTATCCTGTCGCCGGCTGGGGTGGCGCGGGGTTTTATGGAGGGGCGTGTTACAACCCGACCTATGTCCATACCGGCTCGTGGAATCACAGTTCTGGAAATGTCAACGGTTGGCGGGGAGGTTCCGCTTCATGGGATGATGGCAGCGGCCATGCCACAGGTTGGCGTGGGGGTTCGGCCTCGTGGGGCGGGGGATCCGGTTCGTGGCACAGTGCGCGCGGCGGGTCCGGTTCGTGGCACCGATAGGGTTTTATTCCTCCCAATTCAGGACGTCGCGTTTTTCGCGGTAGATCGTCAAAGCTGAGGCACGGCGCTTGTCGCTGTTGCCTCCAGCGCCTTGTTTGATCCTTGTTTTATTAGGCGCTTTCTCAGTCTCTGAAACGGTGTCTCGAGCAGCTTAAAGCTGAGATGAGCTACGATGATCGCAAAAAAGAAAGCAAGTGGCATGGCAGCAACTAAAGGCAAGTCAGGAAAAAATCTGTCGAACCAGCCAAAGCACGTTCCGTGATAAACATAAAGACCGTAGCTAATACCTCCAATGTAGACGGTCACTCTGCTTGAGAGCATGCTGCATGCAAATGAATCTGGGCGCGAAACAACTATGTAGGCCATTAGGAGGAAGTAAAATCCTGCAATAAGCGGATACTTGATCAACTGAATCATGAATGCCGCACTTCCAGTAAAAACTACGTAAGCAAGAAAGAGCGGGACAATCCAAGCCGCCAGTATCGCCGGTAGGACTTTGCGTCCGATGTCAGCATGAAGTCGCAATTTTGGCTCGATGAGAGCCAAAACTGTCCCAAGTGATAGTGCATCTAGCCTTGTTAACGTGAAGTAAAATGGAATCCAATCCTGAGACAAAAAGAAAAACCTTAGTCCAAACGAAGAAGCCACCATCAAGGCGGCGGCGAGCATAAGGCTTTTACGTCTGAAGAGGAATACGAGAAGCGGCCATGCAAGATAGAAGTGTTCTTCAACTGCAAGCGACCAATAATGGACCGGTCCGTACGATGAGATATCGAACGTCGGCGGAATATTCTGCAGGTATGCAAACCACCACCAATATTCAGAAAACGCCGGAATCGGGTTGCCCTGCAGTAGCGGGTTAATGAACAAATAAAAAACCAAAAAAAGGTAATACAGAGGCAATATCCGAAGACTACGCTTAATGTAAAAGTTTCGGAAATAGAATGGCTTCTCTTTGTCGCTCAGGAGAATCCTCGTAATCAAGAACCCGGAGAGAACAAAAAAGAGATCAACTCCAGTTTGACCCAGAGTATTAACCTTTGCCAGTAAGCTACCTATGGAACCGTTGGGAACATGGGAAGGTTTCTGGAAATAGTGAAACCACATCACCATTAATGCGGCAAAGCCTCGGAGGCCATCTAAGGCGGGAATGTGGTTCTTCATTGCTGTGTAGAAACCATATTAATTTTCCATTGGAGAAGGGTTAGAAGGCAGACATGGCAAGCAAAGTGGAGAGAATCGCAGTCCTGGCAATGAGGCTCAGCGGCAGGCACATGAGCGAATACGGGTCGTATAAGAGCCGCTACGATTTTACGCAAAGCCAACTGATGGCGTGTTTGATTCTTCGGGCCTACCTGAAGACGACCTGCCGGGGATTGGTTGACTTTCTTGCCGGACACCAAGGACTGCGGACAGCGCTGGGAATGGAGGGAAAGCTTCCCCAGTACACGACGCTGCAAAAGTTCAGCACCCGCAGCAACGTTCTGGCAATTGCAGATGCGCTGGTGGCGCAGATCGGCAAGGCGGCTCTGGGTGCTGCCGGGAAAGGCCGCAAGCCTGTGGCGGTGGCCATGGATGCCACGGGAATGGAAACCAGCACCGCCAGTGCCCACTTTGTCAGCCGCTCGGGCCGGGAACGTCGGCGCTGGGTGAAGCTCTCCGTAGTCGTGGTTTGTGGATGCCTGTTTCCCCTGGGGCTCGTGGCCGATTGGGGACCGACCAGCGACAAGTGTCAAGCCGGGGATCTTCTGAGCAAAAGCTTCGAGGTTCCCTTGAACTGCCTGCCTCAACGGCTCTACGCCGATGCAGGTTACGACGCGGACTGGATCCACGAAAGGTGCCGGAGCCAATGGGGCATCGAATCGGTGATCAAACCGGCCAGATGTCGAGCGGATGGTTCGCTGGGCGGCGAGCATCGATCCGCCATGATCAGTGAATATCTCAAGAAGCAAGGTTATGGAAAGCGCTGGCATATCGAATCCTTCTTCAGTGGCCTCAAACGCATAATGGGCTCGGCTCTCTCTTCCCGCACCGATGACAATCTCCTCAAAGAAGCCGCGATCCGAGTCCTGGCCTACACTCTCCATCGGTAGAGGATCCTGGTTCAGGATTATGTTTTCAACACAGCAGTTCTTCATTATTTATCGAACAAGCCGATCATCCGGCCTTGAACCATCATGCTGTAGAGACTGATTGCTGAAGCGGCAAAAAGCCCGGCATAGGGGATTTTTCTGCCGAGCACTTCGACAACCAACCCGACGAACACGGCCAGGCAGAGGGTGGCAACGGAAAAGAAATATCCGGGAATGCAGCGGAAGATTGCCGGAAAAACAATGTGTGGAAGGCCTCCCTGCGGACCTCCGAAGGCACTGGCTCCGGCAACGGCCATGGGAAAGTAGAGAACACCATAAAAAACGGACGTCACAATGGCAGGAAGGAACCAGGGGGAGGCGTGTGCGATCAAAAACAATGCTGCAATCAGGGGCAGAAAGGAAACAAAGACCAGGAACATCAGAAGAAGGAAGGGCGAAATGATGTCATCCAGCATGCTGGTGAAGCCCGGCCAGTCCGGGAGTTTGTCGCTGCCGGTCATTGTTGATCCGACGATGAGGAGGTAAAAAGAGCCAAAGTATCTGGAAGCAAAGATACCGATGCCGATTCCAGCCAACGGCACGAATTGAAGCAGGTCGAACAGGCAGGCAAAGAGGGAACCGATGAGAATCACAATCCAGCCGCCATCTCGCCAAGGGTAGGAAAAAGCATCAGGAATCATAGGAGAGCGGTGTGCAACAGCAGGTCGATTTTCTTTTGGAGAGTTTTGCAAAAAAGACGAGCTTTTTCGCGTGCGCGTCCGGTGCCTAAAAAGGGCCTTGGCACTTGACCTGATGGTGGCTGGAGGGTATGGCCTCGGGGAATGGAATTGGGAAAGCGCGATGTTCCGTGGATCTCCTGCCCGGATTGCGAGGCACCCTGTCGAAACCGGAAGCTGCCGCAGGGGATGGAACTTCGTTGTGGACGGTGCGGGATGAGGGTGAAGACATCGCGGGGGAGTCATTCACTTCAACCGGCATGGGCCTTTGCGACGGCCGGGCTTTTTTTTGTACTGCTGGCGAACTTCGAGCCGATCCTGTCCTTCGACGTGGTGGGAGACACGCAGATGAACCGAATTTTCACGGGGGTGTTCGAGTTGGTGCGGCAGGGGTATTGGCCGGTGGCACTTTTGGTTTGTTTTGCGGGCATCGTGGCCCCGGCCCTGCATCTGGGGGCGGTCTGGTATGTGACCTCCGCCTGCTGTCTGAGAGTTCGCTGGCCGTATCTGCGGAAGGCGGTGCGTCTGGTGGAGTTGATGGAACCCTGGAATTTGGTTCCGGTTTACGTCGTGGCTGCGGTGGTGGCCGTGGTGAAGCTGGACATGCTGGGGACAGTCCAGTGGTTGCAGGGAGCTTTCTGGGTGCTGGCCCTGTCGTTGTGTTCGCTGTTCACCATGCAGGCTTTCGACCGCGAGCTGGTCGAGGAGCGTCTGGGGGGATTGAAATGACCGGGAGCGACGCGATGCGGCTCCAGCAGGCGCAGGCGCTGGTGGTCACGGGAATCATTTTTTATGTTCCTGCCAATGTGCTGCCGGTGATGACAATGACCGTTGTCGGAGATGTGGAGCCGCTGACCGTGCTGGGAGGAGTGCAGGAATTGTATGATTCCGGGCTGTGGCCGATGGCGGCGGTGGTTTTTCTTGCGAGTATCGTCGTGCCGTTTCTGAAATTGGCCTGTCTGGGGTGGATTCTGCTTATGCATGGGCAGCCGGTCCTGCAGCGCCGGAGGACAAAGATCCACCGGCTTGTGCATACCATCGGAAGTTGGTCGATGGTGGACATTTTTCTCCTCTCGATCCTGGCGGCGGTGGGGCAGCTGGGGGTGCTTGCGGGGGTGCAGGCGGAGGCAGGCGCGTTTTTCTTTGCGGCGGTTCTGGTTTGCAGCCTCTTTGCGACGGTGGTTTACAAGCCCCGCCTGATCTGGCAGACCTCCAGCCAGACATTGTCATGAACGAACCCCAAGACTCTCCCACGGATCACGGCGAGGTCGTGCCAAGCCCCCGGCTGCATCTCTCCTGGGCGTGGCTTTTCCCGGTGCTGGCGGCACTGGCGGCCGGGTGGTTGTTTTGGTCGAACTGGAAATCCAACGGACCGGAAATTGAGATCGAGTTTGAATCCGTGCCGGGAATCCAGGCGGGGAAGACGCAGTTGATTTATCGCGGGGTGGTGGCCGGGCTTGTGAGCCGGGTCCATCTTGATGCGACGCTTGAGAAGGCCGTCGTGGGGGTCCGCCTCAAGGCTTTTGCGCGCGGACTTGCCCGGGAGGGAACGACTTTCTGGATTGATCAGCCGGTGATCGGGCTGGCCAAGACTTCTGGAATTGAGTCATTGATCCAGGGGAATTCCATCCAGGCGAGAATTGGGGAGGGGAAACCGGCCACGCATTTTGTGGGGAGTGACGACGTGCCATTGACTCCGTTGGAGGAGCCATCGGTGAATCTTCGTCTGAGAGCGATGGACATTCCTTTCCTCGACCGGGGATCTCCCGTTTATTTTCGCGGTGTGGCTGTTGGTGCGGTGGAGTCGAAGGTTTTGGATGCGAACAAGGAGGCGGTATTGAACGTCATCATCGACAAGGAGTATGCCCCCTCGGTGTGTGCCAATGCGCGGTTCTGGCCCCTGCCTGCGGCGTCGGTGAGGGTGGGGGCGGGGATGGTGCGAATGGATCTGGCCGGGTTGAAGGCCCTCGTGCTGGGGGGAGTTGCTTTTGATTATTTTGGGGAGCCCGGTGGCCCGGTGCAGGATGGTGCCGAGTTTGCGTTGTGTTCCGGCGAAGCGGCTGCGCGGGCCAATGGAGCTCCTTTGCAGATCACTTTTCATGATGCTCTGGGAATTCGACCGGGCATCACGGAGCTTCGTTACCTCGGTGTGCCGGTGGGGTTGGTGGAATCCCTTCTTGTGGACAAGGAGGGAGGCCGGGTGGAGACCAGCGTGCGCCTGATGGACGGTTATGACAACCTGCGGAAAGAAGGCACGGTTTTCACACTCATCCGGCCCCGGATTTCCATTGAAGGGATCACCGGATTGGAGTCGCTCATTGGCGGGGTTTACATTGATTGTGCGCCCGGAAGCGGTACGGCATTTGCGGGACATTTTGTGGGGCGCACCATTCCCGAATCCGAGGAGGGCTTCAATGGGCCGGGAGACAAAGGAACCACCGTCCTGCTTCATGCGGACGAAATTCCAACGATCGGGCGGGGGGCTCCGGTGATCCTGCGGGGGATCGTTGTCGGCAAGGTGAAGGAGAAGACCTTCGATGCGCAGAACCGTCCGGTGCTGGAAGCCGTGATTCGTCGGGAATATGCCCGCCTGTTGTCCCGGAATGCCAGGTTCTGGCGGGTGCCCGCGACCTCCGTGCAGGCGGGACCCGGGGTGTTGAACGTCGATGTGGCGGGAGTGGAGGCGCTTTGGCAGGGTGGGGTGGCATTTGATGTCTTTGGAGCTCCGGGAGAGCCGGTTCAGGAAGGGGCCGACTTTGAACTGTTTGCCAACGAGGCGATTGCCCGGGCGGATTCTCCGGCGATTCACATCACGTTTGAAAACGGACAGGGGCTTCTCGCCGGGCGCACGCAATTGCGTTACCTTGGTGTGCCGGTGGGTGTGGTTGGAGAAGTGAAAACCTCCAAGGGGAGGGTTGTTGTGAGTGCGCGGCTGGATGCGGGGCATGAGAATCTGCGCCGGAAGGGCTCCCTGTTCAGCGTGATCCGGCCTTCTGTGTCCCTTGAAGGGGTGAGCGGGTTGGAGGCACTGGTGAGCGGAGTTTACATTGAGTGTGTGCCCTCGGCCGACGGACCGTTGGAGGATCAATTTACGGGAGTTTCCTTGTCCAAGGAAGAGGCAGTGGAAGCGGAGGAGACAAGCTTCGAGGTATTGGTCGAAACGGATTCCTCAACGATCAATCCCAATGCGCCTGTCCAGTATCGCGGAGTCCGGGTGGGAAAAATCGTCCGCAAGGAGATCTCTCCCGATGGCAAAACCGTCCGTCTCGTTGCCGGGATCGATCGGCCTTATGCTCCGCTTCTGCGCGAGAACACGAAATTCTGGGACGTGAGCGGCATCCGGGCGTCACTCGGGTTTTTTGCCATCAAAGTGCGCACCGGTTCACTGGAATCTCTTACTCTTGGAGGCATTGAGTTTGCCACACCCGAAGGCAGGGCGATGGGGGCGCGCGTGAAACCCGGCCATGTCTTTCAACTCAACGCTTCTCCCCGCAAGGAATGGCTGCGCTGGTCGCCGTCGATTCCGGTGACGGGGGATGACCGATAATTTTCAGATCACCCCATGAGAGTCCTGCTTTCGAGCCTGCTGTTGTTCCTTTGTTTTGCGAGTTGTCCCATCCAGGCCGGGGATCCGCTTCCATCGTGGAATGAGGGACCGGCCAAGCAGGCGGTGATGGATTTTGTCCGGAGAACGACAACCGTCGGTTCAGAGGAATTTGTGCCGCAGGCCGAGAGGATCGCCACTTTTGACCAGGATGGGACGCTCTGGGTGGAGCAGCCGGTTTATCCGCAGGTGATTTATGGCATTGCCCGACTTGCGGAGTTGGTGAAGGAGAAACCGGAGTTGAAAGAACAGGAACCCTTCAAGACAGCGTTGGGTGGAGATCTCAAAGCCGTGGCCGCTCTCCCGATGGAAGATCTTGTGAAAATTCTCACCGTGACAGGCAGCGGAATATCGGTCGGGGAGTTTCAGGAGGAAGTCAAGCGGTGGCTTGCCAGTGCACGGGATGAGCGTTGGAAAAAGCCCTTCACGGCACTGGTTTATCAACCCATGCGGGAGGTGCTCGAGTTTTTGCGGAGCAGCGGCTTCAAAACATACATCGTTACTGGCAGCGGACAGGGTTTCGTGAGGGTCTATTCGGAAGAATGCTATGGCATTCCCCCCGAGCAGGTCATCGGTTCTGCAAACCGCACGACATATGGTTACGACAGGGCGGGCAAACCCTTCCTGCAAATCGAACCGAAGATTCTTCTGAACAACAATTTTGCCGGAAAACCGGAAGACATCCATTTGATGATTGGTCGTCGCCCCGTGGCGGCCTTTGGAAATTCCACCGGCGACCAACAGATGCTGGAATACACGAAATCCGGCGGCGGGGTGCGACTGGCCATGATTGTGCTGCATGATGATGCGGAACGCGAATATGCCTACGGTCCGGCGCAGGGGCTTCCGCCGTCAAATATCGGCACCTTTACCCAGGAGCTTTATGACGAGGCCGGGAAAAGCGGGTGGGTGGTCATCAGCATGAAAAACGATTGGAAACGTCTGTTTTCCTTCGACACGCCATGAGCGGGGGCAAATTCCGGAGGATGAGGAGTTGAGAACCCGGCGGTCATCATTCAGGGTGGGGAGATGATTTCGATTCGGGAAGACGGCGGATGTGCGGTGATGTCCGCCTTTGAGACGGAGATCCACGGGATTTTCTCGGAGAATGGGAAGCTGTCACACGGAGCAGGCTTCGAGTTCCGCAAAGAGCAGCAGGATATGGCCTGCGCGGTGGCGCGGACCTTGGAGCGCGGGGGGCAGATCGTGGTCGAAGCCGGGACGGGAGTCGGGAAGTCGCTCGCCTACCTGGTTCCCGCCGCCCTGCATGCGGTGCGCACGAAACGCAAGGCCGTGATCTCGACACACACGATCGCCCTCCAGGAGCAGCTTGTTTTCAAAGACATTCCTTTTGTGCAGCACCTCGTGGATGAAGATTTTGAGGCGGTGCTGATGAAAGGCCGACAGAATTACCTGTGTGCGACGCGTCTGACCCGGGCGATCGGCCAGGCGGCGGATCTTTTCACCACCGAGCAGAAGAGCGAGCTGGAGAGGATCCGGGAGTGGAGTCTGACGACGAAAGACGGATCGCTCAGCGATTTTCTGGAGCAACCCGATCCGGCGGTGTGGGAAGAAGTGCGCAGCGAGATGCACTTGTGCACGCCGAAAACCTGCGGGCAGAACTCCGGGTGCCATTATCAGGCGTTGCGGCGGCGGATTGCCGGAGCCCACATGGTGGTGCTCAATCACGCGCTTTTTTTCACGTTGCTCGGAGCCGTGGAAGATGCGGAGAACCGCACGGGAGGGCTGCTTTTTGCCAATGACTTCGTGATTTTTGACGAGGCGCACACGATCGAGGAAGTGGCCTCCCGGCACATCGGCATGGAGGTTTCGCAGTTGGGCCTCCGGCGGGCAGTTCAACGGCTCTACAATCCCCGCACGAAGAAGGGGCTTTTTCAAATGATGAAGAACGGTCCGGCCTGCAAGGCGGTGGCCGACATCCTGCCCGTGGCCGATGGTTTTTTTGAGAATGTGACCTCCAAATGCACCTTTAAAAAAGGGCGCGAGTTCCGGGTGCGCGAGGCGGGGCTGGCCGATGGCGGGGAAGTCTGCGCGAACCTCGCGAAATTGGGAGAGCTGATTGCCACCGAGGCGACCCGCTGCAAAGACGAGACCGGTGTGGCCGAGTTGCAGGACACGGCGCGCAAACTGCGTTCCGCCCGCGCGGCCATCACGGATTTTCTCTCCCTTGAGCAGCCCGACCATGTGTATTGGGTCGAGCAAATCGGGCGGAAAGAACAGTTCTGCACCCTGCGCACCGCACCGGTGGATCTGGCCGATGCCCTGCGGCGGTTGCTTTTTCGCGAAGGAGCCTGCACGGTCCTCACCAGTGCCACGCTTTCGGTGGGAACGCCCAATCTGTCGTATTTCCGCCAGCGGGTTGGCGCCGAAGACGTGTCCGCCCTCCAGATCGGGAGTCCGTTCGATTACGAGAAACAAATGAACCTGCATCTGGTGCGGCAGATGCCCGAGCCGAAAGATCCCGACTACGAGAAGTCCCTTGAAAAATGGATCGCGCATTTCACCGACAAGAGCCGGGCGCGGGCGTTTGTCCTTTTCACCAGCTACCAGACGATGCGGGCCGTTGCGGAAAACATGGAGACGCATTTCGAGAAGAAAGGCTGGCCGCTTCTCGTCCAGGGCACCGGAATGCCCGCGCAGCGCATGGTGCGGGAGTTTCGGGAAAATCCTCACAGTGTTCTCTTTGGCGTCGCGAGTTTTTGGACCGGAGTGGATGTCCCCGGCGAGGCCCTGTCGAATGTCATCATCACACGGCTTCCCTTTGCCACACCCGATCACCCGCTCACCGAAGCCCGGTTGGAGGCGATTGAAGCCGCCGGCGGAAGAGCTTTTGAGAGCTATTCCCTTCCCGAGGCCATTCTCCGACTGAGACAGGGAGTGGGGAGACTGATCCGCAGCAAATCCGATACCGGAACGATCGTGATCCTCGACAGCCGGATCGTCAGCAAGCCCTATGGAAAATCCTTCCTGCGGGCGATGCCCAAATGCCCGGTGGAGATTCATTAGAAATGGGGGAATTGCAAAATGGCCTTGCATATGATGCCAAACGGCGTTACGTTGTGGGGCGTGAGAAAGAAGTATAAACACATCGAGACCCGTGTGCGAGAGACAGCCGTCATGCCGGACGTGGTGCGGAAGGAAGACGAAGGGTTTGAGGAAATTCAGGAAATCCGCAAGGGACTTTCCGTGGAGAAATTTTTCGAGCTGCAAGAGACTTTGGGAGTCGGAACCGTCCAATTGGCGGAAGTGATCGGCATCCCCATTCGCACGCTTCAGCGGCGGAAAGAAGAGGGGCGGCTCACAAAAGAAGAATCCGACCGGCTCGACCGGGTGCGCCAGCTTGTCCGACAGGCGACGGAAGTCTTCGAGTCCGAAGAAACGGCCCGGGAGTGGCTTACGCATCCGCAAATCGGGCTTTCGGGATTTGTTCCCCTGGATCTTGCCGACACGGGAGCCGGCATTCGCGAAGTGGAAAACCTGCTCGGGCGGATCGACTACGGAGTTTACGCGTGATCATTCGGGCCTGGAGACTGGTGCGGGAAGCCCGGGCGGACGATGCGTTTTCCGGCGAGGGAGCCCGCCTTTATGGGGGACGCTGGAACCCTCCCGGGATGCGTGCAACCTATCTGAGTGGTGCGCGCTCGCTGGCCGCCCTGGAGGTGCTTGTTCATCAGACCACGCGGGTGCCGACCGGGCGGTTTCTTTTCTTTGAAGTCCGCTTTCCGGAAGACTTTGTTGTCGCGGTGGAGCCGGAGGAGTTGGGGGGAGATTGGCGGATGTATCCTCCCCGGAAACCCACCGTGGAGATCGGGAAAAATTGGCTCCAATCCCGTCAGTCTGCGGTTCTGCGTGTGCCGAGCATCCTGATTCCCGAGGAGGCGAACTATATCTTGAACCCCGAGCATCCCCGGCATGATGAGATTGAAATTCGTGAGGCAGGACCGTTTGTTTTTGACCCCCGGTTCTTGAAACGCAGGTCTGGAACCCTCTGATTTCCCTGCTTGTGGAAGGCGGGATTTTGAGCCACCTTTGCCGTCGCCTCATGAAAAAATCCGGTTGCCTGATGGTTTTTTTGTTCGTCGCGGTTTGCGCGAGCATGTTTGTCAATTTGATCCTGCTTGCCCTGCTCGGGGCCAGGGGAACCACCGGGATGGCGGGGGTGAAAATCCTCGAGCCGAAGACCTTTGAGGAGAGGGTGCTTGTGGAGGGGGACGATTCTTCCTTGAAGGTGGCCGTGATTCCGCTCGACGGGGTGATTGCTTTCGGGGAAGCCGGAAGCCTTGGCAATGCGATGGTGGATGATTTCAAGGCCGCGCTGGAGCAGGCCGAGTGGGATGATCAAATCAAGGCGGTGGTTCTCCAGGTGGATTCGCCCGGCGGGGAGATCACGGCATCGGATGTTCTTTACGATGCGATTTGTCGGTTGGCCCGGCACAAGCCGGTGGTGGTGTATTTCAATTCCATCGGTGCCTCGGGCGCCTATTACGCAGCCTGCGGGGCAAACTGGATCATGTGCAACAACACGACCTTCACCGGGAGCATCGGGGTGATTATTTCCACTCTCAACTACCGCGATCTTTTCGGGAAAATCGGTCTCCAGTCGGTCATCTTCAAAAGCGGCAAGTTCAAGGACATGCTCAACGGGGCACGCGAGATGTCGCCGGAAGAGCAGGCCTATGTGCAGGGGCTTGTGATGCAGAGCTACGACCGGTTTGTGGGGATCGTGGCCAGGTCACGCAAGTTGGACGAGAAAGGATTGCGCGAGGGAGTTGCCGACGGTCGGATTCTCAGCGGAACCGATGCCTATGCAGCCAAGCTGGTGGATGAGCTGGGGTATATTGAAGACGCCTATGACAAAGCGGCCGAACTCGGGGGGGCTCCCGGAGCCCAGGTTGTCAAATACGAGCGAACATACAGCTTCGACAAATTTTTCCGAATGTTCGGAGAGTCCCGTGCCTCGGCAAAGATCGAGATCGACGTCCTTCCCAAGGCCGCCCGTCTCGAACCCGGCCGCGTCTATCTTCTGCCTCCGTTCTTTGCTCCCTGAGGGCATTGCCGGAAAAATCCCAGTTGACGCACCGCGCGACGCCCCGATAGGTTGCCCGACTGCCCAAGGCCGGTCTGTCCTGTCCCGGGCAGATCCAAAAAACCATGGCCGAAGAGCTTTCCTACGTTCTCCTGACTCCCTATTCGCTGCGAAAGTCGCGAACAGGAGGGATTCTTTCCCGACTGTTGGCGCGAACCGGGCTGGAGTTGGTGGGGGGACGGCTTTTTTCTCCCGGCGCGGAACTGGCCAATGCCTACGCGGAGATGGTTGTGGGAGAACCGGATCCCAGGCACCGGGCGACGCAGGATTTGATCCGCGATTATGTTCGCAAAAATTTCGTGACAGCCGCCGATGGAACTCCTGCCCGGGTGCTTTTGCTTGTGCTGCGCGGGGAGGATGCGGTTTTGAAAACCCGTGCGGTGACCGGGTACATCGTGACCGACCGTCCGAAGGGCGAGACCATTCGTGACACCTATGGCGACTACATCGTGGAAGACGGGAAGGTGGTTTATTTTGAACCGGCGGTGCTCACGGCCCCGGATTCCGCGAGTGCGCGCACTCATTTGGCCCTGTGGGCGAAGTATTCCGACAGCGAGGGGGGAATTCTCGAAGACAGCGTGATTTTTCCAGCCGGGGAGAACATTGAGACGACTCTTGTGTTGATCAAACCCGACAACTTCCGTTTTCCCAATGCCCGGCCTGGAGGGGTGATTGACAGTTTTTCGCGGAGCGGTCTTTCGATTGTGGGATTCGCCGTCCACCACATGAGCGTGGCGGAGGCGGAGCAATTTTACGGTCCGGTATTGGATGTTTTGCTCGACAAAATGCGGGAACCCAGCGGCAAGCGGGCGCGTCTCGTTGTCGAGGAGGAACTCGGAGTGCCTTTGGATGCCTCCGTGGAATCCAGCATGGGCGAGCTGCTGGGCCCGATCGCGGGCCGCGCCCATTGGGAGTCCATCATCCAATTCATGGCCGGCACCCGGCCCGGCCAGTGTTCCCCGGACAAAAGGGATCTGCCCGGCACGGAAAAATGCGTGGCTCTGGTCTACCGTGGCATTGATGCCGTGGCGAAGATTCGGGAGGTTCTCGGCCCGACGGACCCCTCGAAAGCCCCTCCCGGATCGATCCGGAAAGAATTTGGACAGACGGTGATGATCAATGCCGCCCATGCGTCGGACTCCCCGGAGAACGCGCGTCGCGAGATGAAAATCCTCCGTCTTTCTGAAAACAATTTGAAACCCCTGCTTGAAGCGCACGGCGTGCGCGTCTAATTACAACCTACTCAACATTATGGAAATCGCGTCCCGACTCACAGAACTCACCCCGTCACTCACCCTTGCCATTGACAGCAAAGCCAAAGCCCTGAAGGCCGAAGGCATTGATGTCTGTGGATTCGGTGCCGGAGAACCCGACATGGACACGCCCGAGCACATCAAGGCAGCGGCCATCGCCGCGTTGCAGGGTGGTCACACGAAATATACCCCGAGCGCCGGGATTCCCGAGCTCCGCCAGGCGATCTCCAAGAAATTTGCCGCCGACAACCAGCTCGAATACAAACCCTCGCAGATCATCGTGAGCAACGGGGCCAAGCAGTCCTGTTTCAATGCCATCGCCGCCGTGGTGAATCCCGGAGACGAGGTGATCATCC
>JADHED010001889.1_pt1 | contig 16090 bp, 17 predicted proteins | sample 8952041 | NCBI WGS metagenome assembly JADHED01 (sample SAMN16124423, study PRJNA663239) | bioreactor sludge metagenome | isolation source: sludge (control) | place: India:Bengaluru | collected 2018-09-08
TGACTGCGAAAATCTTGGTCGTTATAATCTGTTCTGCCAATTCCGAAAATTTTAAAATTAGCATCTAAAAAACCATCTGCAAAAAGATTAAACAATGCAGGAGTAAGTTTTCTATGATTCAAATCTCCACTTCCTCCGAAAATAAAAATCAGAGTGGGTGTTATATTTTTTTGGTCTTTATTTTCCATAATCACTATTTAGATTCCCAATCTGTATGGAAAACTCCTTCTTTATCTATTCTTTGGTAAGTGTGCGCTCCAAAATAATCTCTTTGTGCTTGTATCATATTGGTAGCCATTCTTTCTGTGGTATAAGCATCAAAATACGCTAAAGCCGTTTGTAAACCACCTACTGCAATACTGCTTTTGGCAGCATGAGCCACAACTTCTCTTAAACTGCTAACTTTATAAGTAGCAAGAGTTGCAATTTTTTCGTCTAATAAGATATTGGCTAATTTTGGATTTTTGAGGTAAGCTTCAAAAAATTCTTCCAACAAAGAAGATCTAATGATACAACCGCCTCTCCATATTTTCACTACATCTTTTAGAGGAATTTCCATATTTAATTCTTCTGAAGCTTTTACCAAAAGTGCCAAACCTTGAGCATAACTAATAATTACAGCAAAGAAAAGTGCTTCTCCTATTGCATCTACAAAACTTTCTTTATCTACCTCTAAAGCCGAATGTGTTTTAGAATAAATTTTTGATGCAAAAACCCTCTCTTCTTTGTATGCAGACAAAGTTCTTAGAGAAACCGCCATATCAATTGTTGGAATAGAAACCCCTCTATCCATAGCATCTTGAGAAGTCCATTTTCCGGTTCCTTTAGCACCAGCTTTATCTAAAATAAGGTCTAGAAGTTCTTTGTTGGTTTCTACATCTTTTTTTAGGAAAATATCTCTGGTAATTTCAATTAAAAACGAATTAAGTTCTCCTTCATTCCATTTTGCAAAAATCTCGTACATTTCTTGATTAGTTAAACCCAGACCTCTATGCAACAAATCATAAGCTTCACTTATCAATTGCATAATTGCGTATTCAATGCCATTGTGAACCATTTTCACATAATGTCCTGCTGCATCTTTCCCCATGTAAGCTGTACAAGCTTCACCATTTACTTTGGCAGCTACCGCTTCTAAAATAGGTTGAACAACCTTGAAAGCTTCCACATCACCACTAGGCATAATACTTGGTCCTCTTCTAGCTCCTTCTTCGCCACCAGAAACGCCCATTCCCATAAAATGAAAACCTTTCTCAGAAACATATTTCACTCTTCTTACGGTATCTACGTAATGGCTGTTTCCTCCGTCTATTATGATGTCTCCTTTTTCTAAATGAGGAATTAAATTATCTATTACTGCATCTACAGGCTTACCTGCAGGAACTAACAACATTATCTTTCTAGGAACCGACAACTGACTTACAAATTCTTCAATTGCTGTTACGCCTTTCACTTTAGTTCCTTCGGTAGCTCCTTTTTCTAAATTTTGAGCTTTTTCTGAACTTAAATCAAAACCAATAACACTAAAACCGTGATCTGCTATATTGTACAATAGGTTACTTCCCATAACGCCGAGACCTATCATTCCGAAATCATATTTTTGGCTCATTCTATTATTTTTTAAATTAATCTATGCAAGTTACTTCAATATCAACTCATAACCATTGACTTATGGTAATTTAATAAACAATAATAAAAATTGAATAAACTTTTTCTTTAATTCTGAAAAAATCTAAAACTTACACGCAACCTTTTTAGAATTGAACACTCTTAATAATAAACAATTAAAAACTTATCAGTATTAAAAAATAACATTGAAAATTAGAATTTATGAAAAATTTATTTAAAGCTTTAGGCATTTTCGCCTTGTTTATTGGTTTACAATCTTGTTTAGACAGAGAAAACGTAGAACCTATAGAAATTAATAGAATTAAAATAGACAGTGTGAAAATTCCGCTGCAAACAATGAATTTGTACGACGTACAAACCATCAAAACATATTCTAACTATGGCTCTGGCTGTCATAGATTCTATGATTATGATTACAGAACAGATGGTTTCAATAGATTAATTACGTCTTATTCTTATGAAGTAAATGAAAACTGCACTCAAGCAACTTATGTAGGAGCAAGTCAATTTAATTTTAGACCAATAGAAAAAGGTACTTATACTTTTAAATTTTGGAACGGAAAAGACACCGCAGGAAATGACCTTTGGATTGACAAACAGATTATTGTACAATAATTATTAGCAATAAAATTAGTATTTTAGAAAAGTATTAACCTTATTGAATGAATCTAGAGCAGATTATTTCTTCTTGCATACAAAACCAAGCAATTGCGCAGCGCCAGTTATACCAATATTTGGCTCCAAAACTGTTTGGTGTTTGTCTTAAATATGCCAGAAATAGCGACGAAGCTAAAGATCATTTACAAGAAAGTTTTTTACTCATTTTTAAGAATTTAAAACAATTATCCGAGAGTTCTAGAATAGATTTTTGGGCAAAAAAATCACCATTAATTACTGTATTAATCAGTATAAAAAAAATTTAGTTTTTTCTCATCAAGAAGAATTTCCAGAGTTGGAAGAAGACCAAAAAATAGAACAAGAAATCCCCATTGAAGAACTTCTAAAACTAATACAAGAATTACCAAACCAATACCGATTGGTTTTCAATTTATATGTTTTAGACAATTACAGCCACAAAGAAATTGCCAAAATGCTCATCATTTCAGAAGGAACCAGCAAATCTAACCTGAGTAGAGCCAAAATGATTTTGAAACAAAAAATAATGCAACAACAGAAAAATACGCTTTATCATCATGAATAATAAAAAAGACATAGAGCAAATTTTTCAGGAAAAATTAAAAGATTTTGAGGCAACACCTCCTTCAGAATCTTGGGATTTTATTTCCGAAAAACTTCAAGAAAAGGAAGAAAAGAAAAGAATTATTCCTCTTTTTTTGTTTAAAACAGCAGCTACAATTTCTAGCATTGCTGCGTTGGTTATTTTAGGACTTTTCTTATTTACCAATGACGAAAAAAACAACAAAAACAACCATGAGATTACATCAAATTCTGGTAAAACATCAGAATCTAAACCTATAAAATATAACAATTCTTTAGAATCAAATTCAAATCAAAAAAGTTCGGAACAATTAGAAATACATCCTAAAAAAGAAATCATTAAGGAATTTAAAAATGATAATTCAAATACTTTTGCTACCAACCAAATTCTTAAAGAAAATGATAAATCTTTTGAAAAAGATTTAGCTTTAGAAAAAGATAAAAATAAAGCAAATACAGAAATAAATTATACAAAAACAGACAACAAAACAACGCTTGAAAACACAAACAATCAAAACATTGCGTTAGAAAAAATGCAACGCAATGATTCATTGGTTTTAGCAAAAAATGAACCGGAAAACAATGATATTTTAAACAAAAAAATTGAAAAAGAAATTAAAAAAGCAAAGAAAGAAAATAAATTTTCGGTTTCTGCTTTTGCTGCGCCTGTACTTGCTTTTTCGAGCGGAGGTTCTGCTATTGACCAAAAACTAGACAACAATAAAAATGTGTATAACGATAACTTGAGTTTTGGTGTAAATGCTGATTATGCAATTACTGAAAAAATAAAATTAAGAAGCGGAATTCATTATCTCAATTTAAATAATAACACCAAAAATATCAGCTTTGTAAAAACGTCCATTGCTTCTTTAGAAGACCTTTATACGCTTAAAAATGTAAGCCCGAACAATAATTTGAATAATATTATCATTGCCAACTATCAAGTTTCTGCAGATTTGGCAGCATATTATGGCATGAATAATCTTAACAATGGCGAAATTCGTCAGGAATTATCTTTTATTGAAGTTCCATTCGAAATTTCTTATCCTTTATATTCTAAAAAACTAAAAATAAGCTCCGTAACTGGTTTTAGTACTTATTTTTTAGAAAAAAACAAAATATTTTTAATGTCTGCCAACGGAAATACCGAAATTGGAAAAGCCAATAACATCAACAATATTCATTATAGTGGTAATGTTGGTTTTAACTTTCAGTATTTATTAAAGGGGAAATATAATCTATTTTTAGAACCAGTTTTTAAATACCAAATTAACATATATCAATCTGAAACCACCAACGTAAAACCCTATTTTATCGGAATTTACACAGGTTTTGTTTATCAATTTTAAAAATTTCAACCATGAAAAAATCACTTTTACTTTCATTAGCATTCTTGGCATTTTCATGCGAAAGAGAAGAGCAATCTCAAAAAGAATTGTTAGTAGGAAATTGGGAATGGATTTCATCAACAGGTGGAATTGACGGAAGAACCGAAACACCACAATCTACAGGAAAAAACATCAAACTAAGTTTTACTAAAGATTCTATAAAAGTTTATGAAAACAACGTTTTAAAACAAAAAAACAGTTATAAAATCTCACGAGAAAAATCTGTTCTTGACAATAACGTTAAAGACATTATTATTTACAACAGTGGTTTTAGAGACAGTTTTATGATAGATTCACAAAATCAACTTCATCTTATTGGAGATTGTTTTGATTGTTTTGGAAGTTCTTATAAAAGAATTGAAAATCAATCTTCACAAGCTCTCCAAACTGCATCATTCTGAGGAACTGGAGCTGTGATTTCTATATTTTCTTTGGTTACAGGATGTATAAATTCTAATTTTCTGGCATGTAAATTAATTCCACCATCTGGATTAGAACGTGGCGAACCATATTTTAAATCTCCTTTTATAGGAACACCAGCTTTGGAAAGTTGCGCTCTTATCTGATGATGACGTCCTGTTTCTAAATCTATTTCCAGAAGGAGATAATTATCTAAAGATTGGATGAGATGATAAGTAAGAATTGCTTCTTTTGCACCTTCAGTTGGTTTTGTAAAAATGATAGCTTTATTATTTTTCTCGTTTTTTTTGAGATAATGCACCAATCTTTGTGATTGCGGAATCATTTCTTTGGCTACAACTGCCCAATATGTTTTCTTAATCTCGCGGTTTTTCACCATTTGAGTAAGTCTAGAAAGCGCTTTGGAAGTTTTAGCATAAATTACCAAACCAGAAGTAGGTCTATCTATACGATGAACCAAACCAAGAAAAACATTTCCAGGCTTGTTGTCTCTAACTTTGATAAAATTTTTGATGGAATCCAATAAAGATTCATCGCCAGTTTTATCACCTTGAACCAATTGTCCCACTTTTTTGTTGATAACAAGAAGATGATTATCTTCAAAGAGGATTTGAGAAGCTATATTTTCGTTTTTTTGAACCATTATAAAATTTAATTCACAAATTTATGAAATAAAAAAAGTTGAGCAAGCACACTCAACTTTCAGTTTTTTTATTTTTGAATTTTATACTAATAACTCTCTTCATCATTAGGAAAAGATACCTCTTTCACATCTTTCACGTATTGAGAAACAGCACCTGTAATTTCGGAATACAAATCTAAATATCTTCTGAGAAATTTAGGCGAAAAACCTTTATTCATACCTACCATATCATGAAATACCAAAACATGACCGTCGCAATCTGAACCTGCGCCAATTCCTATTGTTGGGATACTTATACTTTCGGTAACTTTCTTTGCCAATTTTGCAGGAATTTTTTCCAAAACAATAGCAAAACATCCCAATTCTTCTAATATTTTAGCATCTTTCAGCAGTTTTTCTGCTTCTGCATCTTCTTTCGCTCTTACTTTATACGTTCCGAACTGGTAAATACTTTGAGGCGTAAGTCCAAGATGTCCCATTACAGGAATTCCTGCATTTACTAATCTTGAAACAGATTCTGCAATTTCTTCGCCTCCTTCAATTTTAAGTGCATGTGCTCCAGATTCTTTCATCATTCTAACCCCAGATTCTAAAGCTTTTTGTGGGTCTGACTGATAAGTACCAAAAGGCAAATCTGCCACTACTAAAGCTCTATCTACACCTCTCACTACACATTGAGAATGGTAAATCATTTGGTCTAAAGTTATAGGAAGCGTAGTTTCGTGACCCGCCATTACATTAGAAGCAGAATCTCCAATCAAAACTGCATCTACGCCACCTGCATCTACCATTTTGGCAGTTGTATAATCATACGCAGTAAGCATAGTAATCTTTTCCTTGTCGAATTTCATTTTACGCAAGGTTTCTGTGGTTACTTTTTTTATTTCAGAATGTACAGACATTTTGTTTTTATTTTTAATTTAATGCTATAAAAAAAAGTCGACCAAAAGCCGACATTTAAATTTTTCAATTTTAAATTCTAAAGAACTACGTGACCTAGTTTTTTTAGTTTTTCGTGGTTTAGAATTTTTATATTTCTGCCTTCTACAGCAATGTAATCGTCTTGTTTAAACTCAGAGATTAATCTAATTGCACTTTCTGTAGCGGTACCTATTAAGTTTGCAATTTCTTCTCTTGTTAGAGAAATTCTGATAAAACCTTCTGGGTCTGTTCCTAATTTCTGCTCTAAAAGTAAAAGAACTTCAGCCAATCTTTCTCTTACAGTTTTCTGCGCAAGGAAAGTTACAGTATTAGAACTTTCTCCCAATTCAAAAGAAATTTTTTGAAGCATGGCATACGAAAGTTGAGAATCTACTTCTAAAAGGTGTAAAAAAACATCAGTCGGGATAAAAATCGCTTGCAAATCACTCATTGCTTCTGCTGTTGCTTGGTAAGCTTCACCTATCAAAAGTGCTCTATAACCAATAATATCTCCTTCTTTTATAAATCTTAAGATTTGTTCTTTTCTATTGAACCCTAATTTGTAGAGCTTAGCAGTTCCATTTTCTATGAAATAAACTCCATCTACATTGTTACCTTCCTCAAAAAGAGCTTCTCCTTTATTGAAGAAAACTGTTTTTCTTGCTTCTATGTATCTATTATAATCTTCTTTAGATAAAATCTCTTTGAAAGACTTGTCATTAAAAACACTAAGGAATTTACTTTCTATGAACTGTTGCTTCTCTAACGACATAAGGATTAAGGTATATAGTTATATGATATTAGTCAGCAAAAATACGAATTTTTTAAAATTTATCATAATATATTTTTGTATTATTTTTGCATATTTATTAATTACATGACAGAAAATTGTTTCCACTGCGGACAAGAAATACAAAAAGATAGAATTTCATTCGATGAAAAGGCGTTTTGCTGTAACGGATGCAAATCTGTTTACGAGATTTTAAATGCAAATAATCTCGGAAATTTTTATGAACTCAATAAAAGTTCAGGGATAAGACCAGACGAAAACTCAACTCAGTTTGATTATCTAGACACACCAGAAATTTTTGAAAAAGTGGTAGATTTTTCGGAAGGAAACACCACTGTTATCACTTTCAAAATCCCAGTTATACATTGTAGCTCTTGCATTTGGCTTTTAGAAAGCTTAAGCGACCTTAATTCTAATATAAAATTTTCGCAAGTTAATTTCACCAAAAAAACGCTTCAAGTTTCATTCAATCAAAACGAATTAAGCTTAAGTGAACTTGCAAAATTTCTTACAAATTTAGGATACAAACCTGTAATTTCTTTAGAAACCGCAGACAAAAAAGAAGCTCCTGTAGATAGAAGTTTGGTTATCAAAATGGCGATTGCAGGCTTCGCTTTTGGCAACGCCATGATGTTTGCATTCCCCGAATATCTCAACACTGGTTCTGCATCTGATTATTGGCTAAAAGAATATGCTCCTTTTTTTAGATTTTTAACATTTTTATTGGCACTTCCTGTTGTTTTTTATTCTGCATCAGATTACTACAAATCTGCTTGGTTTGGGCTAAAAAATAAAATTGTAAACATAGACGTTCCTATCGTTTTAGGAATTTTGGTTTTATTTGGACGAAGCATTTACGAAATCACTACAGATTATGGCCCAGGATATTTTGACACCCTTTGTGGTTTGTTATTTTTTATGCTGATTGGGAAATATTTTCAAAAAAGAACCTACAGTGCGCTTTCTTATGACAGAGATTACAAATCTTTTTATCCTATTGCTGTAACAAAAGTAGATTTTGGTGGCAATCAACAAAACATTTTGCTTTCGGAAATTAAAGTTGGCGATAGAATTTTGGTTAGAAATCAAGAAATAATACCTGTAGATGCCGTTTTAATTAACGGAGAAGGAAATATTGATAACAGTTTCATCACTGGAGAAAGTGCTACAATTTCTAAAAATCCGGGAGATAAAATTTTCGCTGGCGGAAAACAAATTGGTTCTATTTTAGAATTAGAAGTAATAAAAACCGTTAACCAAAGCTACCTTACACAACTTTGGAACAAAGAAGCCTTCCGAAAAGAAGAACTTGGCTTAGACACTTTGGTAAATAAAATTTCAAAATATTTTACATTCATCATTTTAGGAATTACACTTTTAGCAGGAATTTATTGGTATCAAATAGATTTTGAAAAAATGTTTCAAGTAGTTTCTGCCATTCTTATTGTGGCTTGTCCTTGTGCTTTGGCGCTTTCTACACCTTTTACAATGGGACATATCATGAGAATTCTCGGCAGAAATAAAATGTATGTAAAAGACGCTCTTACCATCGAAAAAATGGCAAAAATAGACACTTTGGTTTTCGATAAAACAGGAACGATAGCTTATAACAAGAAAGCCAGCATTACTTTTGAAGGTGAAGAAATCTCTGATTTTGATTTAAAAAACATTAAATCTTTACTCAAAAACTCTAACCATCCGCTTTCTAAATCTCTCTACGAATTTTTAGAAATCGAGGACGAATACTTACCCATAGAAAATTTTGTAGAAATTTCGGGGAAAGGCTATCAAGCTGAATTAAGAGGCAAAAAATACAAAATAGGTTCTGCAAGTTTTACATCGCAACAATCCAAATCATTAGAAACGGCAGTTTACATACAACGTGACGAAGATTTTTTAGGAAAATTCATCTTTAAGAATGAATACAGAGAAGGTTTAGCAGAAATGGCAAAAAATCTTAACCATTATGAAATACACGTTCTTAGTGGCGACAATTCTTCCGAAGAAAATGTATTAAAAAAACTTATTCCAAACATCACTCAAATGCATTTTAATCAATCTCCAGAAGATAAATTAGAATACATTAAATCTTTGCAGGAAAAAGGCAAAAAAGTTGCTATGCTTGGTGATGGCTTAAATGATGCTGGCGCTCTAAAACAAAGCAACATTGGAATTGCGATTGCGGATGATAGTAATTCTTTCACGCCAAGTTCGGACGTTATTATGAATGGCGACGTGCTGACTAAACTTTTTGGTTATTTTTCGCTTACAAAAGATGCAATGACAATTGTAAAAATGACTTTTGTCGTAAGTTTATTGTACAATGTTGTAGGTCTTAGCATAGCTGTTCTAGGCAAAATGTCTCCACTTGTAGCAGCTATTATTATGCCTCTAAGTTCAATAAGTGTAGTTGCATTCACCTCATTATCAACATGGTTAAGAGCTAGGAAATATTTCTAAAAAAACAAATTAAGACAAAAGCATCTTATTTAGAATTTTTATAAATTAACTATTTTTAACAAGTTATGACGAAAGTCATCAAAAATCCTTAAATTTGGACGCAAAAATCCGTATATATTTGCGAAATAGTGGAAATCCTATACTTAATGATCATTTGCAGCGTTTCATTAGCTGTTGTCTTCCTGATAATCTTTATTGTCAGTGCTAAAAGTGGTCAGTTTGAAGATGATGAATCACATGCTGTGAGAATTCTGTTAGAAGACAAAAATATTGAAAAACAAGATAAAGAAGATAAAACTGAAGATAAAGAATAAAATTAAAGTGATTAGTTAATATGGAAACACAAAAGTTTAGTTATGACAACAGCATTGTGCGCGCTTTCCTATATGCCATGGTAGCCTTCGGAGTGGTAGGCTTTTTGGTAGGGTTAATCGTTGCATCATTGCTATTCTTCCCAGAGCTTCCGGAATACATTTTCGGTACTGATGACCCTACAGTTAGCGTTAGCAGTAATATTATGGGATTGGTAAAAACACAAGGGGCATTTGGTTTCGGTAGATTGAGAATGTTACATACAAGTGCTGTAATTTTCGCATTCGTAGGGAACTGTATTTTTGCAGGTGTTTATTACTCACTTCAGAGATTATTAAAAGCAAGAATGTTTAGTGATGTTCTTTCTTGGATTAACTTCTGGGGTTGGCAATTGGTAATTGTATCAGTAGTTATTACTTTCTTAATGGGTATTAATACCTCTAAAGAGTATGCAGAACACGAATGGCCAATCGACATTATGATTGCCGTGGTTTGGATTATCTTTGGTATTAATATGTTCGGTACTATTGCCAAAAGAAGAGTAAGACACTTATACGTAGCAATTTGGTTTTACATTGCCACTTGGGTAGGTATTACAATGTTGCACGTTTTCAACAATTTAGAAGTGCCATTATCATTTACAGGTTGGAAATCTTATTCTGCTTATGCAGGTGTAAAAGATGCATTAGTACAATGGTGGTATGGTCACAATGCAGTAGCATTCTTCCTTACAACTCCAGTACTTGGTTTAATGTATTATTTTATGCCAAAAGCTGCTGAAAGACCTGTATTTTCATACAAACTTTCTATTATACACTTCTGGTCATTAATTTTCGTATATATTTGGGCTGGGCCTCACCACCTACTTTATACAGCTTTACCATCTTGGGCTCAGGCATTAGGAACTACATTCTCTATTGCACTTATTGCGCCATCTTGGGGAGGTATGCTTAATGGTCTATTAACCTTAAGAGGAGCTTGGGATAAGGTAAGAGAAAATCCTGTTCTAAAATTCTTTGTAGTAGCAGTTACGTGTTATGGTATGGCTACATTCGAAGGACCTCTTTTAGCTACAAAAACTTTAAATAAAATTGGTCACTTTACCGATTGGGTAATTGGACACGTACATATTGGTGCTTTAGGATGGAATGGCTTTATGGCTTTTGGTATGCTATATTATTTACTTCCTATCTTATGGAGAACAAAATTATGGTCTGTAAAATTAGCTAACTGGCATTTTTGGTTAGGTACACTTGGTATCATTTTCTACGCAATACCATTGTATATTTCTGGATTTACACAAGGTTTAATGTGGAAACAATTTAATCCTGATGGTACTTTACTATACAAAAACTGGTTAGATACCGTAACTGCTGTAATTCCTTATTATCAAATGAGATTCTTCGGAGGTTTATTATATTTCTTAGGTTCTATATTAATGGTAATAAACTTAATTGCAACTGTTAGACAAGGTTCTTTCCAGAAAGAAGTTCCTGTTGAAGCTCCTGCACTTGCAAAAATTGGAAATGCAAGAAAAGAAGGAGAAGGAAAACACCTTTGGTTAGAAAGAATGCCGTTATATTTATCACTATTAGCTTTCTTAGCATTAGCAGTAGGCGGTTCTATAGAAATTATTCCTACGCTTACAGTAAAAGACAATGTTCCTACGATTGCATCTGTTAAACCATACTCTCCACTAGAATTGGAAGGTAGAGATTTATATATTAGAGAAGGATGTAATGCTTGCCACTCTCAAATGATTAGACCATTTAGAGATGAAGTAGTAAGATTTAATGGTAAAAACGGACAATACTCTAAAGCTGGAGAATTTGTTTACGACAGACCTTTCCTTTGGGGTTCTAAAAGAACTGGACCAGATTTACACAGAGAAGGTGGTAAAAACCCAGATACATGGCATTTCAAACACATGCTAAACCCAAGAGTTACCTCTCCAGGTTCTATCATGCCAAGATATCCATGGTTAATCTACAACGAATTAGACAGATCTAAAACTCAAGATAAAATTGCTCTTCTTAAAAATGTTTTCGGAGCTCCTTACTCTGATGCTGAAGTTGCTAATGCTAACAAACTAGCTGACGAACAAGCTGCTAAAGTAGTAGAAGGAATCTACTCTGGTGACCCTAGCATTAAAACTGCTATTGAAGATCAAAAAGCGAAAGAGGGTGATAAATTCGTACCACTAGAAAAACGTGAAATTGTAGCGCTTATTGCTTACCTACAAAGATTAGGAACAGATATTAAAACATCTGAAGTAAAAACAGCTAGCAATAATTAATAAATCTTTTATAAAGGAGTTTTTTCGATATGATACCAAGTAATTTTAAAGATATATTAGCCAATGTAGAAAATGCAGGTTTCTACCAAACACTTTCTATGATACTTTTTATCTTATTTTTCGTTGCTACTATTTATTTCGTAATTAGTAAGCCAAAAAAATATTATGAGGATGTAGAAAAAGCTCCTTTAGAAGGAGATGACGAAAATAATCAAGTTCTAAAAAATTAAAAGTCATGAAACATAGAACACCCGTAATTCTAAATATAGTAATAATAGTATTTATCTTAGTTGTATTATTCTACATGTTCGTGCAGAATACCTCTTTCCTATCTTCTCCATATTTCTGGGGAACTGTAGTAATAGGAGTTATCTTAGCGTTCATAGGAAATGCAATCTCAGGATTAGCAGAAAACGAAAGATTCAAATTAATGACAGCAGATGAAAAAGCTGCTTTCCTTAAAGAAAAAGAAATTCCATTCTTCAAAAGAGTTTATGATAGTGCTTTCAAAAAACAATCTGATGTTGAAGAAAAAGACATCCTTATAGACCACGGTTTTGATGGAATTATGGAGCTAGATAACCAATTACCAAAATGGTGGATAGGTTTATTCTACTTCGGTGTAGCATACGCAGTAGTATATTTATTTGCTTATGGACTTACCGATTTTGCTCACCCAGATAAAGAATACGAAGCAGAACATAAACAAGAAATTGCTTCGGTAGCAGAATGGATGAAAAATACTCCTCCTCCAACAATTGACAATGCAAAATACTCTGCAGACAATATTGCAGAAGGCGAGCAAATTTTCAAAACAAACTGTGTCTCTTGTCACATGGAAGGTGGTAAAGGTGGTATTGGACCAAACCTAACTGATGATTATTGGAAAAACCATCCTGAAAAAACATTATTCAAAAATGTTTTCCATATTGTAGAAAATGGTGTAGCTGGTACACAGATGCAAGCTTGGGGTAAAAACGGTGTTCTTACTGGTTTTGATATAGAAAAAGTAGCAGCATACGTTTACCACATCAATCAAGAACAAGCAGACGCTGTAGGAGGCGCAGCTCCTCAAGGAGACAAAGTTACTTGGGAAAAATAATAACGTTTTTTAATTGGTATATTTGTTATAAAAATATGAAAAGTTAATTTTTTATAATAAATAAAATATACAAAATGGCTAATATAGAAGAACAACCACTAGGTACTGGTGCAGTAGTAGAAGCTGAAACATTCAGAGATTCTGTTGCTACAATTGAACAATCCGGAACAAGAAAATGGGTTTATCCCAAAAAACCAAAAGGAAAATTCACTAACTACAGAGACTTAGTAACTCTCTTTTTATTAGCCATTTTCTTTATCCTTCCGTTTATAAAATTAAATGGAAACCCATTTCTCAAAATCAATATTATTGATAGAGAATTTTTTATCATAGGGCAACCATTTTATCCGCAAGATTTCTTTATTCTTGCGTTGGGTGCCATTACATCTGTAGTATTCATTATCCTATTTACCGTAGTTTTCGGAAGAATTTTCTGTGGATGGATTTGCCCTCAAACAATCTTTATGGAAGGCGTTTTCCGTAAAATTGAATATTGGATTGAAGGCGACAGAAACAAACAAATAAAACTCGCAAACCAACCTTGGACAGGCGAAAAAATCTGGAAAAAAACGCTTAAATGGTCTATTTACGTAATTATTTCTTTAATTATTACGCATTGGATGTTTATGTACATTGTTGGTTACCAAGACGTTTTCAAAATCATGCAAGAAGGGCCAATAGTTTATCCTACAAACTTTATTGTAATGATTATTTTCACGGGGCTTTTTTATTTTGTTTTCGCGTGGTTCAGAGAGCAAGTTTGTACGCTAGTTTGTCCTTACGGTAGATTACAAGGCGTTTTAATAGACAAAGAAACTATTAACGTTTTCTACGACTTCAATCGTGGAGAAAACCGTGCAAAATGGAGAAAAGGAGAAGATAGAAAAGCAGCAGGAAAAGGAGATTGTATAGATTGTAATCAATGCGTGGTAGTATGCCCTACTGGTATAGATATTAGAAACGGACAACAGCTAGAATGCATCAATTGTACAATGTGTATAGACGCTTGTGACGAAGTAATGGTGAAAACAGGACTTCCAAAAGGGCTTATCAGATACGCTACTCAAGATGAAATAGAAAAAGAAGAAAAATTCAAATTTACTACCAGAATGAAGGCTTACAGCGTAGTTCTTTTAGCTTTATTAGGATTTTTGGGTTATCTATTAAACAACAGAGGAACATTGGAAGCTAAATTTATTAAACCTGCAGGAAGTACATACTATGTAAAAGACGGCAGAATTAATAATACCTACAATTATACCTTCCTTAACAAATCTAATAAAGACCATACTGTTACAATAAAAGTAATAAAACCTGCCAAAGGTGAAGTTATTTTCAGTGGAGAAAATGTAATTTTGTTAAAAAGAGATAACCTTCTAAAAGGTACTGTAAATATTAGTTTCCCAGAAGCTGACATTAGCCAGCCAAGACAAAATATCACCATTGGTGTTTATGAAAATGGTAAACTTTTAGATACTTTTGACACCTATTTTGAAGGTCCTTTTAAATTACAATTCTAATATTTAATTTATTTTAAATGAAAAAATTCACTTGGGGGCATGGTATTGCTTTAGCTCTAGCTTGTTTTATAGGTTTTATTCTATATCTCATTTTTATATTCCCGATTGGTAAACAAACTTCTGACTTAGTTTCAGACAACTATTATCAAGACGAACTAGAATATCAAAAAGTAATTGATGCAAAAAAAAATGCAGACCAACTGTCTCAAAAACCATTTTTTGCACAATTACCTTACGGAATAAGAATTGCTTTTCCTAAAGAAACCATAGATGCTGGTCAACAAGTTCATTTTGAACTTTACAGCACCAATGATAAGGAAAAAGACAAAAAACAAAACGTAAACTTAGATAGCAATAATTCTTTTTTAGTCTCAAAAGAAATGTTAAGTACAGGTTCTTACACTTTAAAAGTTAGATGGAAAAAATCTGATATTGATTATCAAGTAGATTATGAATTAGTATGGAAATAACCCTAATTTTTGCAGCACTTGGTTTAGGCTTCGCATCTGGTTTTCATTGCCTTGGTATGTGCGGACCAATTGCGCTTTCATTAGGCTTATCTAAAAAACAACAAGTAAATTTTCATCTCCAAAATCTTACTTATCAATTCGGTAGAATTCTTACTTATAGCTTTCTAGGAGCAATTGTAGGAATTGTAGGCGAAGGATTTCAATTGGCAGGATTTCAAAAATACATCAGCATTCTTGCAGGCATACTTCTCATCACAATGGCATTATTTTCATTTGGCGGAGATTTCACCTCAAAAATTCCAGCAATTAGCAATGCTCTTTTAAAAGTTAAAATTAATTTAGGAAAACTCCTTAGAAAAACAGATTATTCTTCTCGTTTTTTAACAGGTGTCTTGAACGGATTTTTACCATGTGGAATGGTTTACATGGCGCTAACAGCAAGTTTAGCTGCAGGTGGAATTTGTCAAAGTTCAACTTTTATGGTGTTTTTCGGGTTAGGAACATTGCCTTTTATGTTTGCCGCTGTTTTATTTGGCAACATCTTAAATGCAACGGTTAGAAATAAAATTTTGAAAATTGTTCCAGTTTTTATGTTGATACTTGGTACACTTTTTATTTTAAGAGGAATGGAACTCGGGATTCCTTATGTTTCTCCCAAAAAAGAAGCTCTAAAAGTAGAAAAACACATGAATAGTGATAAAAATTCGGACGAAAATTGCCATTAATTTTCACATTCTTGCTTTCAATAAATTTTACTTTTTTTGAAAAAACATTTGGTTAATTAAAATTAATTTCTACATTTGCATCAATAATTCATCCAAAAAAGGATAATTTTAAATAAAAAATGAACAATAATATCCAATATAACAACGCTTCCAAGACATCTATGATGGTTTGTTGTGCTTGTATGCAAAAAAGCAT
>JADHED010001890.1_pt1 | contig 16084 bp, 5 predicted proteins | sample 8952041 | NCBI WGS metagenome assembly JADHED01 (sample SAMN16124423, study PRJNA663239) | bioreactor sludge metagenome | isolation source: sludge (control) | place: India:Bengaluru | collected 2018-09-08
ATGCTCCCGATTAGACCGGAAGGGTGAAATTTCTTTATTGCCCAAGGTGGCCCGCATCTGAGTTGGGATAGATGGATCAAAAAGCGCGCGAAGTTACGACGCCGACTTTTCGCCTAATGTGATATGAGGTGATCGCCCAGGGAAGCACCTATCAGAGTTACGCGAGGATCTCTTTGGAGTGGATGGCTTATGACGCACACAACAACAGATTTCCCAGTCGGGGCTCTTCTAAAAGACCCGCGCAACCCAACCGATAGGGACATTCGGGTTGTTTGTTCGGATTCGGAGTGCATAGTCGTAGTTTCTGGCGGCAAATCACGGCGCTATAAGCTTGGGGAGACATTACTGCGCCGATGGCTACTGCCCGCGCGTACTCCTGTCGCAATTGTTCCGATGGAACCCCAGAAGGAACTCCGTGCAGGAATTGTGAGTGGCTTATATGGAGAACCGGGCCCCAGAGATAACTGGACATATTTAGTGCATACAGAAAATGGAACCGAGCAGGTTTCAGAACAACGAATCAAAGTTCTTGATATCTCAGATCATATTGATGATCCGGTTGAACGGTTGGAACTGAATGGTTGGCGTGGTCCCAGACGATTCTTTGCACGTCTCTGCCTGTTAGAGCGATCTACTATATGGAAGCAAGATTCCGAAGGAATACCTGCCTTTTTAGGCGCTCGAATCGAACCACTTTTTCATCAGTTCTACGCTGCACGTCGCTGCTTAATGGATCGCGAGACCCGTTTTCTGCTTGCTGATGAGGTTGGGCTCGGAAAAACCATTGAGGCCGGATTGATCATCCAATCTCTTCTCGCAGCTAAGCCAAATCTCAGGGTAATAGTGATATCGCCTGGGACCACAAGTCGTCAGTGGCTTTCAGAGCTATACGGTCGCTTCGGTGGGCGAGTATTCACCCATTTAGATTTGGTCCGTTATGGTCGAGTTCCTCGACGCGAACTGGACCTCATTCTTAAGAGCAACCGCCTCATAGTTACCACATCGGTGCTCCGTGCCCACCCCAAAGCACTTAGCAATATTTCGACTCAGAGATGGGACCTTCTTGTTATTGACGAAGGCCATCACTTGATCAACCAATCCAAACTCACTACGTGTCTGCGTTGTATTTCCGAGGCAGCTTCCGGTTGTCTCGTCTTGACGGCTACACCGGGACGTGGGGACGATAAAGGGTTGCTCGAAATGCTTAAGATCGTCGCGCCTGAGACCTACAGAGGTGTGACGTTAAGTGAGTTCACCAGTCGTCTCGAACCTCAAAGGTTAATCACCGAAAAACTTCTCTACTCAGAAGAGTTGGTCGCTGCACTACTCGCTCGCGGCGAAATCGGCGAGGATGATGCCCGAGAACTCGCCGACCAGTGGAAAGGCCTGTTCAAGGAAGATCCCATCGTCAACGAACTCCTGAAAAGAATGGAGCAAGGCGATGGTTACGCAACCGAGGAGTTGGTTTCACACGTTCAGGAGCACTATAGGGTTGACAGGCGTATCATTCGGACACGCCGACGCACTCTCGGTGAATATGGGAGCCACTACGCCTCCCGTTCAATAGATACCATTGAGTACGAACCAGATCCTACTGAGGTCGCGGTTACTGAACAAGTTGAAGAACTTATACGTCGCACTGACGTTCAGATAACCTGGAAGGCGTTTTGGGCTCGCCACGTATGCACATCCCCATCGATTCTCATGCATCTTTTACGAGCTCGGCTTGAGGCAGTCTTCGACGCTGGCACCGAAAATCAGGTGAATGACCCTCTGGCTGCGGATCTGGGGCCTGAAGAGGAGGAGGCTGCGTTACTCAAGCATATCTCCTCAGGACCGACATTCCCGGGAGAAAAACTTTGGTTGGGCGAGACAATGGCCCTGGTGGATCGTTGGTTTCATACTGAAGAGCACTGCCCAAAACGGTTTTTGGAACTGTACTCGTGGATAGACCGATGCATCCGTTGTCATCACAAAAAAGCAGTAATTTTCTCTCAAACGAGGACTGTTGTCGAAGAACTCGCGACCTATCTTCGCCAGAAATTTGGCACAAATACGATAGCAGTTATGACTCACAACCTCCCAGATGACAAATTAGGAGAAGTAGCACTTAGGTTTGAACGGAGTCCGGCGTGCTTTCTGCTTTTATCGGATGAAATAGGTGCCGAAGGACGGAATTTTCAATTTGCCGACGCCATAATACATTTGGACCAACCAACAATTGTAGCGCGTGTTGAGCAGAGAATCGGGCGACTTGACCGCATAGGCCGGCCTATAGACAAATCGGTTCTGTCTGTTGTGATAAATGGACCTTTTGAATTGGAGCGTGCGTTTCTTGAACTTCATCGTGATGTGTTTAGAGTATATGAACGCTCCATAGGTGGGCTAGAGTATCTCCTTCCTCACTTCCAAGAACGTATCCGCAATGCCGCAGGAGATGGAATCCAGGCACTTAGGGCACTCGCCAAGGATCTGGTTCCAGAACTCGAAGCCGAGGAACAAAGAGTTGATGAAGCCTTTTCGTTCTTCCTCGATGCGACGCGTCCGGAACTTGAAAGAGCTAAGCAACTTTCAGAGTTGGTAGCTGAACGTTCCGGAGACGAAGACGAGACATTCGTTCGTGACTGGTGCAAGGAATTCCATATTAACCTTATTCCACAAGAAGCGAACTGTGTAAAAGTCGAGGCACGAATCGAACGACTCGATGCGCCGCTGCCGGTATTGGGTTCCCATGACTGGGTCAAGGTGGGCACTTTTATTCGAAGTGTGGCAATTGAAAATCCTGGGGTGCAGTACCTTGCCCCTGGGCACCTTCTTATAGACGCTCTGCTTCAAAGCGCTACCGATGCGAAGGATGCACGTGCTACTGCTTTTTTTCGTGATTTAGGGACGCATGGCTACGGGCATGTGTTCTGTGTCGTTGTGGGACGCCTCGGGCCAGATGATACAGCCTTCAAGGACGGTGTTTCACCCGGGTTGTTAAGACGCGCGGAGCACTTCCTTCCAGTCGAGTGGGTGCGAGCAGTATTTCAGATTTTATCAGATGGCGAAGCTATTTCCGTGCCGCCCGGCGAACTGTCTGATAGATTGCTCAAGGACCTTCAGGCTACCGATCGTAAATGTTATCCAGACCAAATTTCGCAAGTACTCGAGAGATTCCCAGGGCTCTGGGTCGGTGTGCATGCCGCTGCCGATGCGGCTAAAAGAGTTATACTCGATCAAAAAAGCGATGAAATTGAGGCCGCTGCTAATGAATTTGCTGATACACTTCGCTCCGAGGTGGCATTCCTACGGTCCCAATCGCATAACTCCAGCAACCCCGAGATCACCAGATCTCTTGAGGACCGAAAGGCACTTCTAAAAAGCGTTCGATCTCCGTCGGTAAAGATTGACGCAGTAGCTATCGTAATCGGAAGTAATGGACGCTAAATGATAGACAGAATCAGCGTCGAGAAAGCGGTCAGCAGCATTGACTGGGCCCATGCTGCGGCAATTCTAATGACCGCATCTCATGATGCAATTGACGAGAACGAGGAGTGGCGGTTGCGAGGGATGGCCGCCTGTGCAAGTGTCCTCGGAGAAGGTGTCACGGGACCTGATGCTGCTGCCCAATTACGTGAACTCATAAGATTGGCCGACGGACATCTCCGCTTGGCATCCAGTCTGATTAAATGCATCCCCAAAACCTTGTTTGCCGAATTCGCACTCATAAGGCATGCAGAAGTTGCGGACAAGGTACTGGTGGAGATGTCGACTGTACATCCCCTCTTGGAGACCGTACCGGATCTCAGTTGGGCTTTTCAGATTGATCCTGAGCTTCGAAGAAGGGTGCACACGGAACCAGCCAGTTCGTTTCTCCGGCGACTCAGCCCGTACAATAGGTTCGCATCTGACGGCCAGAAAGTGGCCCTGCACGCGCTAATGACAATGCCAGAGGGTGCAACTTTGGCAGTTGCACTGCCCACGGGTTGGGGGAAAAGCGCTCTTTTTCAACTCGGCTTGAGGCGTTGGAGGGAATTTGATCTCACGGCCACTGTAGTTGTAATCGTGCCGACCGTAGCCTTAGCGCAAGACCACGCTCGGACGCTTGCTGGTATGCCAGGGCTTGAGGCTTGCAGAGCGTTGGTTGGCGGAATGAAGCCGTCGCTGCGCGAGGAGACCCTCGGGGCTTTCGTCAGCGGCGACATCCCAATTCTGATTATTTCGCCCGAGATGGCATTTGGAGGAGCATACCAAGCGATCCGTGACGCGGCCAAAAGAGCCGCCCGACGATATGCGGGGGCGCATCTCGCTGCAATCGTTGTTGATGAGGCTCACATCATTGCCTCTTGGGGCCGGTACTTTCGACCTGACTTTCAACGACTCCCCAGTCTCGTTAAGGAATTGCGAGATCTTCAACCTGGTCTCCGCACTCTTCTCCTCTCTGCGACAGTAGACGCAAACATGCGACAACAGTTGAGGAAGGATTTTGGAGGTTCAGGCCCAACAGGAGAAATCGCTGTCGCTGAACCCCGCGATGAATTCGACATTGTGTGGAGCCATATACCCGTCGAAACAGATCGCACCAGCGTTTTGATTCGGGTTGCTGACTTAGTACCCCGCCCTGCCATCATCTACTCAACAACTGTTGAGGATGCAGATCGTTTGTACGCGCGGCTTCTCGAGCGTGGATACCGAAGGGTGGAATTGTACACTGGTGACATAACTGATCCGGTTGAACGAGAACGGGTGGTTGAATCCTGGGCACGCGGTGCAACCGACCTAGTGGTTGCCACCTCGGCATTCGGAATGGGAATCGATAAGGCAAACGTAAGAGCAATTATCCACGCGTGTCTGCCAGAGAGTGCTGAGCGTTTTTACCAGGAAATCGGGCGCGGTGGACGCGATGGGCATCAAACACTCTCTCTATGCTTGTGGAACGATCGGGATGCCTCGATTGCTGCGAGTCTCGCGATACACGGCTGGATGCGTTCGGAGACATGTATCCGCAGATGGAAAGCAATAATAGAAGAGGCAAGTCAAAAGGGTTATTTCAGATACGATCCGTCGGGTAATATTCTACTGAAAGTTCCGCTTGATGCTAGGCACGAGGGGCTTGAGCGCATAACCGGGCAACTGAACCGCCAATGGAACGCAGCGCTGTTGACACTTCTTCAGCGCTCTGGGGCCCTCCGCATTATCGCTGAGGAACAAGCGAGCAACGGAGCGGAACTCTGGGTTGCCGAGATCCTGCATCCTACCATTGTGGACAAACACTCCGATTTAGAAAAAAACCTGATTCCGTTTTTATCGGTTGGAGAGGCAGAAGCAAACATTGCTCGTAATAGAGCGATAGAACTCGAGCGCGCGGTGCGAAACAGAGAGGAAGGCTGTTATCGAACCTTGCTCTTCGAATTAGTAGAATCCTCGGCTTCTCCATGGCCATGTGGCCGATGTTCGGTGTGCATGGCGGCTGGCGAAAAGCCGCGCGGTCGCCCTGACAGGCACAATTTTGGCATTTTATGGCGCGACCATGCATGGAATCGACCCTGTGCGATCAACGGTGGAGCCTGGGTGATTAATCCCGATGAGCCCGCACTCTTGCCTGGTCTCGATCGTTTGATCGCACGACTTACTGGGGTTGGGATCGAGCAGTTCGTGACAACCGTTGATATGATGGTTTCGCTCGAACAAATCGTTAGCAAGTCACCCGCCGACTTGGGCTTCACGCTCATTTTGGGTGGGGACGTGCCTCCATTTCGTGTGCCAACAGCCGTTCTTGTAAGTAGTGTCGCGGAGGACCCAGAGGCCGTTAGAAAGTACTGTATGGCCCTTCGCCATCAATTTGAGACCTTTTGGAAGGAACTTCCGCTTCTGTTTGTTCTTTCATCCGAGTCCAACTCTGTTGGCTCTGCATTTTCGCAGCACCTTTCGTCACAAGCTCCGATGTCCGAAAAGGGACTTGTCATGATTGGAGGTAGGGCATGAGCCTACTGTCTATACCTACAGGGCGCCCTGAGCGTGTCTTCTCGCTGTTGTCGCTTGTACACTCTCTTGGAGGGCGCATGAAATCAAGCGATGCGAAAGAATGGCTTGCGCCGCAATATCGGAGTTCCGACAGCGTTCAACCAAGTAGCGCAGATCGCGATGGAAAATCTGGGGAACGTGTGCGCGAGGTTTTCCGAGTTGCTAGGGATTTGAAACTGCTGGACACCGATAAGGATGATTGGGTGAGTACTTGTGAGTTGCCGACCACGCGAAGAGCGTTTGCGCGACACGTTCATGCACATTTATGTGGACTCGCAGCGGAGGATCCAGACGCTGTGCTTCTTCGGGCTTACGCGTGGTGTGCGGCCTATGTGGAGGCACACGGAACCGCCGCATTAGTTAACAAGTCAGCTAAGGACCTTGCGCGAGAAATCGCCGCGGGACTCGGAAGAAGGAATGAAGGCGACGAGGATAAAGTGTTCAACACAACCAAACTGTCAGCCTGGAAAGACTGGATGGCGTTTTTGGGTTTGGGCTGGAACGACTTGCCAGGTGCGACTGGGTTTATCCCCGATCCATCGAGGCGTATAGAGGAAGAACTCCAGATCCTGTTCACATCCGATTCTAGAATAGATGCAGGGACTTTTCTTTCTGGTATTGCCAAGATACTACCGTACCTCGATGGCGGTTCGCTTTTTGAGGAGGCCTGCAAAAAAGGTCTCGCTAGTCCTCCTATCGGACAACTCTCCCGCCTGCTTAGTATTGCGATACGCGCACTTGAGCAGAATGCAGTTATAAGATGCGAGATGGAAGGTGACGCAAAAATCAGCATAAGCCTTTACCCAGACCCTTTGAGTACAACGAATTCATTCAGCCATGTGAGTCAGGTGAGGAACACAAGCAATGTTTAAGCAATATGCGTGCTGGGACTCCGCCGGTGCGATGAAGATATTGCGTCCGCTTGCCCTTGAGGGCAACGAGGCTGTTTTCCGTGCAACACATTCGCCTATCTCCGGCCTGGTAATTACCGGGACTGAAGCTCATGACGTGTCCAATCCCACCGAAAATGGACTGCTGAGCGCACTTTCTTCATCCGAGAGACACCATGCAATGTGCGTGGTTGAGGGCGAGGCCGGTTCAGGGAAATCGCACCTAATACGGTGGCTGATGGTGAATTGGCCAACCGGATCCGATCTGCCAATTCTGATTGAACGCGCAGATGGGACTTTAGATGGAACGTTGCGGCAGTTGAGCGTCAAGCTATCAAACGAAGCGGGGTCATGTATCGAGTCAATTGTGCCTCGGCATAAACTCACTGAGCAGGGCCAAAGAATTTCACTGCTCCTCCAACTTGCCAATCTGTGCCGATCAGGCACACTTTCGCAACCGCTCGGGGATGAGGATTGGTGCGAGAAGCACGGCATTTCGGATATGTTGCAATCAGATGCAGTGTGCACGCAGTGGAAGGCACCGGAACGAATTCTCGAAGTGCTAACCAAAGGCGCCGATCGCGATTCGAAGGTAGCTCGATTTACTGCTAGGGATGTTTTCGAACTCAGACAACCCTTGGCGGGGTTGCGTGGGAAGAAAGTCGGACCGGGCGCTATAAGACTATCACACCTGCTTCGGCAAGAAGCGCCCGCGATTGAATCTGCTCTCGCAAGATGCGCGCCAGGAGTTGATGATCCCGACATCTCAGATGTTGCACCCAACACATCGCGCTTCCTTTCCGCGCTTAATTCGCGCCTGAGCCTTGCCATCCAGTCGGCAATTGGCATCAGCGGCGCTGCCCTCCAAAAACTGTTCCGAGAATTCCGGCGCGCACTCAAGAAAAAGGGGCGAAGATTAGTGCTGTTGCTTGAAGACCTCACTGGTGCACAAGGCATTGACCAGGAACTCTTTTATGTTCTCCAAGAAAGGTCGACAACACAGGAGCAACTCTGCGACCTCGTTAGCGTAGTCGGAATCACCCCTGCATACTTCCGCCAGTATATTTCGCCACAGGCGAATGTTCTCCAACGGATCACACACCATGTTCGTTTCGGTGGGGTTGAGGGTTCCTTCCAAGCGGTGTCCTGTTTGGAGAGCCCCGCAGAGCAGGTTGCATTTGCAGCGAGGTACCTTAAAGCAGTACGCGCAGGCATGGACGAAATTGACCGGGCCGCCCAAGACCATACAGAGATTATTAATCTGTGTGAGAACTGTGAACACAAGAGTGACTGCCATGCAGCATTCGGTCATCTCTCAGGAGTTGGGCTTTACCCGCTAACTGAGAAGGCCGTTGTTCGAATGTTTTCTGCGCTTAAGGATCCGAAGGGTACGATGTTTCTTAAGACGCCGCGAGCTCTAATTCAAGGTGTTCTATCCCCTTCGATATCAGCTGAGACAGCGATTCGTGCTGGTGTCTTTCCAGTTTCGACGATAGAGACAGAGTGGCACCCAATATCGAAGCGAGAAGTCCATGGAGTGGCTTATGAACTGATTGAAAGAGCTCCGGAAGAATTCCGAGAACGCATACGGATCACAGTTGCCTGGTGGGGTGAGGGAGGATTTCCGGTCGAGGGGGACACCCCGGGTGAGTGGGCAGGAGTCCCAGAAGGAGTGTTTGCAGCCTGGGGACTACCTCGGCAGGCAAGTGGCGATTCAGGAACACTCCAATTGCCATCTGAGCCCGAAAGTCCTCAAGAGAGCGGAGCGAGCACATCGCCTCGCCAACCGATAGACGAAACACCGAAGTTATCCGCCCGTAACGTCGCCGTAAAGGGGGAGGGCACCACGGCTACGAAGCGGTTGCAGCCCCGGACTAAGATCGATGAGCAACTGGAACGTCTCCGACAATGGACGAGAACCAAGAAGATTGACGACAATGGTTTTTGGCGGGATCGGGCGGAAGATTTCATAAAGAAGATAAACTGGGAGGACGAAGATATCTCACAGTGGTTTGTAAGTGAAGCATTGGGAGAGGTTCGATTACAGGGGTCGGGAAAAACCGACCAACGGAACGTCGTTATCCCTTGCACCTCATGGGCAGCGCGTGGTCTGGAGTGGTCCACTCGAATAGAGTTGCGCAAGCTGTCGCAAGGAGAGTACGACTTCGCCATTCAGGCGATAGCCGCTTTTGCCCAAAACATCCGCCAGGTTGTTCGCGATTGGGTCTTCTCGCGCGTTCCGGAGGTGCAACCGCGGATGCCTTGGCGATTCGAGGCCACCGTGGTCCAGGTTCTCCTGACACGCGCATGGCTTCGAGGTGAGACTTTCCCAAAAGCACCTCTAGTTGACCAGTGGAGGGTCATCCTATCCGATGACTCGCCCGTAGGTGCGACCAAACGACCGGGGGCCGTTCTGTGGAACAGTTACGTCGAACGACTCGCAGGCGATTCGGCACTACACAGACGGTTGAGGAGTATCGTTGGAAGCAGTGAAGTGATTGCCGATGTTGTGTTCGCGGCGCCAGCGCTTCGTACTCTGGTAGAGGAAGGGCGGTTTGGGCCTTTCCCGTTGAATCCGCCAGATCAACCGGTGAAGACAAAATGGTTGAGTTCGCTGGCCGTATCCGCCGTCAATGCAGAGCGTGCGCTGACAGACCTTCCTTCGAAGGAAGTCAGTCGTATCCGTGAGCGAATAACCAAAATTCTCGAAATCGCTGGAGCAAACGGCTTTGCCATGTACCTCGCGCGTGCCTCAATTGCCTTCGACAAAGTCCGGCAGGAGTTACCAAATCATGCCGCCAGCGATTTGTCAGCTTGGTTTAAGCAGTACGAGGCTAAACAGGCGCTTCTGAAACCGGGACCCGATTCGGAGCATGATCGCCTTCAGGTCTTTCTTGACGCCCAGGCTTCTACTCCAATGCCCGAGGAGGCCCCTGTTCCCGTTCTTCTCAACCATGCAATTCAAGCACCTGCGGAACCACTTGAGTATGTATACGCTCTTGTAAAGGACACTATTGGCATCGTTGACTCTCTGGTCGACTATCTCGCGGATCACGAGGCTAACATATCGAACGTCCAAGAAGCAGCTATTATTGTGGAATTTGGGCAACGAATTGTTAGGAGTGCCATGAAGTTTAAAGGTATCATTAGTGCGAACGTGGAAGCGAAGGAGACGCTGTAATGAGTGAGACTACCCCAGTTGTCGATCGCCTGATACGACTGGAACAGTTGGTTCCCCAGTGCGAAGCCATCCGGAAGGGTGCTGAGTACGGTGCTGCGCTTGCTCAGGCCACAAGCGAGGTAAGAAGGGCTGAAATGCTACCCGGTCGACTTGAGGACCTTGAACCTGCCCTGAGTGCCCTGAAAGGAACCAAATATCTTCCTGCCGGAGACCTCGTCCCTGACCTCGAGATACTTGAGAAAGCCGGACGGAATCTCGAACAGAGTGTGAACACCAATGCATTGCAGGACGTACGTTTTCTGGTGAAAGATCTGCTGGAGGCGCTACAACGTTTGGAAGTCCGGATTTGCCGGGCGTGGGTTGCTCGAGTCCAGTCTGCATTCGGTTCGCTCCAGCGTCTTGGTGCTGTTCTTGCGGAGATCCCAGATACAAAGGCTATTGGTCTGGACATCAAGACGTGGGCAACTCGCGCTCTTTGCCTGGCGAATTGTGGTGTACCAACGGCCGACACAGTACGGCAATTCAATAAACTGCAATCTGAGTTACCAAACCGCCTAACGGCGCTTGGGAACCTTGGTGTGGACGCTACAGTTCGCGATTTTCTCCTTGAGGTAGCAAACAGAAATGCGACGTTAGCGAGCGTTCCTCCGCCGGTTTTTGAGTGGCTTCGTAATATGAACGCACAAGCGCGCTTTCGCGTGGAGTTGATCTAACTCTGACGAGTATCTTAGGAGAAACCATGTCAGCAGAAGATCTTTTGCGTGTATTGTATGAACTTGAGAAACCGCTCTTGCAGCGTAATGACTGGTCATCTCTCCAGGTGCCGGTTAGTATCCTCGCACAACGGTTCTTGGAAACCTTTCCCGGAACGTCGCTGAGTTATTTTGATGCTGCAGTTAGAGACCTCCGATTAAATGGAAAAATCATGCTATTTCCTCCATGGGAGGAAATAGGCCAGGAAATGTGCTCAGGATCCATGCACAACTCCATTACCCAATGGGAACTCACCGATCCTGCTAACTTAGACGGTCAAGTCCCGCCCACATGGCAAAGGCGTGGAGTCTTCCTTCCTGAAACACTTGATGGCTGGTTCGTGCGGAGTCGTATGGCGGAATTAACACGTCTTCTCTCGTGGAACCGGGAGCGCTTCGGCCTCGCGCCATCCAGCGCGCACGTCGGTTACGAACTTCAAGCCAGATTCCGGCCGCACCGCGTGCCAGGTGGAATAAGCCGTGCTGTGGTTCAACTCACAACTCGAGTTGGGCAGGGGCAGTTCTCGCGGGCAGTCGATTCCGCCCGGCTTGTTCAAGCGATCGATATCGTCGCCAAGGGATTTCAGAGATCGATCGGTGGCGACTTGCTGGCCCGTTTCCAGGAACGGACGTGGGAGAGCGTACTTGACACGCTTTTCAATCCTGGCGCGAGACATCGGGCCACGATGATCACAGCCGGCGTCAGTTCCGGGAAGACTTACTCTTTTGCTTTGCCGATTATGACGACGATCGTTTACCGTGCATTACTCAGTCAGGGAGGTGTAAACCGAGCACTGGTTGTTTATCCCAGGACTAGCCTTGTGGAGGACCAGTACCATACTTTTTTGCGTTTGATAACTGGCATTAACGACGAATTGGCAAGTCGTGGCCTATCCGCCATCACCAAAACACCCGCTCTCGACGCTGGCCAAATGCTGGGCGCTAGTATTGGTGTAAAGGGGTCTGCTTCCCTTTCCGTAGTTTTGCCTCAAGTTGCTCAGCATAAGATTGAGGTGATTCTCACAACTTCTGAGTCGCTTAAGAACCGCATGATTGACTGCCGTGCACTTCAAACGTACTTCAAAGGCGTAGAGGTCGTGGTATTTGATGAAATCCACCTAATGGAGGGCCTCTCCGGTTGCCAGGGTATTTTCCTGGTTCGACGCCTACGCCAACTCCTGCGGACACTGCACGGCAAAAGAAATTTTGAACCAGCATGGGTGGGCGCAAGTGCCACAGTTGCAGAAGCCGTGGAACACTGCTCGCGAGCATTGAGTCTTCCCGTATCACAAGTTCAGCACATCGCGCCGGAATCCGATGAACTCGAGCGCTTTGGAACCTTTCACCATGTATTCGTCCACACACGTCAGGGAAAGGCAGCCATCTCATCTGTAACGAACGGCCTTTCCTGCACTACGCACAATCGTAACGACTCTACAGCCCACTCGCATTACATGGATCCTTCCGCGGCGACTCGCAGGCTACGCCCAGGCGCCGAGATCCCGAAGACAATTGCATTTGTTGACTCACTCAGCACGATCGGCCGTCTCCGTTTCACGACAGCAGATAACGAGAGAACCTATGAGCCTTTTAAGTCTTCGGCGCCACCTTACTATGCTTGGTTTTACAGGCCTGCCGCCCGCCTGCGGGCGACCCGGGCAGAGGAGGTCTCCATCGAGAGGGTTGGGGGCCCGGGTTCATTGGCAACCGTTCGCGATTGGTGCGCTAAGTGCTTTAGCGGAGAACCCGCTCTAATTGAGAAAGGGGCACTCCAAGCACCTGAGTTTCGCTTCCTCCGGACACATGCCCAGATGAATATGAAGGCAATTGAAAAGGCAACTCCACCGGGTTTACCAGAGCGGCTTGCTCAACTTCCTGATATGGTGGGAAACCTGAATCGCTGCCCCTTTTTAATTGAAGGATTATGTTGGTGGTCATCACAAGATCCCGGTGCCCGGTTACAAGTCGGTCCTGATCACCTCTTTGTAGATCAGAACCGAGCCATCGCATATACGAGCAGAACACAGGATGGTGAAGGATCAAATCTGCATGCGGACGTAAATGATTATTTTATCATTCCATCCGAGCAACTGTGGGAGCGTGCAAATGTACGCAACCAGCAGGTCTCCACCTCCACCTTGATTGCATCACCGCGAATTGAGGTCGGGGTGGATTTCCGCAATGTCCGTGATGGAGTGACGCATAAAGCTTTGCGTAGCGCCTCATCTTTTCAACAGAAGGTTGGCCGAGTTGGGCGTGAGGACGGTTCGGATTCGATGATAGTGACATTTCTGGCTAACCGGACAACGGATGCCCATTTCGCTCATCATCCTGCACGGTTGATAGACGCTCAGCACCTCGACCCGATACCACTCAAGGCCGACAATCCTGACGTTATCAAATCCGCTCTGTTCGCGTCCGTCCTCGATTTTGTGGCGACCAGACCCGCAGGTACGATTCCGAATAGCGGAGAACGGTTGAACATTATTGGAACCGGAGGAACCGCTGAGCCCCCTTGGGCGGTAAAGGTGCAATCAGTCTTCGACTATCTATCGGCCAACAGGGTGCATGTATGTTCCTATATGATATCTGCCGTCGGCGACATCCCATCAGCGGACGCCAACAGCGCTCTGGATGCCGTATTATTAATGCTCCGCTGCCTCACACTCGACCTTCGGGGGGCGTTCCACAGCCCAGGTTCGGCAGCCCATTGGGTACAATCCAATACGGTACCTGCAGCGGTACCGGCGTTCGCATTGCTTCTCCGGGAAGTTGAAGCGTTTCGTGCGGATGCGCGCAGGGTCCCGTCTCACGCTGCAGCAGTCTCGGCCTCCATGGAGAACATTTTGGGTGAACTTGAAAAACCTTCCCCATCTGTGCCCGCGTTGCTGGCCGGGGCGGTTGACCTTCAGCAGAAGGTTCTATCCGTAAACCCGCTGGACCCATGCTACCCATCACTTTGTGCTTTGCTGGGAAAAGCACATGCCCTTGCGAACGCACTCAATTCGGTAAAGATCACCGACAGGTTTTCAGATGTTCGGTTCGGCTACGAACTTGTGCAAGCCTTCGAGAGGAGTGGGAAGCCTGGCACACGGAACATGTCGCTTTATTATTTTCATAGCCTTCTCACCACGCTTGCACCGTTCCGCCGTTTTTATCCGTACGGAATCGCTCGCACCCAATTCCAGCACATCAATGCGAAGAATGTCACTGTCATCCTTCCTCCGGATCCAGGCCGAGAAGCCGAATCGATCGGCACGGCACTTTATGAGCTTCTTCCCGGATCCTGGAACTACCGTCAGGTCGTACCTAGAAAGTCACCTTGTGGACAGATTGAACAACTCGGAGGGTCCGACGCGTACTATGCCAATCTCGATAATGTCGAGGCAACAGGAGCAGTCTTCGAATCCACGGGGGCGGTACTTACAGCACAGGATATTCCCTCTGAGATGCCGCAATTCGGTCCGGGTGACACGCTTCCCGTCTATCGTCCGACTGTGCTCCCAATGCGCTGGGCCCATTATCGGCCAACGATCGATCCGGTGACGTGCCTCATTGCAGACGGTGACGAGTCGCCCGTCACTGACGATCCAGGCGCGCCTCAGTGTCCGACACTCCCACGGGCATTCCCCGTTACCTGGTACCGTGTCACCGGCTGTGCCGATCGTATGCCGGTGCGCAGTCCGGAAGATCCTTCTGTTGGGATCGGCTTTCATGAATACCCAGCGCTGGGTCGGTGGATTTTCAAGGACGTGACGTTCGCCACAGACATGAAGACGGACACCTTCGTATATGCAATAGACCGGACATATGGAGTAGGAACGTTCGAGAGTCCCCGCCTCTACTACCGCAAAGGATCGCCTCACCAATGGGCCGCCCTCGGCGATCAGTCCACCCGAACTGACGGTTTGACGTTTCACCTTAACGACACCGCACTCCGGCCCGTCATTCAAGAGGCTGTGGGTTCGGCCGGCTTCCCTCGTGGCGAATTGCTGGTTCGTGCTCTAAGGCGATTCCTCTTCCGCGAAAGCGGTTCCGATCCTTTCCAAGCGGACATGCTGCGGAAGATTATCCTATCACAGGTCCTTGACACTGGCGGGAAACTCTCCACTATGGACGTTTCGGACATCCGACAGTGCCTCTTGGCTATTGACCAACAACGCTTCTCTATACTCCGGGATCGTATTGTTGACGGCCTGGTTGCGGGCACCTCAGGCAATGAGCGTGCACTCCTTATAGACCGATACCGCGACTGGTACGACCGTGCATATCCCCGCTTAGCCGCCTCACGGGCTGCTGCTGCACGATTCGACGGCATTCTTCTGCAAGAAACAGCCAATGACATTCTTGTTCATAGTTTGGCGGTCCTTATCGAAGGCTCGGTGAAATCTCTAGTTGGCGCCTCCGACGGCGACTTGAGTTACTTTTACAGTCCGTCCAGCCATGAGGTGTACCTTTTCGATACGGTCGAAGGTGGCAACGGCTACTCGGAAACTGCCAGACGGTTTCTCCATATACCGCCACTTCAAAGACTCCTGCATTCTCGTGGCAACAAACGTCACTCCCTTCCCGACGTCGACGGCTTTCAATTACTCGATGAAGCGATGGGCGACTGTCCAGGACAACTCGCAACCCGGATTGTGTTTGAGGCCGTTGGGCATGGCATCACTGATATAGCAGCCCTGTCTTTTCATTCCTCTGTTTCTGCCGATGTCCAGGCGCGCGCACGGCATGAGTTCAATAGCACTTCCGGTTCGGCGACCGTCCTCGCCGCATTGAAAACCACTTGGCCTTCGCTATTCACATCGTGGCAGGACCTGCTTTGGATCCAAGTACTCCCCGAATGGTTCGTCGCCTCTCTCGTCTCAACCGGTGTCGTATCGGGGTTGGAAGACCTGCGCACGCGAACCCATCTCTGCGTCGATGGCTGCATTGAGTGTGTAGATAATGGAGACCGTTCTGTGCATGGAGCTTTGGCTTCGGCAGAGCATGTGAGCCGTGCGCTTATTGACCTGCTTCGGGTGCATACGATAAGGAGTGAACGAGCCTCATATCTCGACATTCAGGCGGGGCAGTCCATCGCTGCAATTCTCCAGCAATGGATTGGACAACCCGTAGTCGACTCCTCCGGAAATCCTTTAACTGTGCAGATCGACGAGGGAGGAACGCCAAGACAGATTCTTTTAACTAAGGTTCTTTCTACGGTATCTTCAGCGCATGGTGTTTCACCTAATACGCCGCTACTTCGGCAGGTG
>JADHED010001874.1_pt1 | contig 16065 bp, 14 predicted proteins | sample 8952041 | NCBI WGS metagenome assembly JADHED01 (sample SAMN16124423, study PRJNA663239) | bioreactor sludge metagenome | isolation source: sludge (control) | place: India:Bengaluru | collected 2018-09-08
GCGCGGATCTCGCCGAGAGGATGGTCCTGCCGCCCCCCCACCCGGCGGCCCGGGTCTGCTGGAACAGCCGCAATCCGCGGCACCCCCCCTCGTCGCGCTGCCCGTTCTGCGGCGAGCCCCAGTAGGGGTGCCGCCCGGGGCGGATTCGGGCTAGACTCACCCTTCGGCGCGAGGCTGGGGCGCCCCTCATCGGGGTGCGCCGCACCGGCGACGGTGCGTGGTCCCGCCCGGGCGCAGGAGTGAGGTCGATGGCTTTCACGGGCACGGGCAAGGTGTGGATGAACGGCACGCTGGTCGACTGGCAGGACGCCACCCTGCACATCGCCAGCCACGTCGTGCACTACGGCAGCGGCGTCTTCGAGGGCATCCGGTGCTACGAGACGCCGAGCGGTTCGGCCGTCTTCCGGCTGGGCGCGCACATGCGCCGGCTCGTGGACTCCGCGAAGATCTACCGGATGGAGTACCGGTTCGACCAGGCGGCGCTCGAGGCGGCCACGCTGGACACGATCCGCGCCAACGGGCTGGCGGCCTGCTACATCCGGCCCATCATCTACCGCGGCTACGAGACCCTCGGCATCAACCCGTTCCCCTGCCCGGTGGACGGGGCCATCCTCGTGTGGGAGTGGGGCGCCTACCTCGGCAACGACGCCCACGAGAAGGGCGTGGACGTGTGCGTGAGTTCGTGGCACCGCACGGCCCCGAACACGTTCCCCGCGCTCGCCAAGACCACGGCCAACTACGCCAACGCCCAGCTCATCAAGATGGAGGCGATGGTGCAGGGCTTCAGCGAGGGCATCGCGCTCGACACCCACGGCTACCTGAGCGAGGGCAGCGGCCAGAACATCTTCCTCGTGCGGAACGGGACGATCTTCACGCCGCTCGCCAGTGACGGCATCCTGCCGGGGATCACCCGCGACACGGTGATGACCCTGGCCCGCGAGCTGGGCTACGAGGTGCGCGAGACGCACATCCAGCGCGAGTCGCTCTACATCGCCGACGAGATGTTCCTCGTGGGCACCGCGGTCGAGGTGACGCCGGTGCGCTCGGTGGACAAGATCGCCGTGGGCGACGGGACGGTGGGCCCCATCACCCGGCGCCTGCAGCAGGCGTATTTCGCCGTCGTCAAGGGCGAGGTGCCCGACACCCACGGCTGGCTCACCCCCGTGCGCTAGTGCCGCCGGCCGGGCCGGCCGATAACCTGTCGGGGAGGTCTGCCCCGGCGCCGGACGATCCGGCGGCCCGGCGACCGGGCTCGTCCCGGGCGCCCGCCGGCCGTCGCCCCGGTCCCGCCGCGGGCAGCAGGCCGACATGCACATCAACGAGTTGCTCCGCGGGGCCGTCGAACGCCGGGCTTCCGACCTGCACCTGAAGGTCGGCAGCTACCCGATGATGCGCGTGGACGGCGCGCTCGTGGTCGCCTCCGAGGAGAAGCGCCTCGACCGCGAGGACACCGAGACGATCGCGGCCACGATCATGGCGCGGCCGCAGTTCGAGCGGTTCCGCCAGATGAGCGAGATGGACCTGGCCTACAGCGTCCCGGGCCTGGGCCGCTTCCGCTGCAACGTCTACCACCAGCGCGGCACGGTGGGCCTGGTCTTCCGCGTGATCCCGACGACGGTGCCGACGGTCGACCAGTTGGGCCTGCCCCAGGTGCTCAAGCGGATCGCCGACGAGGACCGCGGGCTCGTGCTCGTCACCGGCACCACCGGCTCGGGCAAGAGCACGACGCTCGCCGCGATGATCGACCACATCAACCACAGCCGCGCGAGCCACATCATGACGGTGGAGGACCCGATCGAGTACCTCCACCGCGACCACCTCTCCATCGTCAACCAGCGTGAGGTGGCGGTGGACACGCCGAGCTTCGCCCACGCGCTGCGCAGCGCGCTGCGGCAGGACCCGGACGTGATCCTGGTGGGCGAGATGCGCGATCTCGAAACGGTGGAGACGGCCCTGCTCGCCGCCGAGACCGGCCACCTGGTGTTCTCCACGCTGCACACGCTGGACGCCCCCGAGAGCATCAACCGCATCATCGCGGTCTTCCCGCCGCACCAGCAGCGCCAGATCCGGATCCAGCTGGCGAGCGTGCTGCGGGCCGTCGTCAGCCAGCGCCTGATGCCGCGGGCCACGAGCGTGGGCCGGTGCGCCGCGGTCGAGGTGATGATCGCAACCCCCTTCATCCGCGACTGCATCGTGGACAAGGACAAGACGCACCTCATCCTGGGCGCGATCGCGTCCGGGACGTCGCAGTACGGCATGCAGACCTTCGACCAGTCGATCTTCAGCCTCTACGAACGGGGCATCGTCTCCTACGAGGACGCGCTGCGGTACGCCTCGAACAAGGACGAGTTCAAGCTGAAGGTGCAGGGCATCGCGACGACGGCGGAGATGGCGCGCGACTCGATGATGCGCGCCGCCGGCGAGGACCCCGACATCATCCGCTTCGGGCACTGACGACAAGGCGAGAATTCGTCGTGGGCGGGGCCCGGGGCTCCGGATCGCCCAATGAATCCGGGCCTTCCGGCGATGTTGAAATTCAAGGTCTGACCCCAGCGGCCCTTCCCCAGCGGCCCGAATGAATCCGGGCCCTCCGGCGATGTTGAAATTCAAGGTCTGACCCCAGCGGCCCTTCCCCAGCGGCCCGACCGGCACCTCGTCATGGTCCGCGGCGGGCACTGACGACAGAGCGAGATTCGTCGTGGGCGGGGCCCGGGGCTCCGGGTCGCCCAATGAATCCGGGCCCTCCGGCGATGTTGAAATTCAAGGTCTGACCCCAGCGGCCCCCCTGCGGCCGCGCGGACTGTCGCGTCCGCGGCGGCGGTGCTATCGTCGTCGCGTGGCCGCCGCCTTCCGCCGACGCCCCGCCGACGAGGACGCCCCGTCGGGCGAAGCCCTGCGCGCGTTCGCGCTGCGGCTGCTCGGCCGGCGCGAGTTCTCGCGGCACCAACTTCGCGCGCGCCTGCTCGACACCGGCGCATCGGCCGGCGACGTGGACGCCACGCTCGCCGCCCTCGCCGATCGCGGCCTGCTCGACGATGCGCGGGTGGCCCGGGCGTTCGCACGCACGGCCTCGCAGGTGAAGCGGCGCGGGCGCGACCGCATCCTCCGCGAACTCGCCCAGATGGGCATCGACGGCGACGTGGCGCGCACCGCCGTGGACGAGGCATGCGGCCCCGCGGCGGAGGCCGCGTCGCTGGACGTCGCCCTCCGGCGGCGGGCCCGCGGCGCGGACCTGGCCGACCCGGCCACGGCGCGCCGCGTCTTCGCCGCCCTGCTCCGGCAGGGCTTCGAGGCCGACGCCATCCGCCGTTCACTCGCGCGAGCGCGCGCTGCCGACCCCGGCGACGACTGAAGGGCCCACCCGGTCACGGCGGTCCCGGGTTGCCCCGCGCGGCCGGCGGGTGCCGCGCCGCCCCCGGAGGCGTGCCCACGTCGGCCGACCGGTGGCCTGGCCAGCCTGGCCGCGGCGGCGGCGCGGGTCTAGCCCGAGAGCGCCGGCCGGACACCAGAGGTCTGACATCACGGTTCGTTATCTCTATGTCACGAAGATAAATTTGACGACCGCCGACCCTGCCCGTATCCTCTAGCTTCCCCGCCAACGACTCCCGGTCCCGCCCGCCGCGGGTGCCGGGCGGCGTGGGAAGGACCCACGTGAGCGAGCCCGACCAGTCCCACAGTCACCAGCCGGCACGACGCCGGCGCCCTGCCGGTTGCGAGGCGCGCGCATGAGCGACGCGGCGCCACGGCCGCGCAGCGCGGCCTTCCTCGACGGTCCCCACCGGGCACCGGCCCGGGCCATGTTCAAGGCCGTCGGGTTCGACGATGCGGCCCTCTCGCGCCCCATCGTCGGCATCGCCAACACCTGGACCGAGATCGGGCCCTGCAACTTCCCCCTCCGCGAGCTGGCCGCGCACGTCAAGCAGGGCGGGCGCGAGGCCGGCGGCACGCCGATGGAGTTCAACACCATCGCGGTGTCCGACGGCATCTCGATGGGCACCGAGGGCATGCGCGCCTCGCTGGTCTCGCGCGAGGTGATCGCCGACTCGATCGAGCTCGTCGCCCGCGGCCACGGCCTCGACGCCCTCGTGGTGCTCTGCGCCTGCGACAAGACCATCCCGGGCGGCGTGATGGCGCTCGCCCGGCTCGACGTGCCCGGCACGGTGCTCTACGGAGGGTCGATCGACGCCGGCTGCCTCGGCGACCGGGCGCTGACGGTGCAGGACGTGTTCGAGGCGGTCGGCGCCTACGGCGCGGGCCGGCTCGACGCCGACGGGCTGCGGGCCGTCGAGGACCACGCGTGTCCCGGCGCGGGCGCCTGCGGCGGCCAGTTCACCGCCAACACCATGGCGATGGTGTGCGAGCTGCTCGGCCTGGCGCCGATGGGCAGCGCCGGGGTGCCGGCCACACACCCCGGCAAGCCCGCCGAGGCCAGGCGGTGCGGGCGGCTCGCCGTCGAGGCGCTGCGCGCCGGCCGCACCCCGCGCCAGATGCTCACGCGCGCGGCCTTCGAGAACGCCATCGCCGGGGTGGCCGCCAGCGGCGGCTCCACCAACGCCGTGCTGCACCTGCTCGCCATCGCCCACGAGGCCGGCGTCCCGCTCTCGATCGACGACTTCAACCCCATCACCGGCACCACCCCCCTGCTGTGCGACCTCAAGCCCGGCGGGCGCTTCGCCGCCGTGGACCTGCACCGGGCGGGCGGCGTGCGGCTGCTCACGCAGCGGCTCGCCGCGCTCGGCAAGCTCCACGGGGACGCGCCCACCGTGACGGGCCGGTCGATCGGCGCCGAGGCCGCGGAGGCCGTGGAGCCGACGGGGCAGGAAGTGATTCGTCCGGTGGACGCGCCCATCAAGCCCACGGGTGGCCTCGTGATCCTGCGCGGCACGCTCGCCCCCGAGGGCTGCGTGCTGAAGCTGGTGGGCCACGACCGGCGGCGCCACGAGGGGCCCGCGCGCGTCTTCGACGGCGAGGACGCCGCGTTCGCGGCCGTGCAGGCCGGGCGCATCCGGAAGGGCGACGTCGTGGTGATCCGCTACGAGGGCCCGCGCGGGGGCCCGGGCATGCGCGAGATGCTCGCCGTCACGGCCGCCCTGGTGGGCGCCGGCCTGGGCGACGACGTGGCGCTGCTCACCGACGGGCGGTTCTCGGGCGCGACGCGCGGACTGATGGGCGGGCACGTCGCCCCGGAGGCCGCCGACCTCGGCCCCATCGCGCTCGTCGCCGACGGCGACCCCATCGTCATCGACGTGGACGCGGCGCGCCTCGACCTGCGCGTCGACGAGGCGGAACTCGCCCGCCGCCGCGCGGCCTGGACCGCGCCCGCGCCCCGCTACACGTCCGGCGCCCTCGCCAAGTACGCCCGCCTCGTACGCTCGGCGGCCGTAGGCGCCATCACCGGCTGACCCACTCGGGGACCCGACCACGCGACCGGTCCCCGTTCACGGGGCGGGCTCGCGAAGGTCCCGCCCTCCCACGCCGCCACGGTCGCGGGCGGCACGATGGTCGGAGCGGAACACAGGCCGCGTCGGAGAGGCGGCAGGACGGCACCATGATCAAGACCGGCGCTCACATCCTCTGGGAGTCCCTCGTCCGCGAGGGCGTCGATTGCGTGTTCGGCTACCCCGGCGGGGCCATCCTGCCGGCCTACGACGCGATGCTCGACTACCCCATCCGCCACGTGCTGGTGCGCCACGAGCAGGGCGCCGCGCACATGGCCGACGGGTACGCCCGCGCGAGCAACCGCGTCGGCGTGGCCGTGGCCACCTCCGGCCCCGGCGCCACGAACCTCGTCACCGGCATCGCGACGGCGATGATGGACTCCTCCCCCATCGTCTGCATCACCGGGCAGGTGGGGAGCCGGTTGATCGGGTCCGACGCCTTCCAGGAGACCGACATCACCGGCATCACGCTGCCCATCACCAAGCACAACTACCTGGTGACGCGGGCCGAGGACGTGGCGCAGACGATCCGCGAGGCGTTCTACCTCGCGCGCTCCGGGCGCCCCGGGCCGGTGCTGGTGGACATCACCAAGGACGCCCAGCAGGGCAAGTGCGAGTTCGTGTGGCCGGGCGAGCCGAAGCTGGCCGGCTACCGCCCGAAGTACGCGGCCGACCCGCGCGACATCGACCGCGCCCTCGACCTGCTGCACGGCGCGCAGCGGCCGCTCATCCTCGCCGGGCAGGGCGTGATCGCCTCGGGCGCGACGCGCGCCGTGCTCGAGCTCGCCGAGCGCGCGCAGATCCCGATCGCGATGACGCTGCTCGGCCTGGGCGGCATCCCGGCGAGCCACCCGCTGAACCTCGGCATGATGGGCATGCACGGCGAGGCCTGGGTGAACACGGCCATCCAGGAGGCCGACCTGCTGCTCGCCTTCGGCATGCGCTTCGACGACCGCGTCACGGGCAACGTGAAGACCTACGCGCCCAACGCGAGGAAGATCCACGTCGAGATCGATCCGGCCGAGATCAACAAGAACGTGCGCGTCGACGTCGCGATCATCGGCGACCTGCGCCAGACGGTGGAGGGCCTGCTGCCGCGCGTGGGCGCCTGCGACCGCGGCGAGTGGTTGCGGCACATCGACGGCCTGAAGGGCGACGCTGCCGTGCGCGACATCAAGAACCTGCACGACAGCGGCCACCTGTACGCGGCGCACGTGATCCACGACCTGTGGCGCGAGACGCAGGGCGGCGCGGTGGTGGTGACCGACGTGGGCCAGCACCAGATGTGGGAGGCGCAGTACTACCACCACGACACGCCCCGCTCGCTGATCACGTCGGGGGGCCTGGGCACGATGGGCTTCGCGCTGCCGGCCGCCATCGGCGCCAAGATGGCCCGGCCCGACGCCGAGGTGTGGGTGGTGGCCGGCGACGGCGGCTTCCAGATGACGATGGCCGAGCTCGCCACCGCGGTGCAGGAGCGCCTCGACGTGAACGTCGCCATCATCAACAACGGCTTCCTCGGCATGGTGCGCCAGTGGCAGGAGTTCTTCTACGAGCGCCGCTACGCCGCCACGCCGATGCTGAGCCCCGACTTCGTGCAGATCGCCGCCGCCTACGGCATCCACGCGCAGCGCGTGGAGCACCGCCGCGACGTCGCGGCGGCCGTGCAGGCGGCGCGCGCCCACCGCGGTCCCAGCCTCATCGACTTCCGCGTCGAGCAGGAGGACTCGGTCTACCCGATGGTGCCCGCGGGCCACGACCTCGCCGACATGATCCGGCGCCCCAGCCCGATCGTCGAGACAGGAGCCGACGCATGACCTCCTTCAACGTGCTCGTCGAAGACCGCCCAGGCGTGCTGACGCGGGTCGCCGAGGTGTTCCGGCGCCGCGCCTACAACATCGAGTCGCTCACCGTGGGCCACAGCGACCAGCCCGGCGTGTCGCGCATGACCATCGTGTGCAACGCCGACGCCGACGCCGCGCGCCGGCTCGAGGCGCACCTCTACAAGCTGGTGAACGTGCTGCGCGTGGACAACATCACCGACCGGCCCGCCGTCCACCGCGATCTCGCGCTGATCCGCGTGGCGGCGACGCCCGAGAGCCGCGCCCAGGTGATGCAGCTCGTCGAGGTGTTCCGGGCGCGCGTCGTCGACGTGGCGCCCGCGACGCTGGTGGTGGAGATCACCGGCACCGAGGACAAGATCGACGGGTTCCTCGAGACGCTGCGCCCCTACGGCGTGCTGGAGATGGGCCGCACGGGCCGGCTCTCGATGACCCGCGGGCTCGAGAGCCTGCCGGGCAAGCGCAACGGCACGTCCACCACTGCCGTCGAGCAGGCGGGCGTGAGCTACAGCGTGTAGGGGCGAGGCACGCCTCGCCCGCCTCCGCACGGGGGCGGGCATCGCATGCAATGGCCCGCGCGGGACGCGGGCTCCAGGCCGGTCGTCCCGGCGGAGGACAGCAGATGGCGACGATGTACTACGACAAGGACGCGGATCTCTCGTTGATCAGGGCGAAGAAGGTGGCGGTCGTCGGCTACGGCTCGCAGGGGCACGCCCACGCGCTGAACCTGAAGGACTCGGGCGTGCGCGTGAAGGCCGCGGTCCGGCCGGGCAGCGCCTCCGAGGCGCGGGCGAAGGCCGACGGCGTGGACACGGCCGGCGTGGCCGAGGCCGCCGCGTGGGCCGACGTGATCATGGTGCTCGCGCCCGACACCGACCAGCCGGCGATCTACCGCGACGCGCTCGCCCCGGCGCTCACGCCGGGCAAGATGCTGATGTTCGCGCACGGCTTCAACATCCGCTACGGCACCATCACGCCGCCCCCCGGCGTGGACGTCACCATGGTGGCGCCCAAGTCCCCGGGCCACCGGGTGCGCGAGGTGTTCGTGGAGGGCGCCGGCACCCCCGGCCTGCTCGCCGTCCACCAGGACGCCACCGGCCAGGCGCGGGCGCTGGCCCTCTCCTACGCGAAGGGCATCGGCGTCACCCGGGCGGGCGTCATCGAGACGACCTTCGCCGAGGAGACCGAGACCGACCTGTTCGGCGAGCAGGCGGTGCTCTGCGGGGGCGTGTCGGCGCTGATCAAGGCGAGCTTCGAGACGCTGGTCGAGGCGGGCTACCAGCCGGAGGTGGCCTACTTCGAGTGCCTCCACGAGCTGAAGCTGATCGTCGACCTGATCTACCGGGGCGGCCTCAGCTACATGCGCTACTCGATCAGCGACACGGCCGAGCACGGCGACTACACCGCCGGGCCGCGCATCGTGACGGACCAGACGCGGCAGGCGATGCGCCAGATCCTGAAGGACATCCAGGACGGCACGTACGCCAGGGGCTGGATCGAGGAGAACGCCACCGGGCGGCCCACCTTCGACGCCACCCGCGCGCGCGAACGCCAGCACCAGATTGAGCAGGTGGGCGCCACCCTGCGCGCGATGATGCCGTTCCTGCAGGCGGCGACGGTGCCGGCCGAACCGGCCGCCACCCGGTAGCCGCGCCGGCCGGGTGCCGGCCGCGTTCCCCTTCCCCTGACAGCGGGCGCGTGCCCGACGCCGAGAGGCGTCGGCCGCGCCCGTGCCCGACCTGACCCATAATGCGGGGATGCCAGTACGCGACACCCTCGGCAGGCCCCTGCGCAGCCTCCGCGTGTCGGTCACCGACCGCTGCAACATCCGCTGCGCCTACTGCATGCCCGAGGCCGACTACGTCTGGCTGCCGCGCGCCCACCTGTTGTCGTTCGAGGAGATCGGCCGCCTCGTGGACGTGTTCGTCCCACTCGGCGTGGACCGGGTGCGGCTCACCGGCGGCGAGCCCCTCCTGCGCCGCGACCTGCCAGCCCTCGTGGCGCAACTCGCGGCGCGCCCCGCCCTCGGCGATCTCGCGCTCACCACCAACGGCGTCCTGCTGGCGGCCCAGGCCCGCGACCTGCGCGAGGCCGGCCTGCACCGCGTCACCGTGAGCCTCGACACGCTGCGGCCCGACCGCTTCCGGGCCCTCACGCGCTTCGATCACCTCGACGCGGTGCTCGAGGGCGTGCGCGCGGCCGCGGCGGCCTTCGGCGGGCTGAAGATCGACACGGTCGTGATGCGCGGCGTGAACGACGACGAGTTGGACGCCCTCGTGGAGTTCGGGCGCGAGGTGCGCGCCGAGGTGCGCTTCATCGAGTACATGGACGTCGGGGGGGCCACCCGGTGGCGGTGGGACGATGTCGTCCCGCGCCGGGAGATCCTGGCGAGGCTGGCGGCCCGGTACGGGCCGCCGGAGGCCCTGGACGAGGTGAGTGCCGCCCCCGCCGACCGCTACCGGCTGCCGGACGGGACGGTGTTCGGCGTCATCTCGTCCACGACCCAGCCCTTCTGCGCGACCTGCGACCGGGCGCGCCTGACGGCCGACGGCCTCTGGCTGCTGTGCCTCTACGCCCGGCAGGGCATCGATTTGCGGACGCCCCTGCGCGAGGGGGCCAGCCAGGACGAGCTGCGGGCCCTGGTCGCGCGGACCTGGGAGGCACGCGCCGACCGCGGCGCGGAGCACCGGCTGGCCGAGGCCGAGCGCCAGGCCCTCATTCCCCGCGGGGCGCTCACCCGGCACCCCCACTTCGAGATGCACACCCGGGGGGGCTGAACGGGCCCGCGTTTTTCTTTCGCCTCCCCCTCAAGGGCGACGGTCGGCGCGCCGATACTCCTAGTGGTAGCACCGCGTATGCTCGACTACTCCCAGCTGGTTCGCACCGCCGAGACGCTCGACCCGGTCCCCATGAGCGTGAGCCGGCTGGTGGCCATCGTGGCCCGGGACCACTGGGCCTTCAGCGAGGTCGAGCAGGTGATCTCCCTCGACCAGGCGCTGACCGGACGGCTCCTGCAGGTGGCCAACTCCGCGGCGAGCGCCGCCCTCGTGCCGATCGGCACCGTCAAGGACGCCATCATCCGCGTGGGCGTGGGGCCCGTGCTCTCCTTCGCCATGGCCTGCTGCATCGGGCCGCAGCTCAAGCGGGCGCTGCCCGCCTACGGGCTCGGCGAGGGCGACCTGTGGCGCCACTCGGTGGCCGCGTCGCTGGCCGCGGAAATCGTGATGGCGATGGCGCCGCACCCGGTGCCGGCCGAGGCCGTCACCGCCGCCCTGCTGCACGACGTCGGCAAGCTCGTGCTGGCCCGGTTCCTCGACAACGACCTGCTGCGGGCGCTCGCCGCCGCACGGGCCGACGGGGAACGCTCCGCCATGCAGGCCGAGGTGGACGTGCTGGGCGTGCACCACGGGCAGCTCGGCGGCCTGATCGCACGGCACTGGAACCTGCCGGACCGGCTGGCCGAGGCCATCGCGCACCATCACTCGCCCGACAAGGCCAACGACGTCCTCTGTGACGCGGTGCACATCGCCAACATCGCGGCACGGCTCGCCATCGGGCGCCCTGAAGACCAGCGCCAGGCCGACGTGACGCTGATGCCCGCGTCGGTGGAGCGCCTCGGCCTGTCCGGTACGTTCCTCGATCGGCTCTGCAACCACGTCACCCGCCGGCTCGACGAGGTGCTCAGCCGCTACGCCATCGCCACGCAGCCCCTGCCGCTGACGGGATAGGGACGCGGAACAGGCCTGGGCGTGCGGCTCGAGCCCTGGGGCTCGAGGCCGCGAGTCCCCCTTCGCAGATCCTGCTCGGGCCCCCCTGCGCGAGTTTCGGCTCGAAGGCCGGAACGGCCTCGTGCACGCTGGCTCGTTCCGGCGGTCGCTCGTCTATGGCCGCCGGTCCAGGGCAACACGCTCGGCCACCATCACGCCCGGCCCCGAGAACAGTTCCACGCCATCGGCCGAGAAGTCCGTGTAGGTGAAGTCGGCCTCCCAGCGGTCGCCCTTCTGGTTGAGCCGCATCACCCCGCGAATGTCCGCGTAGATGCCGGCCCATGCCTGGTTGTAGAGACACCGCTGGACCAGGTCGTACTCGCGCGGACCGCCCCCGCGCCTCGCACGCCACTCTCCCATGCAGCCGACGCGGGAATCACCGACGTTCGGGTGATCCGGGCCAGTGGGCAGCAGGATGAGCGTGCGGCCGTCCTGCAGGTTCTGCTGCAGGAACGCCAGCTCGAACCATCCGGCGAAGAGCACCTTCACCATCCACGTGCCCGCGGGTGACGGGTAGTGGTCCTGGGCCGTCGCCGCGGCGGGCATTCCCAGCACCGCGAGCAACGCTGCAACCCCAAGCGCCTTCCGCATACTCGCCTCCTTCCCGTCCGGTTCCTGAAGCAGCCGCCCCGTAGGAGACGGCGGCCACAGTGTCAGGCGCCCTGCCGCGGGCGCCCCCAGTGCAGAAGGCGGAGAACGGGCCCCACAGCTGGCAGGCACCCGCACTGAGGTACACTGCCCTCCTCATGAAGAAGCTCGCGATCGGCTGCGGTGTCCTCCTGCTGCTGGCGGCGATTGCCGGCGGCTTCGCCGCCTACTGGGTCTACGACAAGGGACGGCAGCTCTACTCGCAGGCCGAGCAGTACGTCAGCTCGTTCGCGGAACTGGGCAAGGCGGCCGACCTGGACCGGCAGGTGACCAACCAGGCGGCGTTCACGCCGCCCGCCGACGGCGCGCTGACGAAGGCGCAGGTGGATCGCTTCATCGCGCTGCAGCAGCAGATGCGCACCAGCCTCGGCACGCGGTTCGACCAGATCAAGGCGCGCTACGAGCACCTGCAGAAGCAGGGCACGCAGGACGGCGCGCAGTCGGTCACCGAGGGGCTGGCCGCGCTGAAGGACCTGGCCGGGCTCGTCCTCGACGTCAAGAAGATCCACGTCGAAGCCCTGAACCAGCAGAACATGTCGGTCGAGGAGTACCGCTGGCTGCGCGACCAGGTCTACGCGGCGGCCGGGGTCCCGTTCTCGTCGTTCCACCTCGCCGCCATCGTCGAGGCGGCGAAGTCGGGCGACACCGCGAAGATCAACGACGCGCTGTCAGGCAAGGCCGACACGATCGCAGCCGACGTGCCGCCGGCCAGCCGCGCCCTGGTCGAACCCTATCGCGCGCAATTGCAGGAGTGGGTGGCGCTGGCCTGGCTGGGACTGTAAGGGGCCTGAGGCTTGGGGCTTGGGGCATGGGGCCTCGAGTCCCCCTTCGCGGATCTTGCTGGATCTCGCCTGCAGCGCCCTCCGATGAGCCGCCGGGCCGCACATGGCCGGCCCGGCTCAGGCTACAGCCCCAGCGTCCGCAGGTGCTCGCGGTTGCGCCTGGCGCTCTCGGCCGGGGTGCCCATCCCGGGCAGCACGTCCTGCTCGACGACGATCCAGCCGTCGTAGCCGGCGCGACGCAGCGTCGCCGTCAGCGCCGCGAAGTCGACGCTGCCCTTGCCCAACTCGCAGAAGATGCCGCGCCGGACGGCGGCGAAGTAATCCCAGCCGCCGGCACGGGCCTCGGCCGCCACCGCGGGGTCGCAGTCCTTGAAGTGGACGTGCCACACGCGGGCCGCGTACTGCTCCAGCACCGAGAGCGGGTCCCCACCCCCGTACGCGAGGTGGCCGCCGTCGAAGCAGAGGCCCAGCACCTGCGGATCGGTGCGCGCCATCAACTCGTCGAGTTCCCAGGGCGCCTCGACGAAGCCCGCGCAGTGCGGGTGGAACACCGTGCGCAGGCCCGTCGCCTCGCGCACCGCGCGGGCGACGCGTTCCGCGCCGGCGGCGAAGGTCCGCCACTTCTCGGCGTCGAGCGAGTCGGCACGCGTGATCCGCCCCGCCTTCGCCGTGCGCCCCGCATCGGCGCCGTTGTCGTCGGCGAGCACGATCACCGGCCGGGCGTCGCTCGCGGCCGCCAGCAGCGTGGCCGTCCGCACGGCCGTCGCGACCCCGGCCTCGTGCGTGGAGGCATCCGCCAGTCGCACCGGGACGAACGCGCCCAGCAACGCGAGCCCGCGCCGCGACACCTCCTCGCGCAACCGGGCCGGGTCGGTGGGCATGAAGCCCCAGTCGCCCAGTTCGGTGCCGGCGTAACCCGTCGCGGCGATCTCGTCCAGCACCTGGGCGAAGCCGGCGGCCTCACCCATCCCCTCGAACTCGAGCACGCCCCACGAGCACGGGGCATTGGCCACCTTGATCATGTCGGTTCCTCGGCTGGCTTCGCAGGCCTCGGTGACGTCAGACGCCTTGCGCCTTGCGGCTTGCGGCTTGCGGCTTACGGCTTGCGCCTTGGGCCTTGCGGCTTGGTGCTTGCTCGCCCTGAGCGAGCACGTCGGTCAAGTGCGCGAGTCGAAGGGGGGCCTGGGGCTTGGGGCCTGATGCCCGACTCACGCATCGGCACGCACACCTCACGACGACAGGCCCTACCACCCCCACCCGCCGCGCTCCGCCACGAACGTCTCCACCTCCGCCAGCGTCGGCATGTCGTTCGCGCAGGCGTGCCGCGTGACGACGATGGCGCCCGTGGCGTTGCCGAAACGGGCGGCGCGCGGCAGGTCCCAGCCCTGCAGCCACGCGTAGAGCAGGCCGCTCGCGAAGGCGTCGCCCGCGCCGAGAACGTTCACGACCGTCACCGGGAAGGGCGCGGCCTCGGCCACGGTGCCGTCGGCGCCGAGCACCGTCGCGCCGCGCTCGCCGCGCTTCAGCACGAGATGGCGCGGGCCGACGCCCACGATCGCGGCCACGGCGGCGTCGAGGGGGTCGACGCCCCCGGCGGCCGCCCTCACCTCCTCCTCGGTGCCGATCGCGAGATCGGCCGAGCGCAGCAGGCCGCGCACGGCGGCGCCGTAGGTCCGGACGTCGGTCCACTGGTCGGGGCGGTAGTCGAGGTCGACGACCACCGAGGTGCCGGACTGCCGCGCGATCTCGGCCGCGTGGACGGTCGCCGTGTGGCTGGGTTCCCGGCTCAGCCCGGTGCCCGACAGGAACAGCACGCGGCTCCCGGCCACGGGCGCCGCCACGACATCGTCCACGGTGAGCGCGATGTCGGCGCAGTTGTCGCGGTAGTACGTGAGGGGGAAGCGGTCGGGCGGCTGGATCGTGAGGATCACCGCGCTCGTACGGCGGTCCGGCTTGCACGGCACGAAGGCCGTCTCGACGCCCTCGCGCCGCAGGAAGTCGAGCACGAACTCGCCCACCTGGTCGGCGCCCACCGCGCTGAGCAGCGCGCTGCGCAGGCCGAGGCGCCGCGTGCCGACGCTCACGTTGGTGGGACACCCGCCCACGTAGGCGTCGAAGCTCTTGACGGCGGTGATCGGCACGCCCATCTCGTGGGCGTAGAGGTCGATGCAGCTGCGCCCCATCGCGAGCACGTCGTAGGCGCGGGGCGGCGGCGGGAAGTGGGTCACGGTGGCGGCTCCGACGCGGTGCGCAGGTTGTAGCCGCACGACTCCCGGATCGACAGGGAGCTCTTCAGCTGCAGGGCCTGCAGGGGGCGGTCGCGGTCGGCCAGCCGCTCGAGCAGCACGCGGCAGGCCTCGAACCCGAGCTCGTACTTCGGGAAGTTGACGGTGGTGAGGCGCGGCGTGAACGAGTCCATCCAGGCGTGGTCGTCGCAGGTGACGACGGCCACGTCCTGGGGGCAGCGCAGCTGGTACTGGCGCAGGGCGCGCATGAAGCCCACCGCCATCACGTAGTTGGAGATGAACACCGCGTCGAGCTTGCGCTTGAGCAGCGCGAGGCCGCCCTGGTAGCCCGACTGCACGCGGTAGTCGCCCTGGAAGAACAGCGACCGGTCGAACGGGCGCTTCCACTCGGCGAGGGCCTTCTTGTAGCCCTGCAGGCGGCGGTCCGACGGCGTGACGCCGCCGAGGCCGCCGATCATCCCCACCTTCTTGTAGCCGAGGCGCAGCAGGTGGCTGACGGCCTCGTGCGCGGCGTCCCGGTCGTCGAGCAGCACGGAGTCGGCCGTGAGCCCCTGCACGAGGCGCGACACCTGGACCACGGGGATGCGCGCCTGCTCGATGCGGGCGATCACCTCGGGACGCGGCCGCCCGGGCGTGCGGGTGTAGAGCAGGCCGTCCACGCGCTTGGCGATGAACAGGTCGAGGTAGGGCGCTTCCACTCGGCGAGGGCCTTCTTGTAGCCCTGCAGGCGGCGGTCCGACGGCGTGACGCCGCCGAGGCCGCCGATCATCCCCACCTTCTTGTAGCCGAGGCGCAGCAGGTGGCTGACGGCCTCGTGCGCGGCGTCCCGGTCGTCGAGCAGCACGGAGTCGGCCGTGAGCCCCTGCACGAGGCGCGACACCTGGACCACGGGGATGCGCGCCTGCTCGATGCGGGCGATCACCTCGGGACGCGGCCGCCCGGGCGTGCGGGTGTAGAGCAGGCCGTCCACGCGCTTGGCGATGAACAGGTCGAGGTAGAGCGCTTCCTTCTTCGGGTCGTCGTCGGTGTTGGCGAGCAGCAGCGTGTAGCCCGCCTGGTGCGCGAAGTCCTCGGCGCCGCGCACGACCTCCGGCCAGAACGGGTTGACGATGTCGGGCACGATCATCCCGAGCATGAACGACTGCTGCTTGGCGAGCGACCGCGCGAGCAGGTTCGGCTGGTAGCCCAGCTTGCGGATGGCGGCCTCGACGCGCGCCTTGAGCGGCGCCGACACGTAGGCGCTGTCGTTGACCACGGCCGACACCGTGGCGACGGAGACCTTGGCGAGGCGGGCTACGTCTTTGTTGTTCGCAATCGGAGGGGGGCGCCGCGGCGCCCGGCCG
>JADHED010001894.1_pt1 | contig 16049 bp, 5 predicted proteins | sample 8952041 | NCBI WGS metagenome assembly JADHED01 (sample SAMN16124423, study PRJNA663239) | bioreactor sludge metagenome | isolation source: sludge (control) | place: India:Bengaluru | collected 2018-09-08
CGGGAAGGCGGCGGACGCGCTGGCCCGCATCGGCCCGGAGAGCGTGCCCCCGCTCGTCGCGGCGCTCGCGGGCGACGCCGACGACGGCGGTGACCGCGCCGGCCGCCACGACGGCGCCGACGTGCGCCGCGCGGCCGCGATCGCGCTGGGCAAGCTCGGGCCCGGCGCCCGCGACGCCGTGCCGGCGCTCACGCGGGCACTCGACGATCGCGTGGACGACGTCCGCTGGTACGCCGCCGTCGCGCTGGGCGCGGTCGGCGCCCCCGCCCGCCCCGCCGTTCCGGCGCTGCTGCGGGCGCTCGCGGACCGCGACGCCGACGTCCGCCGCGGCGCGGCCCTGGCCCTCGCCCAGATCGACCCGGCGGGCACCGACACGCCGCGCACGTGGGAGGGCGCCGTCGCGACCCTCGAACGGCTCACGCCGGCCCTGATGTCCGAGCTGCACGTGCCCGGCGTCGCGATCGCGCTCGTGCGGGACCGCAGGATCGCGTGGGTGAAGACGTACGGCATCGCCGACGCGGAGACCTCGGCGCCGGTGACCGACACGACCCTGTTCGAGGCGGCGTCGATGACCAAGCCGGTGTTCGCCTACACCGCGCTGAAGCTCGCGGAACAGGGGAAGCTCGACCTCGACCGGCCGCTGGCGGAGTACGCGGACGAGATCCTGCTTCCCGGCCAGCCGGAGCGGCGGCGCGTCACGACGCGCCACGCCCTCTCGCACACGACCGGCTTCCCGAACTGGCGCAAGGGCGACGAGGAACGCGACGGCCCGCTTCCCGTGGACTTCCCGCCGGGCTCTCGGTTCGCGTACTCGGGCGAGGGCGTCTTCGCGGCGCAGCGCGCGGTCGAGGCGATCACGGGCGAGCCGCTGGACGCGTACGCGCGCCGGACGCTCTTCGCGCCGCTGGGCCTCGCGCACACCAGCTACGTCGTCACCCCCGGGCTCGCGCCGGGCATCGCCCGCGGCCACGACGAGAACGGCAGGCCGCTGCCGCGCGCCCCGTACCGGCACGCGAACGCCGCGTACTCGCTCTACACGACGGCGCGCGACTACGCGGCGTTCATCGTCGACATCCTGAAGGAGGACCGGCCGAACCCGGCGTCGCTCTCGCGGGCGTCGCGCGACGCGATGCTGGAGCGCGTGGTCGAGGCCGGCATCCGGGCACCGATCGAGCGGCCCTTCCGCGCGCGCGGGCAGTCCGTCTGGTGGGGGCTCGGCTGGGGCCTCAACACGACGGCGCAGGGGGACATCGCGCACCACAGCGGGTCGAACCGCACGGGATTCCGCTGCTTCAGCCAGTTCTCGATGTCGCGCGGCACCGGCCTCGTGATCCTGACCAACGGGAGCAACGGGTCCGAGCTCTGGACGCGCCTCGTCGCCGCCGTCGGCGACCTCTGACCCGGCGGCCGCGCCCCGGCCTCGACGCCCGGCACCGGCCTTCGTCGGAGACGCCGACGCGCCGGCGATCAGGTGGGCGCTGACGGAAGCAGCGGGAGGTCTCCAGCGCCGACGGACAACATTCGGACGCTCCGTCAGGCGCCCCCCCGGCTCGTCACGGGCGTCCAGGACGCGACCGCGGGAGTGTGATCGGGGCGCGGTCGTGCGCCTGCCCTCCGCGGCGGCCCAGGGGCACGTGTGACGCCACGGGCCCCGTGGGGCGGGCTCGCACACCGTCCGAAAGTTGTCCGTCGGCGATGAACCCCCTGCCGTGTGCCGCGGTCATCGTGCTTCGCGCGGCAGCCGTTATGCTCCGCGCGGCGGGTGTCGTTGTGGGCGCCGCGGTGGTCGTTGTCCGCGCCGGCGCGGCGGCGAATCAGAGGCCGACGGCGCGCGCGAGCCGGGGGTCCGGGTTGCCGGCGCGCTGCCGGCAGGTCTGCAGCAGCTCGCGCGCCTCGGCGACGCGGCCGAGGCGGACGAGCACGCGCGCGAGCTGCTCGTAGGCCGGCACGAGGCCGGGCTCGAGGCGCAGCGCCTCCCGCAGCGCGGGCGCGGCCTCGTCGAACCGGCCCGTCGCGGCGAGGACGCTGCCGCGGTTGAACCACGCGACGCCGAAGCCGGGCTCCGCGGCGACGGCCGCCTCGAAGTGCGCGAGCGCCTCCGCGGCGCGGCCGCGCCGCGCCTCGATCTGGCCGAGGTTGTTGCGCGAGCCGGCGTAGCCGGGGTCGATCTCGATCGCGCGCGCGTAGCTGCGCGCGGCCTCGTCCACCCGGCCGAGCCGCTCGTACGCCACGCCCTTGTTGTGGTGCGCGCGGACGAGGTCCGGGTTCGCCCGCAGCGCGGCGTCGTACAGCGCGAGCGCCTCGTCGGTGCGGCCGCTCTCAGCGCGGATCAGGCCCAGGTTGTACGACGCGATCCACGCGTCCTTGTTCTTCTCGAGCGTGCGCGACCAAAGCGTCGCGTTGTCCTTGAACAGCGAGAGGCGGCCGACGCTGGTCGCGCCCGCGGCGAGCAGCACCACGGCCGCGAGCGCGGCGGGCAGCCAGGCGGGGCGGGCCCGGTACCACGGGGCAGAAGCCGGGCGGGAATCGCGGGAGCGGAGCGCCGTCGTCGCGGCGGCCGCCGCGAGCGCGAGCGGCGCCACGCAGGCGAAGTACTGGAAGTGGTCCTGGACGAAGGAGAACTGGAAGAAGTAGACGTCGAAGAACCCGCTCGCGGGCGCGATCAGGAGGCCGTACACCAGCGCGGCCGCGAGCGGCCCGCGGCCGAGGCGCCGCCGCGCGAGCCACAGCCCGGCGAGCGTGGTGAGAGCGGCGAGCGGGGCGATCCACGCGACGGGGTCCTGCGCCGAGACCTCCCAGCGCGGGTAGATGAACAGCTGTTCGCCCGGCCAACCGAGCTTGCCGAGGTAGAACCACGCGACCCGGCCCGCGAGCACCACGCGGTCGGGGACGCTGAACGACCACGCCTCGCCCCCGGCCCCGACGTGGTGGCGCTCCAGCGCCGCCGTGACCAGGCCCGCGGCGACGCCGATCGCGAACATCGGCGCGAGCACGGCCGCGTCCCGGCGCTCGACGCGCCCGCGCGTCCACCAGAGCACCACGAGCAGCGCCGCGGGCGCGGTCGCGACCGCGGACTTCGCGGCGACGGCGAGGAAGAACAGCACGACGGCCAACACCCCGAGGGAGACCGCGCGCGCACCACGACGAGTGGCCGCATCGGACCAGCGGAGGAACGCGAGCGTCGCCGCGAACAGCAGCACGCCGGCCAGGAGGTTCTTGCGCTCCGTGATCCAGGCGACGCTCTCGACCTGCAGCGGGTGGACCGCGAACAGCGCCGCCGCGAACCACGCGCCCGGCACCTCGAGGCGGCGCAGGACGCGCCAGAGCAGCACGGCGGCGACGGCCTGCAGCAGGATGTTCAGCGCGATGTACGGCGCCGGCCGGAGGCCGAACAGCTGGTACTGGATCCAGAAGCTGGTGTGCGTGAGCGGGTAGTACTGCTGGTTCGCGTACGGGTCGGTCCAGTTCCGGCGCAGCCCGTCCCAGGTCCGCACCGTCGGGCTCTCGGTGATGTTCGGCGCGTCGTCCCAGACGAATCCGTTCGTCAGCGCCGGCGCGAACACGGCCACGGTGAGGAGGACGAGCGCGAACGCCGGGACGACGGGGACGCCGAGGACCGCGGGGGCGCGGAGGGACATGGCGAGGCGGCCGGGCATGGCCGCGATCGTAGCGAGCTTCCGCGGGTTCGACACTCCGGCCTTGTCCGGCGCGGGCTTGCGTCGTACCTTGCCCCGCGCTGTGCTTACCGGCCGAAACGGACGAGTAAGCATGCGGGGCCATGGAGGGGCACGTGGGTCGTTCTCGTAGCCGCCGCGCGGCGGTCCTCGCCGCGCCCGTCCTCGCCGCGCCTGTCCGGGTCGCGGCGGTCCTCGTCGCCGCCGTCGCCGCGTTCGCGCAGGCCTCCCTGCCGGCGCTCGCCGCCGAACCCGACGACCTCGCGAACCGCGCGTTCCTCTTCAACGAGGTCGGCGAGTTCGAGGAGGAGATCAACGCGCCGCTCGGCTTCGTGCCGAACCACCACGTCCAGTCCCTCCTGTTCGCGAACGAGAACGGGCGCGTGCTGCTGCTCACCCTCGCCAACTTCAAGCTGTTCGCGCAGGTCTCGACCGATGCGGGCGTCACCTACGGGACGCCGCTCGCCGTAGAGACCGCGCGGCCGGTGCTGCAGGTCGTCGGCTATCGCTCGGAGGACGAGAGGGTCTACGTCGCGTACCGCTTCGCCGGGCTCACGAAGGACGTCGGCCTGCGCTTCCGGCGCAGCGACGACATGGGCCAGAGCTGGACCTCGCCGGTCGACCTCGTGGCCGAGGGGGACGCGAACCACGGCATCGGGACCGTGTCCGCGATCCACGCCAACGAGGCCGGGCGCGTGGCCGTCGCGTACCAGGAGTACTGGGAAGACAACGACACGTACGTGCGGGTCAGCTCCAACTTCGGCGCGGCGTGGACCGCGCCGGTCAAGCCGGACCTCAACACGTCGCCGAACCGGACGTCGTTCAACGCCGACGTCGTCGTCGACCAGGCCGGCAACGTGCACTGCGCGTACGTCCAGAACCGGGGCTCCGGGACCCGGATCTTCTACTCCCGCTCGACCGACGGGGGGCTGACGTTCGGCGGCGAGCAGCTGCTCGGCGGCTCGGTCCCGACGCCGGGCACGCAGGACGGACCCGACCTCGACGTCACCTCGCAGGGGCGGATCGTCCTCGCCGCGTCCGACACGCGCTCGGGCGGCTCCGCGCTGATCTGGAACTCCGTCAACGCGGGGGCGTCGTTCACGCTCGTGCGAGACCAGACCGGCCTCGGGGCGCCCGGCGCGCGCGCCGCGCGCGTCGCCGCGTCCTACGCCACCCCGACCGTCCTCGTCGGCTACCGGTCGAACGCGGGCGTCCTGAACACGTTCCGCTCCGCCGACCAGGGCGGGACCTTCGCGGCGCCGGTGAACAACACCGCGCTGACCGCCGCGGACGACTACGCGATCGCGCGCACGAACTCCGGCACGTGGCTGATCGCGCAGCAGGCGCGCGACGCGGCCAGCGACCCGCGCCGCGGCACGATCCAGCTCAAGGTCTCGACCGACGACGGCGTGACCTTCGGCGCCCCGAAGCAGGCCGACCACGCCGGGGGGCCCGACCAGGGCCCGAGCGGCCTGACGTCGCTCGTCGCGACGAACAGCCTCGACGGCGCGCTCGTCGCCTACCTCGACACGCGCTCGAACAACCGCGCCGAGACCTTCGTCAACCGCTCGAGCGGCCCCTCGTGGGCGTTCGCCGACGAGCGGAAGCTCGGCCCGTACGGGAACGTCGACAACTTCGCCAACTACGTGGGGCCGCTGGTGCTCGCGCCGAACGACACCGACGTCCACGTGCTCTACCGCCTGGTCGTCGACGGGCCGTTCCCGGACGCGTACTACACGCGCTCGACCAACGCCGGGAACACGTACGAGGCCCCGATCCGCCTCTCCCAGCACGTGGCCGGCAGCGAGTTCGTGAGCCAGATCGCGCTCGCGCGCCGGCCGCTCGACAACGACAGCGTCTACGCGCTCTGGGCGCGCGTCCGCTACGACGCGCCCCCGCGGACGGAACTCGCCTTCCGCCGCTCCGACGACCGGGGCGTCACGTGGGGCCCCGAGGTCGTCGTCGGCCAGGTGTCGGATCCGCGCTTCCTCCGGATGGTCGTCAACGCCTCGGGCCACGTGTTCGCGCTCTACAGCGCCGCGGGGACCGACATCAAGATGATCGTCTCGCGCGACGACGGGGCGACCTGGGGCGCCGAGGTCGACTTCGACCAGCAGGCGACCGGCGCGACCGTCATCAACGACCAGCCGGTCGTCTGCATCCCGGGGAGCACGACGCTGATGGTCGTGGTCTGGCGGACCAACCTCGCCGGCGGCACGACGCAGACGATCCACGCGCGCACCAGCACCGACTCGGGCAACACCTTCACCAACGCCGTCAACCTGCGCAGCACGACCGCCACCAGCGCGAACGTGCCGGACGTCGAGTGCGCGCAGAGCGACGCGGTGGCCGTGTGGGCGGACTTCCGCGACACCACCCTGACGCGGGCCTGGTCGAACCGCTGGAGCAACGCGGCCTGGCAGGGCGAGCGCCAGGTCACGACGGCCCAGACGAAGAACCAGTTCGTCCCGCGCGTGGTCTACGCCTTCGACACGAACAGCGTCCTGCAGCCGGTCGTGATCTACACCGACAACAACGAGGTCTACACCCACCGTTCGACCGACTTCGGCACGACGTGGGGCGCCGCGCGGCGCCTCGACGACCTCGCGCCGCAGCCGCTGGCCGCGTCGCGGGTGCCGTACCTCGTCAGCGACTTCGGGTCGCGGCTCTTCGCGGTCTGGCAGGACACCAGCGCCGGCGCCCCCAGCATCGCCGCCCGCCTCTCCACGGACGGCGGCACGACCTGGGACCAGCCGGTCGTCCGGATGAACAGCGAGCCGAACCAGGGGAGCCGGTTCAACCAGTGGCTCTCGCAGCTCGAGATGCCCGCCGCGGTGCACGCGGGCACGCTGCACGTCGCCCTGACGGGGTACCGGTCCGGCGGCTTCTTCGACACGCGGATGGCGCGCTGGGTCACGGGCGGCACCGACGCCGACGGCGACGGCGTCCCGTCGACGCTCGACTGCAACGACGGCGACCCCACCGTCGGCCGCGCCCCGACCGAGGTTCTCGGCCTGACCGTCTCGCGCCCTTCCGGGGCGACGGCCCGGCTCGCCTGGGTCTCGCAGGACGGCACGGCGGGCAGCGGGACGAGCTACGACGTCGTGACGGGCAGCGTCGCGGCGCTGCGCACCTCGGGCGGCTTCGGCGGCGCGAGCTGCCTCGTCGACGACGACGCCGACACGCCGTACGACGACACGCGCCCGCGCCCCGCGGCCGGCGCCGCGGACTACTACCTCGTGCGGGCCGAGCACGCGTGCGTGGGCACGTACGGCAACGCGGGCGTCACGCCCGACCCGCGCGACGCGCTCGACGCCGCGTCGCCGTGTCCGTAGGGCTGCAATCCGTCGAACCTGGGCGAACGGCCCGGTCCCGCGGCCTATCGTCACGCGGCGGCAACAAGGTCCCGCGCGGACCGTAGTAAGTTGATCGGGCGCCCCGCGTGCGCGAGAGGATCATCATGCCTGACGCTTGCGAAGTCATGTCGGCCGCCCGGGCACAGTCACTCGTGTTCAAGCAGTCGAGCGCCATGTCGCGCCAGTACGACCTGTTTGCCGGCGACCGCGTCATCGGCACGCTGCAGTGGCCGAAGATGTGCGGCTCGCTCGCGGAGGGCCGCATCGGATCGTCCGCCTGGACGTTCAAGCGCACCGGCCTGTGGCACCCGGCCGTGACGATCCGCACGCCGGAGAGCGGCGAGCGCGACATCGCGCGCTTCGCGATCGGGTGGCGCGGCGGCGACCTGACCCTGGCGGGCGGGCGCACGCTGCGGTGGGAGCCGCTGACGTTCTGGGGCGGGAAGTGGGCGTTCACCGACGCGGCGCGCCGCGAACAGCTCATGGCTTTCGAAGTCGGTCACGGGTTCTTCAAAATGTCGATCGCGCTGCACGTCGAGAGCGCCGCCGTGTCCGCGGCCGAGCTGCCGCTGCTTACGATGCTCGGCGGCTATCTCCTCGTGATGGCGGCGCAGGAAGAATCGGCGGCGGCCACGGCGGTGATCGTCAGCTGACGGCGTTGGCGTGCAGGGCCGGGGCCGAATGAGCTCGCCGGCGGCGTCCTCCTGGACGGACTCGCGGCCGAGGTGGATCCGCTGACGCCAGCGCGCGCGGCAGGCGCTCGACAGGAACTCGTGGCCCAATCCGGGCTCGAGAATAGGTAGAGTTGCCGCGGAGGTGGACATGCCGGCCCGCGGCCCGATCGTCGCGCTCGTCCCTGCGTTCGCGCTCGTCCTCGCCCTGCCGCCCGCGTCACACCCCCTCGCCGCCGAGCCGCCGCGCGCGCTCGCGGTCGAGGCCGCCTTCCCGGAAGTCACGTTCGACCCCGCGATCCCGTCGCCCGAGGCCGCGCTCGGCTTCCGGTCCGGCGCGCGTGCGGCGCGCCACGACGAGGTGCTGCGCTATCTCGAGCTCCTCGAGACGAAGTCGAAGCGGGCGCGGGTCGTCGAGTACGGGCGCACGCACGAGGGCCGGCGGCTCGTCTACCTCGCGGTCGGCGACGAGGCGACCATCGCCGGGCTCGACGCGTTCCGTGCCGGGCATGTGCGGCGCATGGACCCGCGCGGCCGGAGCGACGCCGAGGACAGGGCGGTCGCGCAGGACGCCAAGGCGGTCGCCTTCCTGGCGTACGGGATCCACGGGGACGAGCTGTCGAGCGTGGACGCGGCGCTGCTCGTCGCGTACCGGCTGGTCGCCGGCGAGGACGAGTGGGCGCGCTCGATCCGGCGCGAGCTCGTCGTCCTCGTCGAGCCCTGCCAGAACCCGGACGGCCGCGAGCGCTTCCTCTCGCTCACGACTTCGTTCGCGCACCGCGTCCCGAACCCCGACACCGAGGACCTCTCGCACGTCGCGACCTGGCCCTTCGGCCGCGGCAACCACTACCTGTTCGACCTCAACCGGGACTGGTTCACGATGGTCCAGCCGGAAAGCCGGCGCGCCGCCGTGATCGCGTCGTGGCTGCCGCAGCTGGTCGTGGACAGCCACGAGATGGGCCCCGACAGCACGTACCTCTTCTCGCCGGCGCGCCCGCCGTTCAACCCGCGCAAGCCGGCGTACCTCGAGCGCTGGGCCGACCTGTTCGCCGCGGACCAGGCGCGCGCGCTCGACCGGCGCGGCTACGGCTACTTCACGGGCGAGTGGAACGAGGAGTTCTTCCCCGGCTACGGCTCGTCCTGGGCGTCGTACCTCGGCGCGGTCGGCATCCTCTACGAGATGGCCGGCACGGACGGCACGCTCGTCCGGCAGCGGCAGGGCCACCTGCGGACGTACGCGCAGGCCGTCGACCACCAGCTGACCAGCTCGATCGCGAACCTCGAGACGCTGCGCGCCGGGCGGGCCGGGTTGCTCGCCGGGTACCTCGCTGCGCGGCGCGAGGCCGTGCGCGAGGGCGCGGCCGGTGGAGGACGCGCGTGGCTGATCCCGCCGGGGCGCGATCCCGCGCGCGCGGCGGCGCTCGCGGCGCTGCTGGGCGAGCAGGGGATCGAGGTGCTGCGGCTCGGCGCGCCCGCGCGCGCCGAATCCGCGCGCGACATCCGCACCGGCGAGGCGGGGCCGCGGGACCTGCCCGCCGGCACGTACATGGTCCCGCTGGACCAGCCGGCGGCGCCGCTCGCGCGCGTGCTGCTCGAGCCGCACGTGCCGATGGACGCCGCGTTCCTGCGCGAGGAGCGCGAGTACCTGGAGCGGGGGAAGGGCACCCGTCTCTACGAGACGACGGCCTGGTCGCTGCCGCTCTGCTACGGCGTCGACGCGTACTGGACCGGGGCGCGGCCGAAGGGGGACTGGCAACCCGCGGGTGCGGCCCCGCCGCCCCCGCAGGGCCGGCTCGTCGACGCCCCGCAGGCGTACGCCTTCGCGTTCGACGGCGTGCCGGACCGCGCGGCGGGGGCGCTGGCCGACCTGCTGGCGCGTGGGCTCGCCGTGCGCGTCGCGGAGAAGGCGTTCACCGTTCGCGGGCGCCGCTTCGACGGCGGCGCGGTCGTCGTGCCGCGCGAAGGGAACCCCGACACGCTCCGCGAGCAGCTGCGCGACGTCGCCGTGCGCCACGGCGTCGTCGTCGAGGCGCTCGAGACGGCGAAGGCGGAGTCGGGCCCCGACCTCGGGGGCGAGCACTTCGGGCTGCTCCTGCCGCCGCGCATCGGCGTGCTCACGGGATCGCCGGTCGCTCCTGCCTCGTACGGGGCGATCTGGTACCTGCTCGACGCGCAGCTCGGGCTGCGGTTCTCGGCGCTCGACGTGTCGCGGTTCGCCCAGGTCGACCTCTCCCGCTACAACGTCCTCGTGCTCCCGGCCGTGTGGGGCTCGGCCGAGGCCTACCGCGCGCTGCTCGGCGACGCCGGCCTCGAGCGCCTGCGCCGCTGGATCGAGGGCGGCGGGACCGCGATCGGGTTCGACGCCGGGGCCGACTTCCTCGCGGACCCCAGGACGAAGCTCACCCGCGCGCGCCTGCGCCGGCACGCGCTCGACACGTTCCCGCCGCTCGTGTGGGGCCCCGCGGCGCCGACGGCGCTCGACGCCGGCCTGTTCCGCGCGACGGGCCTCCGCGGGGAGCCGCGCCCGGACGCGGACGAAGGCGAGGGCCCGCGCGACACGCGCGCCGAAGGGCGGAAGACCGGAGCGCGGAAGGACGACGCCCGGCAGAAGGGCGCGAAGGGCGCGCCGGGCGCGCCGGCGGCGCCCCCGCGGCACCGCGCGTCGCCGTACGACGTCGCGCCGGTGATCGGGCCGGGCGCGGCCCCCTTCGTGCAGGGCGTCCCGCTCGGCACGCCCGCGGACCCGGAGAAGACGCCGCTCGGCGCGTGGATCAGGCCGTTCCTCGGCGCGGACGAGGACGAGCTGGCGCCGGCGCTGCTCGAGGAGGCCGACGAACGCCTGCGGCGCTTCTCGCCGCGCGGCGCGTTCCTCAGGGTGGACCTCGACCCGCAGGTCTGGCTGAACTGGGGCCTCCCCGAGCAGCTCGATGCGCTCGTCTCGGCCGACGACGCGCTGATCGCGGCGCCGCCCGTCGTGGTCGCGGCACGCTTCCCGGAGATCGAGCGGCTGCACCTCGGCGGCCTGCTCTGGCCGGAGGCCGCGGCGCGCTTCGCGCGGACGGCGTACGTCACGCGCGAGGCGGTCGGCCGCGGCCAGGTCGTGCTCTTCGCGGACGACCCGGTCTCGCGCGGCTGGGCGCTCGGCACGCGCCGGCTGTTCGTCAACGCGCTGCTGCTCGGGCCGGGCCTCGGGACCCAGTGGCCGATGCCGTGGTGAGGTGCGGCCTCCGCCAGGGTCCACGCCGGCCGCCGCGGCGGCACGACGGCGGCGATCGGACTCTCAGCCCCGCCCCCGCGGGCGCTGCCAGCACGCTGCGCGCCTCGCCGAGCGGCACCCTCGGGGCTCGCGAACCGCACGTCGGCGTCCCCTGCCCGTGGGGCCTGACATGAGCAGACCGATGTTGGCCGCGGGCGCGCAAGAACCGTCCGGTTCGGGAGCCCGGCGCCTTACGCCGGCGGTCCGGGGATTTCGCGCGCTCCGAACGGCGTAGATTTCGGTCGGGCCGGACCGGACCGCGGGGTCCCTCGTCCGGCCGCCCGTGTGTCCGCCGCCCGGAGATCCCATGCGCGCCAGCTCCCGCCGTGCCGCGACCGCCCTTGCGGCGGTCGCCGTGACCCTGTCCGCGGCCCTGACCCTGCCCGCCGCCCTGGCCTTCGCCCCGAACCAGGTGCCGCAGCGCTTCGACGCGAAGGCCCGGCCCGAGCCCGGCGCCGTGATCGCGATCGCGCCCGTCGCCGCCGACCGGCTGCCGTCCGGGGACGGCCTGCGCGCCGGCTGGGAGCGCTTCGTGCTCGAGCAGGGGGGCGGCTGGGCCGCGTACGTGGACGAGCGCAGCGGGCTGCCGACGCTCGCGTTCGGCCGCGGCGTCGCCTGGGTGCCGGCGGGCGATCCTTCGCCGCCGACGCTGGCGCGGCTCGAGACGCTCGCCCGCGCGCTCGTCGCGCGCTACCCGGAGCTGCTCGGCCGCGTCGACGCGCAGATGCAGCTCGACGCGGCGGCCTCCGGCCCGGCGGGCGAGCACGTCTGGCAGGTCTCGTTCCGGCAGGTCGTGGACGGCGTGCCGGTGCGCGGCGCGCGCTACGACTTCCAGGTCAACTCGGGGAACCTCGTGGCGTTCGGCGCGACCCGCTGGGCGCCCGTGCGCGCCGCGACCACGCCCGCGCTGTCGCGCGCGCAGGCCCGCGCCGCGCTGGACGAGTACCTCGGCGTGACGGCCTCCGGCGAGGTGGTCGACCGCGAGCCCGGCGCCCTCGAACTGCTCCCGCTCGCGGCCGGCGCGGCGACGCAGGCCGGCGCGGCGACGGCGGCCGCGGCGGCGACGGACGCGGCGGCCGCGACGACGGCCTACCGCGGCGCGCGCGGCGCCGGCTACGAGCACCGGCTCGTCTGGCGCTTCGTCGTCGAGGTCCCCGGCGAGTCCGCGACGTGGGTCGCCGAGGTGGACGCGCAGACCGGCGCGGTGCTGGCGCTGTTCGACGACACGCGCTACGGCCGCGTGAAGGGCGGCGTGTTCCCGCTGTCCAGCGACGGGATCGGCCCCGAGGGGACGGAGCAGCCCGGCTTCCCGATGCCGTTCGCGGACGTCGGCGCGCAGCAGGGCAACGACGCCGGCGTGTACACCTGCAGCGGCAGCGGCACGGTGACGACGACGCTGGCCGGCCCGTACATCCGGGTCAGCGACAAGTGCGGCAACATCTCGGAGGCGGGCACCTGCCCGGCCGACATCGACCTCGGCGCCTCGCCCGGGACCGACTGCGCCGTGCCGCCCGGCGACTCCGCCGGCAACACGCACGCGGCGCGGTCGTCGTTCTACCACCTCAACCGCGTGATGGAGAAGGGGCGCGCCTGGCTGCCCGAGAACGCCTGGCTGCAGTCGCAGGTCACCGACAACGTCAACATCACCCAAACGTGCAACGCCTACTGGAACGGGACCGTGAACTTCTTCCGCTCCGGCGGCGGCTGCCGGAACACGGGCGAGCTGGCGGGCGTCTTCGTCCACGAGTGGGGCCACGGCCTCGACGCCAACGACGGCGGCGGCTACGACAACCCCTCCGAGGCCTACGCCGACATCGTGGCCTTCTTCGAGGCCCGCGAGTCCTGCGTCGGCCGCGGCTTCTTCATGAGCGGGAACTGCGGCGGCTACGGCGACGCGTGCCTCGACTGCACCGGCATCCGCGACCAGGACTGGGACAAGCACGCCCGCCACACGCCCGCGACGCCGCAGAACTTCCTGGCGACGAACTGCGGCGGCGGCGACGGCCCGTGCGGGCGCGAGGTGCACTGCGAGTCGTACGTGGCCGGGCAGGCGGTCTACGACCTCGCGACGCGCGACCTCCCGGCGATGGGCCTCGACGCGGCCTCGTCCTGGCAGCTGGCCGAGAAGCTGTTCTACCTGACGCGCGCGGGCGGCGGCGGGAACGCGTACAACTGCGCGCTCCCCAGCGCGGACGGGTGCGGCACCAACAGCTGGTTCCACAAGCTGCGCGTCGTGGACGACAACAACGGCGACCTCGAGGACGGGACGCCGCACGCGGCCGCGATCTACGCCGCCTTCGCGCGCCACGGCATCGCGTGCGGGCAGGCCGCGGACCCGGCCAACCGCAACAGCTCGGGCTGCGTCCCGATGGCGAAGCCCGCGGTCACCGCCGAGCCCAGCGACGGGCAGGTGCGCCTGCGCTGGAACGCGGTGACGGGCGCCTCGAAGTACCTCGTGCTGCGCAACGACACGGGCTGTTCGCGCGGGCAGGTGATCGTGGACGCGGTGGCCGCGCCCGGAACGACCTACACCGACACGGCGGTGGGGAACGGGTTCACCGTCTACTACCGCGTGCAGGCTCAGGGATCGAAGACGGCCTGCGAGAGCCCGGTGTCGGACTGCGTGGCGGCGACGACGCCGGCGCCCGCCGGCACGGTCGGGTTCGACCGCGACGCGGCGACGTGCGGCGCGACGCTCGGCCTCCGGGTGCTGGACGGCAACACCGGCGGCTCGACGCTGACGGTCAAGGTGTCCTCGCTGACCGAGCCCGAGCCCGAGATCGTCACGCTGGCGGAGATCAGCCCGGGGGCGGGCAACTTCTCGGGTTCGGTCGCGACGTCCGGCGTCCCGCCGGCGCACGGCGACGGCGTGGTCTCGACCGCGAACGGCGACACGCTCACCGTCGAGTACGTCGACGCGAACGACGGCGCGGGCGGCACGAACGTGGTCCGCCGCGACACGGCGGCCGTGGACTGCGCCGCGCCGGTGATCGCGAACGTGCGCGCCGAGGACGTGACCGACGGCGCCGCGACGCTCGCGTGGGAGACCGACGAGGCCGCCGACACCGGCGCGGCGTGGGGGACCACCCGCCCGCCGCAGGCCGTGCGGACCGGCGAGGGGCTCGGCACCGCGCACCGGCTCGCGCTGACGGGCCTGTCCGCCTGCAGCCTCTACTACTACGACGCGCGCTCCGCCGACGCCGCCGGCAACGCGGCGCGGTCCGACAACGGCGGCGCGTACTTCCAGTTCCAGACGCTCGGCGACTTCGGCTCCGGGCCGGAGGTCTGCCGCCGGGGCACGGTCACGATCGACACGGCCGGCCCGGCGTGCAGCGCGACGCTGGCCTTCGGCGTCGCGGACGTGGACCTCGACGCGGACCCCGCGGCGTCCGAGACCGCGCTCGCGCGCGTCAGCAGCACGAGCGAGCCGTTGCCCGAGGCCGTCGTCCTCACGGAGGTCGGCACGCACTCGCTGCGCTTCGCGGGCTCGATCGCCCTCGCCCCCGCCGCGGCCGGCGGCGGCACCGCGCCGCAGGACGGCCGGCTGCAGGTCCGGGACGGCGACGTGATCACGGTCTCCTACTACGACGCGGGCGACGGTCACGGCGGCTCCGGCTGGCGCAGCGCGACGACGGTCGCGGACTGCCGCGGCCCGTCGATCACCGCGGTCGGCGTGGACGCGCTGACCAACGCGCGCGGCACGATCCGCTTCACCACGGCGGAGCCGGGCGACACGCACGTCGAGTGGGGCCCCACCCCGGCGCTGGGCCAGGTCGCGCACGACCCGGAACTCGTCACGGAGCACGCGCTCGCGCTCAACCAGTTCGACTCGTGCCAGAAGGTCTACTTCCGCGTGCGCAGCACGGACGCCGCCGGCAACGCGGCGGCCGCCGACGACAACGGCGCGCCGTTCGCGTTCGGCACGTTCACGATCCCCGGCCTCTACTGGAAGGACGGCTTCGAGCGCAGCACCCCCGGCGGCTGGACGCTGCAGGGGGAGTGGGAGATCGGGCCGCCGCAGGGCAAGGGCGGGACCACGCAGGGTTTCACGGACCCGCTCGCGGCGTACAACAACGGCTCGGTGCTGGGGCAGGACCTGACCGGCCGGGGCGCGGCGCCCGGCGACTACGAGAAGGGCTCGAGCGACAAGGCGATCTCGCCGCCGCAGAACGCGACGACGTGGAGGAACACGCAGCTCGTCGTGCACCGGCAGCTGAACGCGGGCCTCGGCGACGAGGCGGGGATCTACCTCTGCGTCAACGGGCCCTGCTACACGATCTACCGCAGCGCGCTGACGGCGGTGTTCGACGACGGCTGGAGCCGGCAGGAGTACGACGTCTCCGGCCTCGCCGACGGCAAGTCGGGGGTCCGGATCGAGTTCCGGCAGGGCGCGCTGGGCGGCACGGGCGCGGGCTGGACCGTGGACGACGTGATGCTCAAGAACGGCGCGCTGCCGGACTACGGCGCGTGCGGCGGCTGCGGGCAGGGGCCGTCGTTCGCGGGAGCGACCGCCGCCGTGGACGACGACGCCTGCGCCGCGGGCGGCGTGACGGTCAGCTGGCGGCCGGCGGTCGCCTGGGGCACCGGCACGACGGGCACCTACGCGGTCTACCGCGGCCCCGCGCCGGGCTTCCCGGCCGACGCCGCGCACCGGGTCGCGGCGGGCGTGACGGCGCTCGCCTACACCGACCTCGGCGCCCCCGCGGGGACGTCGTACTACCTCGTCCGCGCGGAGAACGACGAGACCTGTTCCGGCGGGCCGAAGAACGGCGGCGTCACCGACGCGAACGCGGCGTACGTCGCCGTGGAGCAGACCGCGACGCGGCCGGTCCCGGCGGAGGTCACCGGCCTCGGCGCGACGCTCGTCAACCACGCGCACGTCCGCCTGCAGTGGAGCGCGGCGGCGGGCGCGACGGGCTTCCACGTGAAGCGCGCGACGTCGCCCGCGCCCGGCGCGTTCGCGACGCTGGCGACGACGGAGGACACGCTGTACGAGGACCTCGACCAGGCGTCGGACCGGACCACCCGCTTCTACCTGGTGCGCGGCGTCAACGCCTGCGACCAGGAAGGCCCCTGACGCGAAGCGCGGCAA
>JADHED010001895.1_pt1 | contig 16035 bp, 16 predicted proteins | sample 8952041 | NCBI WGS metagenome assembly JADHED01 (sample SAMN16124423, study PRJNA663239) | bioreactor sludge metagenome | isolation source: sludge (control) | place: India:Bengaluru | collected 2018-09-08
AACATATTGCAGTTTTTTGAAGACAAATATGGAGGGTTCGTATTGGATTGAAAAAAGAAAGCCACCCGGCGGCAGAAAATCGGGGATGAAATACAGGGACTGAAAGCAAAATTTCACGGGTCAGACGAATCCGAATGATGAGAAAAAGTGGTTTTTTAACATTTATTTACTTATAACCTGCAACATCAAAGCATTACGTACGTTTATAGAGTATTAACAAATAAACAAAACCTCAGGGCAACGCCCTTAATCAGTAAGTGAATGAAAAACAAGTTGAGTGAAAATATTGAACAAATTCCGTGGAATGAATTTGAAGTAATTGCCCGCAATACCGGTCATGTGGTTCGTATTGCCAACCGCCTGCTGAGAAAGCGGATCCGTAAATTTCAGGAACAGGCCCGCCTTCACCACCAGGTATGTATATTGGATACAGAGCAGGTGCTGGATTATTCCTACGATGATGATATGTCCCGCATGGAAGAATTCCGCGTGAAACGGCATAATGAGTTGTTCGGCTTCAGTGAAGAGAATCCTTCGGATGCCCTGTATCAGGACATTCATGTGAATTGAAGATTCAAGATTCAAGAAGGAAGATCCAAGAAGGAAGATTCAAGATTCAAGAAGGCAGATTGGGAAGGGAATTCGGAAGTGAAGGATGGATACGGTTTTCAGGCTGCCTTCGCCGGGAATGTCCATAAATATTGGGGTTTTGTCGGGGTTCCTTCCCGTTAGGTCTATTTGAATTGCAGCAGGTTTTCGGGGTGTGTACTTTTAGGGTAGCGCGGGATCAGTTCCCGTGCGGAAGAGAACTCCAAAACACCCCTGATGCAGATTTCAACCCCACACCGTTCCGCCTGCCAGTCCCTTTTAATATCCACCCTGTTGCTGATCTCCGGATGCGTGAAGGAACGTGAGCCTGTGGTATCCACCCATCCAGTTTTCAATATTACAAAAACACAGGCCAGCGGCGGTGGGATCATCCTTGACCGGGGCAGCTCCGAAGTCGTTGCGCGCGGCGTTTGCTGGAGCCTGGAGCCGGACCCGACACTTTCGGATTTCAGCACGACGGATGGCCGGGGCAGCGGCGACTATACAAGCCAAATTGAAGGACTGACCGAAGACACGCTGTATTATGTCCGTGCTTATGCCACCAATGCTTCCGGAACCGGCTACGGCGAGGCGGTGGTGCTGCATTCTTTCGGAAGCCTGCCGGCGGCCGAAAGTACTCCTGCCACATCGGTATCTGCAACAACAGTCTCCCTGCATGCCGCCGTCAATGCCGGAAACCTGGCTACCGAAATTTCGTTTGAATACGGAACCACAACTTCCTACGGAAAGTCCCTGAAGGTCGCAGGGGCGCCCGTTACGGGCATGATCACCACCCGGGTAAGTCTCGATGTCACTGAACTTACCATGGCCGAGGTGTACCATTACCGGGTGAAGGCAGAAAATGCCCTGGGCACCGCTTATGGAAATGATATGAAATTCACCACCCTGCTGGCTGATGCCGAGGGGCATACCTATAATACCATTACCATCGGGAACCAGAGGTGGATGCAGGAGAACCTGAGGACCACAACCTATCGGAACGGTGACGACATCCTGACAACCACCGATCCGGCCCAGGACATCACAGGAGAAACCGCCCCCGAATACCAGTGGCCCTGCACCAATGTTGAAAATGGAAGGTATTATACCTACTATACCATCACCGACAGCCGTCAGGTGTGTCCCGACGGCTGGCACATTCCCTCTGATGAGGAGTGGACCCGGTTGACCGATTATCTTTCGGAGCATGGATATGGGTTTGACGGAAATCCGAAAGACATTGCCAAAGCACTGGCGGCAACCTGGAGCTATGCGCCTGATGAGCAGCCGGGCAATGTAGGGAATGATCCGGGGAGCAACAACAGCAGCGGGTTTACGGGACTGGCCACAGGAGGCCGGTACAGCAACGGCATATTGAGCTATGTGGGGTTGCACGGCATTTGGTGGACGGCCACGGAATCTTCCCGGGAGAAGTCGTTGTTCCGTTGCATCGGGTATATTCCCGCTGAAGTATTCCGTGGCATTTTCAGCAAGAGTTATGGCCTTCCCGTGCGCTGTTTAAAAGATTAACGCCGGAGGCAAAAAATATCGGACCAATTGTTGCGGACGTCCCGTCGATTTGGTAAATTCGTAGGTGTCAGGTTCGTATCGATACGTGCAATTTAACCGTTATTGTCATGCTGATCCGTTCTTTCGGCGGCGCCGTTTACGGCGTAAATGCCGCGATCATCACCATTGAGGTGAACATCATTCAGGGAGCCAGTTTTTACCTGGTGGGGCTTCCCGACAGTGCTGTGAAGGAAAGCCAGTTCCGCATAGAATCCACCTATAAAAGCAACAACTACCGGATGCCGGGACGCAGGGTCATTGTGAACATGGCCCCCGCCGACCTGAAGAAGGAAGGCGCGGCCTATGACCTGCCGCTGGCTATAGGGATTCTGGCGGCAAGCGGGCAAATTGCCTGTCCTGACCTCGAAAAGTATGTCATCATGGGCGAGCTGTCGCTCGATGGCGCGGTGAAGCCCATACGGGGCGTATTGCCCATTGCGATTGAAGCGCGCAAAGCCGGATTCAAGGGGTTTATCCTTCCGGCGCACAATGCCCGTGAGGCGGCGGTGGTCGACAACCTCGACGTGATTGCCGTGGAACACTTCAATGAGGCCGTGGAGTTTCTGGCGGGGGGATTGCAGATCGAACCCACCGTGGTAGATACGCGGAATGAGTTTTTCACGAACGTGAACGATTACGAGGAAGATTTCTTCGATGTGAAAGGCCAGGAAAACGTGAAACGGGCGCTGGAGATCGCGGCCAGCGGAAGCCACAACCTGATTATGATCGGTCCGCCCGGAGCGGGAAAGACGATGCTGGCGAAGCGGATTCCCACCATATTGCCGCCCTTGTCATTGGCGGAAGCCCTGGAGACCACAAAAATCCATTCCGTGGCCGGCAAGATGGGAAGGGATGCTTCCCTGATGACCTGCAGGCCCTTCCGGAGTCCCCACCATACCATTTCCGACGTTGCCCTCGTCGGAGGCGGATCCTTCCCCCAGCCCGGAGAAATCTCCCTGGCCCATAATGGGGTGTTGTTTCTCGATGAACTGCCTGAATTCAAGAGAACCGTGCTTGAAGTGATGCGGCAGCCGCTGGAGGACCGGAATATCACCATCTCCAGATCAAAGTTCAGCATTGAATACCCGGCCAGTTTTATGCTTGTTGCAAGCATGAATCCCTGTCCCTGTGGCTTTTACAACCATCCCGACAAGGACTGCGTCTGTTCTGCCGGCGTGGTGCAGAAATACCTGAACCGCATCTCGGGGCCCCTGCTTGACCGGATTGACATTCACATTGAAGTGGTGCCCGTTCCCTTCGACAAACTGTCGGAAATACGGCCGGCGGAGTCGAGTGAAGCGGTGCGTTACCGGGTCATCAAAGCCCGGAAGGTTCAGATGGAGCGGTTCCGGAACAGCGAGGGCATTCACTCCAACGCCCAGCTCACCCCCGCCCTGATGCGGGAGCACTGCCACCTGTCGGAGGAAGGCAACCGGATGCTGAAAAATGCCATGGAAAAGATCGGATTGTCTGCCCGCGCCTATGATCGGATCATAAAAGTCTCAAGAACGATTGCCGACCTCGAGGAAAGCGCCGCCATCGAGCCGCACCATTTGGCGGAGGCCATACAGTACCGGAGCCTGGACAGGGATAGTTGGGCTGGTTGAGTGTGAGTTTGGGTGTGGGTGTGGGTGTGAATCCGAGCAGGTTCAACTGCAGCGCAGTTGAATTTGAATAACGCCGGGTGAAACCCGGTGGTGTGAGGAACCCCGGGTTCCCCCAACCACAGCGTGGTTGAACAAGAGGGTAATTCCCCAAAATATTCCCGAAAATGAAACTCAGCGCAACAATGATTTATTGATTGGCACCGATCCATTTGATGATTGCCTGCACGATTTCAGCCCTTGATTTTCCGAAGGAATGATCGTCCTGATATGACACAACGGTTATTTTTTGTGCCGGATTCTTCTTGAGTTCCCTGTATAGCGGCAACACATATCTTTCGAGTGTTACCCCCGGGTCATCCCATCCGCAGATGATAAGGATGTTCTTTTCTGCCAGGAGCGGGGCATTCCGTTTCGTATAAAATGCAGGGTCCAGGTTTTTAGTCAGATCTTCCCCCATTTCCCCGGGCGTTTTCCCCTGTTCAAATCTGTTGATACCTGCATCCACGGCCTTTTTAATACTAGCGTCAAGACCTGCCTTCATAACCGGGTCTTTCAAATAATCTTCGAAATATTCTCCCCAGTCAAGCCCTGCAATGGAGATGACCGATGCGATCTCCCGATGCTTAATGGCATATGTCATGGCCATTCCGCCTCCGAAAGAATATCCTGAAAGGAAAATCCTTGAGGTGTCGATTCCAAATTTTTCAATGTTATCCTTGCTTTTGAGGAAGCGGTAGACTGCTCCGATATCATCCAGACAGTTGGGGAAGCTGAGGAAGCCCTGACTCTTATGGGTGCCGCTGTAATTGAAGGTGATGGCATTGATGCCCTGGGCTGATATGGCCTTGCCGATACCAAGCACATCATACTGATTCCCCGGTGATCCCTGCAGAAGGATCAGCGTGGGCTTCAATTCACTACCCTGTGCCTGGTAGAATTTTCCATCCAGCAGGATGCCATTTCTGTCAATTTGTATTCCGGTCGGTTCAGCAGGTTGTGTTGCCTGGGTAAAAGCATGGAGCGGGAACAACATGAGAAGGAGGCACAGTGTAAGGTTTGGGGTTGGGTTAAAGGATTTCATATTGGATAAGGGTTGGTTTCAACAAAAGTTACGCATAATATTTTGGCTTTCAATGCACCAACAAAAACAAAATAAAAGGATGCCATGAATTCTCAATAGATGGGGCGGCGAAGTCTGACAGTGAAGTCACAGACTTCGCTGAGCGGGGACTTTGCTGAGCGGGCCAACTCCAGCGCAGTTGAATCTGAATAACGCCGGGTGAAAACCGGTGGTGTGAGTAACCCCGGGTTCTCACAACCGCAACGTGGTTGAACATCGATTTTGTTTTCGGTATTACCATAATGCCGCCGCGATGCGGCTGTGACAGCTTCGCATGCATATTCCGATTTTCTACCATAATGTCGCCGCTATGCGGCTAACATAAAGGATGATGCATGCCCGTAAAATTCATAATTACTACTTCCCCGTTACTTTCCTGATCAACGGCACAATCCCCTGATTCGGACTGGTTGAAATAATGACAAACCCCTGCGGCCGGATCAGGTTGTAGGTAACCCGGTTCCGGAAATTCTCATAGGCATTCATTTCGGGCGTTACCCCCAAATTGATCTGTTGCTGCACGATGTCCATGTTTTTTTTGGCCTGCGTTGCCCCGGCAGTCTGATTGTCGTGGTTGAGAAAAGCCTGCCTGAATTCGGCGTAGGTCTTGTAGGGAAGAATGACGGCTTCGTCAAGCAATATAGCGTCAGGCAGCGAATTCGGGAGACTTCGCTGAACAGGGGCCATACCGGTTGTATCGGCTACCGGCATATACGTGGAATCAGTTTGTCCGTTAGCTTCTGAAAGAAGCAGGCACAACATGGCCAGGACAGGGATGGTTGTCAGCTGTACTTTCAAGAAGGGGGTTTTGACTCCTAAATGTAATTAATGTGTTTTGTATGAAATAGTTAAAAAAGATTAAAGTTGAAGTTTGGTGAAGATGGGCAGCGAAGTCAGGAGACTTCAGAATATATAGGACTTTTCCATTTTTATCAACAGATATTCATCTGTATTTTAGTGTTTTGTATCTTTGTCCAACAAATTGTCAAAGTATGACTGACAGCGAAAGGGCAAATATTTTAAAAGACAAACTTACTAGATTGGAGAATTTCCGGTCAAAATTGTCATTTGAAACTAAAGATGAATTTAAGAAGCTACTTAAAGAAATTGCTCCATTATTAGATGATAATCAAAGAAAGCGATTTAATGTTATTTCATTTTTCACTGAAACAAATGAAATGACAGATGATATTTTACCCTTTTAATTCACTGTAATGATTATTAAAATTAATGATTGTGGATTTAATCAAGCAAAAGCTTTATTAAATGACGCTATTTTCAAGCTACAATTTAAAGGAAGTACACCTCAGGAATTTAAATGTTATAAGTTACTTAAAGCAAGAATCGAGAATCCTGACTTTGAGACGAGATTAGCTGAATTTATATGCGGAGAGGAGAGCAACAGTTTCCCATATAGGTCATCATATTATTTAACAAAATTCTTTCAGGAATTGGGCTTTGATTATATCCACAATGGAACAACAAGAAGATTTTGGGTTAGGGAAGTTTTATATGAACTTGGTATTATTGAGATTTTGCAGATCATTGAAAAGGGGTTATTTAATAAAAGAGATTTCAAAATTGAAGCCAGAGAAAAGGGACTAAATTTTGAAGATAGATATCAAACTGCACTAAGGGAGTTTAAAGAATTCATAGATGAGAGTTACGAAATCAATTCAGGACTCGATCTTTCATATCTACTTGATCTTAACGTTAATGTTGAGTTACTGATTGATCGTCCTGTCCAAACGGATGATGAGGAATTAAACAAATTAGTCAAGGAAGCAAAGGAAAGATTTTTTAATCCTAAGGATAAGCAAATAGCAATTGAGAAGCTGTGGGATGCCTTTGAAAGAGTGAAAACATATTATTCAGGAAATAAAAAACAATCAACAGAAAAACTAATAGCTTTAATTTCAAAAGAATTTGACCTTACTTTTCTAGAAAATGAATTTCAAATTCTGACCGAAATTGGAAATTCATACCGGATAAGACATCATGAAACAAACAAGAAGGAAATTGCGAACTCAAAACATATGACTTATTTGTTTTTTAGAATGTTATCATTACTTGATTTGTGTTTGACGAGTATAAACAACAAACGTCAACTAAGTTAGAAATGTTATCAATTAGTCTCCAGATATTCTATGGGTATAAAAAACTGTCTACAATAAAATACAAATGGCCATTGAAAAAATTGTAAATGAGAAAGGTAATGAATGTGAAGTCAACTATTTTTAAATGCAATTTTAAGGATATCATTCACTAGCATATATTATCCAATTATTTTTAGAATCGAATAAACAAATTGATTTTGAACAGCATTATTAAATAGTTGAGTTCAAACCTTACAACTGGTGGTTTGGTTTCTTGGCTTTATCTATTAATCCGTTAATTCCTTCTGAAAAATATTTGCGCTTCCATATTGCAATTAGAAAGGTGAAAGTTGGTATTTGCGTATGTGCTAAGCTTGGCATTCTGTTTTTTCAAGAAGGATGATTTAGCGCCTAAATGTAGACGCCAGATTTTGTGTGAAACAGTTAAAAAGGAATAAAGCGAAGGCGAATGGCGAAGATGGACAGCGATGTCTCTCGATTTCGCTGAGCGAGGGAATATAACGAAATGATTATATATGAATAATAATTACTGATAATAATATATTATTTATTTTGACCTGAAACCAAAAACTAAAACAGGATTCATTAAATTGTCATCAAGAATAATTACGCTTGAATACCAGCTCGAGGTTGATAAGTTACCATTATATATTTGCCCTATTCTATAGTCTTTGATGTCCATTCCTATTTGAATTTCACTGACTTCCAAATGGTCCGTTTGGAATAGTACATCTTCCAAATCCATAAGAATATTGATTTGATTTTTATTCATAACTATCTGACCTTTAATTTTAAAGTCAATCGATGGATTTGTAAAGTTCCCACAATCAAAGACACTACTATCACGTATTCCAAAAGTCATATATCCTCCATCAAATATATTCTCCAATGACTTTTTATATAAATATGAATAGGAGGTAATATAGCTTTTATATTGATCAATTTTAAGTACGTCTTGATTAAAATTAATTACTTCTTCGTGAACAATTTCCTTAATATCTTTTTTATTAAGACCTACTATTAGACCCATAAAGAAAAATATTATAGCTAAAATAATGTCAAATAGTTTTGGATGTTCGTTAAAATAACTTTCCAATCTATTTTTAGAGGATTCACTCTTTTTTGATTTTGAGTTTATTTTGGGTGTCATCATTATTAAACTATATCTTGCGAATAAATATAATAAGTCAGTCAATTAATACCAAAACAAAATCTTAACTTTTATTAGTAAGGATCTAAAAGGCCAATTTTAGCGAAACTTATATTAGACTTTCTTTAATATTTCTTTAGCACTGAACAAGGAACACCGAATTCCGAATAACGAAGTGGAGTGGAGCAACTTCAGCATTGGGTGTTGGATGTTCGATGTTGGGTGTTAAGATTTCCATAAACACCGAACAAGGAACACCGAATTCCGAATAACGAAGAGGTGGGGAGAAACTTCAACATTGGGCGTTGTGTGTTCCTTGTTCTGTTTTTAATAATCGGCAGAATCTCCGCCCAAATAAAATCCCGGAGCCCCTTGACATTCACTAATAATACCGTAAATTGTATTTGGTTTCGGGTCACTTGCCCCAGCCTTCAGGCTGGGGTCTTTAGTTTGGCATTTAACTAGAGCCCCAGCCTTCAGGCTGGGGTCTGAATTATGAAGCATCGCAGTACATTTTTAACAGGCGTATCATCCTCATCTGTAAGAAAATTGAGGAATCAGGTTGCTATTTGCCTCCTCATATGCTTTTCCATTACTGGGAATTCATGTTCCGACAAGTCGTATGAATTGCGCGGGCAGGTGCAGGATGACCAAACCCAAGCATCCATCCCCGGCAGAAGGATCCTGGTACAGGCCCTGACGGCTGAAGAGAACGGACTGTTTCCGGTATACATCGATGAATTTTCGACAGATGCTGAAGGAAAATTTTCGTACCGGCTGAAACGCGACAGCCGGTATTACCTCTATAACCTTAGTTTTGTGGGCGATTCAGCCTATGCCTATAAAAATGTACAGTTGGGACTGACCGAACTGACGCGCTATGGTAAATTTCTGACTTTTGAATTGAGACGGCTGACGGATTTAACCATCCGGTTGGAAAGCCGTCGGCAAATCGACATGGAAGAATCGGTGTACGTGTCCTGGTTCACCGACGGCACCGAAGGGAAGTACCTGTATCCGTACACCGTATCAAATCACGGATCAGTCCCGGCAACGCAACAGTTGAAATGGACAGGAGGGAAGGTACGGTCAGAAATCCATACGAAAGTCTTTGCCGGCAAGGCGACCGTGATCCACTGGGAAATCTTCCGGTACGGAAAATACCGAAAGATTTCGGATACCATTATGTGTGCGCGGGATGCAGAGAATCAGGTGACGCTGACGTTTTAAAACAGCGAAGTCGGGAGACTTCCCTGAGCTGAGAGACTTCGCTGAGCAGAAGCAGAATCAGAAATCCTAAAACCAAGTTCTATGATAACTGCAATCATTCTTACCTGTGTTTTTGCCATCATATCATTGATGGCTACTGTGTTTGGTGAAGCAAGAAGGCTTCGAAAAAGTGTATTTGGCCGTCCTCCCATTCCTGTGGCATGGTTTTTACTGGCAAAGCTACTGGCGTTGGTCAACTTCACCTTTCTATTGTTGAAGGGATTCAGGGTCGGTATTCAGGGGTTGTTGACACCCTCACTCCTGATACAGATCGTTGCACTGGTGTTCCTTGTTATCGGAACGGTGTTTTTATTCGTAACAACCATTCAATTGAAAAAGGACCTGATTTTCGGATTGAATGATTCCGGCGACCATACCTTGCAGACCCTTGGTGTGTATGCCTTCAGCCGGCATCCGTTTTACCTGGGTTTTATCTTCGTACTGCTGGCTTCCTGCCTGCTGACGCCCCATATCCTCAATATGGCTTCCTTTGTGGGGGCCTGGATCCTCCATCATATTATCATGATACGGGAGGAGCAGTTTCTTACTTCCCGGTACGGAGCACAGTACACTACCTACACCAAAAAAGTAAGGAGGTACATGACGTGGGGGAAAGTGAAAAGATAATAGTGAAAAACTCTCTTCCGGTTCTAAAGGGCCTTAGTCAAACGAAAACGCATCCGACAGGGGTTGCCAGGTGAACAGCAGGAGGATGAAAATACCCACCACAAAAGCCTGTGCGGCCACAACCACCAGTCCCGTTTTATGGGGCTGGTATTTTTTGAAATAAAGCGAATCCATTTCGGAATAAGGAATGGATGTCATTTCCGGCATCACGGTCAAAAATCCGGTACTGTCCTGGCTGACCAGGGGATACCGGATGCCGTCTTTCCATATGGCCACCGCCTGTTTCCTTTTGAATTCCAGGCTGTCTGTTTCCCCGTATTTCCACGCTCTGGCCGGCTGACCGGTTACGGCACTATCATTCATTTTTGCCGGAATTTCAGGATTGAAAGGGATCATTCCATCATGTTTCGTATACACCCGTAACACATCAATGCGCTGATTTCCGGCATACCGTTCGTAGGCTGCTTGTGTACCGATAGTCCGGTACATAAAGCATGAATTGCAGTCCAGCAACAATGCAATCAGCAGGATGAAAGCAATGGACTTTTTCATAGGGTTGGTTATGGATCGTTTGCACCATATAAGTTACGAAAATTCGATTAGAGTTGGATATAAAATACTTGATATTTAGGAAATTAATTCGTATCTTAATAGACAGGGAACCATTTCCCGAAGTCCATCATTCAAACCGCCATGGAAGAAAATAGTGTGGCACGAGCCATTTGGCCCATTCTGACCGGAGTGATCCTGGTGCTGATACTTGGTATTTTTGTAGCACCCATGCAAAAGCTTGAACACGAAATTGAAATCAAGGTAGGTTCGTCGGCTTTTATCCTTCTCGCCGCGGTCTTTTTTCCTTATCCGCAGAAAGCCGGAGAGCGTTGCTTTTGTCCCCCTCATTATCAATCTGATTACTATTTTCGCAGCCCTGGTCGAAAAAATCTGGGCAAAGCCGCCGGAGGGAATCCCTATGGGGTACCCGCTGCTGGGAGGATGGATATTGACTGCCTTAGCATCCTGGCTGGCTTACCGAATCGGGATGAAAAGAATTTTTGGTGATGACTAGTCCTGAATCCCCGACGCTGCAGCCTTACCGTGCCGGCTAGCCAAAGCCGAAAAAAAAGTCTGTGATAGGCTCCACGCAGAAGAGCAGGATGAAGGTCACAGTTGCTTGTGCACCAAATACGATCAACCCGGTCAGATGGGGTTGGTATTTTTTAAAGTCTAGCTGCGAAATGTCGGTAAAGGGCACAATCACGGGCTGGGTCATCAATATGACAAAACCTGTTGAATCTTTTTGGATCAACGGATAGCGGAAGCCCTTCTTCCATATGGCAACCACGTTCTTTTTACGGAAGATAATGCTGTCTGCTTCTCTGTAGCCGACTACAGTCTGGGGGATGCCGGTGACCATGCCGCCAATGATTTTGGCCGGATACTCCCGGTTGAAATGATATACCAGTCCCTCTTTTGTTTGCACCCGCAATACATCGATTGATTTTTTACCCGATCTTTTCTCAAATTCAGCTTCCGTGGTCAGCGTCCTGTAAGTAAAACAGGCGTTGCAAACCATCACGGAAGCCAGGGCCAGCGTCCTGATCTGAATGGTTTTCATTGTTTTTGGATTTGGGATTAGGGTATAAATAAGTTACGCAATTTTTTTGGAACGATCAATACCCCCTTTCGAAACGAAAGAGTATATTTTTCAGGATTTTAGGGGCTATTAAGGCAATTTTTTTAGTAAATTTCTTTTCCATGAGAATTCATACCAAGTCATGAAACAAACGTTCATCACTGGGTTGTTTTTGGTTTCGGCGTTGCTGCTTTGCCAATGTGAGAAGGATGAGCCTCAGGTGTTGATCACGGACGATCGTTTTCTGCAGTTGCTGATTGAAAGGGGTGTGGATACCGATGGAGATGGCAAAATCAGTGTTGACGAAGCGGAAAAGGTGATCACACTCGATGTCAGCAGGGACAGCATCCGTGAGATGACCGGAATTGAGAAATTTGTCCGCTTGGACACACTGAAATGCACCGACAACCAATTAACCCGTCTTGATCTATCCGCGAATACCGGACTGCGGTATCTGGATTGCCGTTGGAATAACACCATCTCCGACCTGGAACTTTCCGGCTGTCCTGAGCTGACCTACCTGGACTGCAGTTTCAATGACCTGACTTCATTGGATATTTCCGGCAACAACAAACTTGTGTATATTGACTGCCAGTGGAATGGCAATCTGGAAGCCATTGATGTTTCCGGCTGTGCCGGACTGAAACATTTGAACATCCACAATGACAAAATGACCACCCTCGATGTAGCCCATAACCCGCAATTGGAGTACCTTTCATGCGAGAACAATCATTTAACCCGGCTCGATGTTTCCGGAAATCCCCTGCTAACCTATCTGGGCATTTCGTCTACCCAATTGGGCACCATTGATCTTTCCCGCAACACCCTGCTTGAGAGTCTTTATGCGGAGGGAGCAGAACTCACTGCGCTTGATGTTTCAAACAATACGCTGTTGACCTGGCTGCAGTGCGGTTATAATGATATTTCCTCGCTCGATGTCACCCGGAATACTTCGCTGAAATGGCTGGTTTGCAGCGGGAACGGAATTACCTCGCTGGACCTTACGCACTGTCCCGCACTGACAGCACTAAGTTGTGAATGGAATGCGATCCCGGTACTGGATGTGTCCCTGAATCCTGAATTGCTGTACCTGAACTGCAGCCACTGCGGGTTGGCCAACCTGGACCTGGCTGAAAACCCTGCCCTTCAATACCTCATCTGCTATACCAACCAGCTTGTACAGCTTGATGTCACACAAAATCCGGAGTTGATTCTGCTGGACTGTGATGACAACCAACTGACTACGCTTGACGTAACCCGGCAGACCGGATTGAAAGTCTTGGCATGCAAGGGCAACCAACTGACCCGGCTTGACCTGACACAGAATATATTACTCGGACACGAAGTGCCCCTGGATATCCTTTATGACAACAAGTATTATTATTGTTATCTGTCGATAGGAAACAATCCCGGTCTTGACAAAGTGTGTGTATGGACGGAATCCTTCCCGCCTGCCGGATTCATGCTGTGTACCGATGGCAGTCCCAATGTATCATTTTCTACTGATTGCGCTAACTGATCCTCATTACTCCCCTTAACTCTTATCTATTCACTTTTAACTTTTAGTTTTTAACTTTTAGTTTTAACTCCTCACTTCATCCGCTCCCTTGTAAACCACAAGGCAACCAGCGACAGAAATGCTGCGGCCGACAGGTAATAACCCACCCACGCAAGTCCCCATTTGTGGCCGATCCAGGTACCCACATAAGGTGCCAGGGAGGCGCCGAAGATGCCGGCAAAGGTGAAGGCAAGCGAGGATCCGGTATAGCGAACCGCAGGCTGAAATATTTCGGAAAGGGCCGTACCGAGCGGTCCATAGGTAAATCCCATCAGCAGCATGCCGATAGAAAGAAAGATCGTGGTCAGGACAATGGAATTTCCGATAAACAGTGGGTTGAAGAACAAGCCGAAAAGGAGTATCAAAAACGAGGCAACCATGAGGATCATTCCCCGGCCATAGCGGTCTGCCAAGATTGAGGCCACAGGAATGCCGGCGCCAAAGAACAGGACGGCGATCAACTGGGCAGTCAGCAGGCTGCTGCGGTCGTACTGCAGCACCGAGGTGCCCCAGCTCAGGGCAAATACCGTCATCAGGTAGAACAGCATGAAGGTGGTAACTGCGGCAATGGTGCCCAATACAAGGATTTTGGGGTGTTTGGTGATGACCGTGGCCATGGGAAGTTTCACCCGTTCATTCTTTTCAAGCACTTTTACGAAGTCTGGTGTTTCGGTGAGTTTCAGCCGTACGTACAATCCAACCAGCACCAGGATGGCACTTGCGATAAAGGGAATCCGCCAGCCAAAGCCCAGAAACTGGGCATCTGTGAGATATTTGCCGAGCAACAGGAAGGTTCCGCTCGAAAACAGGAAGCCGATCGGTGCACCGAGTTGCGGAAACATGCCGTAGAGCGCTTTCTTCCCCTTCGGCGCATTTTCCATGGCCAGCAACACGGCCCCACCCCATTCTCCTCCGAGTCCCAATCCCTGTCCGAACCGGAATACGGCCAGTAGTATAGGCGCCCATATACCGATGGAAGCATAAGTTGGCAATAATCCGATGGCTACTGTTGACGGTCCCATAGTCATCAGCGCGGCCACCAGGGTCGCTTTTCTTCCGATACGGTCGCCAAAGTGGCCGAAAATGGCAGCCCCGATGGGCCGGGCGAAGAATGCAAGTGCAAACGTCGCGAGCGATTGCAGCGTGGCTGTGGTGGGATCCGATGACGGAAAGAACAGGGTGGGAAATACAAGAACCGCAGCCGTGGAATAAATGTAAAAATCGAAAAACTCAATGGTGGTGCCGATCAGGCTGGCGATGAGGATCCGGGCGGTATGGTTGCGGGACGGGGAATGTACAGTGTTTTCCATGATAAAGGGATGAAACAGGAATGCAAGATACTATAAAAGTGAATATTGAAAATGATTCAAGATTCAAGAAGGAAGATTCAAGAAGGAAGATTGAAGAAGGAAGATTGAAGAAGGAAGAGGGTAGGGGAATGGGGGAGCTCAAGGGTCTATGGGACATCCCGGATGCCCGGAATTGTGTATCTTTCTCAAGTATAACCCAAAAATCATCTTTACATGCAAGTAAAATTTCGTTACTCCCTGATTCTGTTTGTTTTGCTTTTCGGCGTAACAAGCACTTCCTGCAAAAGGCAGTTCCACGCCATTCCGCAGTTGTCGGAGTTTGTGGAACAGGACAATTATGGTGCCCTCTACGATGAAATCGTCACGAACCGTTCCCATTACAAGGAAAATGACCTGCTGTTCTATGATATCATCCTGCAATCGATGCTCAATCGGCCGGAAGAATCAAACCGGCTGATTGCCCGGTTCCGGAAAAAATTTGTGGCTACCGACAGCACGGAATACCTGCTGACCCATACTGAATACAAAAACTATGTAAAGCTGGATGATTATGGTAAGCTGAAGGAGATTGGCGGGATCCTGATTGACAAATACAATGCTTTCATCGACAGTATTGATTATGTGGAATTGCAGTATGACCATCGGATTTTCACCCTGCTGGAACACGAACCGCAGATTTCCGTGAATAAAGTGGCCGATACGGAAATGAACATCACGAAAGACCTCGCAGGCTATACCCTGATGACCGTGAAGGCAGCGAATGACTCCTCCATCGATTTTATTTTTGATACCGGTGCCAATGTAAATGTGCTCACCGAATCATCAGCCAAAAAGCTCAACCTGCGCATCCTGCCGAATTCCGACATTTTTGTGATGGGTGCCCCCGGAATGCGGAACTATGCCCGTATCGGTTTCGCCGACTCCCTCACTATCGGCAATGTGGAAATCAGAAATGCGGAATTTGTGGTGTTTGCCGACAGCCTCCTGACCTTTGCCAACGGAATTTATAAAATCCATGGAATTGTAGGGTTTCCCATTTTCAGCCGCTTTGAGGAGATCACCTATACCGATTCCGTGCTCTATATTCCAAAGATTCCCACCCTGACGGAAGGTGAGCCGAACATGTTCATCGAGGCCGACGATTATATTCTGTCGATAGGCTACAAGGGAAAGAAATATCCCTTTTTCTTCGACACCGGAAACGACAAGACCTTTTTCAAACGGAATTTCTACAATATCGATTCCCTGTCATTCAACAGCCTGCCGGATACCCTTTTTGGCCTCGGCGGTGTGGGCGAAGTGATTACCATGAAGGCAAAAATTCCGGAGCAGGTATGTCTTGACTTTGCAGGAAAATCCTTTTGCCTCACAAAACCATATGTTGAGACGGAATATGAGACCATGAGCCGCCACCTGTATGGCAGCATCGGCAAAGATTTTATGTATCTTTATCCGAAACGGATCATGAGTTTCAGGCAGGCCCGGCT
>JADHED010001896.1_pt1 | contig 16031 bp, 4 predicted proteins | sample 8952041 | NCBI WGS metagenome assembly JADHED01 (sample SAMN16124423, study PRJNA663239) | bioreactor sludge metagenome | isolation source: sludge (control) | place: India:Bengaluru | collected 2018-09-08
GGCAGGGGATAATCGGGGCCTCATGAAACCCGAAGACATCGTCCGCGAGGAAGACCGGGCGCGGCGCGTCGCGGAAGGGTGCGACGCGCGGCAACTGCTCACGCTGGGGACCGAGATCCTGGACGGCCTGCGCCGGGGGGGCGGCGAGTTGCGCCCGGCGGCGTGGGGCTGGCTCGACCTCGTCCGCCGCGGCGGGCAGACCGCCCGGCTCGTCGAGGTCGCCGGCGCGGCGGAGCCGTTCGACCTCGCGCTGTCGCTCGTGGACGCCTCGCAGTACACGCTCGGCCGGATGATCGAGCAGCGCGTCGCGGCGTACGGCCCGCGCGCGCTGTTCGCGCGGCCGACGCGCGACGGCCTGGTCAAGGTCTCGTGGCTCGAGGCGGCCGCCCGGATGCATGCGTTCGCGCGCGCGCTGCTCGCATTGCGCGACGAGCGCGAAACGAGCGGTCCGGCAAGGACCGAGGTCGACGACGGCGCGCGGCGGCCGGTCGCGTTCCTCTGCGAGAACCGGCTCGACATGGCGCTGCTCGACCTCGCCTGCCTGACGACCGGCATCACCGACGTCATGATCCCGGCGAACGTCGCGGACGCGCAGGCCGCCGACGTGATCGCGCGCACCGGGCCGGGCATCGTGGTCGTCTCCGGCCCCGAGCTGGCGCAGCGGCTGGTCCGGCTGCGGCCGGGCCTGCCGAGCGTGCACACGGTCGTGGACCTCGACGACGACCGGCCCACGCAGCCCGGCTTCATGGGCGTCCCGGAGCTGCTGGCGTACGGCGCCGGCGTGCCGTCCTCGCGGCTCGCCGGGGCGCGCGACGCGGTGCGCCTCGACCCGACGGCGACGCTGATGTTCACGTCGGGCACGACCGGCCGGCCGAAGGGCATCCGCTTCTCGCTGCGCAACCTGGTCAGCAAGCGCTTCGCGCGCGGCTTCGCCCTGCCCGAGGTCGGCGACCGCGACGTCTTCCTCTGCTACCTGCCCCTGTTCCACACGTTCGGCCGCTACTTCGAGATGCTGGGCACGATCTACTGGGGCGCGACCTACGGCGCGCTCGGCGACCCGTCGCTCGAGTCGCTGCTCGACGGCTTCGAGCAGCTCCGGCCGACCGTCTTCATCTCGATCCCGCTGCGCTGGATGCAGCTCCACGACGAGATCACGCGCCGGATCGACATCGACCGCGCGACCGAGGACGAGCGCGCCCAGGCGCTGCGCGCCGTCGTCGGCGAGCGGCTGCGTTTCGGCCTCTCGGCCGCGGGCTACCTCTCGCCCGACGTCTTCCGCTTCTTCCAGCGCTACGGCGTCGAGCTGATGAGCGGCTTCGGGATGACCGAGGGGACGGGCGGCATCACGATGACCCCGCCCGGCGCGTACCGCGACGGGTCGCTGGGCGTGCCGCTGCCCGGCATCGACGTCCGGCTCGCCGACGACGGCGAGATGCTGATCCGCGGCCCCTACGTGATGCAGGGCTACTTCGGCGAGGAGGACGGCGGGATCGACGCGGACGGCTGGATGCGCACCGGCGACCTGTTCGAGAAGGACGCCTTCGGGCACGTCCGGCTCGTCGACCGCAAGAAGGAGATCTACAAGAACACGAAGGGGCAGACGATCGCCCCCCAGCGCGTCGAGAACCTGTTCCGCGACTTCGCGGCGGTGCGCCGCGTCTTCCTCGTGGGCGACCACAAGGAGTACAACACCGTCCTGATCGTGCCCGACCCGGACTTCGCGGCGAAGCACCTCGCGGGCCTCGACGCCGAGCGGCGGCGGGACGAGTTCCGCAACATCGTGGCCTCGGTGAACCGGTTCCTGTCCCCCTACGAGCGCATCGTGGACTTCGCCGTGCTCGACCGCGACTTCCGCGAGGATCGCGGCGAGCTGACGCCGAAGGGCACCTTCCGCCGCCCGCAGGTGGCCCAGAACTTCGCCGACGTGATCGGCCCGATGTACAACCGCACCCGCCTGCGCATCGCGGACGACGGCCCGGGGCTGATCTTCCCCAACTGGCTCTTCCAGGCGCTCGCGCTCACGGCGGGGGACGTCCGGCTGGCCGACGGCCTCCTGCAGGTGCTGCCGACCGGCAAGACGCTCGCCGTCACCTGCGAGCCGGACCCGCAGGGGGGCTGGCGCGTGCGGCTGGGGGCCGCCGCGTACCTCGTGCGGGGCGGCGCGGTGGACCTCGGGCTGGTCGTGTCCTGCCCGACGCTGTGGCTCGGCAACGACGAGCTCTCGGACTTCGCGCCGATCGAGTCCTCGCGCCGCGTGCGGCGGCAGCGCTGCCCCGCGGAGATCCGTCCGCTCGGGCGCGTGGCCGCGTACCGCGGGCGCGAGGGCGGGGCGGGGCACGAGGGGGACGCCGCCGCGCTGGAGCAGGCCGCGGCGACCGGCCGCATCCCGCTCGAGACGCTCGACCTCGCGGCCCGGGCGACCGGCAGCGCGGACGAGCACCTCGCGTTCCTGGGCCTCGAGGTGCTGCAGCGCGCGCTGACCCCACCCGCGGACGGGGGGAAGGCGTCCGCGCGCGAGGCCACGGCCCTGCACCTCCCCGAGCTGGCGCGGCAGGCGCTGCGCGGCGCGGCGACCGCGCCGTCGATCATCACCCGCCGCGAGGCGCTGCGGCGCCTCTGGCCCGCGGAGCGGGACGAGATGGCGCGCGCCGTGCTCGAGCAGTTCCTCGCGGCGGGGCCGGCGGGCGCCGGGGCGGCGGCGGGCGGGAGCGGCGAACTGCTCGACGACGCGACCGCGCTGGCGCTCGCGGGGACCGACTTCTCCGAGCCGAAGCTCGACGCGCTGGTCGCGCTGGTGACGGCCGCCGTGCACGACCCGGCCGCGCCCGCCGCGCCGCACCTGCGCGGCCTCGTCACGCTGCTCGCGCGCCACGGCGCGGAGCACCCGAGCCGCTACCAGCGCGCGCGCTGGGCGCTCGCGTACGTCCAGGCGCACGGGGTGGACGAGGCGCTCCGCCTCGCCTCCAAGACCGCGCGCGACACGATGCGCGCCGCGCTGCGCGCCTGGCTCGGGACCCCGCAGACGCTCGCGGTCGACCCCGACACGCGGCGCGAGTACCGCTGGCACGACGTCGTCGTGTTCGAGCCCGAGGTCGAGCCGGAGGAGCGCGAGCGGCTCGGCCGCGCGATCCGCGGGACCGCGCTGCTGCGCGAGGCGATCTTCCTGTTCTCGGGCGGCGCGACGGTGCGGCTGAACGACATCCGGCCCGGCGGGGTCCGCGTCTCCGCGGGCGGCTCGTACCACGGGCGCACGCTGTACCGCGTGCAGGTCGAGACGCGCTACTACGGGACGTTCGAGATCGCGCTCATCCTCAACCGCACGCTGCCCCCCGAGGAGATGCGGCAGGACGTGCTCTGGCTGATCGTCGCCGGCGAGCGGCGCGAGGGGGAGCGGCTGCTGCCCGAGTTCGGCGGCTACTGGGCGGAGTCCGGGATCTGGACCGAGGAGTTCGTCACCGGGCAGACGGCGGGGCAGGCGGCGCTCAAGCTCGCCGCCGCCGGCGAGGACTGGGAGCCGGTCCGCGTCGAGGGGCTGTGGGGCTTCATCCTCTGGTCGGCGGCCGAGGCGTACGTCGAGTTCTGGCGGCGCACCGGCGAGCGGTTCGTCGTCGGGCGCCCGAGCCCGTCACGCGTGCTCGTCCCGGCGCACGACTACCAGGTCGAGCCGCGGCTGATCTCGATCGCGCCGCGCCAGCCCTACCGCGGGCCGCGGCAGCTGCTCGACGAGCTGCACGCCCACCTCGTCGAGCCGCTCGTCGCCCAGAACCCCGCCCTGGGGCGCCTGCCGGCGACGCCGCTGCTCTGCTCGGCGCTGCTCGAGGTCGCCGGCGTCGAGCGCGGCCTCGCGATGCTCGAGCAGGCGGTGGCCGAGGGGGCGGCGCACGCGGACGAGCTGCGGCGTTTCGTCGCCGGCGTGCGGGAGAAGGGGTTCGTGCCGCGCCGGCTCTACTTCGCGATCGAGCGCTACCGCCGCTGGAAGGCGCTGGCCGGGGGCGCGACGCGCGAGGCGCAGGCGTTCACGATCCGGCAGCTCAAGGAGACGTACCAGCTCACGAGCGTCTACCAGCAGTTCCCCGAGGCGCGGGCGCGCTTCTTCCGCGAGACCGTGCTGCGCGACGCGGCGGGGGCGCTGGGCGAGGGGCTCGACGCGATCGTCGACGCCCTGCGGCGGCGCGAGTTCCCGCCCGACGACCTGAACCTCCGGGTCGACCAGCTGCGGGAGTTCACGGCCCCGGGGTCGGTCGAGGAGTACTTCCTCGTCCGCCTGTCGTGGCCCCACATCCGCCCCGGGGACCTCGCCGGGTTCGTCTCGCACGAGCGGGGCGGGGTGAAGCAGAACGAGGTCGTGGTCGCGTTCGAGGACTCGCGCGGCCGGCCGTTCCAGGTCCGCCGGCCGCTGTCGCCGCGCGAGGTCGGGGACCTGCACCGGCTGTTCCTGGCGGCGCAGCTGCCGGTCGGGTTCCGGCCGGACCACCAGTTCCTCGTCGCCCTCGAGCCGACGGGGCGGCCGATCGGCGGGCTGTTCTACGAGCTCGAGCCGGCCGCGCAGCAGGCCCACCTCGAGAAGATCGTGGTGGCCGAGCCGTACCGGCAGCTGGGGGTCAGCCACGCGCTGATGACGGAGTTCCTGCACCGGATGCAGGCCTCCGGCGTGCGCACCGTGACGACGGGGTTCTTCCGGCCGGAGTACTTCGCGCACTACGGCTTCAAGGTGGACCGGGCCTACGGCGGCCAGGTGCGGCAGCTGCAGTCCTCCGACCTCTGACCCCCGGCGTCCCCCACGTCCTCCCTCGGATCATCGCGGGGGGCCCCGCCGGGGGGCCCCCGCGAAATCCCCGCCGCGACTGCCGTTGCGCGAAACCAATCTTCGTTCCATGTTAATTGCGAGACGTAACTGGGGGCGCCCGACCCAGGGAGTCCGCATGAGCGCAAACAGAAGTCCCATCCTGCCGTTCGACGCGGAGACGCTCTTCGAGAGGCTCCTGCGCGCCACCGAGGCCGCGGGCGCGGGATCCCTGAGCCCGCCCGAACTCGAGCACCTGGTCGGCGTCGTCACGCGCTGCTCCGCGCTCCTCACGGACGTCTACACGGACCAGACCCTGCGCGCGATCCTCGCGGACGACCCGCGGCGGCTGGCGCGGCTGGTCGCGATGCCCTGGTTCCGCCTGCCCGTCGGCGACGACCTCCCGTCGGCGCTGCACCGGCTCCGCCGGCTGCCCGACGGCGTCCGCGGGGTGGGTGACAAGGCCCTCTTCGACGTGGCGATCACCGGCCTGCAGCAGGTCCGCGGCGTGCCGCTCGACGACCTCGGCCCGCGCGCGTACCGGCTCGCGTCCGAGGTGCTGGAGCTGCTCGCGGACGACGCGCGGCTGCGCGAGCACTTCGTCGCGAGCCGGCTCGGCAGCGCGATCGAGGACGAGGTCCAGTTCCTGCGGCGCTGCTCCGAGCGCTTCGAGCTGTACTCGCAGCTGCTCCGCTTCGCCGGCGACGACGAGCCCGGGCCCGCGTCGCGGCGGCTGCCGGCGGCGCCGGTCGCGTCGCCGCCCGAGCGGCACCCGGTGCCCGCGCCGTTCGTGCCCCCCGGCGTCCCGGCGCCGCCGCGGCGCCGGCCGCGCCTGTTCGGCGACGCCGACTACACCCGCGAGCGCCTGCTCGGCGCCTACGAGCGGCTGCTGCTCTTCGCGGGGCTCGACCTCGAGCGGCTGCGCGGCGACCTGTCCGGCACGGTCGTCGACCAGGACGAGGCGATCGCGACGCTGATCGACGACTTCGCGCTCTTCGCGGTCGGCACGCAGCCGCTCACGAAGCCGGCGAGCTACTTCCTCGTCGGCCCGACCGGCGTCGGCAAGAACTACCTCGTCGAGACGCTCGCGGCGCAGCTCGCGCGCCACTGGCGCGTCGAGGTGCCGCTGCTGACGATCGAGGGGCCCAACTACACCTACCCGTCGGACATCAACGAGCTGCGCGGCGCGACGCGCGGGTTCATCCGCTCCGACGAGCCCGGCCTGCTGACGGAGTTCCACGAGCGGGCGGCGCGGGCGCCGCTCTCGATCATCCTGGTGGACGAGGTCGAGAAGGCGCACCCGCAGCTGATCCGCTTCTTCCTCTCGATCCTCGACCGCGGGACGACGACGGACGCGCACGGCAACGAGCTGAGCTTCGAGGGCGCGCTGGTCTTCTTCACGTCGAACATCGGCTACGACGAGCGCCACGACACCGCGCACGCGATCGGCTTCGGCGGCGAGAAGGAGCACGAATCGGCGTACCAGGCCGGGCTCGGCCGCTCGCTCCGGCGCGTGCTGCCGCCCGAGTTCATCAACCGCGTCAAGATGGTCCGCTTCCAGCACCTTCCGCGGTCGTCCGCCGAGCGGATCCTGGACCTCGAGTTCGAGCGCATCGCGGCCCGCTACCGCGACGTGCACGGCATCGAGCTGGTCCTCGCCCCGGCCGGCCGGGAGGCGCTGCTCGCCGAGGGCTACTCGCACGAGTACGGCGCGCGGCACCTGGCGGCCGTGCTGCAGCGCTCGTGCAACGTCGAGGTCGGGAAGATGCTGCGGCGCGACGAGGCCGGCGCCGGCGGCGCGGCCGCGCGCCGCAGGGACCCGTCGGGGCTGCTCGAGCGGCTGCGCTTCGCGCGGGCCTCGGGCGGCGGGGTCGACGACCTCGGCGACCTCGACCGCGAGATCCTCGAGGCGGCCCGCGCCCGCGTGACGTACCGCCGCATCGTCGTCAGCGCCGAGTCCGGCGCGGTCGTCTACCGCCGGGAGCCGTGATGGCCGCGCTCCCGCTGGTCGACCACCTGGCGCTGCTGCTCGAGCGCACGTACGACATCACGTCGGGCGTCGTGCCGCTCGGCCGGTTCGTGGTCGGCGACGAGGGGCACGAGCGGCTGACCGCGGGACGCGTCGTCCGCGAGCGGGTGGACCACGCGGGCAGCGCCGCGCGCCTGCTGCTCCGGCGGGTGGCTCCCGACCCGTCATGGGCGGCGGCGCTCTACCTGCCGGACGCGCTCGTCGCGCACCTCGAGCGGCATGACCCGCGTCGCGGCCTGTCGCGCGACAACGTCGACGAGTTCGCGACGCTGGTCGAGGAGATCGACCACCTCGTCACCTTCGCCGAGCGCTCGGCCGCCGGCGCGGACGTCTCGCTGCTCGAGCTCGAGTGGCACGCGGCGATCAGCAAGTACCTCACGCTGACCCACTTCGCGGCGCGCCTCGCGGGGGCCTCGCAGGTCGGCGAGGACGCGCGCGCGTTCATCGAGCACCGCGTCTTCCACGCCGGCGAGTTCTGCGATCCCGATCCCGACGTGCGCACGCGCTACCGCGAGGCGCACCGGCTCGGGCTGCTGTTCGTGCGGCGCCTGCGCGAGCGCTCGATCGCCGAGCGGGTCACGACGCTGCGCCGGTTCCACCGGGCGTCGGCGCGCGAGAAGCTCGAGACCTACGCCTGACCGCCGGGCGGCCATCCCGCTCCGCGGGAGGCCGCCCCTACAGAAGACACCGCGCCGTGCCGAAGAGGCGGGCGGAGGTGTCTGCCCCCATGCGTCCCGTCCGTCTCGCCGCGCCGTTGACCTGCGTCCTGGCCGCCGTGTCGCTCGCCTGGTCGCTCCCCGAGGGGGCCGCCGGCAAGGCGGGCTGGCCGCCGCCGGCCGCGGAACGCCCGGTGGCCATCCACGCGGAGGCGAAGCCGCCGACGGCCAGGCCCGGCGCCGGGGAGGCGGCGTGGAACGACCTGCTCGAGGGGAACCGCCGGTTCGTGCGCGGGCTCACGACGCCGCGCGACGTCGCGAGGCGGCGCGCGGAACTGCTCGAGGCCCAGCATCCCGTCGCGGCCGTGCTCGGCTGCTCCGACTCCCGGGTGCCGCCGGAGCTGCTGTTCGACCGCGGGCTCGGCGACCTGTTCGTCGTGCGCACGGCCGGCAACGTGGCGGACAAGGTGGCGCTCGGCAGCCTCGAGTACGCGGTCGAGCACCTCGGCGTCCCGCTGCTCGTCGTGCTCGGTCACGAGCGCTGCGGCGCGGTGGCTGCGGCGGCGACGGGCGAGGTGCCGCAGAGCCCGAACCTCGCGGACGTGGTCGCGCGCATCGCGCCGGGGCTCGAGCGCCTGCGCGGCGTCGTCGAGGGCCCGGGCCTCGTCCAGCTCGGCGTCGACGTCAACGTGCACCGCTCGGCGCGCGCGCTGCTCGACGAGAGCGACGTGCTGCGCCGCGCCGTGCTCGAGGGCCGACTGACGATCGTGAGGGCCGTCTACCGCCTGGGCACCGGCGAGGCCGTCCGGCTTGACTGACCCGTCGCGGCGCGGGTCGACGAGGACCGAAATTGCCGGTCTTGACAACGTTTATCGTTTGATCCGTCACCTTTTCTGAAAATCAAACATTTCCAAGAGATTCCGCTGCTTTTCCTCTGCGGACGCCGTTGACACCACGTTCGAAACGGACGTATTCGATCTCCCGGACGGGGCGTTTCTCCATCAGTGACGGCCGGGGGGTCGAGACTCCCCTGCGAAGGGTCTCCTGTCGCGGCAGGGACTCCCTCGCCCATGGCTGCCCGGGAAGCGCCGCCGAAGCGGCGGCCCGCACCGCGGCCGGCGGGCGCTCGGGGAGTCTGTATGCGTCAGCGCGGCTGGGCCCTCCTCGCCCTCACCCTGCTCCTCGTGGCGTTCAACTTCGGAGGACCGCCCCCAGGCGCTGCAACGAGCCCCTGGGGCTCGTACGTCCCCGGGGAAGTCCTGCTGAAGTTCCACCCCGGAGCGGACGGCGCATCGACGGCCCGGATCCGGGCCGACCTCGGCGCGCAGACGCTCAACGCGTTCGCGTCCGGCGCCGAGCACTGGAAGCTCGGGCCCGGCGTCGACGTGGACGAGGCGATCGCCCGCCTCGAGGCGAGCCCGCTGGTCGCGTACGCCGAGCCGAACTACGTGCTGCAGGCGGACGTGATCCCCAACGACCCCCGCTTCCCCGAGCTGTGGGGCATGCACAACACGGGTCAGACCGGCGGCACCGCCGACGCGGACATCGACGCCGACATGGCCTGGGGCGTGTCGACCGGCAGCCCCGACGTGATCGTCGGCGTGATCGACACGGGCATCGACTACAACCACCCCGACCTCGCCGACAACATCTGGACGAACCCCGGCGAGATCGCCGGGAACGGCGTCGACGACGACAACAACGGCTACGTCGACGACATCCACGGCTGGGACTGGGTCAACAACGACGGCGACCCCTTCGACGACAACGGCCACGGCACGCACTGCTCCGGCACGATCACCGGCATCGGCGACAACGGCGTCGGCGTCGCGGGCGTGGCCTGGCACGTCAAGCTGATGGGCCTGAAGTTCCTGAGCGCCGGCGGGTCCGGCAGCACCGCCAACGCGGTGCTGGCGGTCGACTACGCCACGCGGATGGGCGTCGACCTGACCAGCAACTCGTGGGGCGGCGGCAGCTTCTCGCAGACGCTGTACGACGCGATCGCGCGCGCGGGCGCGGCCGACATCGCGTTCGTCGCCGCGGCCGGCAACAACGGCACCAACAACGACACCTCGCCCCACTACCCCAGCAACTACGACCTGCCGAACCTGATCTCGGTGGCCGCGACCGACCACAACGACCAGAAGGCGTCGTTCTCGAACTACGGCCCGGTCTCGGTGGACATCGGCGCCCCCGGCGACGACATCCTGTCCACGCTGCCGGGCAACTCGTACGGCCTGCTGTCCGGCACCTCGATGGCGACGCCGCACGTGTCGGGCGTCTGCGCTCTGATCCGCTCGGTGTCGCCGAACATCCCGGTCTCGCAGCTCAAGACCGTGCTGTTCAACTCGGCCGACCGGATCGCGTCGATGCAGGGCCTGGTCTCCAGCAACGGCCGGCTCAACGCGTTCTTCGCGATCGCGGAGCCGGACGACGTCGCGCCGGGCGCGATCGACGACCTCGCGCCGGGCGAGCCGACCTCCAACACCATGGGGATCAGCTGGACCGCGAGCGGCGACGACGGCGAGGTCGGGACCGCGAGCTACTACCAGGTCCGCTACTCCAAGGACCCGATCGACGCGTCGAACTTCGACCTCGCGCTGCGCGCGGGCGGCGAGCCCGTCCCCGCGGTGGCCGGCACGCCGCAGGCCATGGAGGTCAAGGGTCTCGAGGCGAACTCGACGTATTTCTTCGCGATCGTCGCGTTCGACGAGTGGGGCAACCGCAGCGCGCTGTCCAACGTGATCGAGGCCGCGACGCTGCCGCCGCCGACCGCACAGGTCGAGCCGACGGTGATCGTCGAGGCGCTGTTCACGGGCCAGGCGGCCGACCACGTGGCGACGCTCTCCAACATCGGCGTCGGCACGCTCGACTTCACCATCCCGCCGCCGGACGTCGGCGACCCGCAGACGGCGCAGGAGCCGCTCGAGCTGGGCAAGGGCGAGACGGACCCGCGCGCCGGCGGGCCGGTGATCGAGAACGCCGGCGGGCCGGACTCCTTCGGCTACCGCTGGGTGGACAGCGACGAGACCGGCGGCCCGGCGTTCGCCTGGACCGACATCTCGACGACCGGCACGGCCCTCGGCATCACCGCCGACGACGCGACGAGCAGCCCGGTCGCGCTCGGCTTCAACATGCCGTTCTACGGGACGCTCTACGACTCCATCCGGGTCTGCACGAACGGCTGGCTGTCGTTCACGAACAGCACCACGGCGTACAACAACCAGCCCCTGCCGAGCACGGGCGCGCCCGAGAACCTGGTCGCGCCGTTCTGGGACGACCTGAAGCCCAGCGGCAACCAGATCTACTTCCAGTCCTTCGGGGACCGGGCGATCGTCCAGTGGGACGGGGTCCCGCCGTACAGCGGGAGCGGCAGCTACACGTTCCAGGCGATCCTCGACTCGTCGGGCGCGATCTCGTTCCAGTACCTGTCGATGACCGGCCCGCTCACCGGCGCCACCGTCGGCATCCAGGACGCCTCGCGCACCGCCGGCCTGCCCGTCGCCTTCAACCAGGCCTACGTCCACGACGAGCTGGCCCTCCGGATCGCGGCCATCCCGCAGTGGCTGACGGCCTCGCCGAACTCGGGCCGCCTGCGCGCGGGCGAGTCGATCCCGATCAACATCCGCATCGACGCCTCCGGGCTCGAGGGCGGCGTGTTCCCGGGCCGCATCAACATCAACACCAACGACCCGCTGAACCCGGTGCTCGGCGTGGACGTGACCCTGACCGTGACCGGCGCGCCGGACATCGCCGTCCAGCCCGCGTCGATCGCCTACGGCGAGCGCTTCGTCAACAACCCGCACGTGTCGACGCTGATCGTCGCCAACGACGGGACCGACGTCCTGCACGTCACCGACATCGTGTCGAGCAGCGCGGAGCTGACGGCGGTCCCCGCCGTCTTCGACGTGCCGGCCCACGGCTCGCAGAACGTGACCGTGACCTGGACGCCGACGGCGATCGGGCCCTTCGAGGGCTCGCTGACGATCGCCAGCAACGACGCCGCGGAGCCGAGCCTCGTGGTCCCGGTGACCGGCAGCGCGGTCACGGCGCCCGTGATGGTCGTGACACCGCCGGCCTTCGACGAGACGCTGTACAGCGGCAACACCGTCACCCGCCCGCTCACCGTCCAGAACACCGGCGGCGCGGACCTGGTGGTGGACGCCCTCGCCGACCAGGGCGGGCAGCTCGTCGCGACCGACGAGAACGGCCTCGGCTCCGGCGGCCCCGACGGGTTCGGCTACCGCTGGAAGGACTCCGACGAGTCCGGCGGCCCGGCCTACGAGTTCATCGACATCAGCGCGACGGGCACCCAGATCACCTTCTCGAGCCAGGACGACGCGCTGTCCGCCGCGATCAACATGGGGATGACCTTCCCCTTCTACGGCAACAACTTCGCGTCGCTGAAGGTGAGCACGAACGGCTGGCTGACCTTCGACACCGCCGACACCTCGTCGCGCCTGTCGAACAGCAACCTGCCGTCCACGTCGGGCGCCAAGAACATGATCGCCATGTTCTGGGACGACCTGCACCTGCGCACCGGCAACGTCAAGTACCAGTTCGACGGGACGCGCTTCGTCGTCCAGTACACCAACGTCGAGAAGTACTCGCCGTCGGGCAACCCGCTGGTGTTCCAGGTCCAGCTCTACCCGAGCGGCAAGATCCTGCTCATGTACAAGCAGATGGGCGGGACGGTCAACTCGGCGACGATCGGCATCCAGGACGGCACGCGCACGATCGGCCTGCCGGCGAACTACAACGCGAACTACGTCCACAGCCTGCTGGCGATCAACTTCAGCCGTGTCCCGGAGTGGCTGCGCGTCACGCCGTCCCACACGGTCGTGCCGCCGGGCGGCAGCTTCGACTTCACCGTGACGTTCGACTCCAACCAGCGCAACGGCGGCGACCTGAACGGCGCCATCGTGCTGCGGACGAACGTCCCGTCGCAGGCCGAGGAGCGGGTCCCCGCCGTGCTGCACGTCATCGGCGCCCCGATCGCCGCCACGATCCCGACGTCGTACGCGTACGGCTCGCGGTTCACCGGCTACTCGTACCTGACCACGATGCAGATCGTGAACAACGGGACGGACGTCCTGAACGTCTCCGACGTCGTCAGCTCGGACCCGACGCTGCTGGTCGAGGACCCGGTCGGCGGATCGCCCGAGGCGCCGCAGGCCGGCTTCCCGATCCCGCCGGGCGAGGCGCGCCTGATGAACCTGCGCTGGGTGCCGACGGTGCCCATGACGCTCGACGCGCAGGTCCACGTCCTCTCCGACGACCCCGTGAACCCGGACCTCGTCATGCCGGTCACCGGTACGGCGATCCTGCCCCCGATCGCGGTCGCCTCGCCGGACTCCTTCAGCGAGCGGCTCGACTCGGACCAGCAGGTCCACCGCACGCTGCGCCTGCAGAACGACGGCGGCTCGGACCTCGTCTTCAGCACCTCCGTGATCTCGAACAGCGGCGTCACCGTGCCGGTGTACGAGGACCTCGAGGTCAAGAAGGACGATCCGGACCCGCGCGAAGGCCTGCTCGGCGGCGGCGGCCCGGACACCTTCGGCTACATGTGGAAGGACTCCGACCAGCCCGGCGGGCCGGCCTTCGCCTGGGTCGACATCGCCGCGACCGGCACCCCGATCGCCGGCCTCGACAGCGACGACGAGAGCTCGTCCCCGATCCCGCTCGGCTTCTCGTTCCCGTTCTACGGGAACACGTTCGACACCGTGCGGGTGAAGACCAACGGGTTCCTGTCGTTCACCAGCACGGCGACCGACACCTCGAACGACCCGCTGCCGAACACGGGCGCGCCCGAGAACCTGCTCGCGGTGTTCTGGGACGACCTGCACTTCCGGGGCGTGGAGCGGGCCCGCTACCTGTCCGACGGCAACCGGTTCATCGTCCAGTACACGTCGGTGGACCGCTACTCGAGCACCACGCCGTCGAACCTGACGTTCCAGGTGATCCTCTACCCGTCGGGCCGCATCGTCTTCCAGTACCTGACGATGACGTCCGCGGAGCTGGCCAGCGCGACGGTCGGCATTCAGAACGCGGCGAAGAACGACGGCCTCACCGTCGTCTACAACGCGCCCTACATGCACGACAACCTCGCCGTCCAGTTCCTGCCCGGCGGCTTCCTGCCGACCGTGACCCCGCCCTCCGGCGTCGTGCCGGCCGGCCAGTACGTCGATCTCGACGTCCTGATCGACGCCACCGGCCTGCTCGGCGGCGACTACTCGGCGACGATCGACATCACGACCAACGACCCGGCGCGCGCGCTGATCGAGGTCCCGGTCAACCTGCACGTGACCGGCATCCCCGACATCGACGTCGCCCCGCCGTCCCTCACGTTCCCCACCACCTTCGTCGGGTTCAGCGCGACGCAGCAGCTGCAGGTGCGGAACACCGGGACCGACGACATCGTCGTCACCGACCTGCTGGTCACGGGCGACTTCGCGACCAGTGGCGCGTCGCTCCCGTTCACGGTCGGGCCGGGCGCCAGCATCCCGGTGACCGTGCTGTTCGCGCCGACGGACGAGGGCACGCGGACCGGCGTCCTGACGGTCGTCAGCAATGACCTGGACGAGCCGGAGGTCGCGGTGCCGCTCACCGGCGAGGGGCTGTTCCCGCCGGAGATCCACGTCACCCCGCCGGCGATCCACACGGCGCTGCCCCCGGGCGGCCGCCGCACCAAGACCCTCAACATCGCGAACGCCGGCGGCAGCGACCTGCGCTGGACGGCCGGGACCAGCATCATCTCGAGCGAGGGGATCGCCTCCGTCGAGCCGGGTTCGTACATGGACCTGGCGAAGGACGAGGCGGACCCGCGCGAGGGCACCCTCGGCGCCGGCGGGCCGGACGTGTACGGCTACCGCTGGACCGACTCCGACGAGGTGGGCGGCCCGGTGTTCGACTGGGTCGACATCGCGGCGATCGGGACCCCGATCACGGCCCTCAACGGCGACGACCAGACCGCGGCCGGCGTCCCGCTCGGGTTCGCGTTCCCGTTCTACGGGAACTCGTTCACGACGGTGAACGTCTGCACCAACGGCTGGCTGTCGTTCTCGTCGACGAAGACGTCGTACTCGAACCAGCCGCTGCCGAACACCGGCACGACCGTGCCGGAGAACCTGCTGGCCGTCTACTGGGACGACCTGCACTTCCGCAGCGGCGTCCACGCGTACTACCACAACGACGGCTCGCGCTTCATCGTGCAGTGGAACAACGTCGAGCGGCTGACGGCGGGCTCGCTGCTGACCTTCCAGGCGATCCTCTACCCGAACGGCCGCGTCGTCTACCAGTACAAGTCGATGGCCGGCATCCTCAACTCCGGCACCATCGGCCAGCAGAACGCGAACCGCGACGACGGGCTCAACGTCGTCTACAACGCGGCGTACGTCCACGACAACCTGGCGATCGAGATCCGGAACATCCCGCAGTGGGTGAAGGTGGACCCGGCGGCGGGCACGGTGCCGGAGAGCCAGGCGATGGACACGTCGGTCCTGCTCGACGTCGCGGGCCTCGAGGACGGCGTCCACGAGGCGACCGTCAACGTGGCGAGCAACGACCCCTACACCCCGATGGTCGCGGTCCCGGTCACGGTGAACGTCAGCCTGATCGAGCCGACCAGTACCGAGTTCGTGCCGCGCATCCTGCGCTTCGCGGACACGGACCTGTTCCGGGTGCGGATGACCATCGAACTCCCGGCGAACCTCGACCCGCACGCGATCCGGCTGTCGTCGGTCACGCTGAACGACACCGTCCCCGCGCTGGTCGACCCGGCGCCGTACTACACGGACGCGAACGGGAACGGCATCGAGGAGGTGACGTTCTGGTTCGACAAGCACCTGCTCGAAGAGGTGCTGCCGGAGGCGCAGTACGTCCCGGTCACCATCATGGGCGAGGTGGAAGACGTCCAGTGGTGGCGCGGCACGGACTACGTCCGCACGGGTGACCCCGAGCAGTACATGCCGACGGGCGGCGCCTACTACCTCGCCGGAGCGACCGTGCCGGTGCGCTGGAACGCCGCGTCCGAGGCCACGAACCACCGCTACACCGTGCAGCTCAGCCGTGACGGCGGCCTCAACTGGGAGACGCTGGCGGCCGGCCTCACGGAGCAGCAGTACGACTGGACCGCGGCCGGCGCCGCGACCGCGAACGCCGTGATCCGCGTGCTCTCCTACGACGGCACCGGCGCGCTCCTGGGCGAGGACGCCATGGACGCGCCGTTCACGCTCGCCGAGGGGGCCACGGTCGGGCGGCCGTTCCCGATCGACGGGGGCGGGCTGGAGGTCGTCGCCACGGGCGGCACCGTCCAGCTCTCCTGGAAGGCCCCGCTCACGGACCCGTCCCACGGCCCGGCGGACCGCTACCGCGTGCTGCGCGGCAGCGACCCGCGCGCGCTCGTGGAGGTCGGCCTCGTGACCGACACCCGCTACAGCGAGGAGGCGTCCGCCACGGCGGGGACGTCGCTCGTGTACTACCGAATCGTCGCGGTGAACAGCGCTGGCGACGCCGAGTAACCCACCGTAGGGGCGGGCCTCCCGCGCAGCGGGATGGTCCGCCC
>JADHED010001881.1_pt1 | contig 16018 bp, 12 predicted proteins | sample 8952041 | NCBI WGS metagenome assembly JADHED01 (sample SAMN16124423, study PRJNA663239) | bioreactor sludge metagenome | isolation source: sludge (control) | place: India:Bengaluru | collected 2018-09-08
TTTGAAGATTTTTAAAGCTTCCACACTTTCATTTTCTCAGGAAAGCTATAGTCGGTTAAATCATAGTGAATGGGTGTAACTGAAATATAGCCGTCGTCAACTGCTTTAATGATAAAATACCCTTAACTACACAGCACCTTTTGAAGATATAACTGCCCAGGGAGTCATTGCAATGATTTTCAGGTCAAGTATAAGTGATTTTTCCTTAATATATTTTATATCAAGCTCTAATTTTTCATGAATAGTCATTTCGCTTCTTCCGCTAACCTGCCAAAGTCCTGTAAGACCCGGTTTTACAGAATTTCTCACTTCTCTGAGTTCTTCGTGAAAGAGGTCATATTCATCAATTGGAACTGGTCTTGGACCAACAAGGCTCATATCGCCCTTAAGAACATTAAAAAACTGCGGGAGCTCATCAATGCTGTATTTACGCGCATATTTTCCCGCAAGACCAACAATCCTCGGGTCGTTTTTCAAGCAGAAATATTTTCCCCATTCTATTTTAGCTTCCGGGCTCTCTTTTAAATGATTCAGAAGAATTTCGTCAGCGTTTGAAAACATGGTTCGTATTTTCCACATTTTAAATAGTCTGCCGTTTACGGAAAGCCGTTTCTGAAAATAGAAAATATTACCTTTGCTTCTCAATTTTATCAGGAAGGCAAAAACGATAATTAACGGAACAGAAAGAAACAGAAACAGCAGTGACAGAAAGATATCGAATAGTCTTTTTATTACTCTGTACAATTTAAGAATACAATCTTGCTACTTTAAAAAACTCAGCATACCCAACGCCAATTTGCCTGCCGCGTAGAACACAGTGCAAACGCAGGTCTTCGGGCTGCCGACCCGGGGCAAATTCATACTTATACAATTTAAGAGCATCACATTTTTTTAAAACATCCTTTTCCGAAAGTTCAATAAAAAGATTGGGAGAGAAATTATTTTCGTAGCCCTGGTCGGTTGAAGTTGGTATCTCAAAGAAGAGTACATTTTTATTAATCCTGAACGGACGTGTATTGATTTCCACAACATGAGATATTGCTCTATGAGAAGCGTGGACATCGCAGGGGTTGTGAGTGACTATAATATCAGCCCATTTAATATGCGTGTTGATTCTATCCGTAATTTTCCAAAAGTTTCTTTCAATGTGGTGTTCAAACACAAGCGGTTTAAGAATTACGGGTTCTGCTCCAAGTTCTTTGCAAGCCTTTTTGAAATAACCAAGGTATAGCTGCCACCTTGCAAGGCTTCTTTTTCCATTGCTTCGAAGAGGAAGAACGATTTTAACATGACACCCATTGCTAATGGCTTTACTTATCAGTCCTCCACAACCGATTGTTTCATCGTCGGGATGAGCGATAACAACGCATATCTTTCGATTTTTAAATATCATTTAATTATAAGAACAATATTTTTAAATCTGACTTTGTGAACATTTAAAGCTTCCACACTTTCATTTTCTCATGAAAGCTATAGTCGGTTAAATCATAGTGAATAGGTGTAACTGAAATATAGCCGTCGTCAACGGCTTTAACGTCGTACTCTCTTGACTTATCTGTTTTATGCATGCTGCCTGTAAGCCAGTAATACTGCCTGTTAGCAGGGTCATGTCGTATTTCATACGTATCATTCCATGATGATTTTCCCTGTTTGGTCAGCAATGCTCCTTTAACTTTTTTAATTGCGGGTACATTTACGTTCAAAAGCGTGCCTTTTGGCAGACCGTTTTTTAAAACAATCTTTGCGAGTTTAGCTGAGTATTTTGCGGCAACTGAAAAATCAGGATATGTATAGCTTGTCAGAGATACGGCTATGGAAGGTATTCCAAGAATTGTTCCTTCGGTCGCTGCCGAGACTGTTCCGGAATAAATGATATTAATAGCGGTGTTTGCCCCCTGATTTATTCCCGATATGAGTAAATCAATTTTTCTATTCTTTAAAAGTGTGTGAACTCCTATCTTTACTGAATCGGCTGGCGTGCCAGTAACGGCATAGCCGTAAAAATCCCCGAACATAAGAGTTTTCTTCGCTCTGATAGGGTCAGCCATTGTGATTGAGTGCCCTACTGCGCTTTGCTGAGTATGGGGTGCGACGACGAACACTTCGGCAAATTTTTTGATTTCTTTCGTCAGTGTTTTTATTCCGTCGGCATCTATGCCATCGTCGTTTGATATTAATATTAACGGTTTCTTATTCATTTGTCCAGTGTTTTAAGTTTATTCCAGAGAAGGTCTTTTAGTCCGGCAAGGTTCTCGCCAGTTATTGAGGATATTTGTATCTTGTCAATGCCCGCTGTTCTTGCATTCTTCAGCTTCTTTTTAAGCTCATCGCTAATAGCGTCAATCTTAGTAAAGCAGACTATACGCGGCTTATCGAGTAAGTTTGCCTCGTAGTTTTCAAGTTCTTTAAGAAGTATTTTATATTCTTTAAGAAGGTTCTTGCCGTCAGGGGACAGGTTAGTTGTATCTATCATAAACAACAAAACCCTTGTTCTTTCAATATGCTTAAGGAACTGAATTCCAAGTCCCTTTCCCGATGAGGCACCTTCGATTATTCCAGGAATGTCGGCAACAACGAATGAATCGTATTCATGCATCTTTACAATTCCGAGGTTCGGCTTCAGGGTTGTGAAAGGGTAGTCGGCAATCTTTGGTTTTGCCGCTGATATTTTTGAAATAAGAGTTGACTTGCCTGCATTGGGAAATCCAACGAGCCCGATATCTGCGATGAGTTTCAGCTCTATTACAATTGTCATCTCTTCGCCGGGCTTTCCTTTTTCGGCATAGCGCGGGGTTCTGTTAGTAGATGTCTTGAAATGAGTGTTGCCTTTTCCTCCTCTTCCGCCTTTTAATATTATTTTCTCTTCACCGTCGTATAGCAACTCATCAACTATTTCTCCTGTCTCAAAGTTTTTTATGACACTGCCGCATGGAACGAGAATTACTTCATCTTTGCCGTTCTTTCCGTTCTTATCTCCGCCGAGACCATGTGCTCCTCTGCCTGCTTTGTGGTGCCTTTTATAAGTGAAATCAACAAGAGTGTTCAGCTGTGCCGATGCTCTGAAGACAATATCGCCTCCCTTGCCGCCGTCGCCGCCGTTGGGTCCGCCTTTGGGAACGTACTTCTCTCTTCTGAAGCTTATACAGCCGTTTCCGCCGTCTCCCGATTTAATGAATATCTTTGTATAGTCTATGAACATGTATTATCTCTTTTCAAAATAATCGTTTAACACATCCACGAAAAGTATAACTGTTTTATCACCTATATTAACTTTGTTCTCAAGAAAAACTGCTTTTAGATATTCTGTTGCTTCACGCCAGTTTTTCAACTGTTCAATTTCAAGAAATGAATCCTGCATTATGTATCTGCTGCCCTTAAACACTTTCTTTGCAATGTTTTTCAGTTCATCTTCCTTGAAATGAAATTTTATATGGTCTGCGTTATCTATTTCTTTCTCTTCAAATTCGTCAGCGATGCTGTGCTCTTCTTTTATTTCTGCGGTTGTTGCTGTTCCTTCAAAATTATTTTTCTCGTTTGGCTTTGATACTGTTGTCTCCTCAATTATGGTATCCTTGTGATCTGCAGCAATAACCGTTTCCTCTTCTTTGTTTTCATTCTGCGGGGAGTATGATTCTACAGAACGGAGCATCATTTTTTTAGCATTGCCTGTGATTATCTTAATTGCTGTTTTAATTTCAAGTTCGCAGTCATCATCTTTAATTCCCGCTTCAATAAACATCTTGATAAGGTCTTTGTATCCTTTATCTTCGAGGAATATCCTGATGAAAGAATAGGGAACTGACATATCAAGGCTTATTTCAGTATTGTCACCGTATTTAAACTTATAAAGCTGAAGGAAAAAATTTTTAATTTTGAGTCCTGTGGTTTCTGTAGTAAGTTTTTCGTGAATGCTCAAATTTATTTCGTCAATAAGGTCTTCAACAATAGTACGCGGGATTGAAACATAAGAATCATCTTTGCACAGGTCTTTTACGGGCTCGGTGTAAAAGCTGTAGTAAGTGAAAATCTCGACTTTCCTAAGTATTTCCTGTTTGCTTTTTGAATCCTGATTTGCGTAAATGTAGCTGAGCAATGTCCATTTTGGCCTGATACAATAATTCAGGTTTAACTTTACAGATTTATCGATGATTTTAAGCAGTTCGCTTTTTGTTTTCGGTAAACTGCTATCGTTTAAAATAAACGATTTTGTAAAATCCGGCAGTCTGCTTGTGATTATCGTCTCAGCAGAAAAATCGTTTAACTCTTCCGTAATGGCTAAAGCTTCTTTGAATCTTTTATCTGTAATTTGTTCGAGCATTGTAAGTTTAATAAATAAAGATAATTCTAAATGCAGACAGAAAAAATCTAATTAGTTCTTAATATTTAACTTTATAGACATACCAGTTATATCCCCATGTTTTTAAACCGCCTGCTGGTTCGACAAATATAAGGTCTGATTCCTTGAATCCTTCTGAATTACGTGCGACGAATTCATAGTTGATGTCCCAGTCGATATAATATTCAATCTTTTTGCTTCTAATGTATGACATCAGTTCCTTTTTCTGAATTGCGTCATAAGCATCTTTGTTAACAACACCGTCAAGATTTATAACGGTCTTATCACCGGAAAAATATCCAATAGCTCCTGTTTGTACACATCCTATTACGGTGCCGGCAGGGAATTTTTGGTTCACCCACTCGCCAATTTTTTCATAGCCCTTATTTTTGTATTCCCCGAGAAAGAATTCTTTAAACCCCGTTCTTGTGACGTTAGGCGCTATGAACAAAACAGCAAGAACTATCGCAACGCTCTTCTTTGCGCCCTGTGCCGAAAAGCTATGTATAAGCAGGTTTATTATAAACGCCGTAATTACCGCAAAGAACAGGCTTAAAGGAAAGAAATATCTTGAATAAAACCAGTAAGCATTTAAATAAAATGTGTATGCAATAAATAAAAACACGGATGAAATGACGAGGGGTAAGTGCTGTTTTAGGCTTTGACTGAACCAAGGACAGGCAAACGATTTGATGCGGTAAACAAGCGTGCCTATAATAGCAAATATTATTACGACAGAATAGTTCATATAAATATTCTGCAGTGAAAGTCTTATAAGCTCAAACAGGTTTGAATTTCCTACAGCATAATTTTGCACCATGTCCTGTCCGATATGGTGCACTGCCTTTCCGCTAACAGGAAAGAAGTCGCCCGTGAAAGAATACATAAGCACCATGTACGGGAAATACACGACGGCTGAACCTGCGAGGAAATAAAGCACCTGACTGAAGAGCTTAGTGCCTTTGCCTCTCATTATAAGCCAAATTACTATTGCGGGTATAATCATTATGTTGTCGATTCTTGCAAGCATTGATATGCCAACCAGTACGCCAAGGATGAACAACTGTCTGAATGTGATTTTATCAAACTCTTCTTTCCGGAATTTGTAAAGATGATAAAAGACGAGTACGAAGAAGAAGAAGGATATTGACGTCTCGAGTCCGTTGCCCATATTTATTATAGATACGGGCAGGAGTATAAACAGAAGAACGGAAAGAAATGGCGAGTAATCATCTTCAAAAATATTTCTTAGTGTTCCGTACATAAAATACACGATGCCGAATCCAAAAATGTTTTGAATTATTATTGATACATAAACCGGTGTTATTAAGTTGCCCTTAAATATCAGAAAAACAGGGGTCATCAGGAATACATACAGCGGCTGAAACCCGCTTGTTGTCCCCTCGCCGTAGAAGAACCACCTGCCTTCGGCAAAATTCCGTGCTATATCAAGAGAAAGATATGCGTCGTCAGGAATTGCATATCCGTTAATTTCGGAGAATGGTTTAAGAAGAACTGCTATTCGGTAAAGCGTGTAAATGAGTAAAAGCGCTCCGAGAAAGTATTTATCTTTTCCTGTCATGTTTTAACACAAATGCTTCGTATTCTGCCAGTAGTCTTTCTTTCAGCGCATAGGGGTCGGAGTTTTCGACGGTAGCTCCCGCGGCATTCATATGACCTCCGCCGTGGAAACGCTTTGCAAACTCATTCATTTTAATATTGCCTTTTGAACGGAATGAAATCTTGCAGCTATCGGGAAGCTCAACGATAAGGAACCCTGTTTTTACGTTCTTCATCGTCATAAGAAAACCCGAGAACCCTTCAACGTCTTTCACGTCAGAGTGGTAATCTAAAAAATCTCTTTGCGTTATCATTCCAATACACAGCGTTCCGTGACGATGAAAAGTAAGGCTCTCTATAAATCTCGAAAGCAGCTTTACTTTGTCCGAAGGCATATTGTTATAAATATGGTCATACATCATAACGGGGTCAGTGCCTCTTCTAATAAGGTCGGCGCATATCAGGAATGTTTTCTCCGTTGTTCTGGGATACCTGAAAGAGCCAGTGTCGGTCATTATACCCGCGTAGAGATTATCTGATATTTTCTTATCAATGTAATCGCTGCTGTCTTCGGTTATGAAATCATAAAGTATCTGTGACGTTGCTGGTGAATCCGTATCGGAAATATACGCATAATAATTTTCAGGGATAATACCCTGATGGTGGTCGATACATATTTTCTTAGCGGGAGAATTCTTCACAGCGTCTGACATGCTTTTAATCCTTGAATATTCATTCGTATCAACAACAAAAATCACATCGGCTTCATTTATTATTTTAGTGTTTGACTCCGGATTATCTCTGAACCTTTTAATAATTTTCTTTTCATCGAGAAATTCAAGATGGTCGGGGGTTTCATTGTGGTTAATAATCTCTGCCTTCTTACCCTTTTTAAGAAGATAATAATAAAGAGCGAACTCGCTCCCTATTGCGTCGCCGTCAGGAAGAAGATGCGTAGTAATAACAAAACTATCCGCTGATTCAATTGTTTTCCGTACTGTTTTGAAACTCTTATTCATTTGTAAAATATTGAGAAATTGGTATTTTATCACAACAAAATAAAGATTAAAAGAAATCTATTTCTTGACAGAATTATTTGAACAAACGGATGCCGACAGTATTAAGGAAGAAAAGGGAAAGCCAAAGTTTCTCATAAGTCTTTTCATTACGCTTTCTTTTGTGTTGCTGCTATGGGTAGTAAAACTGTTTGAGACGATTACAAAGACAGAGCTAAGCTTTCTTGGCGTGCTGCCACGAGAGACGAAAGGGCTTATCGGTATAGTAACTGCGCCTTTGATACATTCTGATTTTTCGCATCTGGCATCCAACACGTTTACGCTGATTGTACTGATGATGTTTTTGTTTTATGCATACACAAATTCATCGTTCAGGGTATTCTTCACTGTTTATATTTTTTCAAACGTTCTGGTCTGGATATTCGGCAGGGAGGCTTACCATATAGGTGCAAGCGGTGTAGTGTACGGGCTTGTTACTTTCCTTTTCTTTGTAGGGCTGTTCAGGAGTGACAGCAAGTCAATAGGGCTATCGTTGGTGGTTACATTTATGTACGGAGGGCTTGTATGGGGAGTGCTTCCGACAGACCCAAAGATTTCATTTGAGGCGCATCTTTCGGGGGCGGTAGTGGGACTGCTCGCTGCGCTTATTTTCAGGAACAGAGACCCGCTGCCGGAGAAGTATAAATGGGAGGATGAGGAAACGGATGAAGATGATATTGATCTTGAAGAGTATGAGAAGGCAGAAAAGAAGCTGAAGAGCGAGGAGGGGGAGATATAGTTTATCGTTGATAGAAGAACAAAAGCGCACACTGAAAGAACTGATTTAGTTATGATTCTCGCTGATGAAAGAAGGTAATTGTTGTAAAGAGATTTTCACACGGATAAGAGCGGATTTTATTACTAAGAACTTTTTGTTGTAAAGAGATTTTCACACGGATAAGAGCGGATTTTATTACTAAGAACTTTTACTACTGAGAACGAAGAGTACAGAGAGAAGTACAAGAGCGCACACTGAAAGAACTGATTTAGTTATGATTCTCGCTGATAAAAGAAGGTAATTGTTGTAAAGAGATTTTCACACGGATAAGAGCGGATTTTATTACTAAGAACTTTGAGAGCCTGTTTAAATTGGTTCACAGAGGACACAGAGGAATCACGGAGAACACAGAGGTTGATTTGTTACTAAGAGATTTAAACGTCAGCCGCGGCGGATCTTCGACACGCGGAGGGCGCTGAGAAGAACGTTTATTTATTGCTAAAAGCGCACACTGAAAGAACTGATTTAGTTATGATTCTCGCTGATGAAAGAAGGTAATTGTTGTAGAAAGCTAGAGCCGTTGAGAGCGCAGAGAAGAACGTTTTTTATTTTTAAGAGCTTTAACCGCTGAGGGCGCAGAGAAGAGAAAGGATTTTAGGAATTATAATTGCTGAGGAAGTACAGAGAGAATCTTTAAAGTGATTAGGGTTTATGTTATATTATTGATTGGAAGTAAAGAGAAATTTTATATATTTTAGAAACTTAATAAAGGAGAAAAATTATGCAGCACAAAATTTTATTCCAGCCGTCAGAAGCGCTGGTGCACATAAACCTCGCGGAAAACGAAGAGGTACAGGCAGAAGCGGGCGCAATGGTGTTTAAGAGCTGGAACGTAGATATAGAGACAACGACCAAAGGCGGAATATTCGGGGCACTGAAAAAATCCGTTCTGGGAGGTGAATCATTTTTTACAAACAAGTTTGTTGCCAAACAGGGCGCAGGGGAAATAGGCTTCACTGCTCCGTTTCCCGGCGACATAAAACATTTCAACCTTAACGGCGAGAACATGTACATACAGTCGGGATGCTTTGTTTGCTCTGCGGCAACAGTGAATCTTGATACAAGCTGGGGGGGCGCGAAAGGATTTTTCGGCGGACCCGGTCTTATTATGTTAAAGGCAAACGGAACGGGTGATTTGTTCGTGAATTCATTCGGAGCAATTTTTGAAAAGCAGATGGTGAACGACAGGTTTATAGTGGACACAGGTCACATAGTTGCTTTCACGGACGGGCTTACGTTTAACATAAAGAAAGTCGGCGGACTGAAATCGACTCTCTTCAGCGGCGAGGGGCTTGTTGCGGAGTTCAACGGTACGGGAACACTGTGGATACAGACGCGGAACCAATCGTCTTTCCTTGAATGGATAATTTCAAGGATTCCAAGCAAGAGCAGTTAGCAGAAATTAACACAATTACAAAAGCCTCTTTCGTTTAAAAGCGAAAGAGGCTTGTTAATAAACATTGAGTTCGCTTTTAGTTAGTATCATTTGGCACTCATTTCATCATAATCATTTTCTTTACGGCGTCGTAAACAACGCCGCCGCCATTTGGGTTTGTGACGAGGATTCTGTAGAAATATACGCCTGAGGAAAAGTTGCTGCCGTTCCAGCTTGCCTCGTAAACAGCGGGCTGCAGGACTTTATTGATAAGGGTTTCAACTTCCTGTCCGAGCGAGTTATAGATTGTCAGTTTAATTTTTCCGCCCCTTACTTCACCGAAATATGTGTTCGGAAGAAGGCGTGTATCAAATTTAAAATGAGTTGTTGAGTTAAACGGGTTCGGATAGTTTTGATGGAGTTTATAATTCTCGGGAATCCTGTCGGAGATTAGTTTTACGCCCTCAACAAATGAGTTAGCACGTGAAATTCCGCCGTTACTTCTTACTGCGTAAAGCGTTCCGGGACCAAAACCCGTACCTGATTTCGCAATCCCTAAATGATTATAAATTCCTGAGGGTGCCGTGTACTGAATCGTCCAACCCTGAAAACCATTTTTAAAGTATATATTTCCGCTGTTTCTTATGTACCACGGATTAGAATAAATAGAGGGTATTGATATAACTCCGTTAATATTACCACTGCCAAGAACGGTAGTGTCTGCTAACCAGTTCAGACCGCTGTTGGTTGTTTTTAAGAATGATGAGCCTGTTGTATAACCATACGTTAACTGTTGGTCTATCCACCATAAAGAAATTGAGTTCTGCATCGGCTCTGTAGAAATTACCGACCAGTTTGTACCATTATTGGAGGAATAATATATACGGGAGTTATTAGTTCCGAACCAGACTTTTCCGGAAGCATAGTAGAATGAATTTCTGAAACCGGTTTCACTATGATTCTGCGCGAGGTAACACCCCGTTGAATCCCAGTTGTAACCGCCGTTAGTGGTTTTCCATATTGACCATCTGCCACCTACGGGATTGCCGACCATGATTCCTTCCGATGTGCTGTAAAGCCAGATGCCGTTTATGACAGTGCCTGCCTGCGCAAAGACCTTTGTCCAGTTTGCTCCCGAAGTGGTTGTCATGTACATAGCTGCGCCGCTATCGTTCATGCCGGCTGTTAACACGGCTGTTGTAGTGAAAGCATGTATAGTACTTAGCGAAACATTATCCGGTATATCGCTTGAGCTAACTTTCGACCAGTTATAACCGAAGTAATTCGTACACAGGACGGTGCCGCTATCGCCGCATGCATATGCATACTGCCCGTTCAGGTTGGAGACGGCATTCAGAGAAACCGTTACGCCTGAATTATTTTCTTCCCAGAAAACCCATTGAGGATAAACACAATATGATATGAGAAATTGCAGTAATAAGGAAAAAAGCAGTGTTTTTGTTTTCATAACTTTTTAATAATTATTTCGAAAACAGAGATAATTAATTTTTAATTTATGAAATTATTTATGCAAAGCAAATATACTTTTAACTGCACATTTCTTTGGGATTTGTGAAAAATTTATCAGTAAAAACGGGTGTGTTTATAAGACCAAGGTAAGACTAATTGAAGTGCAAGGAGAGACTAATAAGGTTAGGAAGAGTTCCGACTAAGAACATCGGGATGCGCAGAACGCACAGACAAGGGCAGCAAGGGCAGAGTATTTTAAGTGCCAAGAGAAACCAATAACGTTATGCCAGGAAACAGTATAGATTTTTTAATTGCGGACCAACCGCTTATACTTTTTCTACATCAAACAATATGGCAAAACCTTTTAGATTGAATTCATAGTTATTAATAGTTATGTTTTAATACATATGCTATAATATGAAGATGTTATTTTTTATATTGTATCTACTTATAATTAGTTATTCCTTTGCTTTTTCCCAATCTGCATGGGTCTGGCAGAATCCATTACCGCAGGGAAATAATCTTGCAAAAGTTAAATACCTGAATCAAAATACCGGCTGGGCAGTTGGTGTACACGGGGCTATTGTTAAAACCACTGATGGCGGAATGATTTGGAATGTGTTATATAATGATTATGATTCCCTAATTATTGATTTTCATTTTATTGATTCCTTAACCGTTTACGCCTGCTCAATTAAAAACCAGATTATAAAATCAACAAACGGGGGCATAAACTGGAATATTATTTATAATTCCACCGACTATTTTTATAAAATATATTTTTCGGACGCTAAAACCGGTTATGTTTCCGGAGCAGATCAGACTACTTCTGGTATAATGCTGAAAACAACAGACGCAGGAGATCACTGGGTAAACATTTTTACGTATCCATATACGGAAACACAATTATATGACTTTCAGTTTTTTAATAATACTTTAGCTTACGCAACTCTCGGTGATTTTGATTTTGGGAAAACAACTAACGGGGGTCATAATTGGGGCATGACTTGGTGGGGATGGGGTACTTTAAATTTGTATTTTTTAGATTCACTAAACGGTTACACCGTTGGTGGCTATGTTAGCGGGTTTTCACCACATGGGACGATTCGAAAAACTACGAATGGCGGGTATAATTTTATTACTCTTTTAGATAGTGAATATACATATCAAAACTCAGGTGGTTATAAGTCTGTATATTTTACAAATTTAACAACCGGTTATGTTGCGGGCTTTAATGGGGAAATAAGAAAAACTACTAATTCCGGAATAAATTGGGCTGCACCAAAAAGTAATACCAAATACACTCTTAATTCCCTCGGTTTTATTAATACGGGAACAGGAGTAGTTGTGGGTGATTATGGTACAATCCTGAAAACTACTAACGATGGCAATAACTGGACGAATTACACTAAAGGTAAAAATAATAATTTACGTAAGTGTTGTTTTATAAACGAAAACACCGGCTTTGCAGGAGGCGATTATTGTTTACTAAAGACATCTAATGGAGGATTAAACTGGATAACAAAGATAGACTCAAACGCATTTGTAATTTATGATTTTAAATTTTTGAACCAAAATACCGGATATGCACTTAGTTCTAATCTTAGTTATACTTACTTATTAAAAACAACCGATTGCGGCGAAACGTGGAATAGTATTCTGGCGGCGACACCAATACAAGTAACACAGTACACATTTACGTCGTTATCAATAGTGGACGAATTTAACATTTGGATTTGCGGGTTCAGTAGATACAACGAGCATCCGTATTATAATCTAATAAGACCTGTATATTATCGAACAACAAATGGCGGTATAAACTGGTCTGGGTATACTGGCAGTGGAATTGAACCTTTTGCGAAAATAATATTTTTTAATAACAATAATGGACTTATTTTCGGTAGAGATTCACACATTCTGAAAACCTCTAATTCTGGCTCTAATTGGTTTAATATTCCTTTATTTATTTCCGGAAAAAACTTGGGTGATGCATGTTTTATCAATCAAAATACCGGTTGGGTTTCTTATTACGATAATTCTATAAGATATTCTTCAATTTTCAAAACTACAAACGGGGGGAACAATTGGTTCTTTCAGGACAGTATTTTCAATGCACATTTTTATTCTATCTGTGTTGATTCAAGCGGTAATTGTTGGGCCGTCGGTATCAAAGGTCCTTATCTAACAAGCAGTTATCAGTCGTCGGTTATTTATTCTTCCTCAAACGGAGGAAATAACTGGATGAAACAACGAACCCCAACAGATTATAGTTTAAACAGTGTCTCTTTTGTAAATCCAAATACTGGCTGGATAGTAGGAAATACGGGAACAATCTTAAAAACAACTCTGGGCATTATTTCGGAAGTAAATCTGCCCTCAACAAATTTACCAAAAGTAATCAATTTATTTCAGAATTATCCAAACCCCTTTAATCCAAATACTACTATTAAGTTTGAAACTACAAGCAAATCTCATGTTGAATTGAAGATCTTTGATATATTAGGAAAAGAGGTTAAGTCACTTATCAACCAATATTTAGCACCCGGTTCATATTCTGTTGAATTTAATGGCACTTCTTTGCCAAGTGGGATATATTTTTATAGAATGAGAGCGGGTGATTTATCAGAAACCAAGCAAATGATTCTCGTAAAATAAGGACATATGTCCTCATTTTACAACCACCATTTTTCGTGTTTCGACGAAACCGGCGGCTTCCATACTGTAGAAATAAACACCGTTTGTTAGCATAGAGGCATTGAACGCAGTTTCATAGGTGCCGGGTGAAAGTTGTTCGTTTATTAATGTTTTCACTTCACGGCCTGTTACATCAAAGACTGATATCTTAACTGATGACGAATGTGGAACCGAAAATTTTATTTTTGTTGATGGATTAAATGGGTTTGGATAGTTTTGAGAGAGTGAATAAGCAGATGGTATAATTGTGTTTATATTTTGAACTCTTACGGTATTTCCCGTTGGGTTGCGTTTATAATAGATTTCATAGTTCCCATTTCTTTTATCATTCCATATCACATGCACAATATCGCCAGAGGCTGCGATTGAAGAATTCTGAGAAATGGCACCGTCATTTGTCAGGCGAGTATCTGCTCCCCAATTCATTCCGTTATTTGAAGATCTTTTATAGAATATCTCCCAATTGTTTTCGCGAAAATCAAACCATACTGCGTGAACAAAGGTACCGGAGACGGCAATAGAGGGTGTATAAGAATAAGAATTGTTGTTTGTTAACCGAGTATCTGCTCCCCAAGTTATACCCCCATCGGTGGAGCATTTATAGTAGATTTCCGTGTTGCTATTGCGTAAGTCTTCCCATACAATATGCACAAATAAACCGGAGACGGCAATAGAGGGTGTGTAGGACGCAGCAGTATTTTCTGTGAGGCGAGTATCTGCTCCCCAGCTTACTCCTCCGTCAGAGGATTGTTTGTAGTAGATTTCCCAGTTGCCGTTGCGATTGTCGTGCCATGCCACATGAACAAACGAACCATATACTGCAATAGATGGCTCCCATGATAAGGAAACGTTATTCGTTAGGCGTACATCTTCTTCCCAGTTTAAACCTCCGTTTGGAGAGCGTTTGTAGTAGATTTCCCTGTTGCCGTCCCGGTTGTCATTCCATACAACATGTACGAAAGAACGGGAGGCTGCGACGGATGGACTGACTGAACTATCTATGGAATTAGTAAGGCGAGTATCTGCTCCCCAGTTAATTCCACCATCAGTGGAAAGTTTGTAGTAAATTTCGTTGTTTCCGTCTCGAAAATCAGACCATACTGCATGCACGGAGGAATCAGAAACTGCTACGGATGGATAAATAGAAGAATTGTTGTACGTAAGGCGCGTATCTGCCCAGTTAATTCCGCCGTTAGTAGAGCGTTTATAGTATATTTCGGTTTTATTATCATTTATACTATTATCGCGGTTATCATACCATACAACATGCACAATGTTCTCGTTTGTGGCAATACACCATTGGTAAGAAGTTTTAGAATTTCCGATGGCATTCGTGAGGCGAATATCGGGTTCCCATTGAGCGAAATTGATATTTGCAAGCAGAAATAAAAGAACCGTGAATGTTGTGGTTTTTGTTTTCATAAAATTAATTTATATGTTATTAAAAATTATAACAGCAGTTGTCTCTGCGAAGAGGTTTTTATTAATATTTTTTATTTTCATCGTCATCAACTTTTGCATTTTACACAAAGGATTATTTAATTAACAACATCTTTTTTGTTTCGGTAAAATTATCCGCTGACAATTTATAAAAATAAACGCCGCTGTTGAGGGTGGAGCCGTCGAATGATGTTTCGTAGGAGCCGGGTTGTAATCTATCGCTGACGAGTGTGCAGATTTCTTTTCCAGTTATGTCATGAACTTTAAGAGTAACAAGCAGGGATGCTTGTTTTACGCCAGGAACATCGAGCTGTATCTTTGTTGTCGGGTTAAACGGATTGGGATAATTCTGATATAGACGGTAATTTTCCGGTTTGGTTTCGTTAATCATATTAATTCCGATTACAACTCCGCCGTTTGTTGTTTTATAGATTACTCCGCCGGGTCCCCAAACATAACCCGTATCAGGTGAAGTAAAAAATATATTATTAAACGAATTTGCCGATTGTGATGACCAGTTTACCTCTGAGTTTGTAGTTTTGAGTATCTGTGATCCTGTAACTGCGAATCCCGTTGAAGAATTTACAAAATACACAGAGCGTGTGTTTTCCGAACTTATAGAAAACCAGTTCGTGCCGCCGTTAGTGGTTGAGAGTATTCTGTTGTTCGCGGCAACCCATGCATAATCGGGTGATACGGCAAAAATCTGATTACAGGAAAAGGAAGGATGACTCTGTGAAATCCAGTTCGTGCCGCCGTTTGTAGTTTTAAAAATGTATGAACTTCCCGCCGCCCACCCTGTAAGTGAATTTTCAAAATGGAGAGAGTACAACTGGTCATTCGGGATTATATTAACTGACTGAGGCGTCCAGGTATTTCCGCCATCTGTAGTTTTCAACATAGGAGGAGAATCGGGAATACAGGTAATCCATCCTGTTAAAGCATCTGCAAAATAACAATCGTTTGTAGGATATACGGATACGGCAAAGAAATTATCTCCTCCGTTAGTGGTTTTAAACACTCCTTCGGCGCCCGACACCCATCCTGTTTCTGAATTTATAAAGAATAAAGAAAGTATTCTGTTACCCGTGGGAAAGTTTTCTGTCTGGCTAAACCACGATGCCCCTGCGTTTGTGGTTTTTATAAGAATAATTCTTGTCGGCAAGGGTTGAAAACCTCCTGCCCATCCAGTTTGCGAATTCACAAACTGAATTCTGCTCAGATTTATATCCGTACCGCTATTTAGAGCATTCCAGCCGGTTTGAGGAAAAACGGCAGTAAATGAACAATGAATCATCAGCAATGTTAAC
>JADHED010001884.1_pt1 | contig 16007 bp, 16 predicted proteins | sample 8952041 | NCBI WGS metagenome assembly JADHED01 (sample SAMN16124423, study PRJNA663239) | bioreactor sludge metagenome | isolation source: sludge (control) | place: India:Bengaluru | collected 2018-09-08
AAAATTACGGTATTTTACCGCCCTGATCACCCGCAGCGGCATGAAATTCAGTCCCTTTGAAAAAAAACTGATTCATTCGGAAATACGTTACCACCTCAACCAGTGCCGTGCTGAAATCGAATCGGTGCGGTTTGACCGTGAGTTATGCCGGGTGGTTTCCGTGATTCCCCTGAATGTGTCGATCCATCATCTGTTCGACCAGTTTATCATGGAATGCAACCTTTTTGGAGACTTCATCAATCCCGATTACCTGATCACCAATGTGCGGATCCTCACGGTGCGGCAAATCCGGTCGCTGATCAGACCGGTGAAAAAGAAAAAACCCGGATACCATCAGTAAGGATCCGGGTTTCTTATTGCTTTCCGCCGGGCGGCTACCGTGACCTGTCATCCACATTCACGCTTTCAAGATCTTCAAAATCGACACTGGTATAATCGCCTTCAGGTGCTGCATGGGTTACATGTCCGACCTCGTCCATGGACTGTTCCATTGACCTGACATTTTTGATAAACTCAATGACTTCACAAAAACCGTCTGAGAACTTATCGAAGTCTTCTTTGTAGAGAAAAATTTTGTGTTTTTCAAAAAAGAACCGGCCATCCTTTTGAAATCGCTTCTTGCTTTCTGTGATGGTGAGAAAATAATCGTTTCGTTTGGTGGCCTTTACATCAAAAAAGTAGGTTCGTTTTCCTGCTCTAACTGCCTTTGAGTGTATTTCCCGGTGTTCGGATTCCTCAGCAGCATCATTTTTTTCATTGCTTTCATCCATCATGGTTAGGGTATTTTATTAGTAGAGTTAAATGCATATCAAAAATATATATTTTTTCGGATGGACATTCAACAGTTATCCAGCTTTCTTACTTTTTTGATGAAAAACAAGTTGGAGGGAAATTGATTCTGTTGCCATGATGTCAAAAAAACCATTTATTTTGCAGTTCAATTCTAACCACGCCCCCGTCAAGCTTTAAACCTACGTTCTTTTCAATATGATCAGCAGAAGGATATTAAGAATCAAGATTTTACAGCTCCTGTATGCCTTTTTCCAAAGTGATGAGGGTTCCGTTAGCAAATCGGAAAAGGAATTGTTCTTCAGCATTCAGAAGACCTATGACCTTTACCACTACCTGCTGCTGCTGATCCTTGACATTGCCGACTATGCCAATTCAAGAATTGAAATTGCCCGGCAGAAAAGAATACCGACCCGCGAAGACCTCAATCCGAACACGAAGTTTGTAGACAACCTGATCATCAATCAGATCCGTACCAACCGGCAACTGAATCAGTATTTGTCACACACCAGGATGTCATGGGTAAATCACCCCGAACTGATCAAGAAGCTGCACAACCGGATCCGGATGGCGCCTTTTTTCAAGGAATACATGGAAAATCCGGAGCGTAGCTATGAAGAGGATAAAAAGGTGATCATGGAGATTTTCAACGCTGAAATCATCAATGCGGAGTCTCTGTATCAGACCCTTGAGGAGCAGAGCATCTACTGGAATGACGAGGTTGAATTTGTGGTAAGCATGATTTCAAAAACCCTGAAAGGATTCCGGTTAAGTGATGCTGAAAATGCGGAACTGATGCCGCTTTTCAAGAATGAAGACGACCGGGAATATGCGCGCGACCTGTTCCGGAAGGCCATTGTGCATAAAGAGGAATACCGGAAGCTGGTGGAATCTTTTACCGAGAACTGGGATGTGGAGCGGATTGCCTATATGGATTTTCTGATTCTCGAGGCCGCGATCACGGAGGCAGTGGAGTTTCCTTCCATTCCTACCCGGGTAACCATCAACGAGTACCTCGAAATCGCCAAGTTTTACAGCACCGAAAAGAGCAGCATGTTCATCAACGGCCTGCTCGACAAAATTTTCCGTCACCTCAAGGAAGAAAAGAAGATTGTCAAAACCGGGCGCGGTCTCATTGGGGAGGAATAGGCCGGGTTGCAGAGATCATAAAATTATTGTTACTTTGCCCCGGAATTTCCGGCCGTGCCGGCACCAGCAATGATTAACCATGTAATATAAATAAGATGAGTAATTTAACACACGTTTTCCTTATGGCGGCCCCGCAGCAGCAGGGTCAGAGTCCCTGGGGCTCCCTGGTCCCCCTGCTTCTGATCATGGTGGTTTTCTATTTTTTCCTGATCCGTCCCCAGATGAAGCGTCAGAAGGAACTGAAGACCTTTCGTGAATCGCTCAAGAAAGGCGACCGCATCATCACTGCAGGTGGCATTTATGGAAAGATCAACAACATCTCCGATCATGTGATCACTGTGGACGTTGGCAACAACGTGCTGCTGAAAGTGGATAAAAGTTCGGTACTGCGCGATACCACCGACGTGGAAAATCAGCCGCAGTCTTAACCGGAAACCCGGCGTTTAGGGTATATTTGTATGTACTTTAAACCTGGCCTCCTTGACTGAATCAGACAAGAAACGAATAAAGCCCGGGTATTTGCTTAAATACCTGCGGCTTTTGTTTAATGTGCGATCCCCGTTTCACCGCAATCTGATCACTTTTCTGTTTTTCGTGCTGGTTTCAACCGGCTTCTGGCTGGTACGGTCGCTCGGCGAGCAATACGAAAGCAGCATCAGTTATCCGGTACGGTTCACCCGGTTTCCGGAAAACAAGGTTCTTATCGGAGACCTTCCCCAGAAACTCGAATTGCGTGTCCGTGCCAATGGTTTCAGTATCCTGAAGAGCCGTCTCAACCTGAACCTGATTCCGCTGAAATTCGACCTCGCTTCCTTTTCCCTGGGCAGCCAGGACTCCGATACCGTGGTTATCCTTACTGAATCGGTCAGGGACCTGCTTTCTGATGAGCTGTCACAGGTGCGGATTCTCGACATCTCGCCCGACACCCTCATTTTCCGTTTCACCGACATTGTGAACCGGAAGGTGCCGGTTCAACCGGTAAAAGCATTGAATGAGCGCTTTTTTCAGAAACAGTTCACCCAAAATGGAGATATGCGTGTGGTTCCTGACAGTGTGATGGTGTCGGGGCCCGGCAACCTGGTTTACCGCATCCGTGCCATCCGCACCCGTCCCCTCTCCTATACCAATCTGACTGACACCGTAACCACGGAAACCGAGCTGGAACCGGTAAAAACCCTGACCTATTCGGTGAAAAAAGTGACGGTGATGATTCCGGTCGACCGTTTTACCGAAGTAGAGGAAAGCCTTCCGATAAGTACCGTGAATGTGCCCGACAGCCTGCACATGATCGCCATTCCCGGCAAGGTGAAGATCACCTACCGGATATGTCTGAGCAACTACAAAAACATCCGGCACCATCCGCTTGAACCTGCGATTGATTACAGGGATGTTGCTTCGGTCACTGCGGGCCGCCTGAATATTTTCCTCGCTGATACCCCGCATATCATCAGCAATATCCGGTTTAACCCGTCGGAAACCGAATTCCTTATTACCAGGAAATGACCCGCGTAGGCATCACCGGCGGCATCGGCAGCGGCAAATCACTGGTATGCAAGGTATTATCGATGTTTGGGATACCTGTGTACCATGCGGATGCTGAAGCCCGAAAGCTGATGGAAACCGACCCGTTGTTGCGCGGGGAGCTGATCCGACTGTGCGGAGCGGAAATCTATACGTCCGGTCGCCTCAACCGCCCCCTCATGAGCCGCCTTATTTTCAGCAACAGCGACCTGCTGCAGGCCGTGAACAGCGTCGTCCATCCCGCGGTGGCGCATGACTTTGACGCATGGAGCGCCCGGCAGTCCGGCTACCCCTACCTCGTTCAGGAAAGCGCCCTGTTGTTCGAGAGCGGCGCCTGGGAACGGTTTGACGTAGTGGTACTTGTTACCGCACCTGAAGCGGTGCGCACAGCGCGTGTGCTGAACCGGCCGGGGATGACCGTGGAAAAAATCAGGGCCATCGTCAAAAACCAGTTGGCTGAAGAGGAAAAAATCGTACGTTCGCATGTTGTATTTCACAATGACGGCAACAACCTGATTCTCCCCGGAATTGTGGCACTGCACACCACATTGGCACACCCTGATAAACGTTAACCAGTAAATGAGGAAATTTGGCAAATGGATCGGCGCCGGCCTGGGATGGACCATAGGCGGACCGATTGGCGCACTCGCAGGTTTCGCATTCGGAACCCTCATCGACGCTACGAATCTCGAAAAGTTCGAAAACACACATCCCGATACCACGACAGGTGACTTTGTTGTGAGCCTCCTGGTGCTGATCGCTGCCGTCATGAAAGCCGACCGCAGGGTGATGCAGACGGAGCTGAATTTCGTGAAGACCTACCTGGTGAGGTCTTTTGGCGAGGAGGAAACCCTTGAGATGCTCAAAATCCTTAAAGACATACTGAAGCAGGACATCCCCCTCCGCGACGTAACCGCTCAGATCCGGCAGCGGATGGACTATTCCTCACGCCTGCAGCTCCTTCACCTGGTATATGGTATCGCCCTGTCAGACGGCGCCGCCACCCCAGAGGAAATTCAGCTTATCGATCAGATCGGGGGCGACCTCGGACTGAGCACATCCGATGTCATTTCCGTGAAAAACATGTACCTGCCCTCAGCCGATTGGGCCTATAAGATTCTTGAAGTAGAGCGGACGGCCACGGATGAGGAAATCAAAAAGGCCTACCGGCAGCTTGCCCTGAAAAACCACCCCGACAAGGTAGCCTACCTGGGTGAGGAGATCCGGCAAAAGGCCCAGGAGAAATTCCAGAAGATCAGCAGTGCGTATGAAGCCATAAAAAAGGAGCGGGACATGAAATGATCCCGTGTTTTGGCAGTTTCCGGCATCAGAATTTTTAAACAACGGAAGAAATCGTATTTTTGCTGCCGGTTAAACCAAACATTGAAACCATGGATCTTAAGGAAATCATGTCCATTTCAGGACACAGCGGACTCTTTAAATTTGTGTCGCAGGGACGAAACGGCATTATCGTGGAATCTTTTACGGATCAGAAGAGGAGCTTCGTCAATGCTTCCAACAAGGTCAGTTCACTGGAAGATATCGCGATTTTCACCACGGAGGAGGAAGTACCCCTCAAAACCGTGCTTAAAAACATCCATGACGCACTGAACGGAGGGCAGGCCCCGGACCCGAAATCCACCCCCGAAGAACTCCGCACCTTCATGGAAAAGGTGCTTCCTGCCTACGACCGTGACAAGGTGTACGTATCTGATATGAGAAAACTTGTATCGTGGTACAACAGCCTCCTGGCGCTTGACATGCTCAAGTTCGACGAAGAAGCCGCTGCCGAAACCCCGGCTGCGGAAGAAGCCGCCCCCGAACCGGCAAAGGCACCTGCCGCGAAACCGAAAAAAGCCAAAAAGGAATAGGCATCCCTCCGGAGTTCCTTATAGGGAAGCTGTCAGCATCTCGAAAAGGGAATCCATTATAATCGGTTTTACAAGTACGGCATTGCAGCCGGCAGCCAAGGCATTTTCTGCGTCTTCTGCGGTTTTGCCTGCAGTCTGGGCAATAACCGGAATATGGGGTGCTGCGGCACGGATGACCGCTGTAACCGTGAGGCCGTCCACGTCCGGCAATTGAATATCCATCAACACGAGGTCAAAACGTTCCTTTTCGAAGTAGGCAAGTGCTTCGGCGCCCGTACGTGCCCGGGTAAGGCTGCATTGGGTAAGCATCAGGAGTTGCCTGATGTAGAGGAAGCCCATGTCGTCGTCTTCGACAACGAGGAGGTGTTTGTCAGACAGGTTTGGAATGGCCATAGGATAACCCGGAAAGGAATTGCGCGTAAAAGTAGAAAAAATCGTACTTTTATCCAGCGTATGAAAACCCCAAGCATCCAGCAAATAAGGAAATTTTTCGAACAGGACATCTGGAGAATCTCCATCAAGGACAAGCATCCGGTGTTCACCTTTCTTGTAAAACAGGGCCGTATCCTGTTTATTGCGGTGAAGGGATTCAACGAAGACAAGATACAGCTTCGCGCATCCGCCCTTTCCTTTTACACCCTGCTTTCGATTGTTCCCGTGCTTGCCCTGATTTTTGGTATTTCACAGGGATTCGGTTTTGAAGATTACCTGAAGAGCGTGCTTACGGAAAAGTTCCAGCAACACCAGGATATGCTGAACGTGTTGCTCGGCTTTGTAGAAAAGTACCTCGGCCGCATCAACAAGGGTTATATCACCGGTATCGGTATCCTCATCCTGTTCTGGTCGGTGATGAAAGTGCTCGGCAATATTGAGAATTCCTTCAACAACATCTGGCGGATCAAGAAATCACGCATGTTCGCCCGAAAATTCACCGATTACATTTCGCTGCTCATCGTAGCCCCCCTGTTCCTGATCATTTCCTCAAGCCTGAACCTGTCGCGCCTGCAAAGTGTATCGGAGCAGATCCCGTTTCTCCATTACCTCGACTCTTTTCTGAAGCTTCTGGTAACTGCCTCTTCATTTGCCCTGATCTGGGTTGTGTTTACCCTTACCTATATTGTCATACCCAATACTAAGGTCCGCCTTGTGCCCGCCCTCATCGCCGGGATCATCGCCGGTACCATGTTCCAGTTGCTGCAATGGGGATATGTGAATTTCCAGTCGCTGTTGTCGGGTTACGGCGCGGTGTACGGCACCTTTGCCGCCCTGCCGCTGTTTATGATGTGGCTCGAATTCAGCTGGCTCATCGTGTTGCTGGGCGCCGAGATCTCTTACGCCTATCAGAATGCCGAACACTACGCCCAGGAGGCCGAAGGGGCCAATGTAAACCAGAAAAGCCGGAAACTGCTGATCATGCTCGTGGCCCGAAGGATCATCCATAACTTTACCGAGGGGAGAACTGCGGAAACCTCTGCTGAAATCGCCGATCACCTGGGCATTCCCGTGCGCCTTGTCAGGGAAGTGTTGTACACCCTGCTGAATGCGCATATCGTCACTGAATCGCTGAACCAGGAGAAGCGGGAAGTGGTCTACCAGCCGGCCCTCGATCCTTCGCGCATCACGGTCAGCTTCATCCTCGAGGCCATAGACAGCCAGGGTCGCGATATTTTTCCCGATAAGGATCTTCCTGAAATGGAACAGGTGGCTGCACTCATGCAGTCATGTTCCGATGAGCTGAGGGGTTCCCCCTCAAACAAGCTGTTGAAGGATTTATAGCGGAACTACCCCTGCTGACCCGACAGAAAGGCATGGATGCCCCTTGCTGCCCGGCGGCCGTCACCCATGGCCAGTATCACCGTGGCCCCGCCCCTGACGATATCCCCGCCGGCAAACAATCCCGGAATACTCGACTGCATGTTTTCGTCGACAACAATGGTGCCCCATTTGGTGACCTTTAGGTCGGGCAGGCTTTGTGCGATGAGGGGATTCGGCGACACGCCGATGCTCACAATGACAAGGTCGGTATCGACAAGGTATTCCGAACCTTCCTTGGGAACGGGTTTACGGCGGCCCGATTCATCCGGTTCTCCGAGCTCCATCCGCTGTAGCCGCATTTGTTTCACATGTCCCTTTTCATCGGCCAGGTATTCCACCGGCGTGTTGAGGTTCAGAAACTCAATGCCTTCTTCCAGGGCATGTTTGATCTCTTCCTTGCGGGCAGGCATCTCGTCGAACGACCGGCGGTATACGATCATGGCCCTTTCGGCACCCAGCCTCCGGGCGGTCCGCACCGAGTCCATTGCCGTATTCCCTCCGCCGATGATCGCCACATTCCGGCCGTAATATACCGGTGTATCATAATCGCGGGCCGCGCCCATGAGGTTCACCCGGGTAAGGTATTCATTGGATGACAGCACCCCGTTGTAGTTTTCACCGGGGATATTCATGAAGTTGGGGAGGCCTGCTCCGGATCCAACAAAAAAGGCCTTGTATCCGCGTTCTTTCAGTTCTTCAAATGACAGCGTCTTGCCCACGATGAAATTCTTCACGAATTCCACCCCCATCTTTTTCAGGTTTTCGATTTCCTGATCTACAATGAAATTGGGCAGCCTGAATTCAGGGATGCCGTATTTCAGCACGCCGCCCAGTTCGTGAAGGGCTTCGAACACCGTAACACAGTAACCCTCTTTGGCAAGGTCACCCGCAGCGGCCAGGCCGGCGGGACCCGAACCCACAATGGCAACTTTGGTGTCGTTGCTGCAAGCCGTAAGCGGGGTATAAAAGCTTCCCCTGCTGAACTCATAGTCGGCCACAAAGCGCTCGAGGTTGCCGATCGCCACGGCATCCTTCTTCATTTTTTCCGTATAGATGCAGCGCGATTCGCACTGGATTTCCTGGGGACATACCCGGCCGCAGACCGCAGGAAACGCATTTGCCTCCTTAATTACCTTCACGGCTTCGCCAAAATTTCCGGCTTCAATCTGCTTCACAAATCCCGGAATGTCAATACCCACGGGACAACCCTCCACACAGGTGGGCGTTTTGCAGTCGAGACACCGCCGGGCCTCAGCACGGGCAGCCTCCTCCGTCAGACCGCGGTTTACTTCAATATATCCCCTCGACCGTTCCAACGGATCGGCCTCAGGCATCTTCACGCGTTCAAGCGAACTTCTTTCCTTTGCCTTCAGGGTATCTCTCAAAGACACCCGCCAGGGTTGTTCTCTGTTTCCCTGGGGATTGCTGTTTGCCGGCTTGCTGTCCATCACCTTGCCTCCGATTTTTCAAGATACTGCTGATACAGGTCCTTTTCTTCGGCAACATAACCGCCAAGCCGCATCAGTAACTCATCAAAATCCACTTCATGGGCGTTAAATTCAGGGCCGTGCACGCATACAAACCGGGTTTTCCCGCCCACCGAAACACGGCAGGCGCCGCACATCCCGGTACCATCTACCATGATGGCGTTAAGGCTGGCCATGGTGGGTATCTGGTAGCGGGCAGTCAGCAGGCTGGTGAATTTCATCATGATGGCAGGCCCGATTGTAAGGGCCATATCCACCTTCTCGCGCCGGATCACTTCTTCCATGCCCTGGGTCACTAGTCCTTTCTGGCCATAGCTCCCGTCGTCCGTCATGATGATGACCTCATCGCTGTTTGCACGGATCTCCTCTTCCAGAATAACAAGGTCTTTTCTGCGCGCGGCGATCACCGAAATGATCCGGTTTCCTGCCTGGTGCATGGCTTCGACAATGGGAAGGAGGGGTGCCACGCCCACGCCGCCACCGGCGCAAAGCACAGTTCCGACCTTTTCAACATGGGTGGCATGGCCGAGGGGCCCCACCAGATCGGTGATCTCCTCCCCCACTTCCAGCGCGGCGACTTTATGGCTTGTAACACCCACCTTTTGAATGATGAGTGTGATGGTTCCCGTTTCTGTGTTGGCTTTAGCAATGGTGAGCGGGATGCGTTCACCGCGTTCTCCGACCTTCAGGATGACAAAATGCCCTGCCTTCCGTTTCCGTGCAATGAGCGGAGATTCTACCTCCAGCTCCACCACATTTTCTGAAAGATATTTCTTGCTGACAATCCGATTCATAATATACAAATATCCAAATTCATGCAAATGTAACCAAATCGGGGCAAGATGGACAGGAGGAAGGATTTCTTTTGCAAAGATACAGCGGATTTATTATTAAGATATAAATATCTTTTTATATATTTTTAGAGTGTACTACCTTTGTCATGAGATCCATGGAAAAACTGGCAATTGGTTTACGTATACCCATTCAAAATAAACAAAAGTCCAAAAAACAAACCAAATGAAACATTATATGAAAGCACTACCCATCCTGATGGCGTTGACACTGGTATCGGCATCCTGTAAGAAAGACAAGGAAGAAACCCCAAAAGCAGCCAACCTCTATTTTACTTTTTGGGATGGCAACTCTGTCAATAAAATTGATCTGGTAAACACGCCTAACTCCATCACCACCCTCTTTGACAATGCAGACGGAATAGTAAATCCGGAAGGTGTTGCCCTTACGAAAGACGGTTATCTTATTGTAACAGAAGAAGAAAACAACCGCATCCTGAAAATGCAAAAGAATGGCAGTGGCAATGTCGTTGTGTTATATGACAATTCCGACGGCGTCAGCACGCCCACCGGCGTAGCTGTGGATGATGCCACCGGCACCGTGTACTGGTGTAATTCGGGTACCGATCAGATCATGAAAGGATCGCTGGACGGACTCACCCCTGCTACCACCCTTTACGGAGGTGCAACGGTGATCAATTACGCGTATGGACTCGCCGTGGATAAAGCGCATGGCAAATTGCTTGTAGGAGATTTTTACAACTTCATTCTTTCAGGCAACCTTGATGGCACCGGAACCACCGAAGTGATTTGGAACAGTACCAAGTATGACGGATTGGTAGCTCCTTCGAGCGTATGCGTGGATGCCGGACGTAACAAAATTTACTGGGCTGATGAGTCGAACAACCAAATCGTGGAAGCCAGTCTTGACGGCACAGGAACACCAGTGGTGCTTTTTGAATCCGCGGACGGGGTCAGCCGGCCTGATGGTATTGCGATAGATGCCGCTTCAGGGAAAATCTATTGGTCCGAAACCAGCGGCAATGTGGTAGCCCGTGGCAACCTCGACGGCACAGGGGCACGGGAAGTATTGGTCAGTGACGTGGAGCCCTACGGAATTGTTCTGGAACTGGAATAGTTTTCATTCTTTCCAAAAACCGGCCATACGCTTCTCCATACCGGTCTTTCATTTCCGGATCCACCTCCACCCGGTTCACCACCGGATTCCAGTGGTGAACCAGGTTATTATTTGCTACAAGTCCGGTAACTTTGGCTGCGAAAAATGCTGTGCCCAGGGCTGAACTTTCGCTGGTGGCGTGTTCCACCATGGGAACCCCGAAAATGGCAGAGGTGAGCGATCTGATGGTTTCAAACCGGGAAAGTCCCCCGCTCAGGTGCATGCAACTGAAGCGTGCGCCGTTGAGCTGCATGAGCCGGTCGGTGATCACACGGATATTGAACAGCAGTGACAGGGTGGCTGCCTTGAACTGATGCAACGGGGTATGTGCGGAAGTAAGGTTGACATAGCCGGTTAGGGGACTGAAAAGCTGCACGGGAGCCCTTTCCCCGAACATCCAGGGCAGAAACATCAGGGATCCGGGATCCGCTTCCCGGAAGTCAACGGTATCATACACCGAAAGGGGCAGGCCGGTTTCAGAAGACACCCGTTCGGCTGCGTTATAACAGTTATTGCTGGCGCCTCCGCTGATGTAGAGATTTTCATCAAGGCAGTAGCTGAACAACACCCCGTCGGGGTCGGTAGTTTTCCGGTCACCTGTAAACCTTACGGCAGCACTGGTACCCAGCGTCATGGTGAATTCGTCATTTCCAATGTTTGCCGAACCCAGGTTGGCGGCACATCCGTCACTCAGGCCGGGCACAATGGGAACATCCTTCAGCAACCCGTCCAGGATACAGGGAAAAGTGAGTTGAGGCGCCACAGGCAGTGCAAGCCGGGCCTCCGTAATGCCGCACAGGTCCAGTGCAGGCCGGTACCAGCATTTGTTCCTGGTGTCGAACATTCCCGTGGCTGATGCCGTGGAGTAATCAATTATAGTTTCACCGGTCAGGCGGTGCAACAGGTATTCCTTGATTCCTACGAAGCGGGTTGCCGTATGGTAACCTTCAGGATCTGATTCCCTCAGGAAATGAATTTTTGACAGGGGCGCCATGGGATGGATGGGTGTTCCGGTGGCATCGTAGAGCGCTTTCGCTTCAGGCAGGTTTCGGATCAACCTTGCGGAAGCGGCCCCACGGTTGTCGTTCCAGAGCTGGAGTGCCCCCAGCGGATTCATATCTTCATCTACCGGCATCATGCTGTGCATGAACGTACACAATCCGATTGCAAGGGGTTTCCTTCCAATCGCGGTAGCGAGTTCCGTCAGGCACGCCAGGCTTTCGCGAGTCAGGTACTCCGCATCATGCTCCTGTGCGCCGGTGGCTGAAACAGGTTGACTAAAGTACCGGTTGCGGCTTTCGAGCAAGGTTCCGTTTACAGCAAATGCAAGGGCTTTTACCCCTGAAGTGCCGATATCGAGTCCGATTACATATGCTGAGTGACTCATGCGTGTTTTGTGAATGATTCCAAAGATAAGGATTCTCCCGAATCAGGCTTTATCAGACGAGATAACTGCCGGTGCGGAAGCCGGGGAGCCGTTTTTAGTTTTATCTTTATACCATTATAATTGTATACTTCATCAACATGAAACAACTGACGTTCTTCCCGCTTGCTTTGCTGGTTCTGGTATTTTCCGGCGGCTGTAAAAACAACCCTGCCGTTCCTTACGAAGGAGATTTTACCAATGCGCTCACGGAGGCGGAGGTTTCAGGTGCCCGCCTTACCCCAGAAATACTTTGGAAATTCGGACGGCTGGGAGAAATGGCCGTCTCTCCGGATGGCAGCCACATAGCCTATTCGTTGACCCGGTATGACTATAAAACCGATAAAAGGCATACGTGGATCTATTTGATTCCTTCCGGCGGAGGAGATCCAATAAACCTCACGGCCGAATCGGCCAGTTGCAGCAATCCTGGCTGGATCGACAATGAAACCATTGCCTATCTGTCAGCATCTGACGGCCGCCAGCAGATCTGGAAGATGAAAGCCGACGGAAGCGGGAAAACAGTGATATCAGGTGCAGAAGGAGATATCAATGGATTCGGAATCACCCCTGACGGAAAAGGTGTTTTCTACCTGCAGGATGTAAAGACCGATTCAACCACACAGGATCTGTATCCCGACCTGCCCCTGGCACAGGGACGGGTGATTGATGACCTGATGTACCGGCACTGGGATTCCTGGAGCGATGCCGCCAGCAGCCATATATTTGTGGCCCGCTTCGACGGGAACGAGATCGGAGAAGGCACCGACATCATGGCCGGGGAGCCTTTCGATTCCCCGCTCTCACCCTACTTTGACATCGCTGAGATTGCCTGGAGCGCCGATGGAAAAAAACTGGCATACACCTGCAAGAAACTGACGGGACGCGCCTTTGCCGAAAGCACCAACTCCGATATTTACGTCTATGATATTGATGCTAAAACCACGGTCAACCTCACCGAAGGCATGCCGGGGTATGACAAATATCCTGCATTTTCTCCCGACGGCAGCAAGCTGGTGTTCCAAAGTATGGAGACACCGGGCAATGAGGCAGACAAGGCCCGGATGTTCCTGATCGATCTGAATACCAAGATAATGACCGACCTGAGCAAGGGATTTGACCAGGACGCCGAAGGTTTTACCTGGAGTGCCGACGGAAAGGAGATTTATTTTATCAGCGGCATTCATGCCACCTATCAGGTGTATGCCTGTAATCCTTCCACCGGGGAAATCAGGCAGGTAACCACAGGGAATTATGATTACAAATCGGTTTCTCCCGCAGGAAACCTGTTGGCCGGTATCCGCAATTCCATGTCGATGGCACCGGAAATCTTTACCGTGGAACCTGAAAGCGGATCGCAGAAACAGCTCACCTTCATCAATAAAAACATATATGACGCATGTTCAACCTCGAAAGCCAGTCGGCCGCTACCGAAGAAATGTTCTTTGTGCACCACGACCTGGGTGGCTACTACTTCGACAAACCCAAGCCGAAAAGTTTCACGCAATTCTCGCCCCACCTGTATGTCGACAAATGGGACACCCCCATCATGCTTGTTACAGGTGCCAACGACTTCCGGATTCCCTACACCGAAAGCCTGCAGGCATTCAACGTAGCGCAGCTCAGGGGCATTCCCAGCAAATTGCTGTTCTATCCGAACGAAAACCACTGGGTCACCAAACCGCAAAACAGCATTCTGTGGCAACGGGAATTTTTCGGGTGGCTGGATCAATGGCTGAAGTAGGGACGAGGGACGAGGGACTAGGGACGAGTGAAGAGTAACGAGTAATGAGTAATGAGTAACGAGTAATGGAAAAGAAATTTGTTGTTTTTATTCTGGCGTGGGCGGTTACAGGAATACTTCAGGCCCAGCCTGTGCTGCCGGAACATCCGGCTGACAGCATCATGATGGTGGTTCACACTGCCGATTTCCGGATTACCGGAGACGGAAGCGCTCCGGAATGGGCAAAGGCGCAGTGGCAGGTGTTGCAACAGCCCGGGACAAAAAGGTATGAAACCAGGGTGCGGGTTATGTATTCCGATTCAGGCATCTATTGCCTCTATCATTGTGAGGACACGAAGATCACTTCCACCCTGGAAGGTGATTTTCTGGATCTTTGGAATGAAGACGTGGTGGAAGCGTTTTTCTGGACCGATGAGCGCATGCCGGTATATTTCGAATATGAACTGTCTCCGCGCAATTTTGAGCTACCCATCCTGGTTCCGAATTACGACGGCCGGTTCCTCGGATGGCGGCCCTGGCATTACGAGGGCAACCGTCTGATCCGGCATGCCACCTCCATTCAGACTGAAAAATCCGGTGGAAATCCCGTTTCCTGGACCGCAGAATTTTACATTCCATACACCATTCTGAATCCCATTGTTACAAAACCTCCTGTTTCAGGCACCCGCTGGAGGGCCAACTTCTACCGCATCGACTATGATGACGGGCCCGCAGAATGGTACTGGTTACCGGTTCCGGGAACCTTCCACGACTACAAACGCTACGGCACCCTGCTGTTTCAATGATCATTAGTGCACCAATAAAAGTGTAATTACCACCACCCTATTTTACTGAACCGCAGCGCGGTTCAATGTGAATAGCGCCGGGCAAAGCCCGGTGTTCCGACGGGTAGTGATCCCCAACTGCGGAGCAGTTGAATGCGTTGGGCGAAAAGATAAACGAAAAATACTTACAATACTTTGGAAACTTTTTGCTTTAAATTTGTTTCCAAAGTTTTTATAGTTTATCTTTGTCGCATGAATGACGAATTAACCCATATTCTGAAGAAGGTTCGGACCCTGTACCGGAAGTTTGGTATCAGAAGCGTGACCATGGATGATGTGTCGCATGAACTGGGCATATCAAAGAAAACCCTCTACCAGTATGTCCGTGATAAGGATGAACTGGTGCAGAAGGTGATTGACCTGGAGATTGCCGAACACCAGGCAAAAATGCCTGTGAGTTGCACGGATGACAAGAACGCCATTGAGCAACTGCTTGAAATTGCACGGTGTTTGTCTTATATGCTCCGTGAATACAGTCCCGCCTCCGAGTATGACCTGAAGAAGTACTATCCCGATCAGTTCCTGCGGGTCAGGGAGTTGAGAAGAAACCATGCCCTGGGCTTCCTGAGGGGAAATCTTGAAAAAGGGATCCGGGAAGGGCTCTACCGGGCTGAAGTAAATCCTGACATTATCTCCCGGCTGGGGGTTTCCCTGATTGACAATATGGTTGACGGGGAAGTGATTTCACTCAATGAATTTCTCGATCCGCGCTTTTTTGGGGAATTCTTTGAATACCATATCCGGGGAATCGCAAATGCCGAAGGGCTCACCTGCCTTGAAAGCCAGCTCAAGTCGCAATCATTCGCGCAAGCGCTTGAGGCCAAAAAAGAAATAATCTAATACTTGTTATGAATATCATTTAATGCAATCTTTTTAAAATCAGAAAAAACCGATACGATGAAAGTCAGTTTAGTTCTTATCTCAACCCTGGTGGCTTGTGCTTCTCTCACAGGAAATGCATTTTCGCAGGCAACACCGGGTACGCAGAAATTCACGCTGAATGAAGCGAAAGAATATGCGTTGCAAAACAGTCCCGTTTTGCTGAATTCCGCCCGGGACGTCGAAATAGCCAAAAAGAAGATCTGGGAAACCACCGCCAGCGGATTGCCGCAGGCAAATTTCAGTTCCTCTTATGCCTACACGCCCCAGCTTGCAGGTCTGTCTGATCAGTTGGGAAGCTTCATTCCGGATTTTAATCCCGATGACCTGAAAACCAGTTTTCTGGCTACCCTGCAAGTGAATCAGTTGATATTCAGCGGATCCTATATTGTCGGCCTGCAGGCTTCCAAGGCATATGCAAACCTTTCAAAACTGGCCGATACCAAATCGAAGGTCGGTGTGGTTGAGAATATCACCAACACCTATTTCACGGTACTCGTAGCCTATCAGTCGAAGAGCATACTCGACTCCACCCTG
>JADHED010001901.1_pt1 | contig 16001 bp, 11 predicted proteins | sample 8952041 | NCBI WGS metagenome assembly JADHED01 (sample SAMN16124423, study PRJNA663239) | bioreactor sludge metagenome | isolation source: sludge (control) | place: India:Bengaluru | collected 2018-09-08
CTCATTCGCTACGTCGTCGCCCTCAACGCCCTTGTCTTCATCCTGGTCACCCTCAATCCCGAGTATGCCATGGTTCTGGATCTCAACCGGACGGCCATCCTGCGGGGCGAGGTCTGGAGGTTGGCGAGCTGGATTTTCCTGCCCGAGACGACAAGCTTCTTCTGGATCATTTTCTACCTCATGTTCACCTGGTGGATCGGGGATGTGCTGGAAGCAAGCTGGGGAACCTTCCGGCTCAATGTCTACTACTTCCTGGGGATGGCTCTCTGCATGGGATCGGCCCTCCTCTTCGGGGCTTCCGGAGGGAACCTGTTCCTGAATCTCTCGCTGTTCCTCGCCGTGGCGACTCTGGCTCCGAATCTGGAGATCCTGTTGTTTTTTGTGCTGCCCGTGAAGATCAAGTGGGTGGCTCTTTTCAGCCTGATTTTTCCGGTGGGCGCCCTGCTTTTGGGCTCCCTTGCGACCAAGATGGTGGTGGTGATGTGCCTGGGGAACTACATGGTCTTTTTTGGTCCGGCTTTTTTGAAAGGCGGGCTGGCGGCGCGCAAGACACGGGACCGGCGGTTGAAATTTGAAATGGCAAAGCTCCCCGTGGATGCCGCGCTCCACCGGTGCACGGTGTGCGGGATCACCGAAAACACGAATCCGGACGCGGAGTTTCGCGTGGCCTCGGACGGGAATGAGTATTGCACGGCGCATCTTCCGCGCCGTCCCGCAGCATGAACGTCGCGCCCTCCCGGATCGCGCTTGTCACCGGGGCCTCTTCGGGAATTGGAAAGGCCACCGCGGAACATCTCGCCACCACCGGGATGACCGTCTTTGCCGGGGTGCGGCGTTTTTCCTCTGAAGCCCGCGCGGCACGGGAGATTCTGCTGGATGTCACCTCGCCCGACTCCCTTTCCGGGGCCGTCCGGGAAATCGACACGCTCACCGCAGGGGCCGGACTGGATGTCCTCGTCAACAATGCGGGCATCGGTGCGATGGCCCCGGTCGAATTCACCAGCCCGGAATGCCTGCGGCAGGTGTTCGAAGTGGATGTATTCGGTCTCGTGGCCGTGACACAGGCCTTCCTTCCCCAATTGAGGAAAAACCGTGGAGTCATCGTCAACATCGGGTCCATCGGCGGAATGATCACCCTGCCGTTCGGTGCGGCGCTTTGTGCGGCCAAGCATGCCGTGGAGGCGCTGAGTGATGCGTTTCGCATGGAATGGCGTGATGACGGAATACGGGTCGCACTCCTCCAGCCGGCTTCGATCAACTCGGGAGCCGCCGAAAAATTGGTCGCGGAGATCGAAGAAACGATCGCCCGCCTGCCTCCGGAAGGCCGGGAACGCTACGGGGTGCTCTTGCGGAAATTTTCCGCAAAAGTCCTGAAAGAGGAAACCGCGGGAAGTTCCCCGGGGGTCGTGGCCCGTGCCGTTCGTGATCTCATCAAAAATCCCCATCCTCCGGCGCGGACAGTGGTTGGCCGGCACGCGCGCCTGCTCCGGTTTCTTGCCCGGAACATTCCGGATGCCTGGCGGGAAAAAGTGCTGCGGAAAATGTTTCTGGAATGAGCCCCGCTCCTCCATCCCATTTGACTTTGCAATCCGTTGCGGCGAGCATGTCGCCGCATGACAAATCCCGCCACTTCCCCCCTGGAAATTCTGCATGATCCCCGCCGGAACAAAGGCAGCGCTTTTTCGCCCGAAGAACGACGACGCCTTGGAATCGAAGGCTTTTTGCCTCCGACGGCAGATGTCCTTGAAATCCAGATCGGGCGTGTCCACACCCAGCTTTCGTTTCTGGAATCCGATCTCCAGAAATACCTCTTCCTGGCCGACCTCCAAAGCCGGAATGAAACGCTCTTCTATGCGGTGCTCATGTCGGACCCGGCCACATTCATGCCCCTGGTCTACACGCCGACCGTCGGCGAAGCCTGTCAGAAATTCGACCATTTCTTTCGTTCGACCCGCGGCCTGTATCTGCCGATCACCGCGCGCGGACGGTTGAAGGAAATCCTCTCCCACTGGCCGGAAGAAGACGTCCGCTTCATCGTGGTCACCGATGGCGAGCGCATCCTCGGTCTGGGAGATCTCGGCGTTGGAGGCATGGGCATTCCCGTTGGGAAACTCTCCCTCTACACCGCCTGCGCGGGGGTCCCGCCGAAATACACCCTGCCGATCACGCTGGATGTGGGCACGAACAACCAGGCTCTCCTCGACGACCCCCTCTATCTCGGCCTGCGGCAGCTCCGCGTGCGCGGGGCGGATTACGATGCGTTCATCGAAGAATTTGTGCAGGCGGTGCAGGAGTTGTACCCCCGGTGCTGCATCCAGTGGGAGGATTTCGCAAATTTCAACGCGGTTCCGATTCTCGAGCGCTATCGGAACCGGATTTGCACCTACAACGACGACATCCAGGGCACGGCCGCCGTGGCACTGGCGGGAATTTACGGGGCACTCCGCATTTCCGGGCAAAAACTCACCGACCAGAGATTTCTTTTTCTCGGGGGAGGGTCGGCCGCAACCGGCATCGCGGAACTCATCAGCGAGGCCATGGCGCTGGAGGGCATCACACTGGAAGAAGGGCATTCCCGCAACTGGCTCTTCGACGTCAACGGGCTCATTGTGAACTCCCGCACCGATCTGGCGGACTTCCAGAAACCTTTCGCCCACGACCATGCGCCGCAGGCGTCCTTCGTCGAAGCCATCCGGGAACTCCGCCCCACCGGCATCATCGGGGTGAGCACGGTCCCGAAGCTTTTCAACCAGGCCGTCATCGAAGCCATGGCGGAGATCAACGAACGACCGATTGTCTTCCCGTATTCCAATCCCACCTCCCGCTCCGAGTGTACGGCGGAAGAAGCCTACAAGTGGTCCGGAGGACGTGCCATCTTCGCCGCCGGGAGTCCGTTCGACCCGGTGGTCTTCAACGGGAAAAAGTTCATCCCCGGACAGGGGAACAATGTCTATATTTTCCCCGCGATGGGAATGGCCGTCCTTGCGACCCAGGCGAAACGGGTCACGGGAGAAATGTTCATTTGTGCCGCAAAGGCGGTGGCCGAGCAGGTGACCGACGCCGATCTCGCCTCGGGTCTGATCTACCCTCCGCAAAGCCATATCCTCGACGCCTCGCTGCACACAGCCATGCGGATCGCCGAAAACATCTTTGACAACAACCTTGCCGGAGTGCCGCGTCCCGGGGACATCGGGGAACATGTCCGGAGCCTCGCCTACCGGCCGGTGTACGAATGATTTCCCCAAAAAGACCATGAGTGCTTCATCCACCGTTGGCAGCCATCTCGCCGCGCGGCTCACGCAGGCCGGGGTGCGTCATTTTTTCAGCGTCCCGGGAGATTTCAATCTCGTGCTTCTGGACGAATTTCTCAAATCCCCTTCCCTCCGGATGATCGGCTGTTGCAACGAGCTGAATGCCGGATACGCGGCAGACGGATATGCGCGTTCGACCGGCGGGCTTTCCGCCGTGGTCGTCACCTACATGGTCGGCGGATTGAGTGTCATCAACGCGGCCGCCGGAGCCTATTCGGACGATCTGCCGCTCCTGGTGATTTCCGGGGGCCCGAACACAAACGACGCGGCGGCAAACCACCTTCTCCACCACACCATCGGAAAAAAGGATTTCTACCAGGCGGTGAAGTGCTTCGAACCGGTGGTGGCGGCGACCTTTGTGATCCGCCATGCCGCCGACGCACCGGGAATGATTGATGCCGCCGTCTCGACCTGTCTTGCCAAACGCAAACCGGTGTATCTGGAAATCGCCTGCAACCTGGCCAATGCCGAGGTCCCCGCTTCAGCTCCCCTGACCCTGCCCCCGTTGGAACCCGCTCCCGATCCCGCTGCTCTTGAAGCCGCGGTGTCCGCCGCAGTCGCACGCATCAATTCCGCGGTGAAGCCGGTCCTTGTGGCAGGCGTCAAGCTCCGCTCCGGACAGGCTGTTCCCGCATTCAGAAAACTCGCCGGGGCACTCGGCTGCGCGGTGGCGGTGACGCCCGATGCCAAGGGACTTTTCCCGGAAAACAATCCGCAGTTCATCGGCACCTATTGGGGAGAAGTTGGGAGCCCGAACTGCTCGGAAATCATCGAATCCAGCGACTGCCAGATTTTTGCGGGGCCGTTGTTCAACGACTATACCACCACGGGCTGGACCACGCTCACTCCCGCCGGGAAGCTTCTCCACGCCGGGCCGGATTTTTTGCAGATGAAGAATGCATATTTCTCCGGCGTCCCATTGGCGCCGTTTCTGGAAGCCGTTGCCGCCCGGGTGAAAAAGAACGACGCTTCGCTGGCCAGCTACCTCCGGCAGCATGAAAATCCGGCTCCGTTGGCTCCCGCAGCGGAAAGCACCCCCCTCTCCCTCAAGGAACTCCGGCGACAGGTTCAGGATTTGCTTTCATCCGACTCCGATATTGTCATCGAAACCGGAGACTCGTGGTTCAATGGCCAGAAGCTGCATTTGCCCGAAGGTGCCGGTTACTTTTTCCAGATGCAATATGGTTCGATCGGGTGGGCCACCGGCGCGACACTGGGGGTTTCGCTCGGCGCGGCTCCGGGGCGCCGGACACTCTCCCTCATCGGAGACGGTTCGTTCCAGCTCACCGCCCAGGAAGTATCGACCATGATCCGCTGCAATGCGGATCCCATCATTTTCCTTCTCAACAACCGGGGATACACCATCGAGGTGGAAATTCACGACGGCCCTTACAACAACATCAAAAACTGGGATTACGCCGGGCTCATGGAAGTTTTCAATGCGGGCGAAGGCAATGGACTCGGGCTCCGGGCCACCACTGCGGGGGAGCTTTCCGCCGCCATATCCAAGGCCGTCTCCCACAAGGGGCCGGTGTTGATCGAATGCGCCCTGGATCGGGATGATTGCACGCCGGAGCTTCTGGAATGGGGAAGCCGGGTTGCCGCGGCCAATTCCCGGGTGTAACGTCCCCTATGACCTGCCACCACTTGCTTTTGGCACCAAAGCCTGCTCCAGGCGACGTGCCAAAAGTGCCGCAGGCATGGTGGTTAGGTCCATCGGCTCGTTAGCATTTATTCTCGTGTGAATTCTACCACAGCGTCCATTCCTGAGGTTAGGACAAAAACCCTGGAAAAAGCTTCGACATACTGAAACGGTTCCTCTCTGTGGCGTTTGACAATCTGTTGCTCGACTGGCAAGTTCCAATCTTGAAAGTCAAAGAGCCAAAGCCCGTAATACACGATCAAAGCAGTTTCGGGTGAATAACCTGCAGTTGCCTTTTTCTGAATCGCAGTTTGAAGCGGTGCCCACGGGTCTTTTAGGGGAGGCGGCAGGTATCGATGCAAGGGACCACTGACCTTGATATCCCTGTATTTCTTGTGTCGGCGCTCGTGGGGTCGGAATGCTTCCGTAATCTCAATGGGAAACCAAGGTGCGCCGTTCGACAAAAATGTAGCAAAATCTGGCCGCTCCTGCTCCTCCGCATAAAAAGCAAACTCACGCGACCGAGAATGCAAAACGTCTTTAGTGGCACCAAGCACATTCCATTCACGGTCTCTCTTGTGCGCATTCGAGAAAAACCTATCCGGCTCGATCTGTGCTTTGAGTTCTTGCACGCGAGACAACTCACTGGAAATCGAAGTGCGCATTTTGGTTGCTAACCAGCCGCTTTTCCGATCGGATCAGCGTTCGGGAACGGGCTGACGGGATTCCAGGATTTCCTCTTCCGTGGGAAGTGTCGGCGTTTTCCAGACGCCCCAGATGAGACGGTTGGGACGCTCGGCCAGGTTGTGAAGGAGGAATTTCGAGTAGGTGGAAGTGACTTTGAGGTTGTCCGAAGTGACACGCAGCCCGGCAAGTGCCGTGGAGATGTTCTTCTCATTGTCGCGAACGAGGGACTCGCTCTTCTTGGCCAAAGATTCGATGGAACCGGCGGCACTGTCGAGACGGGTGATCGCGCGACCGACGCGGTCTTTGTTCTCGGAGAGAAGCGTGCGCATATCGCCGACGGTTGTCTTCGTGTCGCCGAGGACTCCCTTCGCATCACCGAGAACCGTGCGGGCATCGCTCATGACCGATCCCGCATCGCCGACGACGGGCTTCAACTCCGTGAGAAGCCCCTGGGTCTGATCCACAAGCTGGTGGACTCTGGAGAAGAGGTCCTTCGCATTGTCGGCGGCTTCGCCACCAAGAGTCTTCCGGAGTCCTTCGATGGCGTCATCCACATTCCGGGCCAGTTGGTCGAAGGTGGTGGGGGCAATGCCGACAAGAAATTCTCCCTCGGCCAGAGGCGGGGTGCCCACGGGACTGGTGTCCTTCAACAAAACAAACTTGTCGCTCAGGAGAGTGTCCGCCGCGATACTGACATGGGCGTTTTTTGTGAGCGGAGGCACTTCGGGGAGCAGGTGCAGGGTGACTTCCACGAGATTGGAGGGATCTTCCGCCCGTTCCCGGGCGGTGAGCATCCGCATCCCGGAAACTGCGCCCGCGGGGGCTCCGGCAAATTTCACATGGGAACTGACCTTGATCCCGGTGACATCGGGGAAACGAACCCGGACATCCCGGCCCCCGCTGACAAAGACCCGACCGGTGAGCCCAAAGGCCAGCGCAATGAAGAGCACAATGCTGCAGGAAATCACCGCCATGGCGATCCAGGCGTCGGATGCTTTCTTTTTCAATTCCGGTAAACCTCCATATTCCAGCGATGTCTAGGCCGGGGAAGGCGGGGCATCAAGGCTGAACTGGATTGAAATGAGGGAACCTGTGTAAAGTGCCGGAAAATGTCCGAGGAAAAACCCATCTCCGCGCCCCAAAAGAGGCGCTCCCGCAAAGTCTGGATTTTCGTCCCGTTGGCGGTTGCCCTGTTGCTCTGGTTGATCCACCCCATGGTTCTCTCCTGGCTTCTGCAAAAAGGCCTGGAGACCTGGAGCGCGGAAAACCGGCTTGTGTTTTCGGCGGAAAAAATCGACGCGCGGCTGGATGGACCCGTTTCGCTGAAAGGGGTGAAATTCCGCTCCATGCCGGGCAGCGGACTGGCGACGGCGGTGGAGGTTTCCCTTTTCGAATGGCGCTGGGGAAGTCTGGGGAGCCTGTTTTCCGAAGAAGAGCGCTTTGTCCGCGCATTGAAGATCCAGGGACTCACGGGGCTCTGGGATCTTGCCACCATCGCGTCGGACGGCGGGAACGCTCCGGCGATTCCGCTGCACCGGTGGATGCCACGGGAAATCGTCGTGGAATCCCCGTCCCTGGAATTGCTTGGGAAAAATGAAAAGTGGCTGCTGCGGAATTTTGCCCTGTCACTGGATGAGAGCCGGGCGGGACGGCTGGATGCGGGTTCGCTTGCCTGTTTCCTGGGAAATTATTCCAAATCCATCGGCCCCATCCATGCCTCCACAGCCTGGAAAGACGGCACGCTTTGGCTGGCGGACATGGAACTGGCTCCGGACATCCGGGTCGAAAATCTTTCTCTGGATTTCCTGCGAGAGGAAGGCCCCGCCCTCTCGCTCACAGCCGCCTGCTTCGGGGGATCGCTCCGGAGCGATCTGACCGTCCGGTCCTCCGATGGAACCCTGGACATGGCGGCATGGGCATCGAACATTCCCCTCGGGCAGCTCCCCGGGTTGCTGGGAATCCCCGGCGAAGTGGCCGGAAAATTGGCGGAGGGCAGGTTGACCTACCGCGGACGACCGGATCGGCCCGCGGACGCCGAGGCTTCGCTGCGACTGGTGGCGGAGGGCTTCCAGTGGAACAAGCGCGGATGGGAGTCGCTCGAGGTCGGAGCCAGTCTCATCCACCGCCGGCTGGTGGTGACAAATTTCGATCTCCGCCAAAAGGAAAACCGGGTGAATTTCAACGGGGAACTCTCCCTCGCGGAAGGGTGGTCCCAGATTTCCAAATCTCCGTTTCTCGTGAATTTTCAGGCGGACATCCACGAACTCGGCACCCTGGCCGGTCTCCTGGGCGGTCCGCTGAATGAAGCGGCCGGACGAATGACCGCCGCCGGTTCCGTGAGCGGACATCCGGGAGAATTGGACGGATTCCTGAGCATCGAGGCCTCCGACATTGTGTTCCGTTCCCTGCCTCCGGCCTCACTGCGCATGGAAGCTGTTTTTCGGAAAAACGAGATCGATGTCGCGGCGTGCAATTTGTTTTCCCGCAAGGACACGGCCTCCCTGCGGGGAACAATAGGCATTGCCTCTCCTCATCAATATGCCGCGGAGTTGACCGCCCGCATCGCCGACCTGGCAGTCTACCTCTCACCGTTTCATGCTCCCGGTGCAGAAAAAATCTATGGCGGCGCGCTCGACATCCTCTGGCAGGGCGACGGCAACTTGAAAGCCCATTCCGGAGCATTCGATTTGAAGTTGAAAAACTTTGTCTCCGGGATCACCCCCGCAGGGCTCACCGGACGGTTCGCCGGAACCTATTCCCCGCAGAACCTCTACTTTTCCACCATGGAAACCGAGCACGGACCGCTCAAACTGAACTCCCGCGCCACCTTTGCCAGCTCGGGAATCACCCTGAAGGACGTGGAGTTGAAAACTGGCAACACGCCGCTTCTCGACGGGGCTGCTTTTTTGCCCATCGATCCCTTTGCCATCCTCGGCGGCCGGGACTGGCGCGCCGCCATCGATCCCGCCCGCGAGGCCTATCTGAGGCTGGTCACCCCGAAGGAACTCGATCTCCGCTCGCTCCTCCAGCTGGCCGGACAAAACGCACCGCTTGAGGGGCTTGTTCGTGTGGGCATCGAGGCGGGAGGTCCGCCGGCACACCTGTCGGTCAAAGGAGACCTGTCCGCCCGCAATCTTCTGTGGAAGCTGCCCGGCGCCAATGTCCCACCCTCTTCCCTGGGAGTGAAATTCTCTGCGGCCGACGGAGCGGCCTCCTTCACCGGCCTGCTGGAGACAAAAGATTTTCCGCCCATGACGCTTTCCGGACGAATGCCTTTCGGCCTGGTCCAGACAGACTCCGGCGACTGGCAGTGGGCAAATCCTTCCGGCACATTCGATGCCACGCTCGATTTTCCGCGGACCGATCTGGCGGTATTCCGCCGCTTCCTCCCGGATCTCCGGAAGTTGACCGGATCGGTCTCCGGAAAACTGGCTTTTTCCGGCACCATCGGAGCTCCCCGGACAAACGGACGTGTGGAGTTGAAAGACGGTGGATTTGAGATCTCCACCAGAACGCCTCCTGTCACCAAAACCGAAGCCGTGCTGGAATTCGACGGCACACGCATGCGCATCGACCACTTCCGGGGCGAGGTCGGCGCGGGGCCATTCCAGATTTCCGGCCAGGTCGGTCTCACCAACCCCGGAAACCCGGTCTGGGATCTCCAACTGCGCGGGGAAAAAGTGCTCCTCATGCGTGATGAAAGGATGCGGCTTCGGGCAAATATCGACGCCACCCTCAAGGGCGACAATGCCTCGGGGGCAGTGGCCGGCACGGTGCGGTTTGTGGATGGACGGATTTACCAGAGATTCGAGATCACTCCCCTGTTGTTGATCGGCCCCGGAGAATCTCCCGATGCGGTTTTTCTTCCACCGATTGCCCCGGGCACGGTGCCGGAGCCGTTTGCGCGGTGGACGCTGGATCTCAAAATCAAAAATGAAACGCCCTTCCTCATCCAGGGCAACATCGCCGCGGGAGAAATCATCCCGGATGTTTCCCTGCGCGGCACTCTCGGACAGCCGGTGCCGGTGGGTCGCATCACTCTCAAGGACGTGCAGGCTTTTCTGCCTTTCACCACGATGAACATCCCGGAAGGTCATGTGGATTTTCTTCCCGATTCCCCGTGGATCCCGCTGCTGGATGTGCGCGGCACGGCACAGACTCCCGGATTTGAAGTCCAGGCGTATGCATTCGGACCGCTCAATGAGAAAAAGCTGATCCTGCGTTCGGAGCCTCCCCTTCCCCAAGAAGCCCTTGTGTTGCTCCTCACCACGGGCATCGCCACCGACGGCCAGTCTTCCGGGCTTGGATTGGGCGAGGCGGCGGCAGGGCAGGGCGGACTTTTCCTCCTGCGTTCGTTCGCGAGGCAGCTGGATCTTCCCGGGGTGGACACAGACGCCCTCATGAACCGGCTCCAGATCCAGGCGATCCCGCCACGCTCGCTCGGCGAGCGGACGACCATGCGGGGATCGTTCCGGCTGTTTGAAAATTTTGATCTGATGACGGAGCGCGACGGGTACGGCTTTTTCAATGCCGGTGCCACCTATACCTGGCGGTTTCGATGAAACTCTTCCTCCGGGTTTTTTTTACGGCCTGGATTATCTTTTCCGCTGCCGCGGTGGACGGAATGGAGTGGGAGTTCCGGGGGAACACCCTTTTCTCCAATGCGCGGCTGCTCCAGGCATTGAAGCGTTACGATGCAGGCCCATCCTCGGGCAGTGACATCACGGTGGCGGATGATGCCGCGTTCTTTCTCCGGGAATTCTATTTTTCACAGGGCTTTCCGGATGCCTCTGTGACCTATGAATTCACACCGGAGCGGGTGGTCTTTTCGATTGAAGAAGGCACCCGCCTGTGGATCGGAAGGGTTGTTTTCCAGGGAGGCGGGGAAATCGCCCGGGACCGGCTCTCGGTGATCTTCACCTCCGCGATCCGCCAGGCCACCCGCGTGGCTTTCGGACGGCTGCGCTATGTGGAAAACGCCGTCTCGGATGCCCTCGAAAAACTGCGCCTGACCTATGTCAATGAAGGGTTCCTCGATGCCCGGGTGGACGTGGCCGAGCAACCGGCGGCGGACTTTCGCAATGTGGATCTTGTCATCCTCATTGATGCGGGCATCCGATACCGTATCGGCCGGGTACTGATGGCGGGAGGACCATTTGAAGAATCCTCGGCATTGCTGAAAAACCTCGCCGGTTTTGAAGACCGCTCCTTCCGGCCTTCCGATCAGGCGCTTGTCCAATCGCGGGCCGTCGATTTTCTGCGCTCCCACGGGTATTTTTTTGCCACGGCCACTGTTGAACAATCGCCTTCCGACGGAGAAGGCATCGTGAATCTCGTGGTCCATCCCGTTCCCGGGCGACAGATGCGGATCGGCACCATCACTTCCAATGGGCTTGAAAAAACCCGCGAGGCCGCGCTCCTGGGACGCTTTGGCATCGCCAGCGGGGATCTTTTCAATGCCACGGCACTCGATGCGGCGGAACGGCGTCTTTGGTTTGTCGGGGCTTTTTCCACCGTTGACGTGAAAGCCTCCCCCCGGAAAGACAACACGGTGGATCTCGCTGTCCATGTCCGCGAGACCGACAGCCGCTCGCTGGCCACGACGCTGGGATACAGCGAATGGTATCAGGCCTTCGCCACCGCCACGTTCACGGACAGAAATTTCCTCGGCACACTGGACCGCTTGAAGGTGAACGGATTTGTTTCCCAGAAGAGCTTCGGCGGAGACGCGGAGTTTTCCGATCCCTGGTTCCTCGGCAGCGATTTCACCGGTTCGGTGGATGCTTTTGCCCTGCGGCAGGAACTTCCCGCATTCAAAGCCACGCAATACGGAGTCCGCCTCGGTCTCCGCCAGCGCCTGGAGGAACGGTCCGGGACCGGCTGGGGCGTGCTTTACGAGTGGAAGTCGGTCACCAACTCCCAGATTTTCTCAGGCAGCGAACCGGATGTCCTCGAGGAATATCGTCTCGGCCAGTTGACCCTCCATCAGGAACTCGACCGAAGAAATGATCCTCTGGCACCCATGAGCGGCTACAACCTGCGCTACGCCGCCGGCGTTGCAGCCGCTCCCCTGCTCGGAGATCTGTCGTTTTTCAAGGCAACCGCACAGGCCACATGGTATGTGCCGTTGAAGAAAATCGTTCCCGACCGGCCCTTCGTTCCATTCCTCACATTCAACCACCGGGCCGGTCTCATTGTGCCTTTTGGAAACACCGACTCGGTTCCCGTGCCGGAAAGATTCTTTCTGGGCGGCCCGGATTCCGTCCGCAGTTTTCAGTTCGACGGCATGGCTCCGCGGGATCGCTCAGGCGTTCCGTTTGGCGGCGAAGCCTTCCTGCAGGCCAACATCGAACTCCAATGGCCGGTTGGTCGCGGTTTTTTTCTCGCTGTCTTCACCGATGCGGGAAATCTCGCCTCCTCGCTGGATGAAATGGAGTTCGGCGAAACCCGCGTGGCTCCCGGAGCCGGCATCCGGTTTTACACCCCGCTCGGTGCTCTTCGCATGGATTACGGCTACAACCTCATCCGCCGGGATGGAGACCCGATCGGGGCCTGGCAATTCGGTCTCGGGGTCACGTTTTGAAGAGACCTACTGCGAATTTTCAAAGGAATGCCGGAGCAGCGTCCGAACCGTTGGACGTGGGATGACTTCGATGATGTTCTGATAGGCAAACAGCGAGGGAAGCAGCCGCGCCACAAGGGCATTTCCCCGCGTCAACAGTCGCGCGATCCGGCAATTCCCGAAGGCCAGTTCATAGGGAGCCGGCGTGTGGTGCCAACGAAGAATGTCGTAGCCGCAACTGTCCATCAACTCGATGAGGGAATTTCTCGTGAAAAGAAACGCATGCGTGTCATCGAGAATGCCCCGCCGTCCGTAATTCAACCGCCCGAAAAGCAGAAAAACCAGCCGGAGAGGGAGAAAGGAGGTGTTGGGAACACTGATGATCACCTTCGTCGTCGGGTCATCAAAATCCTGCCGCAGCCGGTCGAGCAGGGCGGTGTGATTTGCCCGGGGAATGTGCTCGATCACGTCCAGAAGCAACACGACATCCGCTTTCGGAAGCTCCGATTCCAACGACGTCGACAGGTCGTGGAGAATTTTCTGGTGTCGCACTTCGGGATCCTTCCGAAAAAACCGGTCCACGATCGTCACCGTGCAGCGTTTTTCCCCGGCCAGGCAATCCGCCACCCATCCGCTCCCGCCGCCAATATCCAACACCCGGCTGCCCTCCGGCACCAGTCCCACCGCCACCTTGTGGGAGGAATTCTCCAGCCCGAGCTTGGATTCGTAGCGCCCCTCTGGCGGGAAAAAATCGAACCGCCGACAATAAAAAATCCCCCGCTTGGTCAACCAGTCGTGCCAGCAGCTCCTCAAACAATCGAAAAAATACCGCCAGCCGTTCACATGACAGACTTCGTCGCCATAGTGCGTGGGAATCGGAATTTCCCGAATCTCCGCACCCGTGCGCAGAAACTGGATCAGGATGTCCGTGTCGAAATGAAAATCATTCGTATTGAGATGGAACGGGATTTTTCGGAGCGCGTCCGAACGATAGGCCCGGTAGCCGGTGTGAAACTCGCTCAGGTTGGCTCCCAGCATCCCATTCTCGATTTTTGTGAGAATCTGGTTGCCGATCCATTTGTAAAGCGGCATCCCCCCGGCAAGGGCATCCTTTTTGTGCAGCATCCGGGAACCAAGAACCACGTCCGCCCCCCCCTCGAGAATCGGGGCCAGCATCTCCGGCAGCAGCTCCGGCGCATACTGTCCGTCACCGTGAAGCAACACCACACACTCAAAACCCTCCTCGACGGCCATCCGGTAGCCCAGCTTCTGATTCCCGCCATAACCAAGATTGCGGGGATTTTTCAACACCCTCGCCGGAAGGGGACAGGCCCGTGCCGCCTGCCGCGCGACTTCGATCGTTCCATCCGGAGAGGCATCGTCGATGACAAGGATCTCGCATCCCGCAGGAAGGCGGTCGTAGGGAATCCGGCGGAAGACGCTTTCCAAATGCGCCTCCGCATTGTAGGCGACAATGAAAATGAGGGATTTCCGAAGGTTGTCGGTGTTCATCGTCCGGTGCCGATCCGATCCTTGAGCATCTGCCGATAGCTCTCCGGAATGCCTGTTTGGTAGATCACAAGCCGAGGAACAGCCACCGCCATCGTGGCGATGGAAAGAAAACCGAAGCCAAAGAGAAGAACCTGTCCCCATCTCCGGGAAGAGAAAAAAGGCGCTTCAAAAGCCGCCAGCGTCAGCACCACCGCCAAAGGGACAAACTCCGCCGTGTAGCGGAAAGTGATGAAATACCACGCACAGATCAGGATGACCTGGCCGAAAAAGACCAGGGCGGCATAGGTCAGCGCCGAAAACCGCCTCCGGAACAAAGCCGGGATTCCCAGGACCGACGCCACAATGAGAACCGGGCAGGCAATCGCAATCGAGACCATCGCCTCGGCGGAATCCGAGAAATAAAGCGGAGGACGCTTCATCCGGGCCGGAGAAGCGGGCGAAATATAGGGAAATTTCGGCGACAGGTATTCCCTGTGAATCCCCAGATATTCCCCGAACGAAAACGGAATTCTCCGCGCATTGAAGGAACCCAGTGCCGCACGGGTTCTGACCACCTCCGCACTCTCCATCTCATATCCGTTCCAGGTCGAAAAAACCAAAGGCGAGCCGAAGCGGGCATGATTGTACCAAAGCTGGAAAGACCCGGCCACGATCAACGGCACCGCCGCCAGGACAAGACTCCGCAGGTTCTTTGCCGGAGCCACCTGCTGCTGCCACCGCTGGATGCAGAACAGGACCACTGCCCCCGCCAGGAGCCCCGACAACGGCAACCCATAAGTCAGTCTCGAAAGAATCGCCCCGCCGGTGCAGATGGACAGCAGCACAAGGGCCGAAGTCGTCCACCCCCGCTTGAAGGCACGATAAAAAATGCCGATGGCCCACAGGGTGAACCCCAGCGCCCAGATGTTTGCCTCCTGATAAATCGTTGGAACCGCCACCTGGTAGAGAAGCGGGGTGCCCAGCGAAAAAATGAGCGTGAGCAAACCCGGGCCGAACCGCCCGAAAAGCATCCGCGTGTGCCGGGAGGCTTCCCGGAACACAAAATAAAACGCCCCCGCGCAAAAGAGCCCGCCCATCAGGGAGACCAACGGCGCCAGTTTTCCAAATGTCCAGGGCATGAGCACCAGAAAAGGCATCCGCACAAATGCCGGAAACGCCCCGAAGTAAATGACGTTCTTTCCATTCACCCGGATGTTCTCATAAATCACCGCCCCATTCGGCAGCCCCACCTCCCCTTTCATCAGACTCAAAGCCAGCGAGTCAAACGGCGTCCCCAATGTCGGCTGGATAAGATTTCCCGTTCCAAAGGTCGCCATCGCCCAGAAACAAAGAACAATCAGAAGGGCCACCGGCACGACAGCCGCGGACTTCAGGAGATGTTGGATTCTTGTGGACATGGAGATTTTATGAAAACGGGGACAGAGCCTTCCCTTACAGCCCGCCACCGCATCTGACCACCGAAAAGAGATGGCTCGGGTTCGGGGAACTCAATGGATGGAGTCTTTGGAACTTGAAGTGCGGAAGAGGAAATGAGCCATCAGCACGTCAACCTGGCTGGCGTAATAGTGGGAGGAAGCTTCACATGGCAAAAAAGAACGCCCCCAATGCGAAGCATGAAAATGCAAATGGGGACACATGAGGCAGGAACGCAACGCATCCCTACCGATAAATTTCCCGGCGATGACCGACATCCACGATCAACACCACAAGCCGCTGATCCTGAATCTGGTAGATAATGCGATAATCACCCGCCCGGATGCGGAAAAGATCATTGCTGCCCGTGAGCTTCACACATCCGACCGGGCGGGGCGATTTCTCCAGATCCCGCATGACGGCAACAATGCGCTTCTTGAGAGCTTCATCGCGGAGCGCGGCGAGATACTTTTCAACTTTCCCGGAAACTTCAACCCGATAGCTCACAGGCCAAGGCGGGATTCCAGTTCGTCGAGAGTCATCGTTTCCTCACGCCCTGCTTCAATCTCGGTCAAAGTGGCACGGGCTATTTGCAAATCACGCAAATCATCTACCAGTCGCTCGAAGTCATCGGGCAGCAGCTTGGCAGCGGCTTCTTCAATTTCGGCAACGCTCATGCCAGAACTTTACCAAACGTTACGGCACAGTGCAAGCCGGGAGGGGGTACCAGCCGCCAACCGATTGACGGCCCCAAATCGGCAGCAAATGGGAGGATTTTCACACTGGAAACAGCAAATAACCCTCAAAGGAAAGCCGGCACTCGGATTCGAACCGAGGACCGACGGTTTACAAAACCGTTGCTCTACCACTGAGC
>JADHED010001902.1_pt1 | contig 15987 bp, 19 predicted proteins | sample 8952041 | NCBI WGS metagenome assembly JADHED01 (sample SAMN16124423, study PRJNA663239) | bioreactor sludge metagenome | isolation source: sludge (control) | place: India:Bengaluru | collected 2018-09-08
CGGCCGGCTGCGTCCGCGCCCTCACCGACTTCACCTCGGCGTCGGAGAACACCTTTGCTTCCGTCCGCCAGAGCCTGACCGCCAAGTTGAACCTCTGGCTGAACCCGCGCGTCTGCGCCGCCACCGCGGCTAGCGACTTTGACCTGTGCGCGCTGCGCAGCCGCCGCGCCTCGATCTATCTCGCCGCCTCGCCGGACAACCTGATCCGCCTCGCCCCCCTCTACGCCCTGCTCTTCCAGCAGCTCGTCGACCTGTCGTGCCGCGAGCGCCCCGACCCGGATCAGCATCCGCACCAGGTGCTGGTGCTGCTCGACGAGTTCGCGCGCCTGGGCCACGCCGAGGTGCTCGCCAAGGCCTTTGCCTACGTCGCCGGCTACGGCCTGCGCCTGCTCCCCGTCCTGCAAAGTCCCGCCCAGCTGCGCGCAGAATATGGCGCGGACGTCACGGAAGAGATTCTCGCCAACTGCGCGGTTGAGATCGCCTTCGCGCCGAAGGAGCTGCGCCTGGCCCGCGATCTGTCCGAACGCCTGGGCGACACCACCGTGCGCAGCCCCTCCCGCAGCCGACCCAGCGGCCTTTCGCGCGGACACCGCAGCGTCAGCGAGTCAGAGCAGCGCCGTCCGCTCCTCCTGCCCCAGGAGCTCACCCAGATGCCGGCGGACGACCTCATCGTGCTGAAGGCCGGCATCCCGCCGATCCGCGGCCGCAAGCTGCGCTACTTCGCTGAGGCGGCCTTCCGGCGCCGGCTTTGTCCCCCGCCGCGCATCGACCCGGCCGCCCCCATCGACGACCATCCCATCGATGACGCCCCCGCCGCATCCTCGCCCGATCCGCTGACGCTAGAGGCGATCGCCCCGATGCTCGCCGCCGAGGGCCTGGAGGCGCTCCCGCCCGAGGGCGCGACGCCCGCCGAGGTCGAGGCCTGGGTCGAGCGGTTCATCGACGCCACCACGCCAATGCCCGCCAAGGAGCCGTCCCATGGCTGAAGACCTCAACATCGTCGCCCCCGAGGGCGACCGCCAGGCCTCCACGCCCGGCGACGTGCCCGAGCAGCTGCGCCGCCGCTACCTCACCGAGGCTCGCGGGGGCCGCAGCCTGGGCTTCTACGCCGACGCTCGTAGCGAAGCGGCCGCCTTTCGCGACCACGGCGGCCGCCTCACCACCGACCGCAACGATCCCCACGTGGTCCGAGACCTTGTCGCCATCGCCCAGCACCGTGGCTGGAACGCGATCAGCGTCCGCGGCCACACGGAATTCCGCCGAGAGGTCTGGGTCCGCGCCCAGGCCGCGGGGCTCGAAGTCCGAGGCTACCGCCCCACCGAACGCGACCGCCAGCAAGCCGACGCCGACCACTCACGCTCCGGATCGGGCCAACGCTCGGCCCTGGGCGCCCAGGCCCGCCTGCGGATCGTCGAAGGCGTCGTCAAGGCGCGGATCGTGGAACCCGCCGACCAACAGCGCATCCTCGCGGCCGCGCGCAGCCGCCTGGCCCATTGGCTGGAGCGCGGCGCGTCCTCATCGCCGGCGCAGGCGAAGCCGAGGGACCGTCAACGGGGTTAGCGGCCACCCTGGCCGGGCCCCACCCGCGACTTCCCGACGCCGCGTTCCAGGCTCAGCCGTTGCCGCCGCGAGGGTTCGTAGCCAAGCAGCTCATACAGGCGCCCGAGGCTGCCGAACCGTTCGATGTACTGCCGGGCCGAAGCGGTCGTCCGCGAAACGTCGAGCAGCGCGCTGGTCACCCGCCCCTTCTCTCGTAGAAGGGTCTTGGCCTCCTTCAGCATCTGATCCGAGCTTCGCGCCACAAGGCTGACTACGACCTAAACGTGGCGAGGTCACCTGCGGCGGCGCTGCCGCCAGTGTCCGCGACGCGCCATGAACGGTCATTGGCTCCAGTCCGGAAACAGGACACTCGCCGCCGGTGATGAAGATCCGCCTTCGAACCCTCCTTTATTCGAGTGACTACGCCGCATCAGGGGCCGACCAAATCCGCCACTACCTTCCGAACGCTGGGACTCAGGTTGGCTTTTTGGTGATCTTCGATGCTCGCCTCGCAGACTGCGGCAAGACTCTTGTCGTCCAGGGTGATGACAATACGCGAACGCAGGCTCACCCGTCGTAAGCGCCCCCTAAGGTCTGCGGACAGAAATGCGACCGAACTGCGCGCTGCGGGACGGCTAACTCACGGCGCTGGCGCCTGGCCGGTGCGGCGACGGGTGGGTGGGCGGGGCCGCACGTCGATCGAGATTTCACCGATCTGTTCAGCACCATCACGTCAGGGCGCAGACGCTTCGGAAAACGAGATCGCGCATCCCGCAGCGCCGAATGGCAGCGGAAACTGACAGGCGACCCGCGCATGCGACAACTCTTGTCTCAGGACGGTCATGCTCAGGGCGACGAGACGTCAGCCCTCAGCCACGCTGCGGGTCGGCAAGCCCTCAGCGCGAATACGCCATCTTCATATCAAGGCGGGACGGCTTGCCGGGCGCAGACGACTTGCCGCCGAAAGACGGCGCGAGGTCATATTCGCCAGACGTGAAGCCGGCTTCGCGCAGTTGCGCCACCACGTCGAACGCCGCGCGCAGCACGGCGGCGTCGCGTTCCGCCTTCGGGTTGGCCTTCATGTGGGCTTCGAGATCTTCCATGACCATGGCTCCCTCACATTGCCAAGAAACCTTCGCGCGTCTGGAGCGCGACGGTCTGCCCCTTGCCCGTCATATAGTCCTGCAGGAGGCGATAGTACGAACGCACACGCTTGTTCAACTCCGGATCGTCGCCGAAGTTCGCTATCAACAGATTGAGATCCTTTTTGATCACGTCCATCGAAAGTCCACGACCGTGCGAGCGCCACCGCTTGGTGTCGTTCAAGCTCTTCGCGATTTCGGCGGCCCGCGTCTCGCGCATCTTGTCGGTCACCGCCTCCTTTTTGGTCTCGGTCGTCTTCCAGTTCTTGAACTTGAACTGGACGAGCCACTTCTTCAGGAGATCGACGGAGTGGTCCCGCGCCTGCTCGAACCGATGGATCTGCGCGGGATCGAATTTCTGGATCAGAAACGCCAACTCAGCGGCCGAGAGGCTTCCGCGCTTCGAGCGCTTGATCAGTTCGTCGTACTTCTCGAGGTAGCCGAGCGCCGGCACGAACTGGCCGTCCCGATTGCGCACTTGTGGATCGATGGGGCCCAGGATGGAGTAGTAGTCCATATAGATATTGTCCCCGGACATCACCAACACGGTGCCCGCCGACATCGCAAAATTGGGGACGAGGAAATTCACCTCGTGGGGATAGTGGTAGCGGAACACGTCCGCGATCCGCTCCGCCGTCTCGATCGACCCGCCGTTGGTCTCAAGGATGACCATCAGCTTGCCGCGTCGCATCTTTATATCTTCGATGTAGTCGCGGATCAGGTCGTCCATGGGCTGGCTGATCGGATGGATGCAGGTGATCACGTCACTGTCGAGCCACTCCTCGATGCTCTTCAGCCTGCGCGCCAACTCGGATTCGACGTACTTCGTCGTGTGCGTGAGTTCGTCGCCGCCGTCCAAACGCAATCCCCCCGGACTGTTATTGCGGCAACCTTGAGGTGAATCGCCGCAGGCGACCAGCGGCAGATGTTCCTACACTAGGTCAACACCAGTCCACCCTCCCGCGACGCAGCCAGAAGTGCGCGCGACACCCGTCCTTGACCCAGACCGAAGGGTGAAGCGTCGGCCGCCCGCGGTCGTCCATGGTCAAATCCCAGCGCGGCTTAACCCCCGGAAGGAGCATCACTTCCAACCGCCTGCCGCACCCGCAAGGGCACCGCATGCCCGCGGCCCACAGCGTATCGCCCTCGCGGGCGACCAGGAGATCTCTGCGCGGAAGCTCTGCCGGTAGCTCGTCACCTTCGATGAACCTGACCTTGCGACGACCGCCGCCAAAGAGGTCGCCCAGCCACGCGACAGCCCACTGGAGGAAACTCACACCGCCTCTCCCAACGCCGGCATTCCGAGCAGAGGCTCGCTCGCACCGGTGGCGACTGGGACAACCGCGTTTCGAGGGAACGCCTCCTCGCTCCAATGCTCGTGGTCCCCATCGGCGAGCGCGAAGACGCTCCGGGCATGGTTGCGGTTCGATGTGTGGCGGTACGGGAAGGCGCGCGCGACAAACTCCAGCATCGCGGCGCTCGCCGCTCGCATATTCAGGGCGATCACCGATGGCGCCTGATCCGGCGCGCCCTTGATGTAGCCGTCCTGCCGTTCCTGCGCATAGGCGTCAGGCGCCACGTGCGCGAGATACTCCGCTCTCAAACTCGCAGGCGTGTAGACGCCCCTGTCGCCCAGCGTGCTTCCGCCAGGCTGAACGTAATCGATCCGCCCCGACACCTCGGCGATCGCGCGACGGCCGTCGGCTGTTCGGCGCGTGGGAATGGTGACCCCCATATCGATGAGCGGGATCAGGAAGGCTTGCGCGATCAGGTCGGTGATCTGCCGTCCCTCCGCCGTATCGACACAGCAGAAGATGATGTCAGCCGCCGCGGCGGCCAGCACGCCTTCACGGGTCGCGATGCTCGACGATAAGCTCATGATCCTGGCCTGCGGTCGATACGCGGCGACGGCCGCCGCGAACATTTGCACCTTCAGTGCATTGGTCTGCGCATCGGCGTCGGTCGCGTTGAGGATCCGATTGAGGTTCTTGCGTTCGACACGGTCGAAATCGATGAGCGTGAGCGCGCCGAAGCCCATCCTGGCGGCCTGTTCCGCAATGATCGATCCCGTTCCGGATACTCCGACGACGCATGCGTGCAGACGCCCCAGATCGCGCGTCATATCGCTACCAAACGCCATCGCGACCTCGGAAGGTTGGTCCGCCCACCAGAAATTCAGGTCATCTCCCGCGATCGTGACAAGCTCGATCGGTCGAACATGACCCGCCCGATCGTAGAGCCGCGCCAGGATCCGTCCGTCCGGAACCATGACAGCCGAGCCGTGGCCCGCGCGGGGATCCTGGCCGGTCCAGCCACCATAGATCGATGACATCGTAAGCTGGTCGCTCTCGTCGTCGGCGAAGGAGAAATCCAGGAGGCCGCCCGGATGAGAATGCAGCAGGATGATCGAAAGGCCATTCTGCTCGGCGGCATCGAGCGCCGCCGCCAAGGCTTCGCCTGGCCATGTGATCCGGTCCGGCCGGCGCACAGCGCAGGCCTCGTACGGCACGGGATGGGATTCAACCACGAGGAGGCGACCGCGTTGCAGGCCCGCGTCTCGGCACAGCAGGACCGCGGCCGCCTCCTTGCCGTCGCCGGGGAACAGATGGCCACGAAGCTCCGCGTGATCGCGGCCGCTTACGCAGAGCGTCCAGGCCAGGCTCACGATTCAACCTCGCGAAGCAGCGCCGCCTCGACCAGTGCAAGGTGGGTGATGACGTTGTCCGTGCCCACGCGCCAAGGCGCCACCGCGCCCCGATGGCGCGACCAGCGCTGGAACATCTGGCCTTCGATCGTCTCGTTGACCTGGGTCTGCGGAATGGTCACGCCGTCCAGCCGCACCAGATGCGGGCGGCAGAAGAACATGTCCAGTTCCGCCGTCGGGTAGCTCGGCGGCACCTCGACGGCGACCGTGACGGTCGGGACCTGATAGCCCGCCGGCAGTTCAAGGTCGTTGAGCACGAGCCACCGACGCCCCCCGTCGATCACCGTCTCCCATCGAAGCTTGCGCGCCGTCAGACCCGCCTCGTCACCGGGGAGGAGCCGGAACTCCCGGCGCGTCGCGGCCATTTCCCCGTTGTTGATCTCGCGGGGCGTCAGTCGCAGCTTTTCGATCCCAGGCGCCCGCAGATCGATGGCTTCGTCGAGCGAGACCTGCCGTTTGGCGTCACTGGCCTTCAAAACGATGATCCACCCCTGATCGGGATCGAAGCCCGCACGGGTCAGCGCGTCGCGGACCAGGATCGTGGGAGCCTCGGACTCGATCACCACGCCCTGAACATTGAGCTTCCAGAGCGCCGGCTTCGAATAGACGCGCTCGACGCCCGCCTCCCGCAAGACGACGCGCCCGCCGGCTTCCACCAGGCGATCCGCCTCGTCGTCGCGCTGCAGGTAGAGCGCTTCTGCGCTGGGAATCTGACCCAGCGTCCGCAAGATCACCTCGCTGATCTCGCCCACCGGCCACGCGAGCGAGCGATCGTTGAGTGCGAACCTGAAGAGACGGTCAGACTTCGCGACCACGAACCGGCCGCCCGCAGCGCCCCGGATGTCGACGACCTCGTCCTCGCGAATCTCTTCGAGGTCTCCACTCGGCAGCCATTGCAGCACGACATGCTCATCGCGGGGCGTCGCGTCACAGAAGGATAGGATCTGCCCGCCCGTGAGCGTCCGATCCGACACACCGACGCTGCGGAAAACCAGATCGATATCCGCGACCTCGATGTAGAGGCCGTGGAAGGCTTGGGACTCTTGTTCGGCGCTCATTCGGACCTCCGTTGCGCTATCGGCTTTCAATTGCTATTTCGCAATTGCTCCGGCTATATGAGCGGGACATCCGTCAATTGCAAGAATGAAATTGGATGCCGAAAGCGGAATTTAAAGGCTCTGCCTTCTATCAAGCGCTGGACACCGCGCGCGCGGCCCGCCGGCTGAACTGGAAGCAGGTCGCAGAGGAGTCAGGGGTGAGCGCATCGACGCTCACGCGGATGGCGCAGGGCAAACGCCCGGACGTCGATAGCCTCGCTGCGCTTGTGCGATGGTCGGGCCTGAGCGCCGACGCCTATGTGGGCGGCGCGCCCGATATGGCCTACGCGGCCGAACCCCTGACCCAGATCACGACCCTGCTGCAGGGGGATCCGAGCCTGCCCGACGCCGGGCGAGACGCGATGATCGACATGATAACCGCTGCATATGTCCGGCTGCGCAAGCCGTCGGATCAGTAGGCCGGAGGCGACACGATGGACGATGCAAAGCGCGAAGCGATCCGCGACATGCTCCGTCGCCGTGCGGAAGAGCGCACGCGAACGCCGGAGATGGCGCGGCAGTGGTTGATCGACGAAGGTCTCTACGAGGGGACCGGGGAGCTCAAGCCGCAGTGCGGCGGCCAAGCGAATCCTGACGAGGACGCGTGAGCCGCCTGCGGCCGGGCTTTGTCCTCGGCTATCACGGATGCGACGCGGAGACCGCTGCGGCCATCATCGGCGGCGGGTCGATGCGGCAGAGTGACGAAGACTTCGACTGGCTGGGTCCTGGCGTCTACTTTTGGGAATCAGATCCCCAGCGCGCCTATGAGTGGGCTGACGCCAAGGTCGCGCGCGGCGCCTACGCGCGCGCAGCCGTCGTCGGCGCGGTGATCGACCTTGGCAATTGTCTGGACCTCACGACCCGCGTCGATCTCGCACTCATGGCCGACGCCTATGCAAGCTTCGTGCGCGCCCAGCAGATCGCAGACCTGGCGTTGCCGCAGAACCGGGATCCTCGCGGCCTCGCCGGCGACGACAAGGTCCTCCGCTATCTCGACTGCGCGGTGATCAAGCATCTCCACCAGAACATCGAGGACGATGCCCGCGAGCATCATCTACGCGGTGAGAGCCCGCCGATCTCTCCGTTCGACTCCGTGCGCGGGCTCTTTGTCGAAGGTGGCCAACTGTATCCAGTCCGCGGGGCGCATAGAGGGTCAGGTGCGCTGTCGATCCTGCCGCGCACGCTTCATGATCTCGGCCAATTCCTCGGCGAAGGCGTCCGTCACCTGCCGCACGATGTCTTCGGTCGATTCCCCTTCGATAAACGCCCGCAGCTCGTCCTCCTCGGGCGGGAAAGGGTCTAGAGGGCGGCGGATTCGGGATGCATCCATACCGATCAGCTCCGAAGTGTCTGCAGGTTCTGGACGTAGCGGGGGTTCAGATCGACGTCGAAATAGTGCTTTCGCCGCACCCAGATGAACCCCTCGTTGCGGGTGAGGATGGCGACATCAATCGGCCCGCCCACGGTTTCCATGTCATTGGAGTAGCGACGTTTGCGCGACGTCAGCTCCACGAGCGAGTAAGCGACCTCGCCCAGTTCCTTCTTGGAAAGATGGTTCACCACCGAGCGCAGATTGTTGAGGTTCTTCCGCTTCAACCGCTCGAGACCATCGCGGAACTGCTTGCCCGCGGCGGCCTTGACCATATCCCCCAGACCGTTGCGGAAGGCACGGCGGTTCTGGTCGACAATCTGACCCACCAGAGACTGGGCGATCTCCTCAAGAGCGCCTTCGAACTCTTTGTCGATGCCGAGCATGAAGCGTTCTGGCATGTCCTTTTGTGCGAACGGCACCACCGCCGCGGTCTCTCCGCGGCGGTCGATGTCGACGAGGGTCGTTTCCAGAACGCGGAAACGCCCGAAATAGACTCCGTCGATCTCCACCGAGTGGAGCGTCGGAAAGAGTTCGTCGGCTCCGAACCCTGCGAACACCAGTCCCGTGAAGGCCGGCGTCTGGATGCTCGAGCGGATGAGCGCCAGCATCATCGTGTGCATCGCGCGACGCAGCTCGTCGTCGTACTCGCTCGTCAATCCGCGTGCGGCGATATCGTCAACGATCGCGCCGTACGACTCGGAGAATTGGTCGAGGGAGATGTCAGCAAACACATCGTCCTTCAGGGGCGACGCCTCAGCCTCGGCCTGCCGCTCCTGACAACGTCGAACCAGGAATTGCTCGGGCGACTCGGCGCGCTTCCGCCGTGGACGCGCCAGGCTCTCGAGCATGTAGCTCACCAGCATCGCATGGAGCTTGCGCACCTCGGCGAGGACCATGCCACGGAAGTGTTCGAACTCGTCTTCGGGCTCGTGCTTGAAGGCCAGGAGATAGGCCTGGAAGGCGGGCCAGACCTGCACCAGCTCCTTGAACTCGCTGGTCGTCAGCTGCTCACGGTAGCGCCGGATGATGACCTCCAGCGGCGCATTCATGAACTGCGCGTTGTTGTAGATCATCAGGGCGATGGGCTGTCGCCGCGAGAGCTCGAAAATCTTCTCGGCCGAGTCATAGGTCTTCGGGCGCAGCCCCCCGGAAAGCGTCACGATGCTGTCCGCCGCGAGCGCGACCGCGGTCCGATTCAGAATGGCGATCTCAGCCGTCATGCGTCCCAAGTGCGCCGAGGCGCATCCCCCACGCATAGGTTGCCTGACGTCTGCTTGAGCGGCAAGCAACGTTCAACCCTGCGGCGGCGTCGAACTTCGGCGCGCGCGTAGCGCGGCGCGACGAAGAGTGTGTGTTGATCTGCTAGCGCTTTGGGCGGCGCGGGCGCGCGCTTTAAGGTGACCCACGGTCCGAGCGTTCCGTCCGGAGCGGCGATCCAGACTGACCGCAGATCATACAGGCGGCGGTAGCCGTCCGGACGCGTCGTTCCTCGGAGGTCTGAGGTTCCGCTTCAGGCGCGAATTCGGGTCAGACCGTACGGAGCTTTCCAGGAAGGTGTGCGAATGGACGCGATGGAGGGGCGTTTTGACCGCCGGATCGCCGGCGTGCCGGCCTACGATGACATCGTCGAAAGAAATGCGATCAGGGTCCTGGAAGAACCTGGCGATCTCGCGTTCGAGAACGGCGACCTTGCGGTCACCCGATGGGGAGACCTCAAGCTCAAGAACGAGGACTACAGCGCCTACGTCGGGTTCGTTCAGCGCTGGCGATACAACTATCCCACACAACGCTTCCTGTTCGAGACGGTCTTCGACGGCGAGCGAAAACGTCTGCTCGAGGGCGCGCAGGAATCATTGCCGCGCGTAGGCCTCGAAGAAGCGCTTCAGACCGGGGTTGTGGCCTTCACTCTGAAGGACCCCGATGTCTGGCACAGGCTGAACGAGGAGATCGGCGCCGAAGAGGTCGCGAAGGGACTCTACGCGGGCGCGATCGCCGTCTTCCTTGGCCGATCACTCATGACGTTCCAGACGGACATCGGCGCCGATCACAGCGAGTGGTCGAAGTCAGGTCCACGCTTCGGCGGGCGTTCCGTCGGCGAGGTTGTCGCCGCGACGGCGAACAATGTCCGCCACAATGACGAGTGGCATATCTCAAGGCCGCCTAGTCCCATGCAACTGAAGTCGATGCGCGTCCTTGCAGATGTGCTGCGCGAACCGCTGGTCGACGACGGGCGCGCTCACCGGTTCGGGCGCGAAGTCGCGCCAGACACTCTCAAGGTGCTCAGCGAAGGCGACTTTGATCGCCTGGAGGCGAACGTCTTCGCCTTCACGAACGATCTGATCGGCCGCCGCCAACGGCGACGGCCGTCATGTTGAGCGATGCCCCTTCTTGAGCGTCGAGCCTGACGCTGTCGCGCCATGGCTCGACGCTCCGGCGTCCCCGCGGTCGAAGTCGGAAGGCACCGCCTTCCGCCCGAACGGACTCAGCCGGCCGCGAGACGCTGCCGCCCGGCCACGTCCGCATCCGCAGGCCATGGCGCAGTCGGCCTTCGCGATCGTGGAGCACGTAGTCGATGAACCGTCCTGTCGAGACCTCGCCCGTCCCCATCGCCGTGATGCTGTGGCTCTCACCTTCGTAGGTGCCATTGCGGGCGAAAATCAGGAAACCCCGCCAGCGCGACTCATACTCGGTGATGTGGTGCTCAGGATGGTTGGCCTGCAGCGCCTCAACCAACGCCAACGGCATATCGGCCATGACTTGCGGATCTCTACCACTGCGCGCTGCTGACGATGACGCTGTACTCGACGAAGTCACACAACCTGAACTTCCTGCGCAGCCAGGCGGAGCGGGTGGCGCCGGAGCTGACCCGGCCTGGCCGCGGGGGTCCCGACCAAAGCTCACTCCGAATTGAAGGCAGAAAGCCGACGCATCCGGCCCCCCAGCACAGCTTGCGATGAAGATTGGTAGACCACGATCGGCGGTAGTCAATTCGCCGAGCTCTCGCTTGAAGCGCGCCAGAGATCGCGATGGCCCTGAGGGCGGCCCTAGTGCAGACCTTCCCAACTTCGCCAACGAGTCGAGGCTGTGTAAGAACTCCGGCCTGCACCAGATTTGGACGGGTTCGTAGCTGTCTCCAGGTTTGCGCGCGCCGCTCAACCAGACCACTTTCCGGGGCGCGGGGGGCACCGTGTGGTCTGAGGGGTTTTCAATCCGATAGCCGATGCCCTGCTGATGGCGGGTGCGCTGGTCCTGTGCGTGGCAGTGGCATGGAGGCAGGCTCGTCGGCTGGGCGCGCCGCGTTTCCGTGGCGCTGTGCCCACGTTTTGGATTGTCGCGGTGATCGGGCTGCCCCTCCCGGCTTACTTCGCCTGCGCCCTTGGACTTTGGACGGGAGCCGTCATTTCTGAGGAGCTCGGCCTGCCCACGGTTTGGGGAGCGGCGGTCGGCTGGGTGACGTTCCCTCCAATGCTGTGCTTGGCGACCCTATCGCTGCTCAGCGCACTCCTCACGCACCGGGTAAGGAGCTTGTAGAGCGAGGCTGCCTAACGGCACGAAGCAGCTCAGACTCCTGACACCACGGTGTCGGAGGCGCGGGATGAGCCGCTTCGTCGAGGGTGAGGACCGCAGGCAACCGGCGCTGCTGCCGAGCTGCCTCGAGGACTACGTCAGTGAGGACAATCCGGCCCGAGTGATCGACGTCTTCGTCGAGGAGCTCGACCTCCCCGGCCTGGGCTTCGTGGTCATGCGCGCGGCGACGGGCCGGCCGCCGTACCATCCCGCGACACTGCTGAAGCTCTACATCTACGGCTACCTGAACCGCGTGCAGTCCAGCCGTCGGCTGGAGCGTGAGGCGCAGCGCAATGTCGAGCTGATGTGGCTCACCGGGAAGCTGGCGCCCGACCACAAGACCATCGCCAACTTCCGGAAGGACAACGGCCCGGCGATCCAGGCCGCCTGCGCACACTTCATCGTCCTGTGCCGCGAAATCGGCCTCTTCGCCCAGGCGGTGGCCGCGGTGGACGGCAGCAAGTTCAAGGCGGTGAACACCCGCGACAAGAACTTCACCGTGACGAAGCTGAAAAGGCGGATCGAACAGGTCGCCGCCCACATCGCCGGCTACCTGCAGGACCTCGACACCGCCGATCGCCACGAGGGCGACGCCGTCGAAGCACGAGCCGCAAAGCTGAAGGATAAGATCGAGACGCTGCGCGCGCAGATGCAGATGTTGCGGGCAATGGAGACGCACGTGGCGGCCTCGCCAGACGGCCAGGTATCGCTGACCGACCCGGACTCCCGCGCCATGGCCACGAGCGGCCGCGGCAGCGGGATCGTCGGCTACAACGTCCAGAGCGCGGTCGACGCTGAGCACCACCTGATCGTCGCCCACGACGTCGTCATGGCGCCCACCGACCGCAACCAGCTCAGCTCCATCAGCTCGAAGGCGAAGGACGCCATGGGCGTGGAGCGGCTCGATGTGCTGGCGGACCGCGGCTACTTCGCCGGCGAGGAAATCCTGGCCTGCGAGGCCATCGGCGTGACGCCCTACGTCCCGAAGCCGCTCACCGGAAACGCCAGGCTGGAAGGCCGCTTCGGCAAGCAGGACTTTACCTACGTCCCCGAGGAGGACGTCTACCGCTGCCCGGCCGGCAACCTGCTCCCGTACCACATGACGACGGTGGAGCACGGCATGACGCTGCATCGGTACTGGGACCTGGAGAGCTGCCGCGCGTGCACGATCAAGCCTCAGTGCACGACCAGCCTCAACCGGCGGATCATGCGCTGGGAGCACGAGGAGATTATCGAGGCCATGCAGCGCCGGATGGACCTGGCGCCCTACGCCATGCGCTCTCGACGCCGGATCGTCGAACACCCCTTCGGCACGATCAAAAGCTGGATGGGCAACCCGCACCTGCTGATGAAGCGGCTGAGGAACGTGAAGACCGAGATCGGCCTCCACGTGCTGGCCTACAACATGAAGCGGGTGATGCAGATCCTCGGGACCGGCCCGCTGATGGCGGCGATGAAGGCCTGATGGCCGACGCGTCTGCGTGCCGGCGCCATCGGCGAAGCCACTGAGTTTTTACACGGCCTCAGTCACGCCCGGTCCTTCGTCCGACCGCCGCCGCGGTCGTTCAGTCGAGCCCGGTCATTGGCGTCGCGCAGCGCCCGCGCCAACGCCAGCCGCTCTGTATCCGGCGGTCGAAGGCTCCTGACGAAGGCCTCGACCTCAGCGCCAAGCTTTTGGTCGGCGTGATCACGGGACGACTGCAGCAGCTTGGCCTGGGCTAGGTAGACCCGCCGGACCTGCGCCTGCCGCGCCACGACTTGGCTTTCCCAAGGCGTGAGCTCGACGGCTCCGCTAAACGCCAGGAGCCCCGCCTGGCGCAGCTTCTCGCGCGCCACGCGCCCAACGGCGCCATGTCCTCCTTCGTGCCGCTGCCGCAACCGACGCATTGCCCCCCGCTCGGCCTTGCGTGTGACCCCGCGCGCACGCCGCGGCGTCGCCTCGGCCTCAACGCCGCGTTCTCGAAGCGCACGGGCGAAGCTCTGACGCCACGTCTCCAGCTCCGCCTTCTTCGGGCTCAGCCTCACGCCGTCGTCCGAACGGGCGCGCACCGTCAGATGGACGTGAGGATGCGCGGTGTCGGTGTGGAGGACGAGCACGTAGTCGTGCCGATCCGCGAACGCTTCGTGCGCGAAGGCCCGCGCCGCATCGCGGAGTTTCAGCGCGTCCGTCCCCGCCGGCATCGACAGGATGAGGCCGACACTGAACGGCGAATCCCGCCGCCGGCGGCTGTCCATCATCTCCGCCGCGGACCAGTCATGGGCGAGGTCGGCAACGTCGCGCCGCCCCTCGATCGTGCAGCCGTCCCGATCCTCGGCCGCCAGCTCGCCGTTGCGGGTGACGTAGCTGAGGTGCGCCGCGAGATGGGCCGAGTCCCGCGTCCGGCCGGTCACCTTCACCATCACCTCGGGCGCCCGCCGCACGATGCGCTGCAACCGCGTGCGGGTCGTCGCGCCACTGGACTGGGACGACAGCACTTCCTCCGGGCGGCGCGCTCTGGTCCGTACCGGTGGGCGCCAGACATCTTCGAAGTCGGCGACGGTCCGGAACTCGGTCAAAGGTCCGCCGCCCAGTAGGTCAGGTTGCCCGCGAAGGCCTCGCCGAGGCCGGCGATGTGGGCCCGCAACTCGCGGCCGAGATCGGCGACGGCGCCGAGCTCGGCATCCAGGACCCGCCCCTCCATCACCGCGGTGTTCAGGGCGCGGGCGATCTGGTTGACGTTCACGCCGATGCGCCGGACCTCGCCGTGAACGGCAATCAGAGCCAGCTCCTCCGGGCGGGCGAAGCGCGGCGCGCCGGATGCGTGGCGACGTACCAGCGCCGCCACCCAAGCCGACCGCGGAAGGCCCAACGCCGCGGCCTGGTCCGCAACGTGGCGCGCCTCCGGCGCGGCGAGCCGCACCATCAGCCGCGCGGCGTCCCGCCTGCCAGGAGCAAGCGAGGCGCCGGTCGAGGTGCTACCCGCGGCATTCTCGACCAGACGACGCAGCATCGCCGAGCGGCCGCCGACCGTGGCCGCGGCGGCGTCGAAACGGGCCGCCAGGCCGTCCGTCACGCGCGTACTCAGCACGGGCACCGACACACCTCCTGTCTACATTGCTGCCGCCAAGGCTATCCTGCCCTAGACCATCGCCTTGCAGATTGGCCCCTCCCCTCGGCCGTCGCGAGGGCGCAAGACCACCCCCGCGCCGTCCACCCGCCGGCCCTGCGGGCCGCCCCAGCCGGGCCAAGACGTGAAGCTCAACGCGGGCCTGGATAGGTCCGCTGTCGCTTGCTGTAGGCGGCCCTTGCCACGTCGCCAGGCGCGTGGGCCATCAACACCCAGGAGCCGCCCCGGAGCGCGCGGGCGGCATAGGTCAGCGTCCCGCCTTCACACTCCAGGCCGGGGCACGCCGGTTTGCGTCCCCACCAGACCGCGTCCGGTCCATAGGTGCGGATCATCGCCGGCAGGCTGACGCGCAGCTTGATGCCGCAGCGGCTGCAGACGGCCTTCAGCTCCCACCGGCGCACATGCATCTCGGCGAGCGTCAGCGCCGTCATCGCGCTCGGCGGGGCGACCACCACGTCAGGGTGCTTCGTACCCGTCGGGTCAGGCGTGCAGGTCATCGATGGCCCGGCGGCCGTTGCGGGCCTTGCGGCTCAGCGCCCAGCCCAGCACCAGGCGCCCGCGCCAGGCGACGATCACGTGGGCGTCCAAGTAGGTCTCCTGGCCTGGCAGGCAGGCGCCGACGCGGATCGGCGCGTCGAGGTCCTCGAGGATCGGCGGCTGGTGCGTCTCCGTCACCTCCTGCTCGGCCATCGCCTGAATCCGCGCGATGTCGCGGCGGCTGAGATGACGGCGCCGCGCCGACGGCCGTGGGCCCGGCGGGCGCAGCACCGCGAGCGTGCCGGTCCGCGACCGGCAGCTCCCCTGGCGGCACACCAGGCGCGCGGCGATCGCGCCCACCGTGAGGCCGGCCGGCGCGCCTGCGAGCTCACCGGCCAGCCATTGCCGCGCGTGCCCGCATGGGGCGCAGCCTGCGGCCAGCGCGTGCCCGCGGGCGACGAGGTCGCCCAGGGTCCGCACGGCGTCGCGCGGCGCGACCCAGAACCCGGCCGGCCGCGACCCAGGCGCGGCCTCTCCAAGCAGATCGCGTCGCGCGAGAGCGGTGGGGGACGCACGCGCCATGTCACGCCTCCCGCGGATCGCTCGGCCAGGGCGGGCGCGGGAAATCGAGGATCTCGGCGTCCAGCGGCCGTGCGAGCCGCAGCCGGCCGTCGGGGTCGACAAGACCCAGGATCGGCAGGACGCGGCTCGCCTCCGGCGGCGGCTTGTTGTCGTTGTGCGCTTCCATGCGAAAAAGAACGAAAGCAGAACTTCAAGCCGTTGGCGAGTCCGATCTCAGGCGACGCCGCTCGTCCACCTCCGGAGTCCAGGGCGGTGGCTCCTACTCTGGGAGCCACCGCCTGCAAGGCCTAGCTGTTCATCCGGTTGCGGGACCAGACCAGGCTGTAGCCGTCGTCCGCGTCGACGAGGTTGGCGTAGATCGGCGCCGGGAAGCTGGGGTCGTCGAGCTTGACCGAGAGGT
>JADHED010001903.1_pt1 | contig 15982 bp, 14 predicted proteins | sample 8952041 | NCBI WGS metagenome assembly JADHED01 (sample SAMN16124423, study PRJNA663239) | bioreactor sludge metagenome | isolation source: sludge (control) | place: India:Bengaluru | collected 2018-09-08
TTCTACATCCTCATGGTGGCGTGGCCGCACGCGCTCGAGCGGCCGGTGGCCGGGTTGGGGCCGGGCACCTTCGAGCTGCACTACCCGGCCTGGGAGCAGGCGGGACGCCGCGAGCGGCGCCTGCCGCCCACGCTGGTCCACCGGTTCGCCGGCCCGCAGCAGCACGCGCACAACGACTACCTGCAGGCGCTCGTGGAGCGTGGCGCCCCGGGCCTCGTCACGTTCCTGCTCGCCCTCACCACTCCACTGCTGATCGGCGCCAGATCGAGTCGGGCGGCGTCCCGGGGAGGGGTGACATCCCGGGGGCGGCCGGCGGCCCTCGCCGGGGTCGTCGTGGCCGTCGCCGCGTGCGCGCTCGTGGACTTCCCGTTCCAGCGTCCCGCCGAGACCCTGACCTTCTGGACGGCGGCCGCCCTGCTGGCCGCCGGCCGGCAGACCGTCGAGGAGCCCGTGCCATGATCGACCGTCACACGTTCCGGAGCATCGCCGCGGCGACGCTCGCCCTGCTGGTCGCCGCCGCGCTGGTGCGCGCCCAGGCCTCGCCGTTCCAGGCCAAGCGCAACGAACTGCGCAAGCAAGCCGAGGCCGCGCAGCAGACACAGGGCCTGGCCGGCGCCGCCAACCGCAAGGCCCTCTTCGCCAAGTACCCGACGCCGGAGATCAAGCTGGCGAAGCCGTTGGCGCTGGCGGCGGGTGCCTCGGGCGCGCTCTCGGTGCCGGGCCGGTTCCCCGAGGGGGCCTCGGTGGTCGCCGGCAGCGAGGCCATCACGCTCGCCGACGTCGCCGTGACCGCCACGGCGGTCAAGGGGACGGTGACGGCGGCCGCGGGCCTGCCGCCGCAGTGGGCCCGCGTCTACGTGTTCGCGCCGGTCAGCCTGGCCGAGACGTGGACGCCGGTGTTCGTCGGCGCGCCCCAGGCGTTCGAGCTGAAGGCCTCGAACGGCTGGACGGTGAAGGTCACCCCCGAGGCGAAGGCCTTCACCGTCTCGGAGCGCGAGGCGCGCGTCAGCTACAAGGCCGAGTTCTTCAAGCCCGGGGCCGCCACGCCCTTCGAGACCACCAGCGGGCCGCTCGCCCTCGACGCCAACGACACCACGGTCGGCCGCTACAACGTGATGCTGTCGGCCGGCCAATCGGGCTCCGCCATGGAGGAGTACCAGGAACTCTCCAAGAGGATGGTGGAGATGATGCAGGCGGGCAAGGTGGGCACGAAGGAGTTCGACGCGCTGCAGAAGAAGGCCGAGGCGGCGCAGGCCCGCTGGATGAAGGAGATGGAGTCGATGGTGGCCGACCCGGCGGCGGCGCAGAAGAAGCAGGACGCCTTCGGCTGCCAGACCATCAGCCTCACCGTGAAGGGGCCGGCGGTGACCGGCAGCATCAGTTGCGGCAAGGACGTCGGCACGCTGCAGGTCACCGGCACCGCCCCGTGAAGGAACCGGGGTCGGGTCACCCGACCCCGGTGTCCCGCCGTACGCAGCGAACCGGCGGCCCCACGCGCGCGGGGCCGCCGGTTCCGTGTCTCGACCGCGCGGGCGGGGACTAGCCCGCGGGCACCGGCCGCGCCGGCAGCAGGCCGGTGCGCTCCACCTCGCGCAGCTCCGCCGCCACGACGCGCCCCGTCCGGCGGCGCCCCAACAACTGCGTCACCGCCCGCCGCACGCGATCGGCCGCCAGATCGATCGCCTTGTAGGCGTCGGCGTCGTGCTCCTCCACCAGGATCGGCTTCGCGCGGTTCACCGTCACGGCCACCTGGCAGCGCTTGTCCACGCCCTTCTTCGGGCCGTTCTCGTCGATGAGCCGCACGGTCACTGTCGGAATCCTCGCGCCGAAACGCTGCAGCGCGGTTGTCAGCCGGCGCTCGGCATACGCGCCGAGCGAGGGCTGCAGGTCGACGTGCTGTCCGCGGACATCGATGCGCATCGTGTTGCCTCCATCGGGGAAAGTGCGGTGGGGCCGCACGCAGACCACTGTATGGGCCCGCCCGCATTCGGACAAATCGATAGATCGACGCACGAGCGACGAAAAAGACGAACCAGACACAGGACTCGCCGGGCAGGGGAGAGAAGGGAAACCCGGCACGCCGAAGGTTGCGTTCACCCGTGGCCCTGTTCGATCCGAGTATAGCGCCGCCAGCGGAAAAAGGATCCCGGCGGTGGGCCCGGCCGGGGCGGGCCGTCCAGCTCTGCCGTGGCCCGTACGTCGCACGGGGGCGGCCGCCCTGCCGGCGCCCGCCCCCGGATGGAGTGCCGACCGTCGGCCGTCCTACGACCGCGCCAGCGCCTGGCCCGCCACGGCCGTGATGCCGGCCGCGAACGCCTGCTCGTTGAGCGGGATCAGCGCCGGCTTGTGCGCGAGGGCCTGGCGGATGGCCGCCAGCAGCGTCTCGGCCGGGAAGATCCCCGTCGCGGCCTGGAGCGCCCCGAGCGCCACGATGTTCTTCACGACCAGCTTGCCCAGCCCGGCCGCGATCTCGGTGAAGGGCACGCCCACCACCGTGATGCTCGGGTCACCCGGCTTCACCTCCCGCGCCACCGAGTTGTCGTAGAGGATGTAGCCGCCGCGCTTCACCGTCAGCCCGAACTTGGCCAGCGACGGCGCGTTGAACGCGATCAGGACGTCGGGCGTCGGGCTGGCCGGGTTCAGCACCTCCTCCTTGGCCACGTGCACGTCGGCGTAGGAGGTGCCCCCCCGGCTCTCGGGCCCGTAGCTCGGGATGTGGGTGCCGTCGAAGCCCTCGTTGATGGCCGCGGCCGCGATCAGCATGGCGGCCGTCTGCGCACCGTCGCCGCCCGCCCCCGCCAGCTTCAGGCTGATGTCGGCCGGGTGCAGGTGCGCCGGGAAGCCCTGGCAGAAGCGCTGGGCCGGCGTCGTGGTCGCGTCCACGGTCTCGATCATCGCCTCCGCGTCGAACACGCGCGGCGGCAGCGTGAACCAGGGCTCGACGGTCACGTCCTTCTTCACGCCGAGCGGGAAGATGGGCACCATCTGCTCCTTCACCCACTTCTCCGCCTGCTCGGGCGTGAGCTTGAGGTGCGTCGGGCACTCGGCCAGCACCTCCACGAACCCGTAGCCCCGCCCTTCCATCTGCAGCTGCATGGCCTTCTTGACGGCCTTCTTGCAGCGGCGGCGCTCGGCGGCCGTGTACAGCGCCACGCGCTCCACGTACACCGGGCCGTCGAGCTGCGCGATGGTCTCCGCCATCCTCAGCGGCTGCCCGTTGAACACGGTGCGCCCCGCCGGGCTGGTGGAGGTCGCCTGGCCCATCAGCGTGGTGGGCGCCATCTGGCCGCCGGTCATCCCGTAGATGGCGTTGTTGATGAAGATCACCGAGATCGGCGCGCCGAGCTGCGCCGCCCCGATGGTCTCGGCCAGCCCGATGGACGCCAGGTCGCCGTCGCCCTGGTAGGACAGGACGATGGAGTCGGGGTTGGCCATCTTGTGGCCGATGGCCACGGCGGCCGCGCGGCCGTGCGCGGCCTGCGTGTTCCCCGTGTCGAAGTAGTAGTACGAGAACACCGAACAGCCGACCGGGCTCACGAGCACCACGCGGTCCTGGATGCCGAGCTCCTCGATGGCCTCGGCCATGTACTTCTGGACCAGGCCGTGGCCGCACCCGGCGCAGTAGTGGGTGGACTGTCCCTTCAGCCCCTCGCCGTGGGAGTGCCGATCGAACTTCGAATAGAAGACCGTTGACGTGGACATGATGGTCGCGTGCCTCCTACCGGGCGCCCAGGGCCAGGACGTGGTCCACCACCTCGGCCTGCTGCGGCAGGACGCCGCCCATGCGGCACACGGCGGTGATGGCGGGAAGCCGGGTGACACCGGCGCGGCTCGCGTTCAGCCGCAGCTCGTCGGCGATCTGCCCGGCGCTGGCCTCGACGACGACGAGGCGCTGCGTGTGTTCGAGGATCGGCAGCAGCTGCTGCGTGGGGAACGGCCAGATGGTGATGGGGCGGAACAGGCCCACCTTCAGGCCCGCCTCGCGCAACGCCTGCACGGCGCCCTTCGCCGTGCGCGCCGGTGTGTTGCACGCCACCAGCAGGATGTCCGCATCGTCGGTACGGTAGCACTCGGCGCGGGCCTCGGCCTGCATCGCGGCGTACTTCGCGTTCAGGCGGATGTTGCGCTGCTCGAGGTCCACTTCCGTGAGGTCGATGGAGCTGATCAGGTTGCGGCGGTGGTTCAGGTCGCCCCACACCGCCCAGTCGGGAATGCCCGGCTCCACCAGGTGGTCGGGCAGCATCACCTTGCCGGTCATCTGGCCGAGGTAGCCGTCGGCGAGCACCATCACCGGGTTGCGGTACTTGAAGCTCAGCTCGAAGGCCAGCATCGTCAGGTCGAGCATCTCCTGCGGCGTGCTCGGCACGAGGCTGATGGCGTGGGTGTTGCCGTGACCGAGCCCGTGGCAGGCGAGCTTGATGTCGGCCTGCTCGGGCGCGATGTTCCCCAGGCCCGGGCCGCCCCGCATGATGTTGATGAAGACGCTCGGCAGTTCCGCGCCCACCATGTACGAGATGCCCTCGAGCATCAGCGAGAAGCCCGGGCTCGAGGTGAAGGTCATCGTCGGCAGGCCGGCGCCGGCCGTGCCGTACATGTGGTTGACGGTGGCCACCTCCGACACCGCCTGCAGGTAGGTGCCGCCGAGCTTGGGCAGCAGCTTCGCCATCAGCTCGGCGCCCTCGGTGGACGGGGTGATCGGGTAGCCGTACATGTGGCGGCAGCCCGCGAGCATGGCGCCGATGGCCGCCGCGTAGTTGCCCTTGATCACGAGCGGCTCGGTGCGCGGCAGCGGGATCCGGCGGGCCGGGAGGTCCACCGGCTCGGGCGCCTCGTGGCGGCGGGCGCCGAACAGCTTGGCGGGGTCCTGCAGCTCGTAGTCCTCGCCGTTCTCGAGCGCCCGCAGGCCGTAGGGCTCCGGGCAGGCCTCGATGCACAGGCCGCAGCCGTTGCACTTGGAGAGGTCGAGCACGACGGGCACGAGGCCCGTGAGGGGGTTGATCTCGTCGCTGAAGGCGATGCAGCCCTTCACGCACACGCTGACGCAGCGCCCGCACCCCTTGCAGTACTCGGGCACGAGGGATGGTTTCGGCTTTTCTTTGACCTGAGCCATTGTCTGGAACGCTCCGGGAGAGGCCCGGGCGAGGCCGCGCTCGCGGGAGGCGAGTGGGCCGCGGGAGGAACCGCCGGGGCCGGCGCCGGCGCCAGCACCGGGGCGGACCCCGGGCGTGGCAGTGCCCGCGCACAACGGGGAAGGACGGAGCAAGGGCCGTTCCACCCCCCGCCGTTCCTCGAAGCGTCGATTGGCCGGTGGTTATCGAAACATGCGGCGGCGTCTTCCCGCCGGGGTTCCGTCGGGATCGCCGGAGCGTCGGCGGTTGGCTGGGCGTGAGCCCAGGTGGCCAAGCCACTTCCCGCTGCCAGCGCCCGGCCCGCCGGTGGGGCGAAGGGGGCGCCCGCGGCACGAGCGCCCCGCCTGCCGGCTACGGCAACCCCTGCTTGCTCCAGTCGATCTGCGACCCCCAGACGCTGTGCGGAATCATGAACACCAACAGCGTCGCCACGGCGGCGAACACGATGGCGCCCCGCGCCGGCCGGCCCCCACGCATCCCCACCGCCGCCACCAGCCACGCGATGCCCGCCAGCAGCGTCTTGTTGTCGGTGAGGTCCCACCCGAACGGCACGCCCGTCCACCAGTCGCCGAACGCCTGTTTCTGGATGGCGGGCCCGAACACGAAGCCCCCGATCACCAGGAGCACGATCGCCACCCACGCGTAGCGCCGTGCGTCGTGCCCCACGAGCGCGGCCAAGCCGGCCCGCGACGACATCAGCATCGACAGGAACATGGCCAGCACGTGCGGCGCCAGCAGCCACGGCGAGACGTCGCCCTTGAACCGCGTCACCGCGGCGCGCTCGGGGAACGCCACCTGCTCGCTGCCCCGGCTCAGGCGCACCTCGTACTCCAGCTTGCCCGAGGGCGGCTGGTGCGGCAGCGCGGTCTCCAGCACGTCACCGCGCCGGACCATCGGCAGCACCTGCCAGGGATCGCTCGTCGGGAACCGCCGCCAGACGACGTCGCCGCGCACCTCGGGGTCGGCCACCACGATCCGCACCGGCTGGTCGCCGGCGCCGCCGTGGGATCGATCGAGCTTCACCGGATACGCCTGCCCGCCGATCGTGATCGTGCCGCGCACGGGATAGGTGGGACCGCTCGTGCGCTGCCACCAGGCAGAGGCGAGCGTGAGGAGGATGGCCAGGCACCACAAGACCCAGGGACGTCGCATAAGTGCTCAAGTGTATCGTAGGGGCCGGGCATGCCTGGCCCGCCTCCGCGGAAAATAGGGAATAGGAAACAGGAAATAGGAAATAGGAAGTAGGAAGTAGGAAGTAGGAAGTAGGGGCCGGGCATGCCTGGCCCGCCTCCGCTCCGCTGGCAGGCGTCTTGGTGACCCGCCACCGCGCGACCGCGGCGTTACAATGTCGTTTCGGCATGCCCATCGATCTCCGCAGCGACACCGTCACCCTGCCGAGCCCGGCCATGCGCGCCGCGATGGCCGCCGCCGAGGTCGGTGACGATGTGTTCGGCGAGGATCCGACGATCGCGCGGCTCGAGGCGCAGGCGGCCGACCTCGCGGGCAAGGACGCCGCGGTGTTCGTCGCCAGCGGCACGATGGGCAACCTGACGTCGCTGCTCGCCCACGCCGGGCGCGGACAGGCGGCCATCCTCGGCGACGAGTCGCACATCCTGCACTACGAGGGCGGCGGCGCCTCCGCCCTGGGGGGCATCGCCTTCCACGCCGTGCCGACGCGTCCCGACGGGACGCTGCCGCTCGAGGCCATCGAGGGCGCCATCCGCACGGCCAGCGACGTCCACGCCACGCCCACCGCGGTGATCTGCCTCGAGAACACGCACAACCGCTGCGGCGGCACGGTGCTCTCTCCGCAGTACTTCCAGGCCGTGGCGGCCATCGCCGCGCGCGCCGGCCTCGCCGTGCACCTCGACGGCGCCCGGCTCTTCAACGCGGCCGTCCACAGCGGCCTGCCGATCGGCGCGTGGACGCGCCACGTCACCACGGTGAACCTGTGCCTGTCGAAGGGCCTGGCCGCGCCGGTCGGATCGGTGGTGGCCGGCCCCCGCGAGGTCATCGCGCGCGTGCGAAAGGCCCGCAAGATGGTCGGCGGCGGCATGCGGCAGGTGGGCGTGCTCGGCGCGGCCGGCCTCGTGGCCCTCGACGAGATGGTGGAGCGCCTGCAGGAGGACCACGCGAACGCCCGCCGGCTGGCCGAGGGCCTGGCCCGCCTGCCCGGCCTCGTGCTCGACCTCGCGACGGTACAGACCAACATCGTGGTCTTCCGGGTGGCGCCGGGCCTCGATCCGGCGGCCCTGCTCGACGGGCTGAAGCGGGAGGGCGTGCTCTTCATCAGTCTCGGCGGCGGCCGCCTGCGGGCCGTCACCCACTACGGCATCACCGCCGCGGACTGCGACCGCGCGGTGGAGGCGTGCGCCCGCGTGCTCGACCACATCGGCGCGCCGTCGGCGGAGCGCGCGCGGTCGATCCTCGACGCCCTCGAGGGCCGCCGGTAGGTGCGGCCCGCGCACCCTGTTCGCACGGAGCGGCCGACCAGGCGGGGGCTGCTCGCGTTGCTGGTGGCGCTCTGCGCGCCGGGCACGCTCGTGGCGGCGCCCCGCCGGACGCCGGCGCGCACCGTGCGCCTCACCGGTCCGCTCGTGCAGGGCGGACTCATCATCGGCACGACCTTGCCCGGCACCAGCGTCGCGCTCGACGGCCGCGCCCTCCGCGTGGGCGAGGACGGCACGTTCGTCTTCGGCCTCGGCCGCTGGGCGACGCCGCGCGCCACGCTGCGCCTCACCCTGCCCGACGGCCGGGTGGTGACCCGCGTCCTGCAGGTGCGGCGCCGGAAGTTCCGGGTGCAACGAATCGACGACCTGCCGCAGGCGATGGTGACCCCGCCCGAGGAGCTGCGGGCGCGCATCCTGGCGGAGCAGTCGCGCCTGGCGGCGCTGTGGGGCGTGGACACGCCAGAGCCGCTCTTCAAGAGCGGCTTCACCTGGCCGACCCGCGGCGTCGTCACCGGGGTGTACGGCAGCCAGCGCATCCTGAACGGCGAACCGCGCCAGCCGCACTGGGGCCTCGACATCGCCGCCCCCGAAGGGACGCCCGTCAACGCGCCCGCCGACGGCATCGTGCTGGCCGCCGAGCGCGACTTCTACTACACCGGCGGAACCCTCCTGCTCGACCACGGCTTCGGCATCGTCTCGGGCTTCCTGCACCTGAGCGAGCTCTCGGTCGCCGAGGGGCAACGCGTGCGCCAGGGAGAGCTCATCGGCAAGGTCGGATCCACCGGGCGATCGACGGGGCCGCACCTGGACTGGCGGGTGCGCTGGCTCGACGTGTTCGTGGACCCGCGGCTGCTGCTGCCGAAGCCGTAGCCCCCGTCGCGATCGCCCGCGGCCGGGTCAGAGCAACGACTTCCCTTCGCGCCGCAACCAGCGTCGCGCCTGCAGGTGCCACGGGCACGCCCGGGCGACGTGCCGCCAGAAGCGCGCCGAGTGGTTCGGCTCGCGCAGGTGCATCAGCTCGTGCACCAGCACGTAGTCGCACACCTCGGGCGGCATCTGCACCAGGCGCCAGTTCAGGCTGATCGCCCCCGTCGTCGCGCACGATCCCCAGCGCGTCTGCTGGTTGCGGATGGTGACGCGCGAGACCGTGAGCCCGTGCTGCGCGGCGAGCGCCAGCAGGCGCCCCGGCAGGTCACGCTGGGCGAGCGCCCACAGCGCCGCCGTGACGGCGGGCCGCACGTCGTCGGCCGCCGGGGCCAGGCAGGCCGGCGCGTCTCCCAGCCGCACCTTCATGCGGCCGCGCGCGGCCGGCTCCACGGTCACCCGCGTCGGCACCCCGCGCAACGGCACCGCGTCGCCAGCCCGCAGCGGCGCGGCCCCGGGGCCCGAGGCCCGCGTCAGCTTCGCGAGCTGCGCGTCGATCCAGTGCGCGTGCCGCTCCACGAACTCGGCGGCGCCGCGCTGCGATCCGCCGCGCGGAATCGTGACGCGGACGATCGCGTCGGGGCGGACGCGGATGATGTAGCGCCGCGCGCGCGGGTTGCGCACGTAGCGCAGCACGCGCCGTGGCGGCGGGTCCGCGGGCGCCGGCGAGACCTCCATCGGCGGCGCGGTCGGCGGGGCGACGGGCGGCAGCGCCGGCGAGACCGGCGGCGCCACGGCGCCGTCGTCGAACGGAAGACGGCCCTGGTGCGTGCGGTCGAGGCGGGAGGTCGGTGGCGGCACGAACGGATGGGCCCGGGCGGGACGCGCGCCCCGCCCGGGCCTGCGGGAGGTTACGAACCGGACGCGTACTTGACCGCGCAGCCGTAGGGCTTGGTGGCGGCCGTCGTGACGGCCTTGCCGGCCATCGCCTCGTTCAGCGCGGCGTTCAGGTAGTTGGTGGCCGTGGGCACGTCGCCGAGGTCGGCGGTGGGCCTGTCGTCGATCGCGCCGTTGTAGAGCAGCACGCCGTCGGGCGAGATGACGTACATGTGCGGCGTGGTCTTGGCGCCGTAGGCCATGCCCATCGTGCCCATCGGGTCGAGCAGCACCGCCGTCGGGGCGGCCTTCTGCTCGGCCACGTAGGCGTTGGCCTGCGCGGGCGTCACGTAACCCTGCTGGCCCTGGGCGGAGGAGATGACCGTGAGCCACACGACGCCCTTGGCCGTCCACTCCTTCTGCAGCTTCTGCATGTTCCCCGAGTTGTAGTGCTTCTTCACGTAGGGGCACCCCTGGTTGTGCCACTCGAGCACCACCCACTTGCCCTTGAAGTCGGCGAGCTTGTGGGTCGTGCCGTTGCTGTCGGTCACCGAGAAGTCGGGGGCCTTCTCGTTCACCTTGGCGGCCGACACCGGGAGGGGCAGGGTCACGGCCAGGGCCACGGCAGCCGCCCCCACGAGGGCGCCACCCATCTTCCACGCACGCATGGTCATCGTCATCGTCCTTTCCGGGAAACGGCGCCGACGGGCACGGAGATCTCGTGCGAGGCGCCGGAGTCGAGCGTGAGCACCCCGCGCAGCGACGCGGGCGGCCTGGTGAGCAGGTCCGATTTCTTCAGGTGCAGCGTCAGGCCCCGCTCCTGCGGCTCGGCGCGCTGCGGCGCCGGTTCGTCGAGCACGCCGCCGTCGAACGCGAAGAAGGTGCCGCCATTCTCACGCCGGCCCGTGGTGACCGACAGCACGAAGGCGCCGGGCTGGTCATCGACGCTCACGCGCCACGCGGCTGGCGCCGGGCGCGGCACCTTCGCGCGCGCCTCGTCGATCATCGCCCGCCACGCCGGCACGGCCGCGGCCGCGTCGCCGGTGAGGGGGAACGTGATGGCGAGGCGCCCCTTCCCCGCCACGCAGACCTCCTTGCACACGAGCCACGAGAGGTTGGCGCCGAGCGTCCCGCCGGCGGTGCCCGCCGCCGCGCTCAGGCGGAACGGCAGGACGACGTCGCCGTAGTAGCCGTAGTTCACCAGCGGCCCGTAGGGGATGCGCGTGGGTGCCGGCCACTCGAACTCGCGCGGCGTGAGCCCGGCGTCGGGCTGCCACAACGCCGTGGGCGGGCCGCCCGAGTCGCCGGGGTTCAGCCAGTAGACGTGCCAGCCCGGCTCGAGGATGAACCGGACGCCGAGCCACGTGTCCCCACCGGCGCGCAGCGCGGGCTGCGACGAGACGAGTTCCACGGTGACGTGCGGCGCCGGCACCTTGCGGGCCACCTGCGCGGACGACGATGAGGGCCACACCGCGGCCCCGGCCGCAGCCAGACAGACAATCGACAGCGTTCGCATGGGACGAGGTTCGATTATACGGGAGCCCCCCGGCCCGCCACGGCGCGTTGTTGCGAGTCGCACCCAGGACGCACGAACCGCCGCCGCGTCGATGCCGGAGGCCAGCCGGGGACCCCACGTCCCCCACTGCGGACGCCGCCGCGAAGGGTGATAAAGTGCCGCGAAGGTCGATGGGCGGCGTCTCCACGGTCACGGGCGTTCGAACGCGTCTTCCCCGCCAGAGCGGCACGTCGGTGCCGCGGGTGGACGCCGTCGAGAAGGTGTGCGGCCAGACCCGCTACGTGCTCGATCGGCTGCCCGAGGGCACGTGGTTCGGCGGCGCCGTGCGATCGCCCGTGGCGCACGGCCGCCTGCGCGCGCTGCGCGCCGACCCCGCGTTCGATTTCTCACGCGTCGTCGTGGTCGGCCCTGCCGACATCCCCGGCCAGAACACGCTCGCCATCATCGAGCGCGACATGCCGTGCCTCGCCCACGGCGAGGTGCGCTACCTGGGCGAACCGCTGCTGCTCGTGGCCGCGCCCGATCGCCGGACGCTGGCCGCCGCGCTGGGCGCGTTCGAGGTCGACGTGGAGCCCCTGCCGGCGCTGGTCGGCATCGACGCCGTCGCCGAGCGCGCGCGCACCGCACCCGCCGCGCTCGACGATCTCTACACGCTCGCCATCAGGGAGGGCGATGCCGTCGGGGCCATGGCCGGCGCCGACGAGGTCGTCGAAGGCGAGTACTTCACCCCGCCGCAGGAGCACGTGTACCTGGAGCCGCAGGGCCTGGTGGCCGTGCCGCTCGCCGGCGGCGGCGTGCGCATCGCCGGATCCCTGCAGTGCCCCTACTACATCCAGCCCGCCGTGGCCCTGGTCCTCGGCGTGCCGGCCGACCAGGTGGTGGTCGAGCAGTGGGCGACGGGCGGGGCCTTCGGCGGCAAGGAAGACTACCCGAGCATCATCGCGGCCCACGCCGCGCTGCTGGCCCGCGCGGCGGGGCGTCCCGTGCTCGTCGACCACGACCGCCAGCAGGACATCGAGGTCACCACCAAGCGCCACGCCTCGTGGACGCGCCTGCGCGCCGGCGTGCGACGCGACGGCACGCTCGTGGCCCTCGAGGCCGAGTTCGTCATCGACGGCGGCGCCTACGTGACCCTGTCGCCGGTGGTGCTCTCGCGCGGGGCCATCCACCTCCCCGGCCCGTACGCCTGGCCGCACGTCGCGATTCGTGCGCGGGCCGTCCGCACCCACGAGCCGCCGGCGGGCGCGTTCCGCGGGTTCGGCGCGCCGCAGGCGGAGTTCGCCATCGAGTGCCACCTCGACGAGGTCGCCGCGCGCCTCGGCCTCGATCCCGTCACGCTGCGGCGCCGCAACCTGCTGCACGAGGGCGCGAGGACCGCCACCGGGCAGGTGCTGCGCGAGAGCGTGGGCATCGAGGCCTGCCTCGACGACGTGCTGGCGCACAGCGGGCTCGCGGACCTGCGCGAGGCGTGCGCCCGGCACAACGCCGCCGGCGGCGAGACGGCGCGGGGCCTCGGCCTCGCGTGCTTCTGGCACGGCGGCGGCTTCACGGGCGCGGGCGAGCGCAAGATGGCGCCGCGGGCGGCGCTCGAGCTGCAGCCCGACGGCACGGTGGAGATCCTCGTCGCCAACACCGAGTTCGGCCAGGGGGCGCTCACCTCGCTGTCGCAAATCGTCGCCGACGCCTGCGGCATCGACCTCGCGCGCGTGCGCTACCCGCTGCCCGACACGTCACGCGTCCCCAACTCGGGCCCCACCGTGGCCTCGCGCACCACGATGATCGTGGGCCGCCTCGTCGAAGTGTGCGCCGTCGCGCTGGTCGAGGAGGTGGCGCGCCGCCTCGGCGCCAGGCGCGACGAGGACGGGTTCTCGCGTGCCGGCGGGCCCGTGCTCGACTGGGACGCGGCCGCACGGCTCGCGTGCGCGGGCGCGCCGTTGCGCATCGAGCGGCAGTACGAGCACCCGGCCCACCTGCAGTGGGACGAGCAGGCCTACCGCGGGGACGCCTACGCCGCGTACTCCTGGGGCGCCGTCGTCGCCGCCGTCACCGTGGACCGCGCCACGCTCGAGGTGCGGTGCGACGAGGCCTGGAGCACGCTCGACATCGGCACCGTGATCAACCCGCGCGAGGCGCGCGGCCAGGTGGAAGGCGGCATGGTGCAGGCCCTCGGCTACGCGCTGGTCGAGCGGGTGAGCTACTCCCCAGAGGGCCGCGTGCGCGAGAACCGCCTGCAGACCTACGTCATCCCCACGAGCGCCGACGTGCCGCCGCTCCGCGTGCGCTTCGTGGAAGTGCCGTACAGCAACGGCCCGTCGGGGGCCAAGGGCCTCGGCGAGCTCCCCATGAACGGGCTGGCGCCCGCCCTGCGCAACGCCGTCCGCGACGCGCTGGGCCGGGCGCCCGCGCGCCTGCCGCTGACCCCCGACGAGGTGCTGGCCGCGCTGGCGCCGGAGGCCGCGCCGACCCGCTGACCGCTTCGAGGCCGCGCCACCCGAGACCGCTGCCATGGCACGCGACACCATCACGCGCCGCTGGATCGTGAACGGCATCGCCCGTCACGCGAGCTTCCCCGCCGACGCCCGCCTGCTCGACGTCGTGCGCGACGTCCTCGGCCTCACCGGCGCGAAGGAAGGCTGCGGCGAGGGCGAGTGCGGCGCCTGCAGCGTGGTGATCGACGGCGCGCTGAAGCTCGCGTGCCTGCAACTGGCGGGCGCCGTGCCCGACGAGGCGACGCTCGTCACGGTGGAGGGCGTCGGCGACACCGCGAGCGGGCGGCGGCTGCAGCAGCTGATGGTGGAGCGCGGCGGCGTGCAGTGCGGCTTCTGCACGCCGGGCTTCGTGGTCGCGGCGTGGTGGTACGTCGAGCACCGGCCGCCCGTGGACGCGCGGGAGGCGCTCGCCGGCAACCTGTGCCGCTGCACGGGCTACCAGGGCCTGGTGTCGGCGGTGGCCGACGCGGCCGCCGAGGTGGACGCCGCGCGCGGGGGAGGAGCGGCGTGATCCTCCACTCGCCCGCGTCGCTGCGCGAGGCGCTCGCCGTGAAGGCCGCGCACCCGGCCGCGCGCCCGCTGCTCGGCGGCACCGACCTGCTCGCGCAGTGGCAGGCCGGCGTCCCGCGGCCCGACGAGGTGATCGCGCTCGAGCCCCTCGCGGAACTGAAGGCGATCGTGGTCGGCGACGCGGGCGTGCGGGTCGGCGCCGGCGCCACGCACCACGCGATCGCGCACCACGCGGCGCTGCGCGATCGCCTGCCGGCGCTCGCCGAGGCCGCGCGCACCGTCGGCGCGCCGGCCATACGCAACATGGGGACGATCGGCGGCAACCTGGCGAACGCCAGCCCGGCCGCCGACCTTCCGCCGGCCCTGCTCGTCTACGAGGCGGACGTCGACGTGGCCTCGGCGCGGGGGGCGCGCACCATTCCCGCCGCGCGCTTCTTCACGGGCTACCGCCGGGTCGACCTGGACGGGGACGAGCTCATCGTGGGCGTATCGATCCGCTGGCCGGCGGCCGGCACGCGGTCGGCCTACTACAAGGTGGGCACGCGCGCCGCGCAGTCGATCGCGCGCGTGGGCGTCGCGGGCGCGGTGCGCCTCGAGGAGGGCCGCGTCGCCGAGGTGCGCCTGGCCGCCGCGTCGGTGGCGCCCGTGCCCGTGCGGCTGGGCGGCGCCGAGCGCGCCCTGCTGGGGCAGTCGCTGTCTGGTCCGGCCATCGTGGCCGCGGCGGCGGCCGCCGGCGCCGAGGTCACGCCGATCGACGACGTGCGCTCCACCGCCGCGTACCGGCGCTTCGCGGTGGAGCAACTGGTCAGGCGGTTCCTGACCCGCGCGTCACAGCCGTGACGCCGGCGTCGCGGCGGCGTGTGCGCGGCCCGTTGCGCGGACTGCGCGATTGGTCGCGCCAGGCGTGGACGCGAGGCCTACGGTGCGAGGGCTCGAGGCGCGGGGCTCAAGGCGCAAGCGGCCTCAACACCGCCCGCACCGGGCTGGCGTCGAATCCCTCGAGCTTCAGCGGCAACGCGATCAACTCGTAGCGGCCCGCCGGGACCGCGTCGAGCACCAGCCCCTCCAGGATCGCGACGCCACGCGCCAGGCAGCGCCCGTGCGCCAGCAACGCCGGGTCGTCGAACAGGTCCACGCTGGGCGTGTCCACGCCCACCAGCCGGGTCCCACGATCGGCCAGCCAGTCCACGAGCGCCGGATCGAGCGCCGCGAACCGCGTGTCGAACCGCTCGGGGTCGGGGAACGTGCCGGTGGCGATGAGCACGCGCTCGGCGCGCAGGTCGGCAGGCAGCGAAGCCGGGCCGATGCGCGTCGCCGGCCGGGCGTCCACGCGCACGACCACGCACGTGCCGAGGTAGACCGACAGGTCGGCCGCCTCGATGGTGGGCGCCTCGCGGCCGTAGTGGCTGGGCGCGTCGGCGTGGGCGCCGGCGTGCACGGTCGTGCGCACGGTCGAGAGCGTGAGGTTGTCGCCGCGGTGCATGTCGAGCAGCACCTCGCGCGACGGCGCGGTGTCGCCGGGCCACACCTGCAGGCGGGGCGAAACCGCAGGCGAGAGGTCGTAGAGGTGGGACATCTTGGGGCTTGGGGCTTGGGGCTTGGGGCTTGGAGCCTGGGGCCTGAGCCCGGGTCAGGCCTCGTCGCTCGGCTTGCCCGCCGTGCTGCGCTTGCGCCGGGCCGGCCGCAACGGTTCCGCGCGCGCCCCCCAGTGCCCCAGACGATAGGCCCGCGTGTAGCCGGCCGACAGGTTGGCGAGCGTCACCGTGACGGTGCCGCCGGCCTCCACGGCGCACGTCTCCTCCACGTGCTGGCGCGCGGCCTCCGCGTCGTGGACCACCTCGACGGCCGACAGGTCGGTCACCTTGGCGAGCGACGGGACGAAGGGGAACCGGATCTCGTCCCACGAAGTGAGGTCGCCCGCGGGACGGCCGTCCCGCGCGAGGTGGCTGCACTCGAGGAAGCGGAAGTGCCCCAGGTTGTGGGCCGGGTGGTAGGTCCGCCGGGCCGACAGGGGCGGATCGCCCGCGCCCGGCAGCAGCGTGCCCTTCGGGAACAGCGGGTCGAACACCGCGGTGGCACCGCCGTCGCTCTCGCGCCACACGCCGAAGTAGCGCGTGAACCGGTCGCGCAGCACGTAGCCGGCCTCGG
>JADHED010001905.1_pt1 | contig 15935 bp, 16 predicted proteins | sample 8952041 | NCBI WGS metagenome assembly JADHED01 (sample SAMN16124423, study PRJNA663239) | bioreactor sludge metagenome | isolation source: sludge (control) | place: India:Bengaluru | collected 2018-09-08
TCGGGAACCGCGAAGGAGGTGAGCCGCAGGGAGCTTGACTTCAGTCCCCTAATCGAAAGTACCCCGTCCCGATCTCGATGAATCGGACCCCCTCGATCTCCTTCACCCGCCCCGTCGGACCTCCCGCCGGCGGGAAGCCGTGCGCGAGCACGAGCCGGGGCGGCGGCAGGTCGAGCGCGACCCAGACGACGGCGCCCGCCGCGAGGACCACGACGACGACGCCGGCGATGACGAGCACGCGGAGCATCGAGTACCAGCCTAACTCAGTCCTGCGGACTTCGCCATTGCGTCGCCGGCCGGGCGGCCCACCCTTGCGCCCGATGGCGGGATGCCGCGGTTCCCGACCTGGGGCTCCCCCGTGCCTTGCACGAGTCGATGCCGGGCTCCGACGCGGACCCAGAAAGCGCGCCCCGGGGGAAGAGGATCGCGGTCTCGCCCATGGCGCCATAGATGGGGCCCCATCCCCCAAGTTCCCGGTTCGAGCAAATTTATGACCGATCATGTCCGAATGGGTCCGCTTGCCTCCGCCTGGGGCGTGCCCCCCGCCAGTAGTGGCGTAGGGGCCGAGAGGCGCAATCCGTAGCGCTTGCCGGGACCGGGGCATGATATACTCCGCTCACCGCGGCGACGGCTGCGGGTAGACCGGCTCGCCGGGCGTCCGGGTCCTGACACTCCCCCGGACCCCGGTGGCCGGAAAGGAGTGTCATGCACGCCGACAAGAGCAGCGCCGAGCCGGGGCTTGAGGAACGAGAGTTACTCAGGGAGCGCGACAGACTTGAGCGCGAGAATGCGGAGATCGAGCGCCAGAAGCAGAGAGAGGACGAGGAACTGCGAACCGATCATCCGCGGACAGCGGAGGCTCTAGACCGCTGGCTCAAGGCGGCTCGTCGCCAAGAGAGCTCGGGGGACTTCCGGCGCACGCGGGAACTCGTGCTCGCCTTCAATCGTCGGCGACTCATGCAGATCGCCAAGAGGCTCGACGAACTCGCACGCGACCGTGCGACGATGGCACGCACTAGCGCGCCTGCCTCGCTCCCCGCTCCTCCGCTCGTCGCCGATCCGCTCCGCCCTGAAGATCGGATGAAGGCGAGGACGTACAAAGAGAAGTTACAGGCCCTCGCCGAAGATGAACCGTGGCTCCTCGACAACCTCACGAAAATGGCCCGTCGCGTTGGTTGCACCAAGGGCTACCCTCTCAAGGTCCTGAGAGAGCGGATCCGAGAGCGTAGGCGTGAGAGTGGTCTACAGCCACGCTCAGGTTTCAGGAAGGATGACGGTGGAATCGAAGCTGTTGAGGCGCGGGGCGATCGAACCGATCGCAGGAGCGGATCTTCAAGACTAGGCCCGAGGCATCTCTGATCCTCGGGATGCCTAGTGGAGTGTCTACTCCTTGTCTACCCCCCTGCTCAGTGTAGAACCCGCCCCGCTCTAAGCCCGCGCCCGTTCTACCCCTCTCCGAAGTTTCTACCCCCTGCGGGCTTCCGATGAGCCCTCAAAGGAAGAAGCCCAGCAGCAGGAAGGCCCCGAAGACACGAGACGCCCGCCGCCACGACTCGGCGAAAGGGCGGGAGCGTCTCCGGTGCGCCAGATGCAGGCGTTTCGTGAAGTACGGCACGGATCACACGGAGAGGGGGCTCTGGTGGTGCGGCCGGTGCGAGAAGGATCTCGACCACCGGCGAGGAGGTCGCCGTGAGTGACCGCCGCCCCCCCCTCGACTATGCCCTCGCTTATGCCCGGTCGGACTGGCCCGTCCTCCCGCTCCACGCGCCGGCCGATGGCGCTCCGTGCGACTGCGGACGGCCCGACTGCTCCTCGCCGGGGAAGCACCCGCGGACGGAGCACGGGCTCAAGGACGCGAGCACCGATCCGGAGATCATCCGCGCATGGTGGGCGACCTGGCCCGCGGCGAACGTGGGCATCCGGACCGGCGGCGCGGCGCGCCTCGTCGTGCTCGACGTGGACGGCCCCGAAGGCGAGGAGAGCCTCCGGAAGCTCCTCGAGGGGCGAGAGCTCCCCGCGACGAAGACGGCCCGCACGGGCGGAGGTGGCCGGCATCTCCTCTTCCGCGCGCCCGCGGGCGTGGAGATCGGGAACGCGGTCCGGCTCCTCGGGCTCGAGGGGCTCGACGTTCGCGGCGAAGGCGGGTACATCGTCGCCGCGCCCTCGCGCCACGTCTCCGGGGGCCTGTACGAATGGCTCCGCGGCGACGACGGCAACTACCCGCCGCGTGCCGAGCTCCCCGCCTGGCTCGTCGATCTCCTCGTGAAGCCGGAGCGCCCCGCGGCCCCGGCGGAGGCCCCGATGCCCGCGCCCTCCGCGGGCTCCACGCGCTACGGGCTCGCCGCTCTCGAGGCCGAGGCCGCCGAGGTCCGCGCGACCCCCGAAGGCGCGCGGAACCACCGTTTCAACGCGGCGTGCTTCGCGGCCGGCCAGCTTGTCTCCGGTGGGGAGCTCGACGCCGGAACGGCCGAGGCGGCCCTGATCGCGGCGGCGCTCGCGGCTGGCCTGCCGGAGCGCGAGGCCCGTTCCACGTTCCGGAGCGGTTTCGAGGCCGGGCTCCGCGAGCCCCGCTCCGCCCCTCCGCGCGAGGAGCGGCCCGCGCCGGAAGAGCCCGCGGCCGCGCCGGTCCCGCCCGACGACGGGAAGCGGCCGGTGATCCGAAGCGGCCCCGATCTTCCGCGCGTCGTGGACGAGCTCGAGGCCGCCCTCGCCGCGGACCCCGGAACGCGCCTCTTCACGCGCGCCGGGCTCCTCGTGCGGGTCGTGGAGCACGGGCCGCGCGAGGGGAAGCGGCCCGGAGCGATCCGGAGGCCCCGGGGCCTGCCGATCATCGCCCCGGCCGGCGTGGACTGGCTCACGGAACGCGCTGCCGCCGGGGCGGAGTGGCACCGCCTGAACAACCGGGGCGAATGGGTCGCCGCCCTCCCGATGGCGCAGGCCATCCGGAGCTTCATGGACCGCGGGGAGTGGTGCTTCCCGCCCCTCGAGGCCGTGGCCGAGCATCCGGTCCTCCGCCCGGACGGCTCCGTCTTGCAGGCTCCCGGCTACGACGCGGCAAGCGGCGTCCTGCTCCGCCCGGCCATCGACTTCCCGCCGGTGCCGGAGAGGCCCTCCGCCGATGAAGTGAAGGCGGCCCTCGACGTGCTCCGCGAGCCCTTCGCGGAGTTCGCCTTCGTCGCGGACTCCGATGGCGCGGCGGCCCTCGCGATCCCGCTCTCTCTCGTGGCGCGCCCGGCCATCGCCGGCCCGGTCCCGCTCTTCGGCATCAGCGCCCCGAGCCCCGGCGAGGGGAAGGGGCTCCTCGCGCAGATCGCGACCGCGGCGGCCGGCGGCCGCCCGGCTTCGGTCATGGCGTGGAGCGACGACCGGCAGGAGCAGGGGAAGATGATCCTCGCGGCCTGTCTCGAGGCCCTCCCGGCGATCATGCTCGATAACATCGAAGGCCGCCTCGGCTCCCCTCTCCTGTCCATGATCCTGACCGCGACGGAGTACCGGGGCCGCGTCCTCGGCGCGAACCGCACGAGCTCCGCCCCGCATCGGGCGCTCTGGCTCGCGACGGGGAACAACCTCGCATACAAGGGCGACACGTTCCGGCGCGTCGTGCCGGTGCATCTCGACGGCCGGACGGAGCGGCCCGAGGATCGCACGTTCAAGATCCCCGACCTCCGCGCGTGGATCGCCGCGAACCGGGCGCGGACCTGCGCCGCGGCCCTGACCGTCCTCCGCGCTTACCACGTCGGCGGCCGGCCCGCGCACGGTCGCCCGCGCATCGGCAGTTTCGAGGCGTGGGATGATCTCGTGCGCGGCGCTCTCTGTTGGGCGCTCGACGCCGATCCGGCCGCCGGCCGGGAGCGCATCCGGCGCGAGGCCGATCCGGACCTCGAGCTCATGGCGGCCCTGTTCTCCACCTGGCACGAGGTCTTCCGCGACGAGTGGCAGACCGTCCGCGGAGTGATCGACTCGACGGCGCCGTCCCTGTACGGCAACGACCCCGACACGAGGGAGCCCGCGGCCCGAGGTCTGCGCGACCTCCTCGCCGGCATCGGGAAGGGCGACGAGGAACGGCCCGACGCCCGCGCCATCGGCAACCACCTCCGGACGTGGGAAGGGCGGATCGCCGGCGGCCTGCGCCTCGAGCGCGACAAGATCCGCCAGAGCGCCGGGATGCGGTGGCGCGTCGTCTCCGCTACCCCGAGCGCCGCGTGTATCGGTGCATCCTCTGTATCCGTTCCAAGCGCCGAACCGCTCTCACGCGCGCGCGCACACGCGCGAGAAGACTCTCTCGACGGGGGGGACATACATGGGATGCATGGATACATGGGAGACGGGGAGCCTGCGGGTGCTTCCGCCCCCGATGGGGGGAACGCGAATGACTGAGGCCCGGCGCTCCCTCTGTCTCCCTTCCCCCTTCTCATCCGCAGACCGCCGGCTTCGCGTTGCATCCGGGCGCGGCTGCCGGTTGGCCGCGTCAAACGCGCGCGTCTCCCGGCTCCCGCCGGCTTCGAACCTCGAAAGGACCCTCCCATGACCGTACACGGCTCGACTCCCATGCGCGAGCTACGCGGACTCCGCGGGCTCGCGGTTCCTCGGCCCGTAATACGGGACATCGGGCAACTCTTTCCGGGGCTCGCCTGGCGCCACGTCGAGCTCCTGGCCCTCAAGCGTCTCGGCGTTTCACAGGCGGAGTGCTACTTCGCCGTGCGGCCGGAATCCCGCGCCTCGAGGAAGCACGCCGACGACCTCTGCCGGCGCCTGCTCCGCCGACTTGCCGCGCGGGGATTCGACTGGCGCGCCATTCCTTTCGGGGATGCCCTGTACGCGCTGCGCCTCATGGTGATGGTGCGGGTCATGGTGAACCCGAAGGCCCGCGGCGAGGACCAGCTTCGGGCCGCGGAACTCTCCGGCCGGCTACTCGACGAGGAGCCTCCGGCGCGCGACGTCTTCGAACGAGGCGCCGCCCTCGTCGCGCGGTTGCGCGCCGAGGAGGAAGCGGCCGGAGTGGAGTCCGAGGAGATCGGGGGGAACGCATGAGCCCCGAGGAGCAGAAGCGCGAGCACGAGGAGAGCGAGGCGAGCCCGGTCCGCGTGAAGGACGGCCGGACGCTTCGGGTCCTCGAGGCCCTCCGCGAGTATGGCAAGAGGAAGGATGCGCGCCGCCCTGAACGGCGAGGAGCCCCGCGACGATGATCGACTCGAGAGAACTGACCAAGGACCTCCCGGCGCTCGTGAAGGCAGACCGCGCGGCCGAGTTTCTCGGCGTTACGACCCGGACCCTCCGCACGTGGATTCGGTGCGGGCGCATCCGGGCGATCCGCACCTGTCCGCGGGGAGCCGGGCGCGTTCTGATCGGCCGCGACGAGCTCGCCCGCTTCCTCGACGTGCTCGCCGATACCCCGCTCGTCGAGGAGTAGCGGGACGCCCTCCCGTGGACGGGAGCGGGCCGCTTCCCGGCACTTCCTCCCGTCTCCGGCCCTCTTCCTCCCTCCCGTCCTCGCGCTTCCGTCCTCTGCCGGAAACCCGTTCCGAGGCGATTCCGTCTATGACCCCTGTTTTGACCCCTGTTTTTCGGCCCTCCGGAATCGAAAAACCTCGCACGGGCGGAAACCCCTGCGAGGCCTTAGGTTACATCTGGAGGCGGCACCCGGATTCGAACCGGGGGATAACGGATTTGCAATCCGTCGCCTTACCGCTTGGCTATGCCGCCTCCGTGGGGATGGCGATTCCACGGGCCATTGAACCGGCGCCGCGGGCCCGCGCACAGGAAAAAGGTCCTGCCGCCGCGGCTTGCCCCGGGCGCGGCGCCCGCTACAATCCGGGCGCCGCTCCGGGTCGCCGGCCCCCTGCCCGAGGCGGGGGAGAGAGGCCCGTGCGCACGCCCGCCGACGTCCGGAAGATCCTGCGGCGCCTGAAGGCGATGTTCCCCGAGGCGACCTGCGCCCTCGACCATCGCAACGCGCTCGAGCTGCTGGTCGCCACCATCCTCTCCGCGCAGTGCACCGACGAACGCGTGAACAAGGTCACGCCCGCGCTGTTCGCCCGGTACCCGGCGGCGAAGGACTACGCCGGGGCGGACCCCGCCGAGCTGGAGGCCCTCATCCGCTCCACGGGCTTCTTCCGCAACAAGGCGAAGGCGATCCGCGGAATGGCGCGCCTGCTCGTGGAGCGCCACGGCGGCGAGGTGCCCGCCCGCCTGGAGGACCTCGTCGAGCTCCCCGGCGTGGCCCGGAAGACGGCGAACGTGGTGCTGGGGACGTTCTTCGGACGCGCCGAGGGCGTCGTCGTGGACACCCACGTGTCCCGCATCGCGAAGCGGCTCGGCCTGACGAAGGAGAAGGACCCCGCGAAGATCGAACGGGACCTCATGGCGCAGATCCCGAGGAAGGACTGGATCGGCTTCAGCCACCGCCTCATCCACCACGGGCGCGGCCTCTGCGACGCCCGGCGCCCGGAGTGCGCCCCCTGCGCGCTGCGCGGCCTGTGCCCGTCCGCTCAGTCGCCCGAGGCGAGGAGGATGCGGGTGTCGTAGAGCCGCTGCACCAGGGCTTTCGACACCGCCCGGAGCAGCCGATAGCCCACGACGGGCTCGTCGTCCATGAGCCGGCGGAGGGACGCGGCGTCCATCGCGACCAGGCGGACGTCCTTCCGGGCGACGGCCGTGAAGGACAGCACGTGCGGCTCCACGAGCGAGGACAGCGCCATCAGGTCGCCGGAGACCAGCGTGCCCACCTTCGTCGTCTCGCCGGAGGCGAACGTGGTGAGGAGATCGACCTCGCCCCTCGTGATGAGGAACAACCGGTCCGCGGCCGCCTTCTCGGCGAAGATGGTCGCCCCGGCGGGGAACGACGCCTCCGTCGAGAGCATCGCGATGGACCGGAGCGCATCCTCGGAGATGCCCTCGAAGTGGGGGTGGCGTCGGAGGAGCTCGGTGGAGATCATGGCCATGGCGGCCTCCCGGCGTGCTTCAGGGCCTCGTTGACGGCGTCCACGGCGGAAGGGATCGCCGCGTGGACCTCGGGAGTGCAGGCTTCGCCGAGCGTCTCGACGTCGGCGGCCTCCACGCCCACCAGCAGGATGTCCTCGTCCGGGGGCAGGGGAGCCCCCGCCGCCCGCCCGAGGGCCAGCGCGGAGGACAGGCTGGCGTCGTGCCCGCACGTGCTGTGGCGGGTCGGCACGTCATGCGTCGTGAGCCTGTGGATGGTCCCCGGCGCGGCGCCCGTGCGGACGGCGTCCACGACGACGACCCGCGAAAACCCGACCATCGCCTCCATCAGGGAGAGGCCCCCGCACGCGCTGTACTCGACCTCGACGCCGCACCGCTCCGCCATCTTCTCGCGCACCGCCGAGACCACGTGCCACCCGACGCCGTCATCCGTGAGGATGGGGTTGCCGAGGCCCACGAGCAGCGTGCGCCGGGGGTTCACGGCGCCTCCTCCCGGCGGAGCACCCGGAGGACCTCGCCGTCCGCCCGGCGGATGACGACGGTCAGCGGCGCCTGCCCCGGCAGGGCGTGGGTGGCGCACCCGAAACAGGGGTCGTAGGCGCGGAAGGCCATCTCCACGCGGTTGAGGAGCCCCTGCGTGATCTCCTTGCCCTTCACGATGACCGCCTGCGCGGCCTTCCGGATCGACATGCTGATGGGGGCGTTGTTGTTCGTCGTGCCGACCACGAGGTTCACCTTCGTCAGGAGCCCCCGTTCGTCCGTGGCGTAGTGGTGGGTGAGCGTGCCGCGCGGCGCCTCGACGCAGCCCACGCCCTCGGTGGGCGTCTTCGTCGGGAGGACGCGGTACTCGGTCCCCGTGATCTCCGGATCGGCCGCCAGCTCGACCCACCGCTCGGCGGCGTAGAGCAGCTCGACGAGCCTCGCCCAGTGCGTGGCGAGCGTGTGGTGGACGGGTTTCCCGCCGAGCGTCTCGAAGAGGCGCAGGTAGTGCTTCTGCGCCAGCGGCGTCGCCATGCCGTCGGCGGCATTGAGCCGGGACAGCGGGGTCGCCTTGTACACGCCGCTATCCTTCCCGTCCGTGAAGCCCTTCCAGCCGACCTTCTTCAGGTACGGGAACTTCAGGTAGGACCAGGGCTCCACGTGCTCGGCGACGAACTCCGTGTACCGGGAAGGCGCGTACTTCGCGTGCTCCTTGCCGTCCGGCCCGACCACGCGGACCATCCCATCGTAGAAGTTCACCCGGTTCTTCGCGTCCACGAGGCCCATGTTGTAGGTGCGGTGGACGAAGCCGTCGCTGCGGACGAGGTCGAGGTACGCGCTGTTTCCGAGGACGATGGTGTCGAACAGCGACAGGCTGAACTTCGCGAACTCCACGGCCTCCCGCCCCAGGCGCTCGATCTCCGCGCGCTGCTCCTCGTTGATGCCACGGCTCACGCCGCCGGGCAGCCCCCAGTTCGGGTGGACCTTCCGTCCGCCGATCATCTCGATCAGGTGGTGGCCGTCGCGGCGCATCTTCAGGACCTGCCCGGCGACCTCCATCCCCACCTTCTTCACGACGCCGAGGATGTTCCGCTCCGCGGGCGGCGCATCGGGCCCCATGACGAAATCCGGACCGCCGAGGGCGTAAAAGTGCGTCGTGTGGTCGGTCGTGTAGAAGATGCTGTAGAACAGCTCGCGGAGCTTCTTCGCGGTGGGGGGCGGGTCCACGTGGAACACCTCGTCGAGGGCCTTCGTGGCCGCCATGTGGTGGGCTTCGGGGCAGACCCCGCAGATCCGGGCCGTCAGGTTCGGCATGTCCTCGGCGAGCCGCCCGAGGCAGAAACGCTCGAAGCCGCGCAGTTCGGGGATCTGGAGGTAGGCGTTCGCCACGCCCCCCTCCTCGTCGAGGAAGATCTCGATCTTGCCGTGCCCCTCGAGCCTCGTCACCGGATCGATGGATATGCGGCGCATGCAGTCCTCCTCACGCCCCTTCCGCCGGCGCCGCGGCCGCCGGCTTCCCGTTCCCACCGCGCCGGCTCCGGCGCAGGAGGCTCCCCGGCAGCCCGAACCGGTAGAACGTCCCCACCGGGTCCGGCAGGCCCTCGGCGATGATCCGGTCGATCTCCGCCGGGTCCCGGCTGTCGATGACGGAGGAGAGCGCCGTCATGAGCCGCGCCCCCTGGTCCTCCGCGCCCTCCGGCGGCCCGTAGCAGCCGATGCAGGGCGAGTTCACCTGCGGGCACCGCGTCCCGCAGCCCGCGCGCGTCGCGACCCCGCAGCAGACGAGGCCCTGCTCGAGGAGGCAGGTCTTCTCGTCGGGGATGACCTGCCAGGTCCGCCGGAAGGCCTTCACCTTCTTCTCCGAGCGCGTCCGCGGGCAGGTGTCGCACACCGTGGACTTCAGGCCGATGACCGAGCCCTTCGGCGGGAGGTTGCCGGAGAGGATGGCGGTGATGGCGTCCCAGATCCGGTCCGCCTCCGGCGGGCAGCCGGGCAGCGTGTAGTCCACCTCGACGGTCTGCGAGAGCGTCCGCACCGTGTCGTAGAACACGGGCAGGCGCAGCGTTCCCTCCGGGACCTCCACCTCCGTCTCCGGCCGGGCGCCCCGGGCGTTGTCGAGGCTCGGGGACTCCGCGTAGTTCGTGCGGAAGATCGACTCCCGGTCGTGGAGGTTGGCGAGGCCGGGGATGCACCCCTCGTGGGCGCAGGAGCCGAAGGCCACGAGGACCTTCGACTTCGCGCGCAGCAGGTGCGCCATGTACTCCTGTTCGCTGGTGCGGATCGACCCGTTGAACAGGCAGAGGTCGATGCTCCCGTCGGCCATCTTCTCGATGTCCCGCGTCTTGCCGTCCATGACGCAGGGCCACAGGACGATGTCGTAGGCCTTGTCGACCTCGAGGATCTTCTCGTTGATGGCGAGGAGGGCGATCTCGCAGCCGCCGCAGGACGCCGCCCAGTAGAGAGCCAGTCTGCCCTTTCCCGCGCTCACGGGGCCACCTCCATGGACTCGGCGTGCTCGTCCACCATCTTCTGGACCGCGTCGAAGTCCGCCTCCGGCCGCTTCCACTCCGCCGGCCAGTGCATCGGCCCGAGCGCGCGGACGTCCGCGACGAGGCGATCCACCTCCTCGGCGAGCCGGTGGCCCTCGGCCGCGGAAGCCCACACGAGGCGCAGGCGGTTCTCCTCGACGCCCATCGCCCGGAGGAAGTGCTTCAGCATCTGGAACCGGCGCATCGTCTTGTAGTTCTGCTCCACGTAGTGGCACTCGCCCGGGTGGCAGCCGGCGAGCAGGACCCCGTCCGCCCCGAGGGCGAACGCCTTCAGGATGAAGGAGGGGTCCACGCGCCCGCTGCACATGGTCCGGATGTAGCGCACGTTCGTGGCGTACTTGATGCGCGAGGTGCCCGCGAGGTCCGCGGCCCGGTACGAGCACCAGTTGCAGAGGAACCCCACGATCCGCGGCTCGAAGCTCTCTCCCGTCATTCCGGTCCTCCTAAGCCACCGGCGCCGGTTCTTCCGCCGACGGCTGCTCCTCGATGGCGTCCCACAGGAGGCCCGACAGTTCCGCGAGGATCTGGTCGTCCTTGAAGTGGGCGCCGGAGATGGCCTGCGCGGGGCAGGCCGCCACGCACGTCCCGCAGCCCTTGCAGAGCGAGGGCGTGATGCGGCTCTTCTTCGCGGCCTCGGCGTACTCGATCGCGCCGAAGGGGCACAGCCCGTTGCACACGCGGCAGCCGGAGCAGGTCTCCTCGGCGATGCTGGCCACCACCGGCTCGATCGGCACCTTGCCGCGCGAGATCATCCCCACGATGCGCGCCGCCGCGGCCGCGCCCTGGGAGACCGAGGACGGGATGTCCTTCGGCCCCTGGGCCGTGCCGGCGATGAAGATGCCGTCGGTCATCGTCGCCACCGGATCGAGTTTCGGGTGGCGCTCGGTGTACCAGCCGGCCATGCCGCAGGAGATGCCGGCCTTGAACGCCATCTCCCGGCTGTCGTGGCGGGGGATCATGGCGCCCATGAGGATGACCATGTCCACCGGGAAGCGGCGCTGCCGGCCGAGGAGCGTGTCCTCCGCCTGGATGACGAGTTTGCCCTTCTCTTCCGGGGTCCGCGCCACGTTCGTGACCTCGGCCACGCGACCGCGGATGAACCGCATGCCCTCCTGCAGCACGCGCTGATAGAACTCGTCGTAGTCCTTCAGGTTGGGCCGCATGTCGATGTAGAAGGACGTGACTTCGGCGCCCGTCTTCTCCATCGCCAGGTGGCCGAACTTGAGCGCCGCCATGCAGCAGGTCACCGAGCAGTGCTCGTTCGTCTGCTTGCAGCGGCTGCCGGCACAGTGGATGATCCCGATCGACTTCGGCACCGTCTTCCCGTCGCGCAGGAGGATGTGTCCGTCCGTGGGCCCCGCCGAGTTGCACATCCGCTCGAACTCGAGGCTCGTGAAGACGTTCGCCAGACGGCCGTACCCGTACTGGGGGACCTTGCGGCAGTCGAAGAGGTCGTAGCCCGTGGCGAGGATGATGTTGCCGACCCGGATCTCCTCGACGCGGTCCTCCTGCGTGTAGTCGATGGCGCCCGTGGGGCAGAACTTCTGGCAGGCCTTGCAGCGGCCCTTCTCGAAGTAGAGGCAGTGCTCCCGGTCGATGACGGGGATCTTCGGGACCGCCTGCGGGAACGGCATGTAGATGGCCTTGCGCGTGCCGAGGCCGGCCTCGAAGTCCTGGTCCACGACCTTGCGCGGGCACTTCTGCATGCAGTCGCCGCAGCCCGTGCACTTCTCCTCGAGCACCGACCGCGCCTTTCGGCGGATGCGGACGGTGAAGTTGCCGACCGATCCGGAGACCTCCTCCAGTTCGGAGTAGGTGAGGAGGCGCACCTTCTCGTGCTGGCCGACCTCGGACATCTTCGGGGTCAGGATGCAGGCGGCGCAGTCGAGGGTGGGGAAGGTCTTGTCGAACTGGGCCATGTGCCCGCCGATGGTGGGCTCCCGCTCCACGAGGACGACGGGGTATCCCGCGTCGGCCAGCTCGGCCGTGGCCTGGAGGCCGGCGATCCCGCCGCCGACCACGAGCGTCGTGGGGTTCACGTCCACGAACTGCGGGGTCAGCGGCTCCTGCTTCTTCACTCGCTCCACGGCGCCGCGGATCATGGCGATGGCCTTGTCGGTGGCCGCCTGGCCGTCCATCGTGGACCACGAGATGTGCTCCCGGATGTTGCACATCTGCATGAGGTAGGGGTTGAGCCCGGCGTTGCTGCACGTCCGGCGGAACGTCTTCTCGTGGAGGTGCGGCGAGCACGCGGCGACGACGATGCGGTCGAGGCTCTCCTTGCGGATGTCCTCCTCGATCATGCCCTGCCCGAGCGAGGAGCACATGAACTTGTACTCCTTCGCCACCGCCACGCCGGGGGCGTTCATCCCGATGAACCGGGCCACCTGCTCGACGTCGATGGTCCCGGCGATGTTCGTGCCGCAGTGGCAGACGTAGACGCCGATGCGGTTCGTCATTTCGTCTCTCCCTGGGCGACCGCGTGCAGCCGATCGCTGAGGACGGGCTGCGCCGCCACGATCTCCTTCCCGATGCCGAGCTCCTCCTCCGGCAAGCCGAAGGCGAGGCCGAGGAGCTGGGTGAAATAGAGGCTCGGCAGATTGAAGTCGGTCCCGAAGTGCCCGTTGACCTTGCCCTGGTAGGCGTCGAGGTTCAACTGGCACATGGGGCACATGCAGGCGATGACATCGGTCTTGTAGTCCGCCGCGTTCTGCAGCAGGCGGCGGATGAGTTCGAACGCCTGGTCCTCGCTGATGAGGGTGAGGTGGCCGCCGCAGCAGTGCGCCTTGACCGGGTAGTCCACGACCTCCGCGCCGATCCAGCCGAGCATCTCGTCGAGTTTCACCGGGTACTCGGGGTTGTCGAAGTCGGCGTATGGCCGGACGACCTGGCAGCCGTAGTAGGGGGCCACGCGCAGCCCCTTCAGGGGGCGCTTGACCATCGCCCGGATCTTCTCCTCGCCCACGTCGCTGAAGAGCAGTTCGAGAAGGTGCATGATCCGCAGGCGCCCGGGCGTGTAGGACAAGCCGCCGGCGCCGAGAGCGTCGTTGACCTTGGCGGCGAGCGCGGGGTGCTCGACCATGAGCTTGTCGGCCTTCCGCAGGTTCAGGTAGCAGGCGGCGCAGGGCGCCGTGAGGCCGTCCGCGGAGGGATCGACGAGGGCGAGGTTGCGGGCGATGACCGCGAGCGCGGCCATCTTCTCCGTGGTCCAGTACTCGGTGGCCCCGCAGCAGTTCCAGTCATCGACCTCCACGAGATCGATGCCGAGGGCTTTCGCCGTGGCGAAGATCGACTTGCCGTACGCCACGGCGCTGAACTCCAGCGAGCAGCCGGGGTAGAACGCGTACTTCACTCCTCACCTCCCAGGGTCCGCGCCCGGTCGAGGATGGCCTTGAACTGCTCGAGGTTCTTGACCCGGCTGGGTTTCAGGCCCATCCGGCCCCGCTTGAGCATGGACATCCCGAGCCCGGTCATCTGCACGGCCTTCAGGGGGTGGGAGAGGAACTGCCGCGTGGCGATGCCCATCTCGAAGGCCCGGCCGTAGCGGTCCACCGTGTGCGTGAAGTGCCGCGCGAGGGCCGGGGCGTCGGTCTCCTTCGCGTACCGCTTGCGGATCGACAGCCGCTTCAGCGTGTACATGACGTCCGTGACCGGGATCTCGCGGGGGCAGCGCATCGTGCAGTAGTAGCAGGAGACGCACTTCCACATGGTGTTGGCGGAGAGGACCTTCTCCTCCTCGTTGAGCACCACCATGGCGAAGAGCTCGCGCGGCGTGAACTGCATGTCCGCGCCGTTGGGGCATGAGCCGCCGCAGGTCCCGCACTGTATGCAGTAGCGGATGCGGTAGCCGTTCGGGGTCTCCGCGACGACCTCGTCGTAGAAGGGGATGTCGTTCTCGACCTTGTCCAAGCGTCACCTCCAGCCTTCGGACGGGGAGGGTGGGGCAGGGAGCGAGACGAAAGCCCAATCCACGACCGCACCGCTCCGGTGCGCCGGCATCGCCCACTCCTGCGGTCGAGCGGCCGGCAGGTTCGCACGGGCCGCCCTTCCGAACGATCGTTAAGTTCGCCGTGTGCAGCGACTTACATCAGCATGAATAGCAGGCCGTTCGCGCGGAAGCAACCGCAAAGCCCGAATCCGGAGGACCCCCTGGGCGAACCTTCCACGGGCGAACCTCCTCGGCGAGCCTCCTCGGCGAACCTCCTCTGAGACGATCGTTCGGAGACGATCGTTCGGAGACGGTCGTTCGCGGCGAACCTCCTCTGAGACGGTCGCTCGGAGACGGTCGTTCGCGGAGACGGTCGTTCGGCGCCGCGACGAACAGCGAGCCTCCGGCGGCGAACCTCCTCCGGCGAACCTCCTCTGAGACGGTCGTTCGGAGACGGTCGATCGGGGTCAGGGGATGGCGAGCGGATGCAGTCCGGCCCCGGGACGGCCGGCATGGGCTGTCACGGGACCCAGGTCGTGAGGAGGCGGGCGGGGTGGCCGGCGCGGACGGCGACCTCGTAGGCGGCATGGCCGGCGGGGAGGATGAGCGAATCGCCGGGGGCGAAGAAGATCTCCCCCGCGCCGCGCCGGAAGGGCCGGACCGTGCCCTCGCCCTCCGCGACGAACAGCGAGTGCCAGCGCTCCCGCCCCCGCCGCTCCGTCTCGAAGGTCGCGACGCCGTGGACCTCCTGCTCCTCCAGCACGAAGTGCGCCGTCTCGAGCCGGATCGTGCGGAGGAGGTTGTCCTCGTCGAGGACCGGGACCGGCGCGACCACGTCCTTCCCCGGTCCCGTGAAGTCCGCGCAGCGGACCGCCTCGTGGCGGTGGATCGCCCGGGGCTTGCCATCGAGACCGACCCGGCCGTGGTCGTAAAGGCGATACGTTGTATCTGAATTCTGCTGGATCTCGTAGACGACGAGGCCGCCGCCGAGGGCGTGCACCGTGCCGGCGGGGACGAACACGACGTCGCCGGCCTTCGGCGCGAAGGAGTGGACGAGGTCCATGACCGTCCCGGCATCCAGCGCGCGCAGCAGGTCGGGCGCCCGGACCGCGGGCAGGAGGCCGCGGAAGATCCGGGCGCCGGGGTCCGCGTGGAGCACGAACCACGCCTCGTTCTTCTCCTCCGAGGAGAGTTCGTCCGCCGCCTCCGCGTCGGGGTGGACCTGCAGGGACAGCGTCTCCCGGGCGTCCACGATCTTCGTGAAGAGCGGGATCGGGCGGGGACCGCGGAGCGCGGCCAGGGGACGACCGGCGAGAGGCCCGTGCGCGAGGACGCTCGACCCGTCCGGCCGGTCGTACAGCTCCCACGACTCGCCGATCGGCCCGTCGCCCGGCAGCAGACGGCCGTACAGTTCAGCCAGGCGGCGGCCGCCCCACGGACGGGGGATGTACCGGGGGGCCAGCGGCAGCGGGGCGGCGGTGTCCGTCATGAGACCGGCAGGCCCGGACGGACTTCGCGGTCCAGGGTCAGAAGCCCGAGGTTCTCGCCGTCGATGACCGCGAGGAGCATCCCGCGGCTCTCGACGCCGCGCAGGATCGCCGGGTCCAGGTTCGCCACGACGACCACCGTCCGGCCGACGAGCGCCTCGGGCGCATGCCACTTCCGGATGCCGGCCACGATCTGCCGGGGCGAGGGCTCGCCGAGATCCACCTGCAGGACCACGAGCCGGTCCGCGTTGGGGTGGGCCTCCGCCTTCACGACCTTCGCCGTGCGCAGGTCGACCTTCTTCCACTCGTCGAACGTCATGTCCGCGTCCCTCCCGGGAAAGAGGGGAGTGTAGCCGCGCCGGGGCGGGCGGCGGAAGGAAGCGGAGCGCCGCGGTCTACATCGGGCCGGCGAGGCGCTTCTTCGGCGGCGGCTTCGCGGCGGGTGCCGCGGGCGGTTCCGCCGGCGGCGCGGCGGGCGGCGCGGCGGCCGGGACCGGCGCGGGGGGCGGCGGGCCTCGTTCCCGGGTGGCTCGCCGCTCCGGCCGGAGGGGA